>Ga0182745_1002815_pt1 | contig 15293 bp, 13 predicted proteins | sample eDN3rd30CKraftBY_FD_128523 | JGI IMG/M metagenome (GOLD analysis project Ga0182745, IMG submission 128523) | Enriched backyard soil microbial communities from Emeryville, California, USA - eDNA 3rd pass 30_C Kraft BY (version 2) (version 2) | ecosystem: Environmental > Terrestrial > Soil >...
CGGATCGTTGTTTACTTCGATCGTCGAAGTCACAATCCGATCCTTCGAGAAGCGCAACTCGACAAAGACCGCCCCACGATTCCTTGGCTCGGCAACCATCGGCTAGAATTCGTGTACGCCTGATTACTGCAAAATGTCATCGAATTTCGGGCTGCGGAAATCGGCGTTTAGTGGTGCGTCTGCGCTGACGCTTGACACACCCTACGGGGAAGAAGATTCCGCCGTCGAACGTTGTTGACGTAGCACTTGGCTTCCAATCGTGGGCGGGATGTCCGCGGTCGCGGGAAAGGGGATCTAACGAGGCCGCCCCCGATCGCCTGGGGGCGATCGGGGGCGGGCGAGGTTTTCCGTTTACAAGAATACGACCTTCATTTCGCAGTGGACTTGGTCAGGCCTTGCCGTTGGCCACGTGGGGGGCCCAGTTGGCGTCGGCGCGGACGAAGGCCGAGACGCCGCCGGCGGGGGCGAGAGGGTCGTCCTTGGTGTCTTGGCTCTTGAGGAGCTGGACGGGGACGCGGTGTCGCATGGCCATCCGGAGGATCTCCTGGACCACGTTCACAGGCCGGCACATGCCTTCGCAGTAGGGGCAGACGCCGGTCGAGGCGCCGAGCCGGTAGTGGCAGTCGCGGCAGATCGCGCCGGCGAGGTCGCGGCGGCGGCCCACGAGAATCTGGGTGGCCCGGCCTTGCTGCAAGGCGTCGAGCACGTCGGTGGGGCCGTTGGCGACCAGGTGCTTTTCCTTCCAACGTTCGCGCAGCTCGCTCAGCCGACGCGACTCACGCTCGACCCGATCCTTCTCGACCAGGCGGCTGACGTCTTCGGTGAGCTCTTCCGGCCGGGTGGTCATGACGTGGGTGGCTTCACCCACGACGATCGTCTCGAGCTCGCGCGGCAAGAGCCGGCGCAAGGGTTGAGTCAGCGAAGGGTGCCCCAGCAGGATCAGGCCGCTGAAGGGACCTCCGCGAGCGTGCTCGTTCACGGCCGCGACCACCTGATGCAGGAACCGGTCGTCCTCAGCGCCATGTAAGTGCTCGTGCTGGGTCTTCGCGAAGCGCTTCTTGTAGGTGAAGCGGGGCCGGTCACGCTGAGGAAGGTTTGGGTTCTGAATGGGGTCGGGGGCGTCGTCACGCTCGAGGTCGCGAACGCGCTCGGAGTGACCGTGGTGTGCTTCGAAGAGATGAGCCTCCTCCGAGTCGATCAGCACGATCAGATAGGTTGGCTCGGTATACCAGCTTTCCAGCAGAGGGAGAATGAAGGGCTCCTCGTCGATGATGAGACGGTTCTCGACAGGGAATCCGAGCGGGACGACGTGGCGAAGCCCTCGGGCCACGCTTGAGAAGACGGCGAGCGCCTTGGTGGCGGGGTCGGCGCTGGCGATGGCCTGACGGACCACCTCGATGTTCGCTTCGAGCTGGTCGCGGGCCTCGGCCTTGGCCAGAGCGGCTTCCGCGGCTCTGGCATGGTTGCGCAAGTGACGTTCGACATGGCGGGAGAAGCCGTCACTGACCGTAAGGTCGGCGTACGCGCTGACGACAAGTTGCCGTTGCTTCGGAGAATCAAGTAGGACCTCGATCTCCTGGCGCGTCAGGGTCATCATGAAGTCTTGCCTCCCGGTTTCGGTTGTTACGGGCCGCGATCCGCGGCAGTTGCGGGAAATCCGCATGGCAGTGAAGTTGGGTACGTCGATTCGTCAGAGTTGGTGCGAACCAGGCACCCGTTTCCTGACAAGGGCTCCAGCCAGTCGAAGAGGCTCGCTTACGCAAGCCTCGTGGCTGGAGCATCCAGCATCCAGTCCCATCTCGAAGTGCAACAATAGTGCCATGCCCCTGGAGTTAACGGCCATGTCCTTCGATTCGGACAGAATTGTCGATCTGATCGATCGGTCTAGCCTCACCCAGCGCCCGCTTCGAAGGCATGTGATGTACCAGGAGTGGCGTCATCTGACGTTCCTCCACTGGGAAGTTCCGGTTGAGCTGTTGCGCCCGCTGGTTCCCAGGGCGTTGGAACTCGACCTTTACCAGGGGAGGGCCTTCATCGGCCTGGTCCCTTTTACTATGTGCGGAGTCCGGCCGATTGGTGTTCCTTCGATTCCCCTTTTTTCAAGGTTCCACGAGACGAACGTACGGACTTACGTGCATTTTCAAGGGCGTGACCCCGGCGTCTGGTTCTTTAGCCTGGATGCCGCCAATCCTCTGGCCGTGGTGCTGGCTCGTGCCTGGTACCGGCTGCCTTATTTTCACGCTCGAATGAGCCTGATCCGCTCTGGATTTCAGACGGAAGGGTCTGGTGAGGTCGTCACCTATTCGTCCAGAAGGCTCCGTTCCGGTTCAAGCCCGGCCGAGTGCCGGGTTTCCTGTCGGCCAGGAGGCCCCATTGCGCCGGCCGAGCCTGGTACTCTCGAGCACTTTCTGGCCGAACGCTACCTCCTTTATACCGAATATCGAGGGAGATTGCTCTCCGGCCGGGTTTTTCATACGCCATACCCACTTCAGAGCGCCGAGGTCCTCGACCTCGAAGAGACGCTCCTGTCCGTCGCTGGTCTGCCTCGCCCGGATCACGCCCCACTGGCTCATTTTTCGCCGGGGGTCCGAGTTCGAGTCTATCCCCTGACACCCGTGCCCTGACTTCAGGTTCATCCTCGGCTCCTCCACCGACCTCGGGTGTGCCGAGTCCCCGTTCACGGGACGAGGTAACGAGCGTTTTTCTGAACTCTTCCCTCTCTCGACCCCTTGCGGGCGACGGTTGACGACCGACTTCGTATCACATTTTTCACGGGAGTGTCTCGTCGAAAATACCGGTTTCCTCAGGGAAAAGTGAGTTTGAGAACCTGGTTTGAAGGGGCAAGAAAATCTTTCGTTTGCGGAGAAAAGGGTTGCGTTGTCGCGAAAAACATCCCACTCTGGCAGTGCTGCGTGGGAGAAACGGGAGATGCTCGATGTGTGAGCTTTGCCAGATGGATGGCATCCCCGGCCGCGAGAGAAGGGTTGCAAGGCGCGACCCCGGCCCGCGCTTCACGAAGGAGTTTGTCACTTGGCTGTTCTCAACCTCAAGAGTCGCATCCTGTTTTTGTTTTCAACGAGCCTGTTCATCCTGGCGTTGACCGTGAGCCAGGTCGCGAGTGCTCAGCAAGCCGCCCCTGTTGTCGTTGCCACCCCCTCGATTGCCCCCGCCGCTTCTCCCGCTCGCGTTGTCATTTCCCCCGCTCCCGCAACCCGTCCGACCGCGCCAAGCTCCAATGCTCAGGTTGTTCGCACAAGGCCTGCTGTCGCCGTGGCTGCTCCCGCGTCCGACCCTTATGGTTTCACGAACTGGTTGAATGGCGTTCGGGCCAGCCATGGCCTTCCGCCGGTGGGTTACGACCCGAACCTGTCGAATTGGGCCGCCGTCAATAACAATCAGCAGCAGGCTCGCGGTATCGGCCACTATGTCATGGGCCCGGCTCGCCGTCAGAACTCCGCGATGGGCGCGTACGCGAACATTGGTTCGATGTGGATGAACTCACCGGGGCACCGATCGGCCTTGCTCGATCCCACGATTCGCTGGATCGGCATCGCGGGACAGGGGATGTTCTGGACCTTCAACGCGAACTGATGACCGCGTTGGAAGCGAGCCGAGAAAAGGACCAAGCCGCTGGTCGAGCCGGCCGGATCTTGCCGAAGGAGATACGGGGCTGGTTCGGCCTTGGCTTTGAAATGCGATCCGCGACCAACCTCCGGATGAAGTTGGTCGCGGATTCATTCTTAGGTGGGTTGTGGATGGTGCTTGAGCGAGCGAGCCGATCCATGAGGAATTAGAGAAACAGGGCTTCCCGAATTCGGTCGAGGATCACCTGTTCGAGCTTGGAGTCGCGATTCAGGCGGATCCAGCCGTTGGGCACGGGGACCGGTCCGACGATTTCCCGAGTTCGGTTGACCGGGAAGTCGTTATTGAACACGGACCGACCGACCGCCGCCCGTTCGGGCTTGGCCAGGTCTTCCAGCTCCTTGTGAACCTCGATCCTAACGACGTAGCCGCCGCCGGGCGCTTCCTCAATGGTGGCTCGGGCGAACCGGCGAATCGTCTGCAAGGTGGACTCGAGCCGTTCGTTGAACCCCACCGAGTCCCGATTCCAGGGCTCGAGCAAGGTCGCTCCGCTCTGGGGTTGGGTGATGATGGTGTGCGAGAGCCGGTTCTCCGAGGCAATGTCGAAGTATTCGTCGAGCACGGCGACCGTGGTCTTCCAAACGGTCTCGAAATCGGCCGAGGGGACCAGCAGCGGGTTTTCCGCTTTTGGTCGAGGGGCCATGATCGAGCAGCCCGCCTGGGCGAACAGTACGCCGACGGCCAGGAGACCGGCCGCGAAGATCCTGAGACGCATGATCATCACTTCGTCCCCCCTGGGACGCATCCTACGGCCAAGACGGGGGTGTTCGGTTCGGAGAGGCTCGACCAGTCCAGTCTGTCTTCGAACAATTGAGAGATAGGGTGAATCGATCGCAACGAGGCTTCCCTGCCTCAACGAGATCGATCGGTCGGGCATCCTGCTTCTTTTCGACAATTCTGGCAAGGCGGATTATTTTGCTTTGTGGGTTTGGACGGGATCGGGTTCTTGAGCCTCCTGGCCGGTTCGCCCGCCCTTAATCCACTTCACGGACGAGTAGCGCGTTGTGGACGGGGTTGCCGGGTACGGTGCCCGAGATCAGAATCACTCGGTCTCCCGAGGCGACCAGGCCGCGAGCCTTGGCCCAGGCCAGAGCGTGTTCCATCGCGTTCTCGGCGTTGGAGATCGCCGGGTCGTGCAGGGGGGTTACTCCCCAGTAAAGGGCCATCGCACGCGCGGTTTCGAGGTCGCTCGCCAACGCCAATGTTGGGGTAGGGTGCCTTTGCTTGGAGAGTGCCAGCGCGGTGCGACCCGAATGCGTGGCGACCACCAGCAGCGAGGCCCCGATCCGTCGACCCAACAGGCTCGCGGCCTCAACCACCCCTTCCGTAATGGGCAAGACCCATCCTCCTCGGCCTCGATTGAGCTCGGATGGCCGGGTATTGGGCAAGGTGGCGGCCACGCCCCAGCCTCCTTCGCTGAAGAGCAGGGCCTCCGCTTCCGCCGCGATCCGGCTCATGGCCGAGACGGCCTCAATCGGGTACTGGCCAATCGCCGTCTCGCCCGAAAGCATCACGGCGTCGGTTCCGTCCAGCACCGCGTTGAACACGTCGCTGGCCTCGGCGCGGGTGGGCCGGCTCGACTGCTCCATGCTGTTGAGCATCTGGGTCGCCGTGATCACGGGAACCCGGGCCCGATTGCACGCCGCGATCACCCGCTTCTGGATCGCGGGAACGCGCGCCACGTCCATCTCCACCCCCAGGTCACCCCGGGCCACCATCACGGCGTCGGCCTCGGCGATAATCGCGTCCAGGTCTCCAAGAGCCTGGGGCTTTTCGATCTTCGCGATGATGCGTGCCTGGCTCCCCCGTTTCTCAAGCTCCTCGCGCAGGATCACCACGTCGGAGGCCTGACGCACGAAGGAAAGGCCCACGTACTCAACCTGATGCTGGGCGGACCAGTCGAGGTCGAGCAGGTCCTTTTCGGTCAAGGCGCTGAGGGAGAGGGTGGCCCCGGGAAGGTTGATCCCTTGCCTCGAGCGGAGCAGGCCGGGGAGCGTCACCGCGAGTCGAGCGCCCGCCGACTCGCGCGCGATCACCTTCATGGCAACCGTTCCATCGGCGAACAGCACCTCGTCTCCCACGGCCAGGTCCAGGGGGAGCTGGCTATAGGTGCAAGTGAGCTGGCTGGGTGAGTCGGACGTTCTCGTGACGACCAGCGTGAACTCGTCGCCCAGGCGGCAGTCCACTTCTCCCCCCGGAATGGCGCCGAGGCGGATCTTGGGGCCGCTGAGATCCTGAAGCACGGCGATCTTATGCCCGATCGCCTCTCCCGCCGCGCGCACGGCCGCTAGCGACTCGGTGTGGTCGTCGTGCGTCCCGTGCGAGAAGTTGAGACGGAAGACGTCGACCCCCGCCTCCGCCAGCGCCTGGACCGTCGCCCGATCCCGAGTCGCTGGGCCCAGCGTCGCCACGATCTTGGTACGAATCTTGCCCATTGGCTCGAGATGCGGACTGGCCATGTCGATCCTCGAAGGGTTTGTTTCAAGAATGAGAGCCACGCGGGATTGCTACGAGCGAGTCGCCTTTTAACGAGGTCTCCACGGCCTTACATTCATCCCGAAGTCACCCTGTAAGGCAACCCCAAGCCGTCTCGGTTCCCGGCCACCCTGAACTCTTGATAGTTCGGAAACGTACGGTATAGGTGACTCAAAGTTTGCGCAAAGCCCCGATTTTTTAACAAAAGGCGTTGAAGGCCGACGGCTCGAACCGATGTTTGAGGAAGAGCCGTTGAAGCTCGCGGAGAAATACCTTCGGATGCTCATCGACGAGAGGTTGGCCGGGCCACTCCGAAGCGACACTCGAATTGACGTGCCTGGGATGGGGGTCGATAATCCTAGTTGAGATTCGACGGATTTCTCATTCCATGGAAGAGCGGGCAATCGAGGCGACCGCTCGATGCCCGAAGAGAAGATTTCACCTGGTGACGACCGCGCATCTCCCGATTGGCGTATTTCCGCCGTCGGCTTGACTCGGGACTTCTTCCACCCATGAAGCGAACCTTTGCCGTCGTGGCCCTGCTGGCGGGTCTCGGAATCTTGCTCAAGCTCTCGATGAAAGAGCTGCCGAGCCAGGTTGGCCCCGGTCCACAATTGACGAGCGAGTCCGGATCTGACCAGACGGTCGATTTGGAGGCGGAGCTCCTCGCACGCTATCCCAAACCGGCCGACCACGAGCTGGTGGATCGGGTCCTCAAGCGATACCGACAGACCGCCTTGGCGATCGAGCGGACCGACGGCCTGCGCGGGCTGACGCTTCTGGACCGGCTCGACCTGGAGGCGATCTTCCTTTATGAGAAGTATCCGAATGATTTCCGGCGTCTGAGTGATTCGCTGACCGACGATGCCGCGGCCGATCTGCTCTTGCACTGGCGTGAATACTTCGGCCTGAAGCGAGCCGACGATACGGACCGGGCGATTCTCATCGCGGAGATCGGTCGGTTGACGCCGACACAGCGGCGTATCGCCTCGCGGTATCCCGGCGTTTTCCCCATCCTGCTGGCCGACCCGAGCGCGGTGACCGAGCTCATTGAACGCTGGTCGGGTGACGCGAAAGATCTTGAGGCCGCCCTGGTGATCCTCGAGTTCGTGAATCTGGACCGGGGGGCCGCCGACCTCCGCGCGGCCCTTCGCACTATTGACGATCATGGTCCGCTGGCGCTGGAGGCGTTTCGCCAGCAGGGTCTCAGTGGCTTCGCCTTGATTGGTCTGTACGGCCCGGTCTTGCACGCGTTGGGAGACGCGATGCCTCTGGAGCAGGCACTCGTTTTACTCCGTGTGAATACCCAGTATCTGGATGAGCTCTTGCAGACGCACTCGGCCGAGACGGTGGCTGGCTACCTGAGGCATGTCGCCGCCGCTGGCCTGATCAAGCAGGTGGGGGGAAGCCCGCACGCCTTGCGCCTCTCGGTTGAGTATGGAGAGCAGGGAGAACGCGCACTCAGTCAGGCCGGCTCGGATGCGGCCGACGTGGTGTTTGATAGCTTCTCCGACCCGGCCTTGCGCAACCAGGCGGTCTCGGCCCTGGCCGAACACGGGACCATGGCCCTGGCCATGCTCGACAAGTATTCGACCGACCCAGACTTTCGCGATATCCTCCGTTCGTATGGGCCCGCGATCATTCCGCCGATCGCTCAGACCGATGCCGGGCCCGAGACCCTGGCCTATCTCCGGTCGAAGACCAAGCGATCCTTCACCGAGTCATTGGCCCTCTCGGTGCTGTTCCTCTCCGGCGACAGTGGCCAGGCCACGATCAAACTGATCCAGAACGACGGTCTGGAGCGGGTTGCCGAGTTAAATACGTCGGACCTGAAGTTCTACCAGTTCCTGCCCATGTACGACCTGTTCCATGTGGGGCGGGTGATGACCAACGGCCACGCGCCGACTTCGGGCGAGATGACCTGGGCCCTGGTGGATGCCTGCTTCGTGGTGGCGGACGTGATGAGCCTGGTCGCGGTGCAGCCCGAAGGGGTGGTGGCGACGGAAGCCGTGCGTTCCCAACTACGAGGCGCCACGCGTGAGACCGCGAAGGGGATCGGTCGCGAGGCCGTGAACGAAACCACCGAGGCGGTAAGTCGCAGCCTGGCCCGGCGCGCGGCGGAGCAGGGGGTGGAGGCCACGACCGAGCGACTCTCGCGCTGGTGGGCCGTTCGAGCAGCCGGCGGAACCTACCAGTTGCTCCGCAAGCTCCCCGAGGCCTTACCCCGCCTGCCGATTGCCGAGATCGCCGACCTGGGCCGTCCGCTCTGCGCCAAGGTGGGCATCCGGCTCAGTACCTGGACCCCCATCCGGCTGCTCAAGGACGGTCAAGAAGTGCTCCTGCGCATCCCGCCGGATCGCGGCCTCAAGTACCTTGGTGTTCAGGCCGTTCAGGCGGGGGTGGGCGTGGTGGGCTTCCACAAGATGGAAGAACACCTGGCCTCGCGCCGACCAAGCTCCTCGGTTCAGTAAGGCCCCTTACCGGGATCTCACGCTTCGCCCTTGCTGGATTGTGGGGCGATCCAGCAGGACCGTGAATTCACCAAGCGATGCGAGGCGGCCGGATGGAAACAGGGAAGAACGGAGCAACGTCAGCAGAGCAGCCGCTCAGATTATCAACCGCTACATTCAGTGTGTATAACCTCAGGATGAGCGGGGTAAGCCGGTTCCAGAATATTTTAGGGCAGCGTCCTGGATACCATGCGGCTGTGCAACGCTGAACCGAGAGGAGGCTGGACGAAGTCGGGGACATGAGTGATTTCTATCCAAATCAACCCAGCGCTTCCATTTTTGCGTAAATCCATTCGTAACATTCTTGCGATTGGACCTTTTCTAAATGTTCGGGTAATCTAGAAGTCCCGGCATTGATGAATCTTTCGATTACGAAATCTGTTCTCTCGCTTATGTCTAATAGTAACAGCCTCTTTTTCTGTCCCCCAATTATGCCGTTCAGTATACTTCGGAGGGCCTCGTCATTCGCGAACAAAATAGCTTCCTGTGCTTTCAGGCCGCTTCTGCGAGGTGACGCTTGCGACTCTCTAGCTTTGGCGTGATATAAAAACAATGTGGGATAATTGGCATTAGGAAGCACGGATGCAACAAGAACGGTGCCGTCAGGCTGAGTTTGGCGGGTTGTGCGATCAGCGGATGAGGAAGCCTCGGAGAACAGGACTGTTGCTACTTGAGCGGGAACCTTCCGCCCTCTGGGATGGATCGCTTTGATCTGGCCATTCTCAAACCAGATGACAGTGGGTCGATCGAGTCCAAATTCGTTTTTTGATTTGGCTAGTCGAAGTGCAACGACGATATCCGATACTTTTGCCTTGTTGATCAACTCTTTGATTGCCAAGTAGTCTATTGCATGCCCCTCAAGAATAGCAGCGACCGGGCGGGTTGGCAGTAGAAGCTGTGAGGCTAAATCGTTGGCTTTTTGCTCTTCTGGTCCCTTGGGATCGTAGACGTCCCGGCAGAGCGTCAAAGTTTGGCGCATTCCAATCACGAAATGCGCCAATTCATGGGCGAGCGTAAATCGTTGGCGCTCTTTTGTAGAGGTCGAGCTTAGCCGAACAACACGGTTGCCGTTTGGGAGGTAGTAACACCAACCATCGACATCGCCGATATCGGAACGGTCTACTCTGACCGAAAGCCGGCCGATCAGGTAATCCAGGCCGTTAGGAAAATGCTCATCGCAAATCCTGAGGGCTTCTTCTCGATCAATCACGGCATGAGCTGCTCAAGTGGGCCAATTCCCATCGCTTCCTGGAGGTCGATCAACAGTTGACGCTTAGCTTTATCGTTCAAGTTGCTGAGGTCAGGAGCTCGGAAATTGAAGTGGCCTGGGTTCTGCGCTATCAAGACATTGATGTCTGCCAGGAGGCCATCGTCACAGTGGGTAATCTCAGGTAACTGATGGTTGATAAGAAAGTCGGGTGCGTCTCCTCCGGCCCCGATGATGAGGGTGTCGTCCCCATCCGGGCAAATCTTGCTGAATGTGTTCATCGTAGACCCATTTCTTTCAAGTTTTTAGCGGCGGCCTCCTTGGTTAGCTCCATTAACACCAGTCTATCTTCTGGGAGCTGCGACATGGCCGAAAATCCAAAACCCTCATACAATTTTACCGTAGACGGGTAGTCCACGGAAGATAAATTTACACGCCCTTCTCCACCGATGTAGTGACTATGCGCGATTGCAAGCTTGAGTAGGCCGGTTCCAATTCCTTTGAATTTGCCCAATTCGGGGAACATGAGGCGATCGCGGTTTCGCGGTGCCGTCGCGAGAAAGGCGGCATAAATAGCTGGCAATGATTCGCCATCCTTGCCTTTGAAGAAAGAGAACGTATTCATCCGGTAAAGAATCGCGCCCTGAATTTCCACGATTCCCTCCACCTCGACGGCCCAACCTCTTACGTAGCCTCCACCTCGCGAATTTGTTAAACTTCCTAGGAGCTCGACCCACTTCCAACTGAGATCAGGTTCTTTCCTTCTCGTTTCTTTATCGCACGGCAGATCTTCCCACCAGAGCTTGTCGATCCTCGATTTAGCGATATTCCTAGTTAACGGAATACACCTAGCCAGGATCTCCTTTCCTGTAGCCTTTTCTGTTACATTGAAATCTTTCGGGAAGTCTTCAAAAGTAGCGGCTTGCTCCGCCTCGTCTCGTGGCATCGTTTATCTACCATGTCCGCCGAATGTTCGAGCTACCATGTGACTATACTATCTATTCGTTGTGGGAGATTGAAGGCGAGCAAGCTAAGAATCTACCGCGATTCCCGCTCACCTCGACCCAGTTCATTCAACGTCTGCCGTCTCGTTTGGTGGTATGAGTACAGGTAGGGCTTGTAGGACGGTACGTTGGTCTGACTCGCGGTTGGTGAGAGCCAGAACCAAACCTTCGCCCACTCTGCCTACCCCTTGAAAGTGGTTTTCTTACTTGGTGAGCGAGGATGGGGTGAGGGTGTCCTGGGCGGCGAACTTGATGAGTCGCAGGCCGTTGGAAGGGAAGACGCGGGGGATGGTCGAAAGGTCGTGCCCCACGATCGGTTGTTCGACCGCTTTCCCGTCGCTCCAGTAGCCCAGGTGGCGAAAGAGCTCTCCCTGGTTGGTCGCTTCGTCGAGCGTCTTTTTCGAGAAGGCGGCCTCCAGCGTGAGGTCGGCCAGCCGCCAGAAGCCAGCGTAATCAAACGCGTTCAGCGCGGCCTGGCTCATCTGAATCGAGCTCAGTAGGCCGTCGCCGGAGTCGAAGGTACTGAGGGCGGCCGTGGGGGCGAGGTGGTCGGCGATCAACCGAGGCGACCCGTGCAGGTCGTTTCGATAGAGTACGTATTTCTTGCGGGTGGTTGGAATGGCTGTTGCCCCCGAGAAAATCTGGCGGGCACGGATATCACCTACCACTAGGTCGCTCTCGGCGGCGACCACCACCAGCAGCGTTTGCGCTGGGATTTCTGAAAGGCTAGGCCCGCGCAAGGTCTGGACCTGACCCGGCAGCATGCAGATGACCGCTCGAGGGGAAGGAAGCCCTTGTTCCTTGGCGATCGCCGCGAGCTGGGCCGCGAGGTTCCCTCCGGCGGAATGCCCGATCAGAGCGAACCGTTCTCGATCGGGGCGAACATGCTTGGGCGAGGCATCGAGAACATCGAACGCGTCTCGAATCGCGCTTAGCGCGTTCGGCAAGAATTTCGCGGGAGGCGTCGCCACGTCCGACTGATACCTAGGATAAATCACGATGTGGCCGCTTCGGACCAGGTGATTGATCCAGGCACCATAAGCGCCCGGGTTGACCGCGAGCCAGCCGTGGTTGAAAACCACCACGGGCGCTGACTTCGGCGCTGGCGTCCCCGGTTCGAAAAGCCAGTAGGAACGGGCTCCCGAGCCAATCTCGTGGCGGCTGACCGACTCGTGGGGATAGACCTGGTTGGTCAGTCGATTGCGCGTGGGTGGCTCGTTGCCGAAGGCCGATCCGACCGCGAGAGTCAAAAGGCATCCGAGGCTGAGGGGGCCAATCCTTGGCTTGAGTGACATGGCACGCCGTCTCTCTCAATCCCACCAGGCGATCCCGACCAGAATCCGTTTCGGTCGGAAAAGATTCAACAGGCAGTCTGACCGGGTTCGTCGGAATGTCAATCCCAGCTTGGTTCGGAGAGCCCCTGGATCTCCCATCGTGCGCGGTTTCTAGAGAAGCTCGACAGGCTCGTGAGCTCTCCATTTCTTCCATTCTGACTCTTCGGCACGCACGAGAACCGGCTCAAGCGTTTCTTTTGGAAATGTCGAAGGAAGGGGTGAGGAGGCTACCAGGCGGGGGGCTCAATCAGAAATAAGAGAAAGAGGTTGCGGCGGTCCTTGAGCAGAAAGCTACTGGAACCGCCGCGCTTGGAACTCAGGCTTTGGTGACCTGAGCGAATCTCGGTAAACTCAACAGAGGTCGGCTCTTGCGAAGCCTCTCCTCCATGGGGTTTCTCGGCCCAATCAGAGGGGGGAAGAAGCACGTCAGGAGGAGGTCGATCGATTCGCGGCGGCGGGCTTGGCGCCGGTGACCTCGGGCTTGCGCTGCTGAGGCTGACGCGCGGTTCGCGCCCGGTTGGCGACGGGGTAAATCGTTGTCAGGCTCGGAGAGGACCAGATTCCGTGTCGCTCGTTCCCCGGGAAGAAGACCGGCTGATCGAGCGTCAGGTTAGAGAGTTGGAGAAACAGGTAAACGCAGATCGGGTACTTGGAGATATTCTCCATATCGCCGAGTTTGACCGGCTCAGAAAGGGGAAGTCCCGAGGCGCGGTAGGCCTTCTCAGTCATCTCAACACAGTAGAGGGCCTTGTCGTCTGGGCTCAGGTCGAAGTCAAAGGGAATCTGGCGCGTGAAGGCGTCGCGACAGAACCGGATCGCGCCGGGCACATAGGTTTGGAGGTCGGGACGGATCCGCTTGACTCCAAAGGGGCCCACGTTATCGAGAATCCAGACCGCGAAGGGCTGTCGCCTGACACCGGCCTTGGTGGTGTCGTAAACGACAACTTCTCCCTTTTCGATGGCAACGATCCCCGTGTGGGAATAGTTGCTCCCGCTGACATTCGCGGTGAACCGGCTGAAGGGGAACCGCCCGAAGAGCACTCGAGCATCCGCCCTGCGGAAGACAATATCCCCTTCTCGTAGCGACTGCTTGCCCCACTTCTCCCACTGCAACATGAGGGGAGACATGGGAATGGGAGGGATGTCCCCCGCGACCCGGGCCTCAGTGGCCTTGGGACCCCATGGGTTCCCTTGCCAATGCGCTGGGACGAGGCGGTCGGTCGGCTCTAATCCATCATGGCCATTGAACAGTACAGTGATACACCAAACGAGATTCCACATCGGGAATGATCCTCCAAAAGAGGTGAGTGCTCGCGGTCAATTTCCGATGGAGTCACCCGCGCGTCAATCAATGAGTTAACTTGCGCACTGTCCGCCAAATCTACGGCGGCAGTTTTTAAGGGCTCCAAAAGCAAGTTCGACAATTAGAAACCGGTCGAATCGCGAGAGACCCTCACCCCTTTTCAATGAAGCAAGGGTTTTATTGTTCACATGGGTTCTGAAATTCGCAACCCGGATTCTCGGTCTGCTTTGACCCCTCTCGCCTGCCCGTCACCTCGATATTCTCCGGAATTTTCTCATCGGCTCGATCATCCTGAGACGAGAAAGTTTTGCCAGTCGGTTAAGAAGAGTTCACGGCGGACCCACCGGACCTAATCCAAATTTGCACGGCGTCCCACCAGCCTGGGGTTGGTACCGAAACGGAAACCGGCAAGATTGAGCCAGGCAGGGGAATACGACCTTTTCAGGCCGTTGTCCTTGAACCTAGATCCCCAAATTATGGATCACCTGCGCAAATTTTCTTGGATTTCTGGAAAATTGGTTTCAGTTGAGGGAGTGGTTGTGCCGATTGGGTTGAACTGTTCTCGTCTCCATGTCGGATTTGCTGACGAGACCCGCGCGAATGCTTTTCAAATGAATCAGGGTTTGACATTGAGGCCAAGGATCGCCGTCCCATGCCTGCCAAGACGGTAGGCGAGGACGCGACCTAACCAGAGCCTCAAGGGAATGTGGTTGACCGTATGCGCAAGGGAAGGCGCAAGGTTTTGATGAGCCTGAGCTTGTTCCTGCTGGGAGCAAGTCTCGTGGCGGCATCGCCTGAACCAGGGCCGCCTGTTCAGCCCAATCTGGCTGGCGGGGCGGTTCGGTTAACCATTGAGGTGAGTTGGCGAGGAACCCCTGGCGAGGGGGGGACGAACGTATGGGCTCCGCTGCTGGCCCTCTCCGAGGGACAGATCCTTGAAACCCGTGCCTGGCCCCCCCGATCTCCTCAAACCCCTTCCCTCGGCGCCGAAGGCTGGCGACTCGGGGCCGGAGTGACGGGACGGGTGCGTGCTCGCCTTGAAGCTCCCATTGAGGCAAATCTTCTCTTTCATGTGGCTGGGAAGGTGTCGGGTATTCCCCTCGGCTCGCTTCTGGACGGGCCGCGGAAACTCTTTCCCTTGCCGGGTCTGGAGCTTCGGGTCGAGCGACTGGCGTGGGACGCCATTTCCATTGATCAGGAGCAAGGGGCGGGTACGGCAGAGCCGGGGACCATGGTTCCTATCGCGCTCGGCTTCAATATCTTGACTCTGGAGCCGACCGATGTCGCGCTCCATGCGCTCATTCAACTCCTACCAGTTTCCGGTGGCGAACCGCTTTGGCGACAAGAGTTGAACGAGGTGGTCACCACGAATTTGCCCGACCAGGCCCACAAGCGGTTGAGCGTGCCAGCTCCCGCGAAGGAAGGGACCTATTACCTTGAGGTTCGGAGTTCGTGGGAACCGCTGTCCAACCTCGAAGGCTCACGGATCGGCCGTTTGATTCGGCGCCGGAGAAGCACGACCAACGCCAATACCGCGGTGCGCCGAGTGGCCCTAACGGTTCTGGACAACAAGCCGGTCAAGTGGGATGCCGCGAGAAAGGGTAAGGGGGCCGGCACCGAGCGGCAGGTTGAGCTGATCGATTTGGCTCGGTTGCGTGGCGAACGTCCTTCCGCCACCGGTCGCGCACCCACACTTATGCAGGGAGGGGCGACCTGGCAGATACCTGAAGCCGCATTGGTGGAAGCAACCCGGCGCGATCGCGTGCGGGGCTGGATCACCCGAGCGGGCTCGGAGACCGCCATTCTCGCTCCCGCCAG
>Ga0182745_1002816_pt1 | contig 15291 bp, 11 predicted proteins | sample eDN3rd30CKraftBY_FD_128523 | JGI IMG/M metagenome (GOLD analysis project Ga0182745, IMG submission 128523) | Enriched backyard soil microbial communities from Emeryville, California, USA - eDNA 3rd pass 30_C Kraft BY (version 2) (version 2) | ecosystem: Environmental > Terrestrial > Soil >...
CTCCGGCTGGAGTTGGTGCCCGTCTTCCCAGCGTGGTCCGCCGGATGCGGGGCCGCCGTCGACACCACCTGCCGGAAGGTGGCGAAGCACGACTCGCTGAAGCTGTCGGTGTTCAGGTCGCCGCCGATGACGAGGTAGTCGTCCGCGGGGACCTGCGCGCGGACCTGGTTGACGATGGCCTGCGCCTCGGCGTTGCGGTTGCTGGCGCTGGAGGTGAGCAGGTGCACGCTCACCGCCCAGAGGTCGCGGGGGCCCGGAATGTCGATGCGGGCCCAGGCGAAGTCCCGGTTGGACACGCGCGGGTCGGGCCACTGACCGGACTCGATGATGGGCCAGCGGCTGATGACCCCGTTGGGAATCTGCGCGCCCGTCTCGCGGGAGTAATAGAAGCCCGGCGCGATCTGGTTCACCAACGAGGTGATGTCCGAGTCCGAGTTGCCCCCGTAGTTGAACTCCTGCATGAGGACGATGTCGGGGGACACGCCCTGGATGAGCCGGATGCCGTGCCCCGGGTCATAGGACTGGTAGTTGCCGCTGCTGAGGTTGGACGCCATCACCCGGATGTTCGTGAAGCCCGCGTCGGTGCCGGCGTCCGTCCCGGCGTCCACGTCGGAGCCAGCGTCCGGCTCCGTGCCCGCGTCGACTCCCGCATCCGTCTCGCCCCCGGTGCCCGCGTCCGTGTCCGTCCCGGCGTCGGGCTCGGTGCCAGCGTCGGGCTCCGTGCCAGCGTCGACTTCTTCCTGCGAGCCGCCGTCATCGTCGGTCGGGACGCCGCTGTCCGACTCCTCCGTCCCACCGTCGTCCACGCCCGCGTCATCGGAGCCCGCGTCGGTGGTTTCACAGGCGTCGCGCGGAACGCAGTAGCCCCCCTCACCATCCGCTTCGGCCGACGCGCAGCAGGCCGCCTCCGGGTGCTCGCACGCGGTCTGCGCATCACAGGCCCGCAGACACAGGTAGCCGTCGTGCGCCTCGACAAAGCGGCAGGTCTCGCCCTGGCCACAGTCCTCCGCGGCGTGCTCGGGCGTGCACTCCTTCCAGAGGACCCCGCCGTCTTCGAGCGGCACGGGCTCCCGGGGCGGGCTGCCTTCGCCACACGCCAGCGAGAGGAGGGTGAGCGAGAACGCCGCGCACAGGAGGGAGGTGAGCGTCTTCTTCATGCTGTCGGACTCGGAGGTCGGGAGAGAGCGCGTCGCCAGCCACGGCTGGGCGAGCAGCCGCACCAGTATAGAAACTCCCAATGTGACAGTCCCGTGACTTATGACGCGGCTGAACGATTTCAGTTTTGCAGTCTCGTCACGGCCCCACTTTGAGTCCGGTAGACCCAGCACCTCCGTCGCAGAGCGGACCGCCGAGGATGGAGCATGGAACAACCCAAGGCCCTGGTGACGATGCGCTTCCACGGCGCGCTGAACGACTTCCTGCCCCCATCGCGACGGAACCAGCCGTTCACCCTCCCGCTGCAAGGCACCCCGTCGGTGAAGGACCTCATCGAATCGCTGGGCCCACCGCACCCAGAGGTGGACGTGGTGCGGGTGGATGGCGAGGCGGTGGACTTCGCCCACCGGGTCCGGCCGGGCGCCCGCGTGGAGGTCTACCCCGCGTCGATGGACGTGGCGCCGGGCCTGCGGGTGGGGCCCGCCCTCCAGGCCATGCCGCGCTTCGTGCTCGACGTGGGACTGGGGCGGCTCGCCGGCTTCCTGCGAATGCTGGGCTTCGATGCCTTGTGGCGCAACGACTTCGAGGACGAGGTGCTCGCGCGGCTCTCCCATGAGGAGGACCGCATCCTCCTCTCGCGCGACCTGGGCGTCCTCAAGCGGGGCGAGGTCGTCCGCGGCTACTTCCCGCGCTCGACGGCCCCGGTGGAGCAGCTGATGGAGGTGGCGCGCCGCTACGGGCTGGCGTCCCGCATGCGCCCATTCTCACGCTGCCTGGCGTGCAACGCCGCGCTGACCTCCGCCGAGCCGGCCGAGGTGCGAGACCGCGTCCCCGAGCGCGTGGCGGAGCGGCACTCGCGCTTCCAGCAGTGTCAAAGCTGCCAACGCGTCTACTGGGCGGGAACGCACCACCAGCGGATGCAGGCCCTCGTGGACCGGCTGCGCGAGCGCGGAGACGCACCGTAGCCGCTGGCCCGCAAGTAATTGCAACTCTGCAACTCTTGCGTAGTCACTCCAGACCCAGCACTCCCGTACGACCCAAGCACTGCCCACGAGTTCCGGACGGTTAGAGCGCCGCCGTCCAGGCACGTCGTTTGCGTAGTGGAGAACACTGGCACTGCCCTCAAGGGCGGAAGTTCAAGGGAGACCCGCGACATGTTGCAACGCCCCCCTGCCCGACGGCGGCAAGCAGGCTTCACGCTGCTGCTCGCCATGGGCGTCGTCACGATGGTCACCCTCGCGGTGCTCCTCAGCTACGGCCTGGTGAGCCGCGAAGCGGATGTGCAGGGCGACAGCCGCCGGTACAAGGAGGCGTACTTCGCCGCGGAGGCGGGGCTGGCGGAGGGACGCGAGGCCATGCGCCTCCGGGTCGGTGCCGAGCGGCGCTACACCTTCGCGTTCGCTGACATGCCGCAGGTCAACGAGCCAGGCATCGAGGGCGGAAACCGGCCCTTCTTCGAGGTGCTCCCGGGCCCCGAGGAGAATGGCCGCTGGAACTCGCTGACCATCAACCCCGCGGAGCTCGCTCCCGCGGAACGCCGGAGCCCCACGGGGGAGGCGTATGCCGCCTTCCCGCTCCAGGACAACGTGCGCTACCGCGTGTTCGTTCGCGACGACGAGGACGAGACCGAAGACGGCCTGGTGGATTCCAACGGGCAGGTGTGGCTCATCGCTGTGGGGGAGGTCGTCGGCCGCGCTGGCAGCCGCCCCACGCGCGCCGTCATCCAGGCCCTCATCGCCAACGAGAACGGACCGCCTATCACCAACCCTGGCGACTACGAGACCGGCGGCGGCTCCGCCCACACCTACTCCAGCAACGAAACGGGACCGATCGACTTCACGACGATTCGGCCCCTCAACTCCGCCCCGTGAGTCGAGCACTCTTCATGAAACGACTGCTCCTGTCCTCGATGCTCCTGCTCCCAGGCTTGGCCCTGGGGGCCGCGGATGAAGGCAAGCTCGCCTTCGAGAAGGCTTGCGCGCGCTGCCACACCGTCACCCCGCAGGGCCAGGGCGGCGCCAAGAGCGCCACCGCCGCGAAGCCCGCCCCCGCCCGGAAGCGCGGCGGAGGCAAGGATCTGGGCCCGCTGGTTCCCCAACGCACGCCCGAGCAGCTCCGCACCTGGATTGCGGGCCCGACACAGGTCAACCCCAAGACGAGCTGTGACACGCGCCTGCTGCCAGAGGAAGACCGGGACCGGGTCCTCACCTATCTGGCGCTCAGCCTCCATCCTCCGCCGCCTCCGCGTGAGGAGCTCCTGCGCCAGCAGCTCAAGCAAGACCTCGAAAAGCGCAGCGTCCAGAAGCAGCGCAAGGCCCATGACCCGTCCCGCAACTCCCAGGGGAAGAAGTGATGCGCACCCTCCTCAAGACGCTCGCCGCGTTCGCCTTGCTGGCCGCGCCGCTCGCGCACGCCCAGACCACGCCGGATGCATCCGCCCGGCTGTGTGAAGACCAGCTCGACCAGAACAAGCAGCCCGAATTCAGCGACGAGAACCTGGAGATCCAGGAATCGAGCGTCCTCATCACCGATGAGAGTCCGGCCCGGCTCCAGCTCAACACCAACCTCACGGCGCTCAACCCCGAGCGCATCTTCTTCCCGTTCGACCAGAACGTCACCATCAGCTACGTGTTCGAGTCCGCCGGCGCCTCCCACTCGCTCGGCTACATGTACATGGACGACCTGCGGAACCGCGGGTACGTCGATGCCAACGGCAACCTGCTCGACACGAACAACAACGGCATCCTCGACCTGCACGAGGACCTGTTCAACCTCTCGCCCCGGAACCACCCCAAGTCCCGCCCCTACATCGGCCAGACGCGGCGCTGCACGCGCGCGTTCACCTCGGGAGGCGAGGCGTACAGCGAGCCCGAGCTGGCGATGAACGGGAGCTGCGGCGCCACGTTCCAAGGCAACATCAACCTCGCGGATGCCCGGCCGGGGCTCGGGGGTGAGTGGAACAGGACGGACCAGGTGGGCGCCTTCGCGTCGAGCTCCAACAACACTGGCGGTGCGTTCTCGGACGGCGGGCTCTTCCCGCACCTCCCCAACCTGCTGGAGCCTCCCTCGGATGAGAACGGCAACATGGGGCTGGGGCGCATGGTGTTCCTGCTCGCGGACGACGACTCCGGCCGCACCACCTACGGCAACCTGGCGCCGGTCAAGGACGAGGGTGACTTCTCCGAGGGCATCCCCGACTACGACGTCTCCGCGTACGACCCGCGTGGCCTGCGCCGGTCCACCAACCCGGATAACGGCATCACGGCATACGACCGCACCGTGGACCTGGGAATGATCCAGGGCGGCAAGGAAATCGTCTTCTTCCTCGTCGTCTACTACCAGAGCAGCCACGGCCCGCGTGAGGGCTACGTCTATCCCTGCTTGAAGCAGGCCCCGGACGGACGCTGCGCGCTGCACCTGCGCACGTCCATCAACGTCTTCTTCTCCAAGGCCGCCTGGAACCTGGACCAGAACCCCGAGGGCGGCAACATCGTCGCCGAGCGCAACATCGGCTGCCAGTACGAGGAGGGCTGCAACCGCGACAATCCGGCGAGCACGCCCAATCAAGCCTGCCGTGTCCAGGGCTCCAACGAGTACCTCTGCGGGTGGCTGGAAGGCCCCAGCAGCGAGTGGGGGACCACGCTGTACCGGCTCGCCCATGACGATCTCTTCGGCAACCTCATCATGCCCATGGAGAAGGTCACGATTCCCAGGCCTCCGGGCACACGCAATCCCATGCCGCACGTCATCGTGGGCGCCCCCACCACGGACCCGTTCCGCTGGATTCTGGGCTTCGAGGACATTCCCGGCGGCGGCGACCGCGACTTCAACGACGTGGTGTTCGTCATCAACAAGCAGAACGGCGGCAGCATCCGCTCCGCCACCGTGTCAGGCGACCTGTCACCGGAGATCGCCAACGACTTCGTCATCACCAAGGTTCGCTTCAAGCGGCAGGACGACTATGCCCCCCAGCCGCGCTCCTGCGCCGGCGGCCCACCCTGCTTCTCGGAGGAGATTCCCGGAGCCTGCACGCCGCCGGATGGCCCGCGCCCCACCATCACCTATTCGCTCGCGGTGGACTGCCGCGTCTGCGCGCCGAACCCGAGTACGGGAGCGATGGAGTGCACGCCCAATCCAGAGCCCCCCACGTGGTTCCCGGTGAACTTCCCGGACACGACGCCCCCCACCCAGGAGGTGGAATTGGACATCCTGGCGATGGGCTTCACCGGCTCGCAGCTCTGCTGGAAGGTGGACATCACCAGCCCCAACGAGCTGTGCCGCCCCATCATCGATGACGTGGAGGTGGGCTACCAGGCCGTGCGCGCCGGCAGCTACTCGCGCGCCTCTCCGTCCACGGTGGCCAACACCATCGTCTGGGGCGTGAACGAGACGCCGGGCAGCGCCTGGGGGCGGGCGGGAACCTGGCCTGGCAGCGGCATGCCCGCGGCGGGAATCCGCGCCTATGACGGCAACAAGGACTTCACCGTCCGTGGCCGGCTCTTCTTCCTCTCGCTGTACGACCCGGAGGACCCCGACACCGACCACACGGTCGAGCGGTGGGATGCCGGCCGGGTGATGGCGCTGTCCTTCGGCACCAACGACCACCCGTCGGACCCGCTGAGCCGGAAGCTCTACACGATGAACGCCTCGGGCAACCGCAGCACCGTCTCCGACCTGATGACCGACACCAGCAGCACCAGTCCGCTCTTCCCGGACTCGCTCTGCGACATCGAGCAGGGCGGACGCATCCTGTATGACCTCAACAATGACGGTAAGTGCGGCACGCCCTCCAGCACCGTCCCGGCCAAGCGCATCACGGGCCCCACCAACGACCGCAACTTCCTGCGGGAGTGGCTGTACGGCTGGGAGGACCACTATGCGCCCGGGCCGTCCAACCAGCGCCGGCCGTGGGCGATGGGCGGCATCAACATGTCCACCGTCGCCATCAGCCTCCCTCCGTACCTCGATGACTGGGCCCGGAATACACGCGCCGTGGAGCAGGACCTCTACCGCCGCAACTTCGCGGAGCCGCTCGCCAAGCGCCCCACCGTGGCCTACGTGGGCACCATGAACGGCTACCTGCACGCCTTCGATGCGGGCGCGTACCGCAACTCCACGCACGACGACTGCGTGCCCGGGATGACCATGGTGCGCGGCTACTTCGCCACGCCCGCGACGTGTGTCCCCGCAGGCAACATCAACCCCCGGAACTACGGCACGGGCGAGGAGCGCTTCACGTACATGCCCCGCATGCTGCTGGAGCGCTACCGCAACCTGTACGTGCGCTTCAACGGCTCGGGCAACCTGCCCCGGCCGTCGATGGATGCCTCCCCTAGCACCGCCAACGTGGACTTCGGCATTCCGGGGCGGCCCGCCTGGACGCCGTCGACCTCGGCATCCAAGACGGAGGGCGCCAAGACGGTCCTGGTCAGCGCGTCCGGCAAGAACAGCCCGGCGGTGGTCGCCCTCGACATCACCAACGCCAACGACCCCTGGTACCCCCTGCCGCTCTGGGAGTTCGACCTGCGCGCTCCCGCCGTCGAGCAGGCCTTCTCCATGGCCAAGGTGGAGAACCCCAGCATCGACATCCCCGACAACTCAGGCTCCAGCCACGCCCCGTCGATTGGCCGGCTGGCCTGGGGCACGGAGGCTGACGGGCGGTGGGCCACCGTCGTCGGCACGGACTACGTGCCGTCATCGCCCAACCGGGCCGGGACCCTCTACCTCATCGACCTGAAGACGGGGCAGCCCCTCAACTACGGAACCAGCCCGGGCGGCGCACTCGCGGGCATCATCACCCTGGACCAGGGCTCTGGCATCGCCGCGGAGACCGCGCTGCTGGACCTCAACCGGGACGGGAGCTACGACGTGATGTACGTGCCGACCACGGCCGGCAACGTCTACCGCATCAACCTCGACCAGGTGAGCACGAGCGCGCCGCTGGGTCGCAAGGTGAAGACCTGCAAGGTCGCCAGCGCGCCCGTCACCCTGTCGGACCACCCGGACGCGGCGACGGACCAGGACCCCATCTACCAGCAGATTCACTCCAACCTCGGCGTGAACCTCATCCGGAACAACGGCGGCCCCGTGGTGCGCTTCTACTTCGGCACCGGTGACAACCCGGACGAGTTCTCCGACGGCCCGCCGGACAAGGGGAACTACCGCTATCACCTGCTGGCATACGAGGACACCGACCCCGCTGGACGGGAGCCGTGCGAGCTGCTGGAGCCCCTCTGGGTGCAGAAGCTGGATCCAGGCCAGGCGGTGTGGGGCGGCGTGGCGGTGGCGAAAGACAAGGTCTACGCGACCACGGCCGTGGGCGCCGCGGCGGACGTCTGCAACCTGAGCGAGACAGAGAGCGGGCGGTACTACGAGTCCGGCCTGCTCCCGGATGGCAACAACCCTCCCGCCATGACCAGCGCGGCGCTGGGGGGACATTCCGTGAATGCACCGGTGGTCCATGATGGCCGGCTCTACATCTCCAACGTGCGGGGAACGCCGAATGTCGTGGGCGACGGCAAGCACAACCAGGGCAACGCCATCGGCGGGTCGGCCCGCTCCAAGGTGCTCATCTACGCCCCCAGCCCGGACGGGAGGATTTCGCAGTGACGTCCTCGAAGCGCCGTCAGCATCGCGGCATCACGCTCCTGGAGGTCCTGGCCACCATGGCCATCCTCCTGCTGGGCATCGGCGCCGCGATGCTGGTCGTGACCCAGACCACCTATTCCAATCGCCGCAGCCTCAGCGCCACGCAGGCCCAGCTCATCGCCGAGCAGACGCTGGAGAACATCACCCAGATGGGCTGCTCGATGACGCCGCCGTGCAGCAACCTGGTGGGCTTGGATGGGACGACCTTCAACTTCTTCCAGACCAGCGCGGGCAAGCTGCGCAGTGAGCCCCCGCCCACCCCAGAGAGCGTCACGCGCCAGTACCTGGTCGTCGTGGACGTGGATATTCCGTCGGATCCCGCCACCATCGAACCGGACTCCGCGGTCCCCGCCGCGCTGATACGAGACCTCACCAACATCCCCAACTCCCCGGGGAATCTGGCCCACGTCCGCGTCACCGTGAGCTGGCGCGAGCAGGAGCGCAGCGACCGGCAGGTGGTCGTGCTCCAGACGAGGATGGCGCCGTGAGGACTTCTTCCATGCGGCTCCCATCCTGGAGGCATCGGGGCTTCACGCTGCTCGAGGTGATGATTGCCAGCGCCGTTGGCCTCATCGTGCTCGGCGCGGGCCTCGTGGCGGCCATGCAGATGCAGCGGCGCGCCCAGTTCGAGGAACAGACGATGCTGGCCCAGGTCACCGGGCGGACCCTGGCGGAGCTGATGATCGCCGACCTGCAGCGCGCTGGCACGGGCATGGGCAATGCGCCCATCGTCTTCAGTGACACCCGCACCCAGACCGCCGTCCAGGTGTGGACCGAGCCGGACCTCAGGAATGCCGACGTGACGCGCCCATTCCCCGCGGACCCGGGCTTCGCCATGCCGCCCCCGGGCCCCCTCGAGGACCAGCTGTCGGATGTGCTGCAGATTCACTGGGGCGATCCCCGCGCCATGGTGACCCTGACGACGCACACCTGCGGCGGCAACAGCGTGAGGACGGGAGCCCAGGACTTCTGCCTGGTCCCCAACTCCTCCCCCCGGCTCCAGCCCGCCGGGGGGGCGCCGCCGACGCCGGCCTTCGCCGTGAACCCGAACCAGCTCCTGGCCTGCCACGTGCGCGTCGACAACGTGAACCCGGGCAACAACCGGCTCACCGCCCGACCTGGCATTGGCGACGAGGACGTGGCCAATGGCCCCTGCGCCGAGCCGCTCGCGAACCTGTGGGCCATCGATTCCGAGAAGGAGTCCTGGCGCATCATGCAGGCCCAGACCGCGACCTACCGGGTGAACTGGGCGGGTGGAACACCCGTGCTGGAGTACCTGGGGCCCGGGGCCGCGGACTGGGTGCCGCTGAGCCGTGACGTGGAGCGCCTCAAGGTCCGGCTGGGCGTGGTGGCCATCGCCGAGCCCGCCCCTTTCGGGGCCATGCGCTGGTTCCCGGACGAAGAGAACGGCCGTCTCATGGCGCTGGATGAATGCACGATTGACACCTGCCCCATCGAGGTACACCCCGCCGAGGTGAACGCCCCCAACTCGAACGAAGAGCTGCGGCTCCGGCTGGGGCAGCGCATCCGCGAGGTGGAGGTCACCCTGATTGTCCGCACGCCGAGGCAGAACCGGGAGGCGTTCGACCCGCGGGCGCCCATCGGACGGGACGAGGATGGATTCCCAATTGACGGCTACAAGCGGCGCACCTTCACCTTCCGGGTGGCGCTGCGGAACTTCGCCGCGGGCGGACTGCTGCCCATCCCGGTGGGACCTTGAGCATGAAGCACACACGCGGAATCACCCTGTTGGAGGTGATGGTCACGCTGGCCATCGCCGCCGTCCTGCTCGCCGCGGCGCTGATGGGCATCCAGGCGCCCATCGAGCGTCAGCGCGAAAACGAGGCCACGCGGGAGCTGTGGGCCGCCACGCTCCGCGCCCGGCAGCGCGCCATCTCCACCAACCAGCCCGTGCGCATCGTCGTGGACGAGAACGTGCCCCAGGCCAACGGCCCCACGCGCACGCTCGCGCGCTGGGAGCAGCTCACGTGCGACAACGCCTGGGACAACGCGAGCTGTCCCTCGCTCGGCTGTGAGAACACCACCTGCCGCGCCAGGCCGGAGTGCTGCAGTGAGACGGGCGAGGAGATTGCCATCCCCCGCGGCATGAACGCGATGGCGATTCACGGCGTCTGCTACCTGCCCGGCACCGGCCGTCCGGTGCGCCCGGGCAACCTGAGCTGCATGCGGGAGTTCCTCGATGATCCGGCCGCGCTGGACGCCGCCGCCCCGGGCAGCCTGCGGTTCGACTTCGCCGCGGGCCGCGCACGCAGCCTCATCATGGTGGAGCCCCGCACGGGGCTGACCAGCATGCTCGACTGCAACTCCCAGGCGGCCATCGAGCGTCAGATTCCCGAGTGCAGGAACTGAGCTCGCGCCTCGCCTGACGCCGCCCCCTCCCCGGATGCAGCCGCCGGGGAGGGGTCCGCCGAGGCGGACGGCTACGCCGCCAGCGCCTCGCGGCACTTGAGGCAGACCTCGCCGCCCTGCCCCACCGCCTCCGAGTACGTCCAGCAGCGCGGGCACTTCGCGCCGTGCGCCGGGAGCACTTCGGCCGTCACGCGGACACCTTCACCCAACGCCTGCGCCACCTCCAACGTCTGCGCCGCGTCCCCCTTCACGTCCGCCAACTCCACCTGGCTGGTGATGAAGAGGCCCGGCAGCTCCGCGAGGTTCGCCTGGAGGAAGTCCCGCGCCGCACCCTCCGCCGTCAGCACCACCCGCGCCTCCAGCGACGAGCCGATGCGCTTGTCCCGCCGCGCCGCCTCCAGCACGCCCTGCACCGCGCCACGCACCGCGAAGAGCTTCGCGTAGCGCTCGGCCAGCGCCGGGTCCTGCTTCGCGGACACCACCGGGAAGCCGCCCAGGAAGACGCTCTCCGCCGGCTTGCCGGGCAGCGCCTGCCACGCTTCCTCCGCCGTGAAGCTCATCACCGGCGCCAGCAGGCGCAGCAGCACCGAGGCCACCTCGTACAGCACCGTCTGCGCGCCGCGCCGGGGCTGCCCGTCCGCGCGCCACGTGTAGAGCCGGTCCTTGAGGATGTCGAAGTACACCGCCGACAGGTCACCGGCGACGAAGTCCACCACCGTCGCGTAGACGAGGTGGAACTCGTAGTCCTCGTACGCCTTGCGCACCCGCGCCACCACCTCCGCCAGCCGCCCCAGCGCCCAGCGGTCCAGCGGCAGCAGCTCCGCCTCCGGCACCGTGTGCTTCGCCGGGTCGAAGTCGTAGAGGTTGCTCAGCGCGTAGCGGAGGGTGTTGCGAATCTTCCGGTAGCCCTCCGACAGGCCCTTGAGAATCTGGTCCGACAGGCGCACGTCGTTGCGGTAGTCGCTCGCCGCCACCCACAGGCGAAGCACCTCCGCGCCGTACTGCTGGATGACCTTGTCCGGCGCCACCACGTTGCCGCGGCTCTTGGACATCTTCTCGCCCTGGCCGTCCACCACGAAGCCGTGCGTGAGGCACGCCTTGTACGGCGACATGTCGCGCGTCCCCACCGCCACCAGCATGGAGGAGTGGAACCAGCCGCGGTGCTGGTCGCTGCCCTCCAGGAAGAGGTCCGCCGGAATCCGCTGCCGCCGCTCCAGCACCGCGGAGAACATGCACGCCGAGTCGAACCACACGTCGAGGATGTCCGTCTCGCGCCGGAACTCCTTCTTGCCACAACGCGGGCACTGGAAGTCCGCGCCGAGGAAGTCCTTCACCGGCGTGCGGTACCACGCGCCCACGCCTTCCTTCTCCACCGCCGAGGCCACGCGCTCCATCAGCTCGGGCGACACCACCGCCTCGTCGCAGCCCTCGCAGTAGGCGATGCAGATGGGCACGCCCCAGGTCCGCTGGCGGCTGATGGTCCAGTCCGGCCGCGTCTCCAGCATGCCGCGGATGCGGCTGTGCCCCCACGAGGGCACCCACTGCACCTTGTCCACCTGCTCCAGCACCACCTGCCGGAACGTCTGCGTCCCGTGGAACGGCGCGTCCATGGGGATGAACCACTGGTGCGTCGCGCTCAGGATGACCGGGTTGCGGCAGCGCCAGCAGTGCGGATACGTGTGCGCCACCGTGTCCGTGGCGCTGTTGAGCAACGCGCCCTTCTCCACCAGCAGCTGGATGACGATGGGGTTCGCCTCGAACACGCGCCGGCCTTCCAGCACCGGCCCCACCGTGTCGTCATAGCGGCCGTCCGGGCGCACGGGGTTGTAGATGTCCAGCCCGTACTCCAGACCGACCTCGTAGTCCTCCTGGCCGTGCCCCGGCGCGGTGTGCACCAGGCCCGTACCGGCGTCCAGCGTCACGTGCTTGCCCAGGATGACGCGGCCCCGGCGCGCGTAGAACGGGTGCTGGTACGTCAGGTGCTCCAGCTCCTCGCCGCGCGCGTACGCGAGGATGCGCGACGGGTCCACCAGCGCCGCCGCGGACACTTCTCCACCGGGCAGCGCCACGTGCTTCACCGCCAGCTCGTCCGCCTTCACCTCCGCCAGCACCTTGGGCAGCAGCTCCCGGGCCACGCAGATGACGCGTGAGCCGAGCTGGTAGAAGACGTACTCGAACTCCGGATTGACGGAGACCGCCAGGTTGGACGGCAGCGTCCAGGGCGTGGTCGTCCAGATGACGAAGGCCACGTCCTGGCCCTTCAGCGAAGGCACGCGCTCGGCCAGCTCCGCGCCGGCCTGGAAGGCCACGTACACGGAGGGCGAGGTGTGGTCCTCGTACTCCACCTCCGCCTCGGCCAGCGCTGTCTGGTCCTGGAGGCACCAGTACACGGGCTTCTTGCGGCGGTAGAGCATGCCGCGCTTCGCGAAGGCGGCCAGCTCGCGAATCTCCTGAGCCTCGTAGGTGAAGTCGAGCGTCTTGTACGGATGCTCCCAGGAGCCGAACACGCCCAGGCGCTGGAACTCGGCCTTCTGGATGTCGACGAACTCCAGCGCGTAGGCGCGGCACGCCTCCAGGAAGGCGTCGCGAGACAGCGTGCGCTTGTCGATCTTCTTGTCCTTCAGCCGCTTCTCGACCGCCTGCTCAATCGGAAGGCCGTGCGTGTCCCAGCCGGGGATGAACTCACACCGGCGGCCGGACATGTTCCGGTACTTCACGACGATGTCCTTGAGGACCTTGTTGAGCGCGTGGCCCGCGTGCAGGTGGCCGTTGGCGTAGGGCGGGCCGTCAGGCAGGACGAAGGGCTCGGCGCCCGCGTTCTGCTCCAGAATCTTCCCCCAGATGCCCCGCTCCGCCCACCAGCCGAGCATCCGAGGCTCGAGCTGCGCCAGGTTCCCCTTCATCGGGAAGTCCGTGCGCGGCAGGTTGACCGAATCCTTGAAGTCTTTGTCCTTCGGGGGCGCGTCGTTCATGTCGACAGCGGCCGTAACACGCTCCCTACAGGGCTTCAATCCGAGGTCGGGCTCGCGGGCTCCTGGGCGACCATCCTGCGCACCACCACCACGGCCAGCCTGCCTTCCTTCGTCGGGGAGAACGACAGCTTGAGCTCTTCATTCGGCGAACGGAAGAAGCGCGGCTCCTCCTCCCGGAAGCCCAGCTTGCCCAGCTCGGTCCGGTAGAACGCCTCTACCTCCGCCTGCTTCGCGTCCACGGCATACGTGAGGGTACGCGAGGACTCCGCCTCTGCCTTCACCGTGTCCGAGGCCCCCGGGAACACCGGCGCCACGGCGGCCTGCGGCTGCCGTCCCTGCGCCAGGTTCGCCTCGCCCATATACACCGTGGTGGTGCCGTCCGGGTTCGCCTGGAGGATGGCCGTGTAGGAGATGAACTGCTTGGTGTCGAGCGCGGTAATCATCGTCTCGCGCAACAGCTGCGGCTGGAGCGACGGCTTGGGGACATGGAGTTCCCAGAGCTGAAAGCGCGACACCAGGTGCTGCCCGATGATTTCTGGCTTCTCCGCGCTCAGCACGGCGGTCATCCGCACTGGCACGCCTTCGGAGACGATGGTGCCCGGCACGTCCACCACCGCCACCACCTTGGGCACGTCCCACGTGAATGGCAGGCGCTGAGCGCGAACCTCCGCGGACATGAACACCAGCGCTCCCGCCAGGAGCCCCTGCAGCACCTGCTTCATCCGTCACTCCCCGATGGTGGCCGTCCCCCCTCACACCGGCCCGTTGGCTACTCGGCCGCGGCTTCGCCTTCGACCTCGAACTCCATGGGCTGCGCGCGCGTGCTCGTCTTGCGAGGCGACTCGAGGTTGTCCCGGGGCGGGCAACGCTTCGAGCACGCCGCGAACTGCTGCTGGAACTTCTTGGTGCAGCGCGTGGCGCAGGCCGCGTCGCGGCCGTTGTTCGGACACCGGGCCATGCACTCCGACAGCGTCGACCCGGCCTTGCCGCCGCAGTCCGCCTCACATTCGGTCCGGCCCGCCAGCGCCGCTGGGGACGCCAGCACCGCCGACACCAGGGCCCACCGAATCCATCCAGAGAAGCGAGTCATGTCAGTCGCAGTCCTTTCCAAGGAAGCACGCGCCCTTGCTGAAGCGCCGGAGGTGAGCCACCGCGTAGGGCGCCACGGTGATGCCACCCAGCGCCGAGCCCGGCGAAGTCCCCCAGACGCCCATGTTGATGGGGTCCATCAGGGTGGGGAACTGGTTGAAGTTGATGACGTCCTCACCCGCAGCGCTGATCCACATCGTCCGCTCCTTCATGCCCAAGCCCACCATGGCCAGGGCCGTAGGCGGCAACGGGTTCCAGAAGAGCGCCTGCTCGGCGAGCAGGCTGGCCGCGCCAGGGATGGCGAGCACCGTGGGCGCGTAGATGCTGAACACCGTGGCGTGGTACGGCACGTTGGTGCAGGGGATGAGCTGGTCCTGAGCGATGATGTTACAGGTCGCGGACTCGAGCTCTCCGGCCAGTCCCCAGTCGTCGATGAGCATGGAGTAGCTGCCCGTGCAGCGGCCCCCCACCGGGCGCCCCACCGCGCAGACCTGGAGGCTGGCGAGCGAGTCCTCCATGTTCCGCTTCTGGTAGAGCCCCGCCTCGCCCCTGTCGAGGAACGAGCGCGGGAAGCGCCATGCGCTCAGCCGGGCCGAGGCGTTACACGCGGTCCCGCCGTTGTCGCGATACGCCGCCCGGGTGACGACCGCGCCCCCCCAGTCGACGCCCACGCCCATCTCGCACTCCACGCGCATGTCGCTGCCCCGGGTCAGGGCCTGGGTGATGCCCGAGCCCATCGTTGCAGACAGGCCGTTGAAGTCCGCGTAGCGCGCCTGCGCGTCATTCGCGGCGTTCCGCATGGAGCTTCCCGCGGGGTCGTAGTTCACGGGGATGTAGTGCATCTGCCCGTGCGTTCCGTCCCAGAGCGCGGAGATGGCGGCCTCCTGTACCTTCAGGGACAGGAAGCCCACCTCCGCGAAGTGGATGCCGAAGGCGATGATGGTGACGAACAGCGTGACACCCAGGGCCGCCTCGACCAGCGACTGGCCCCGTGCCCGCCTGGAGCGAAGGGTGTTCTTCATCATTGGATTCCCCTGTAGCCCACGCTCTGGAGGGC
>Ga0182745_1002817_pt1 | contig 15288 bp, 12 predicted proteins | sample eDN3rd30CKraftBY_FD_128523 | JGI IMG/M metagenome (GOLD analysis project Ga0182745, IMG submission 128523) | Enriched backyard soil microbial communities from Emeryville, California, USA - eDNA 3rd pass 30_C Kraft BY (version 2) (version 2) | ecosystem: Environmental > Terrestrial > Soil >...
CACCCACAACCTCCTCAAGCTCTTCCACGCGAGCGCAGCGTAGCGGCCTGCCGCAGCGCCGTGGCCGGTCGCCTGCCTCGTCCGCGCCCGCCTCCCAGCCAGTTACCGCCACAGACTCCTAGCACGGAGCCCTGCGCGTGAGCGACGAGGCGGCCGAATGCCATCAGGGAATCGGTGTCAACAACGCCCCACGCGCGAGGTCACGTCAAGCCAGGGGCGCACGGCGTGAAATGATGCGGCGATGCCCCACGGGCCCTTGGGCGCCAAGAGGCCTGGCCGCGTCTCACGGCGAAGCCCAGGTGATGGTCACATGCCGCTGCCGCGAAGGGGCGGTGAAGGCCCGAGCCACCTACGCTCGGACCTCGACCTCACAGACCTCACGAGCCACGTCCCGAACCTGGACCTTCACGTCGAGGAAGTGGGCCATCGTCTGAAGCTGCGTCCGCGCATGCCCATCCAGCGGCAACGTGCGAAACGCACCGCCCCTTGCCAGGGCCAGCAGGAGGAGCAACTGGTCGCACAGGTGCTCTCCCACCGGGACTTCCGCGTCGAGGTAACGCTTCACTTCGGCAGCGACCTCCTCCGCCACCACCTCCGCCCGCTTCCCGCGCTCACCGAAGCCCGTGAAGACCTCCGTCACGTGCTCGCTCTCCACCTCGGCGACCAGCACGTTTCCAGGCCCTGGCGAGCGCTTCAGCTCCTCCGTCCGGAGCTCGTCCGGCCGCCACTTCAGCGCCGCCCCCGCCATGTGCAGCTCCCGCTGCGCCACGTCGAACGGCACCATCGCAATTACAGCCTTCATGTCGCGGCGGAGCACCTGGCCGCGCTCCAACAGGTGCAGGGGCGTCAGCGGCGCGGGCCGCACGTCCACCCGGAACTTGCCGCCACCCGCCGGGAAGAACCCGGGCCGTGACAGCGTGGCCTCCACGGACGGCCCCATGCGCCGCACCAGCGGCAGGTAGGCCCGCTGGAGGAAGTCGAATGGCGGTGCCATGGGGTTGTGCGTCCCGCCCTCCAGCAGCAGCGTGGACGGCCCCTCCGCCAGGAGCAGCGCCGGCAGCACCGTCTGCAGCACCAGCGTCGCGCTTCCCGCCGTCCCCACCGCGAAGTGGTAGTTGCCCGCGGCCAGGGCGCGCGGCCGGAACGTCAGCTCGCGCGAGCCCAGCTCCGCCCCCGACACCTCCGCCGCTCCCACTGCCTCCGCGGCCTTCACGGACGTGAGGTGCTGACGCAACAGGCCCGGCTTCTTCCGGCCCGCGCGGATGTTCTGGATGGTGAACGGCGTCCCCGTCACCAGCGACAGCGACAGCGAGGTGCGCAGCACCTGCCCTCCACCCTCTCCCTGCGAACCATCGATGCGCACCATGTCCCGCCTCCTTGCTGCTCGCGACTCACGAACCACCCGGCCTGCACTGACAGCCCCGGGAAAATAGCGGCGCCCGCACTCCCCATCCTGGCGGCCTTTCGGCCTCTTGGGGAATACGGGCGCCTCGGTGTCTTCATCCCGGCATGCTCTCTCCTCGGGCATCTAGCCCTTCACGCAGACCACCTGCTTCAACGTGTGGACCACCTCGACCAGGTCCGCCTGCGCCGCCATCACCGCGTCGATGGACTTGTAGGCAGCCGGCGTCTCATCGATGACCTCCGCGTCCTTCCGGCACTCCACCCCCGCGGTCGCCTTCTCGTGGTCCTCCAGCGTGAAGCGCCGCTTCGCCGCCGCACGCGACATCACCCGGCCCGCGCCGTGGCTGCAGGAGTGGAAGCTGTCCGCATTCCCCTTCCCGCGGACGATGTACGACCGCGCCCCCATGCTCCCGGGGATGATGCCGAGGTCGCCCTCTCGCGCCCGCACCGCGCCCTTTCGGGTCACGAAGCAGTTCTTTCCGAAGTGGTGCTCCCGCGCGATGTAGTTGTGGTGGCAGTTCACCGCCGAGTCCTTCAGCTCGAACGGCGGCAGCTCACCGCTCGACTGCAACGCCTCCACCGCGGCGTGAAGCATCAGGTCCCGGTTCGTCGCGGCGTAGTCCTGCGCCCAGCTCACCGCGAAGACGTAGTCGTCGAAGTGCTCCGTCCCCTCCGCCAGGTACGCCAGGTCGCCGTCCGGCAGGTGGATGAACCAGCGGCGCATGTCCTCCTTCGCCCGCTCGATGAAGTAGCTCCCGATGCGGTTCCCCACGCCGCGCGAACCGGAGTGCAGCATCACCCACACGCCGTCCGACTCATCGAGGCACAGCTCGATGAAGTGGTTCCCCGTTCCCAGCGTCCCCAGGTGCGACAGGTCCGGCCCACGGCCGATGCGCGGATGCTTCGCGACGATGCGGTCATACCCTTCCACCAGTCGCGCCCACGCCTGCTGGTGCCGCGCGGGCGCCACACGCCACGCCCCCACGTCGTTACGGCCGCCGTTGTCCGAGCGGCCATGAGGCACCGCCCGCTCGATCGCCGAGCGCAGCCCACGCAGCGAGTCCGGGAGCTGGTCCGCCCGCAGCGTCGTGCGAACGGCAATCATCCCGCAGCCGATATCCACCCCCACCGCCGCCGGCACCACCGCGCCCACCGTCGGCACCACGCTTCCCACCGTCGCGCCATAACCGCGGTGCACGTCCGGCATCACCGCGACCCACCGATGGATGAAGGGGAGACCGCGCAGGTTGCGAAGCTGCGTCTTCGCCTCGTCCTCGAACGGAACCCCCACCGTCCACGCCTTGATGGGGCGGCCCGCATCGTCCGACAGCACTTCGTAGTTCCCAGGGTCGCGGCTCATCTGTTCCACCTTTCCAGTCGTCCGCCGGGCGCCGTGTCCCGGCCACATGGCAGGCGTAGAGCAGGCGGTGTGCCAGCCACGCTCCCGAGGGAGCACACACGCGGCACCGTGGCAGGCCCTATCTCTTGAGATAAAGTCCTATCTCCATGGCGAAAACGCGGGCGCGCAAGACGGTGGTCCTGGGGATGCTCGGGACGACGCTGGACAATGGCAAGGGGCCGCAGCGCTGGACGCGGTGGCGGCCCACGGTGGCGCTGTGCCAGCAGGAGGACCTGCTGGTGCACCGGCTGGAGCTGCTGCACCCGCCCAACGCGACAGCGCTCGCGGACACGCTGTCCGCCGACATCCGGCAGGTGTCCCCGGAGACGGTGGTGCGTCGTACGCCCCTGGCCCTCCTGAACCCCTGGGACCTGGAGGAGACCTACGGCGCGCTGCTCGACTACGTGCGCGGCTATGCCTTCAACCCCGAGGCGGAGGACTACCTGGTCCACATCACCACGGGCACACACATCGTGCAGATCTGCATGTTCCTGCTGGTGGAGAGCCGGCTCATCCCCGGCCGGCTGGTGCAGACGTCGCCGGACCCGAGGGACCGCTCGGGCGCGGGCACGCACACCCTCATCGACCTGGACCTGTCCCAGTACGACACGCTGGCGGCGCGCTTCCGGCAGGAGCAGCGCGAAGGGCTGGCCTTCCTCAAGTCCGGCATCGACACCCGCAACGCGGCGTTCAACCGCCTCATCGAGCGCATCGAGCAGGTGGCCGTCCAGTCTCGCGCGCCGATGCTCATCACCGGCCCCACGGGCGCGGGCAAGTCGCAGCTCGCGCGCCGCATCTACGCCTTGAAGAAGGCGCGGCGCGGCGTGGCGGGCCCCTTCGTGGACCTCAACTGCGCCACGCTCCGGGGAGACGCGGCCATGTCCGCCCTGTTCGGACATGTGAAGGGCGCCTTCACGGGCGCGCTGAATGACAGACCCGGCTTGCTGCGGCAGGCGAATGGCGGCGTGCTGTTCCTGGACGAAATCGGAGAGCTGGGCGCGGACGAGCAGGCCATGCTGCTGCGTGCGCTGGAGGACAAGCGCTTCCTGCCCGTGGGCGCGGACCGGGAAGTGGAGAGCGACTTCCAGCTCATCGCCGGCACCAACCGCGACCTCCAGTTGGAGGTCGATCGCGGACGCTTCCGCGAGGACCTGCTCGCGCGCATCAACCTGTGGACCTTCCGGCTGCCCGCGCTGCGCGAGCGCCCGGAGGACATCGCCCCCAACCTCCTCTTCGAGCTGGACCGGGCCTCCGAGGCCGTGGGCACCCGCGTCACCATGAACAAGGAGGCACAGGCCCACTTCCTGGGCTTCGCTACGTCCCCGGAGGCGCGGTGGTCGGGCAACTTCCGCGATCTCAACGCGGCGGTGCTCCGCATGGCGACGCTCGCGGCCGGAGGGCGGATTACGCGCGACGTCGTGGGCGAGGAACTCGAACGCCTGCGCGAGCAATGGCGACCCACCGGGCCGCGGGCGAGCCCAGGCGCCGGGGACCTCGTGGTGGAGCTACTGGGCGCGGGGCTCGCCGGGGAGTTGGATCGGTTCGACCGGGTGCAGCTCGCGGACGTGCTGGGCGTCTGCCGGGCCTCGCGCTCGCTGTCGGAGGCGGGGCGTGCGCTGTTCGCGCAGTCACGCGCCCAGAAGAAGAGCGTCAACGATGCGGACCGGCTGAAGAAGTACCTCGCCCGCTTCGGTCTCACCTGGGCGGACGTCAGCGGACAAGGCACACAGCCGGCGCCCTGAGCCGGACCTCACAGCATGGGCATGCCACGCGTCGTCACGCCCTTGCCGCCCAGGCCCCCCATGCGTCCGACCAGGTAGAACGCCTCCTGCCGGGGCACGAAGAACTTCCAGCCCTCGTCGGTGAGGTAGGCCGGGTCCTCCATCATCACGAACACCTTCTGCCCGTCCCACTCCGGCACCGGCGTGGCGGTGTTCAGCTCGATGGCCATGTACGAGCCCTTGCGCAGCGTCTTGGGCGTCTCCTTCCGGCTCGCCGAGCGGAAGTCGATGCTCGCGCCCAGCGCGTGCCCCTGGTTGCCCAGCGGATGGCTGTACACCATGGCCTCGATGCCCTTCTCCTTCATCTCCGCCATCGTCTGCTCGTACACCTCCGCCGACGAACGGCCCGGGCGGGAGGCGCGCAGCATCAGCGCGTCCTGGAGCGTCAGGGTGTTGGCGAGCGCGCGCTTCAGGCCGTCGGGCACGTCCGTCTCGCCCTCGCGGAGCACGTAGGCCATCTTCTGCCAGTCGGAGTTCAGCCCCATGTAGGTGATGCCGAAGTCCACATGCAGCAAGTCACCGCGAAGGATGACCACGTCCTCCTTCGCGGGCGCCAGGAAGCCGCGCGACGAGGAGAGGTCCATCCCCTTGCGTTGCACGCGCACGTCCGGCTGGAACCAGGTCTCCACGCCCAGCGCCCAGAGCCTGTCGTACAGGTACCGGCGCACGTCGCCGACCGTCGTCTTCCCCGGCACCACCACCTCCGGGGAGAAGGCCTCCTTCACCACCGCCTCCGTCAGCGCCACCAGCCGCTGGTAGTGCGACCACTCCTCGGGAAGACGCGTGTCGAGGTACTCCTCGATGAGCGGCGCAGCGCTCACGAAGCGAGCCTCCGCCTCCGCACCCAGTGCCTCCACCAGGAAGGTATAGCTGTCGCGCGTCAGGCTGCGCGTCACACCGCGCTCGCCGCCGATGCCCAGGGCAATCGTCTGGGGCTCGTAGCGCGCCACCAGGTCCGCCAGGACGTCCCGCGGCTTGCGGCCCTCCTCGGGCAGCTCGAAGAAGCGCTCGAGCGTGGCCTCGGAGTAGCTGGAGAGCGCCACCCGCTTGAGTCCCTCGGGCCCCGCGTCGATGAACACGAAGAGGTCCCGGTTGCCCGCATAGGGCCGCGGAGGCGCCACGAACTGGGTGAGCGGGTCGTCATGGAACTCCTCGTTGACGACCACCCACATGCCCACGCCGTGACGGCGCATCATGTCCAGCAGCAGGCCATGGCGCTTCTCCAGCCAGGCCTCACGCTCGGCGATCTGCTCCGACCAGGGCAGCAGCGACGGCACCGAAGCATCCGCGCCGCGCCCCGTGGTGGCACAGGCAGCCAGGAGCAGCAGCGGCAAGGCCGCCCACTTCAGGGACTTCATGCGAGGACTCCCATCGAGAAGGAGCCCCCACCGTACCTCATCACCGCCAGGAGACCTCCGCCTCCAGAGCCCTTGGAGCCTCTGGAGGCGGAGGGCCTGGGGCGCGCCCACTCCCTCACACCCTGGAATTCCGCGCTCCAGCCTCTCCGGATGGACCCGTCTCCAACTTCCGAGTCATGTGGTCGTCGGTCCCCCTGGTCTCGACGTGTCCACCCTCCGAGCTGACGGCTGTCCCCCGACGCCGTCCACCAGAGCGGGGCCTTCCGCCCCACGCGCCAACCTCAAAAGCTGGCGATCTGGAACTCGGCGTCGAATGCGTCGAGCTCCATGTCCCCCACCTCATCCCCTTCCCACCCCATCTCCACGACAGCGCTCCGCACGTCCCCCTGGCCTCCTCCGGTGGCGCCCATGTCCGAGCACGCCCCCCATCCCCCGCCCATGGCGCCCCGCCCCTCCTCCGGTGCCCAGATACCGCTCGCATCCCCACAGCCCCGCGCGTCACCACGAAACATCGTTCCCCCTTCTGGGAGGCGCCCCACCCCTGCCCCCCTCTCCTGAGAAACGGCTCCAGCCCTTTTTCTTGTGTATTCCGTTCAAAAAAATCCGGAGCGCTCCGACTGGGAACGCCCCGTGAAACCTGTATCGCCAGGGCGATTCAGGAGAATCCTGAAAACAAATCAACTCAACGCGAGCGCGTCGCGTCCGAGCCGTCCTTCGACGGCGTTGTATTCACGGATGGCGTCACCGACATCTTCGCTGAGTACGGTGGGTGCGCCGTGATGCCGGGCGTGGGCTCCGGCGGCGGGTCATGCGGATTGATGCTCACCACGCCCCCGTCACGCTGCGGCTTCTTCGAAAGCTTCTTCGCCATCGCATCCCCCTCAATGCGGCACTGGCAGGGCCCGGCGGCATGCCGTCCTCCTGCCTCCGCCCCGGTACAACGCACCGGGTCGGATTCCTTGGCCGTCATTCGAAGAGGAGGATGCCGTGGACCCACTCCGAGGCCGGGTGGGTGGCCAACCAGATGCGCCGCTCGTCCCGGAGGGCCACGGCGGCGGGCGCGCCGGCGCGGATGCGCTCGCGGACGGCCTCGAAGAAGCGGCCGGCCGAGTCCGGAATCTCCACCGTGGACGCCAGCACGCTGGAGGCCCCGGCCTCGATGAACGCCACTGGCAGGCTGAAGGACTCGTGGAGGAAGGGCATGGCCCGCGCCGCGCTGCACGTGGCCAGCAACACCAGCGGCGCGTGCTCCAGCTTCAGCGCGCGCACCTGGGCGGCGGACAGCGCGTAGCGGCCGTCCGACTCGGGCGAGAGCACCACCAGCGAGGCGTCCGACATCTCCGGACTGAACGCGCCGTGCGCGTGGATCTCCACCTCGCTGGCCTGGGCCATGGCGGCCAGCACCCGGGTCGGCGTGGCCTGCATCCCCGTCAACTCGAGGCGCTGGGGGTCCGGCGTCGCAGGCGGCGCCAGGGGGGGCAACCGGGGCAGGCCCAGCGCCGCGGGAGCTTCCACACCTGTGACGACGAGGTGCGGAGCGCCCTCCCGGGCTCCCGCCGCGGGCGTGCCCTCGGGGCGCCCCACGCGATAGCTCCAGGCGAGGTCGGCGGGGAGCAGTCCCCGCAGGCCCTGGACGGGCGGAAGAGCCAGCACATCCACCTGCTCACAGCCCCGCAGGGCGGACTGGAGTGACGACGGCACCAGGCCCGTGGCATCCCGGCCCAGGGGCAGGTCGCGGCTCGCGTCGAAGTGGCCCTGGAGTGCCCCCTGGGCGTCCCGCAGGGCCACCACCGAGCGCTCATAGTCCACGGCCACGCCCAGCACGCACCGCTCCGGCACGTCCACTCGAAGCGCGGCCCCCAGGAGCGCCAGCGCTTCGCCCGCGTCGCTGGCGCGGCCCGCCTCCTGCGCCAGCACGCTGTAGGCGCCCATCCGCGTCTTGCGGGCGTCCACGTCGTCGGGCAGGGCCTCCGCCTGCTGGATGGCGCTCCGCAACAGCTCCAGGCCCCGCTCGCGGTCTCGCTCGAGCACGAACTGCCCCTCGGCGAAGCTCATCTGCGCGAGCTTTCCGGCGGAGGGCCCGCTCCGGTGCAGCTCGGCCAGGGTGCGCCGAAGGAGGTCCTCGTCCTGGCTGTCCGAGCCGAAGCGGGCCAGGTAGGACAGCAGCAGCGCGCCGGGCAACCCGAGAGGACGGCCGCACGCCTGCGCGAGCTCCAGCTCGTACCGGGCCTGCTCCGCGTCGAACTCCAGCCAGGCCAGATACGCGAGGTTGCGGTGGACGTACGTGCGCTGGTCACAGGCGTCCGGCATCCGCGCCAGCGACTCCCGCAGGTAGGCGCGCGCGCTGGCGACGTCCATCCGGTAGCGGGCGATGTGCGCCAGCTCTTGGAGGAATTGTTGCTCCAGCTCCCACTCCTCCAGCTCCCGCGACGCCAGCCAGCCGCTCCACGCCTGCTCGAAGGCCTCGGCCGGGCGGTTGAGCGCGAGGTACAGGTCCGACAGCCGCTTCTTCAGCGTGGCGCAACGATACGAGAGGCCCTTGCCCTGACAGGCGCCCACGGCCGCCCGCAGCCGCGCCTCCGCCTTCCACCATTCACCGCGGTGCGCCTCGGCGCCCGCGACCTCGCGCTCGGCCAGCAGGGCCAGCCAGGGGTCCTCCGCCGACCGGGCCAGCCGCGTGAAGTCCTCCAGGTGGCGAGACACGGCCACCCGGTTGTTGATGAGCGCCCCCAGGTACAAGTCATCCTCGCCCGAGAGGCGGAGCGTCTCCACGAAGCGCTCGGGCGCCGGGAGCTCCCCGCGCATGAGCTTCGCGTACGCCACCGCCAGCGGCGCGCGATGGACGAAGTCCCGCTCCGCCACGCGAATCACGTAGCGGCGGAGCACGTCACCGCCCTGCACGCTGTCGAGCACCTCGGCCAACGGCAGCAGCCGCAAGGCCCGCTCGCGAGACGGCGCGGCCCGCACCGCGTCGTAGAAGGCCAGCCGGACGATGCCCGGGAAGCGCTTCGCCTCGTCCAGCGGCAGGCGCGCCTGCGCGTCCACCATCAAGTCCCGCACCGCCGCGCGCGCGCCCTTCCAGGCCCGGCCCCGTGCCTGCGTCTGCTGCCGCAGGGCCCTGGCATGTCTGCGAGCCTCCTCGCTCCAGCCCGGCGCGCCCTGCTTCACCACGGCGTCGAACGCCTCCGCGGCCAGCAGCGTCAGGCCCATCTCCCGCAGCACCAGGGCCCGGTTCCACTGCGCCTGGGCATGCTCCGGAGCCCGCCGCAGCACCTCCTCCAGCAGCGCCAGGGCCTCCTCGGGGTGTCCCTGCTCCAACGCGATGATGGCGAGGTCGCTGTCCCTGTCCGGCGATGGCGCCATCCGCTGGAGGAAGTCCGAGGCCTGCCGCAGGTCCTTGCGGACGAGGTACGCGGCGGCGATGCCATGCAGGTCCCCCTGGTCCTCCAGGTCCGCCAGCGCCCGCAGCGGCACCACCGGCGCGGCGGCCGCGCCGGGCGACGGACCGGGACCTGCCCGTAGGGGGACGTAGGGCCGGTGGCCATCCGCCCGCGCATAGGCCACCCGCGCTTCGAGCGTGCGGGAGGGTGCCTGTCCGAGCCACACCTCGTCCTGCCCCCGGGCCTCATGCGCGGACGGCTTGAAGACGAACAGCAACAGGACGGCCGCCGCCACGGCGCCCCCCACGCCCAGGGCCCAGCGCCCATGCGCGAGCCACGAGGCGCGGCGCTGCGTGCGCGGGGCCAGTAGGCCCGAGGCCACCCGCGCGTCCGTGTCGTCCTCCTCCAGCGCGTGTCCGGGCCCCATCGCGTGGAAGCCCAGGAGCTCCAACTGCATGGCCTCGTGCAGGCCGTTCGCGCAGGGCTCGCATCGAGCGAGGTGGTGGCGGAAGTTCTCCTCGTCCACCGGGGGCAGCTCTCCGTCGAGGAACAACGAGAGCCGGTTGCAGAGCGGGCTCATCATGCACTGCCTCCACCGTCACCGTTGCCGGTGAGCGGCATCAGCAGCGCCTTCAGCTCCTTGCGCGCCTGGTAGAGCCAGCTCCCCACCGTGCCCTCGGGCACGCCCATGCGCAGCGCGATGGCGCGGTAGCGCAGCCCGGAGGCATGCAGGGTGTACGCCTCCCGGACGCGGGGGTTGGGGAGCTGGGCAATGGCGCTTCGGAAGTCCTGCTCGGAGATGCGCTCCCAGGCCTCCTGCGCCTCGGGCTCGGGCGCGGCGACCTCGTCGCGCACCAGCCGCAGCTCAGGACGGTCCTGCTCCAGCAGCTCCGAGCGCCGCTTCCGGCACTGGTCCAGGAAGTGATTGGTGAGCGCCCGACACAGCCACGCCCTGTAGACGGGCTCCGGCTGCGCGGAGAGCGAACCATGGTGCAGCAGCCCGCGCGTGAGCGCCTCCTGCACCAGGTCCTCCGGGTCGATGCCGCCCTGACCGCACAAACGTTTCGCCAGGGCCAGCAACATGGGCCTGACACGCTGCGCGACCTCCTCGAACCCGTCGGGATGCACACCCGTACTGTAGGCCACGGGAAAACGAATGACCGTGGCATTGCGATGGCCGCTCATCGACCCGGCCTCCTTCCACGCCTGTCGAAACGCGGGCCGGGGCGAATCTTGGGAAGCCGTCGTGAAGCAGACTTAATCGCGCCAAGTTGCGCCCGCTCACGGACATCCCCTCCACCCCGCAGGCCAGGGCTCAGGCGACCGCGGCGGAAATCGATGCGGGCTGGGCCAGGGGCAGCACCAACGTGAAGGCCGCGCCCCCCAGCGCCTCCGAGCGGCCTACCTCCATCCGTCCACCATGCCGCTCGATGATGCCTCGGGCGATGGCCAACCCCAGCCCCGTGCCCGGCCGGTGCCCCTCGCGCTTGCGCCCCGTGACGAAGGGCTGGAAGAGCCGGGACAGCAGCTCGGGAGGAACGCCGGGGCCACTGTCCTCCACCCGGGCGAGCAGCCGGCCGTCCTCCTGGCCGAGCACCGCCCTCAACCGGGGCGCAGGCACGTCGCGAAGCGCGAGCAGCGCGTTCTCCAGGAGGATGACCAGCACCTGGGACAGCTGGGACTGGTCGGCCTCCAGCATCAGGGCGGCGTCCCCCTCCACCTCGAAGGACACGTCGGGTGCCAGCGCGCCCAAGCCCTGCCGCGCGGTGGAGTAGGCCAGCGCCACGGTGGCGAAAACGTCCACGCGGCGGAGCTCCAAGGGACGCGGACGGCCGTAGCGCAGCAGCTCGTCCACGAAATGACTGGCGCGGTCAATCTGCTCCCGCATGGCGGCCACTGCGTCCGGGTCGCCCCCCTTCCGCTCCAGCAACTTGAGGTGTGCGGCGAGCACGCCCAGCGGATTGCGGACCTCATGCGCCACCGCCGAGGTGAACTGCCCCAGCTCCGCCAGACGCGCGGCGTGGTCCGCGCGCGCCTCCTCGCGAGCGAGCGCGACGGCCAGCTCGGCCCCCGTCGCCCGGCCCTTGAGGAATCGGCGGCCCACCCACTCCTGGAGCGACTGACGCGCCGGCTCGAAGGCGAGCGCGGCCAGCGCCAACAGGAAGAAGGCGCCCAGGCGGTACTCGGACAGGAAGGGCTGGCCGCTGCCCGACAGCAACGTCAGCACCCCGAAGAGGAAGCCCGCGGACAGCACCGCCGCCAGCGACGAGTACAGCAGGCTGCGGTCCAGCAACCGGCGGTCCGCTGCGGGCTGATGGGCCTTGATGACCTGGACCAGCACCAGCAGCGCCGCCAGCACCAGGTACATGCCGAGCGGCAGCGCGTGCCCACCCGACAGCAGCATCGCGTTGCCAAGGCTGCCCAGGTACGCCAGCAGCCCGGCGATGCCCAGGCCGAAGAGCACGGGCCGCCGCGCCGCGAGCGCGCCGCGGTATGCGCGCGCCAGGTGCACCAGCGGCACCGTCGCGGCCACCACGGCCAGCACCATGGCCGGCCAGAACAGCGGGCCACGCTGCATCGCCAGGGAGCCATGGAGGACGCCGGGCAGGAAGGCGCCAATCCCCGTCACCGCGGCCGCCACGCCATACGCGAGGACGACCAGCCGATAGGAGCGCTGTTCCGTCGCGTCATAGGCCGCATGCAGGTAGGCCGCCGCGATGAGGGCCCCACTGGCCACGAAGCGCTCCCCCACCCATGTCAGGGCCGGAACGCAGAGCAGCAACAACGCGCCCGTCCACAGCGCCGTCGCCAGGCAGTAGAGCGCCAGCCCCCGCGCGTTGCGCCCCCGGAGCGCGGCCGTGAAGAACAACAGCAGCGACACGGAGAGGACCGGCACGAGGCTGTAGGCGAACAGAGGCCCCATGCGTGGACTGTGACAGACCTGGAGCCCAGGCGCTCGGCCCCGCTGCGTGGCGCGAGGGGGCCCGCCGCCGCGCAGGGCATGCCAGCCGCCCGCGGAGCCACGGCGGGCCCTCCCGCGAGGACGGGCCGCGCGAGCGCGCGGCGTGAGGCACCGCCGCGAGAGTTCCCGCGGAGCCACGGAGGGCCCTCCAGCGAGGACGGGCCGCGCGAGCGCACGAGGTGAAGCACCGCCGAGTGAGCACTCACGTCGCCATTCCGTGCGTCCGACCGGCGCTCGGAGATAGGCTGCGCGCCCGCCGGAGCCGGAGTGCGCGCCGGAGTCGCCAGGAGTCACACGGTGCGGTACTTCGCCATGGTCGCGGCCGGGGCCACCCTCTGGGGGTGCTGGGCGCTCTTCTTCCGTCCCGCTGGGCTCACCGGGCCGCAGAACGCCGTCCTCGTGCTCACGGCCATGTCGCTCCCGGCGCCCTTCCTCTTCCGGCGCGACGCACTGCGTGACCGGCGGGCGACGCTGGCGCTCCTCGTGGTGGCCCTGGCGGACGCGGCCAATACCGCCCTCTTCTTCGCCGCCATGGAGCGCGGCCCCGTGTCGGTGGCGGTGCTGACGCACTACCTCGCGCCGCTGCTGCTGGCGCTGCTGGCCCCCTGGGTGCTGGGCGAGGCGCGCTCCACCCGGGCCCTGGTGGGAGTCCCACTGACGCTGGTGGGGCTGGCGCTGCTCATTGGCCGGCCGGACGGCGGCTTCTCCGGCATGACGGCGCTGCTAGGCGCGGGCAGTGCCTGCTTCTACGCCATCATCGTCCTGGCGGCGAAGCAGGCGGCGCGGGCGTACTCCCCCATGGCCGTCACGGCCCTGCACGCCCCTCTCTCCGTCGGCGTCCTCCTGCTCGGGTTCGGCGCGCGGGCGCTCCCCCCGACGGTGGACGGAGGCACGCTCCTCGTGCTCGCGGGCGGCGTCGTTTGCGGCCTCATTGGAAACATCCTCTTTCATACGGGTCTTCGGCACGTCCCCACCACGGCCACGGGGGCGCTCACGTACCTGGAGCCGCTCACCGCCTCGCTGGTGGGCTGGGTCTTCTTCTCCGAGCCGCTGACGCCCCTGGCCCTGTGCGGCGGCCTGTTGGTGCTGGTGGCGGGCGCGTGGGTCGCGGCCGAGCCACGCGCGCCGCACCGGGCCGTCACCATGCATGCAGCCACACGCTGACCGCGTGCGCCAAATCACCGCTTGCATGCCCGGGGAGTCCTTTGGTCCTCTTGGGCCCCCGCAGGTACCCTTCTCTCCGTTCCTGGCGACGCCGTATGCCTATGGAAACCGCAGCCGACAGCCGTGAGTACCGCGTCGTCTTCTTCTGCCCCGCGTCGAGCGCCCGGCTCGAGCGGCTGGAAGCGCCCGTGCGTCGGCTGCTCTCGCGCATCCACGCGCCGCCCGCGGAGCTGGCGCCGCTCCAGGAAGCGGGCGCGCTCACCGATGCCGGCTGGCAGGTGTTCCTCGTGCGCTCGCTGACGGAGCGCTCCGCCGCGCAGGCCCTGGCGGCCTACGTCAGCGAGGCCACGTGCGCGCTGGCCGCGGAGCTGGACGCGGAGGTGCTGGGCCTCTACGTGGACGTTTCCGGGGACTCGGCGCGCATCTGCCGGTGTGGCCCCGAGGACGGGCCGGAGACCTTCGCGGGGCGCCGGCAGGCCGCGCTCGACCGCACCGCCGAGTGGCTGGAAGTCACGCCCGTGAGCCTCTCCGCCCTGTTCCACCTCGACCTTCCCGACGCGGAGTATGAGCCGGACGCGGATGACCGCTTCGTCGAGGAGAAGCTGCGCGAGGCCCGGGCCCTCATGGAGCGCTACCGCCAGGGCCAATGAGGTCTCGAACGCCCGAGGACCTCGCGGGCCGCTGCCCGCGCTGCTTCCTCCTCGTGTCCCTGTGTCTGTGCGCCGAGGTGCCGTGTATCCCCACGCGCACGGAGCTGCTCATCGTCCGGCACCACAAGGAGACGCTCAAATCCACGAACACGGCGCGCATGGCGGCCCTCGCCCTGCCCCGCTGCCGCATCGTTTCGTATGGCTCCCCGGGTGTGCCCTTCGACGCCTCCGTGCTGGACGGCGATGACACGTGGCTGCTCTTTCCGGACGCGCACCAGACGCCCGAGCCCGGCGCCCCGCTTCCCGGGAGGCTCATCGTGCTGGACGGCAGCTGGGGCCAGGCACGGCGCATGGTGCAGCGAGTCCCCGCGCTGCGGCGGCTTCCAAGCCTGAAGCTGCCCCCGCCGCCCCCGGACTCCCGGCGCCTGCGCCGCCCGCCCCACCCGGACGGGATGTCCACGCTGGAGGCCATCGCCGGCGCGCTCGCGCACCTAGAAGGCGAGCATGTCGCGCAGCCGCTCTACATGCTGCACGAGCAGATGATCGACCGCGTCCTCGCGAGCCGGGGAAGCAACCCCCGACCCCGAGCTTGGGAAGCTTGAGGCCGCGGGTCCCAACGCGTCGCCAGGCGCCTCCAGCCAGGTCAGCAGGCGTTGGCGTCCGTGCAGCGCGCCTTCTTCATCTCCGTCGCGAAGGGGTTGGGCGCCAGGAAGCCCGTGATGCGAGGCCGCTCCAACACCTTGCCCTCCGGGGAGATGAACGCCACGGTGGGCAGGCCCTCCACGCCGAAGCGCTCCAGGAGCGCATCCAGTGAGTCCTCGCTGCTCGTCGCGTCGATCTTGATGTTGAGGAAGCGCCCCTCGTCGGACTCGGAGATGACCGCCCCGGCCGGGTAGGTGTCGCGGTCCAGTTCCTTGCAGGCCGCGCACCAGTCCGCGAAGAAGTCGATGAGCACCGGGCGCCCCTCCGCCTTCGCCTGCGCGAGCACCTGGTCGAAGGCCTCGGGGGAGAAGGTGGCCTGCTTCGCCGGCATGACGTGGTGCCACTGCCAGGACGGGGCGCTCGGCGGCTCGGCCAGCCCCAGGCGCACCCACAGCGTGCCCACGGCCCCCGCGTCCAGCGCGCCGCCGCGCAGCACCAGCGCACCGACGACGAGCCCCACGCCCAAGGCCTTGAACGAGAAGTCCCGC
>Ga0182745_1002820_pt1 | contig 15277 bp, 13 predicted proteins | sample eDN3rd30CKraftBY_FD_128523 | JGI IMG/M metagenome (GOLD analysis project Ga0182745, IMG submission 128523) | Enriched backyard soil microbial communities from Emeryville, California, USA - eDNA 3rd pass 30_C Kraft BY (version 2) (version 2) | ecosystem: Environmental > Terrestrial > Soil >...
CCGCCTGCCCGAGCCTGCGCCAGGTGCTGGCGCTGGAGGACGGCGCCCCCGGCGCACTCGATTGGGACACGCAACTGGCGGCCTGCAGCGACAGTTTCACGCCTTGCGCCACGCGTGCCTCCGATCCCGCCATCCTGATCTATACCAGCGGCACCACCGGCGCCCCCAAGGGCGCGCTGCTGCCGCAATCGGTGCTGATCGGCAACCTCCCCGGCTTCGTTGCCTCGCAGGACTGGTTTCCTCAGGAAGGCGACGTATTCTGGTCGCCGGCCGACTGGGCCTGGACCGGCGGACTGATGGACGCGCTGTTGCCGACGCTGTACTTCGGCAAACCCATCGTCGCCTATCGCGGCCGCTTCTCGGCGCAGACCGCGTTTCATTTGCTGGAAAAATACGCCGTCACCAATACCTTCCTGTTCCCGACTGCGCTGAAAATCATGATGAAAAGCGTGCCCAGGCCGCGCGAGCGCTACCAGCTGCGGCTGCGCGCCATCATGAGCGCCGGGGAAGCGGTGGGCGACGCCGTATTCGACTGGGCCGCGTCCGCGCTGGGCATCACCATCAACGAAATGTTCGGCCAGACCGAAATCAACTATATCGTCGGCAACAGTTCGCGCCACTGGCCGGCCAAACCCGGCAGCATGGGACGCCCCTACCCCGGCCACCAGGTCGCCGTGCTCGACGAACACGGACAGCTGGCGGCGCCGGGGCAGATCGGCGACATCGCCGTCAAGCGCCACGACATCCACGGCCATCCCGACCCCGTGCTGTTCATCGGCTATTGGAACAACCCGCAAGCCACCCGGGACAAGTTCAGCGGCGACTGGTGCCGCACCGGCGACCTGGCCTATGCGGATGAGGACGGCTATCTGTGGTACCAGGGCCGCTCCGACGACATGTTCAAGTCGGCAGGCTACCGGATCGGCCCGGTCGAGATCGAAAACTGCCTGATCAAGCACCCCGCCGTGATCAACGCCGCCGTGGTGCCCAAGCCCGACGCCGAACGCGGCAACGTCGTCAAGGCCTTCGTGGTGCTGGCGCCCGGCTATCAGGCGCAGCAGGATGGCCTGGTCGCGGCACTGCAGGAACATGTGCGCGGCATGCTGGCGCCCTACGAATATCCCAAGGAAATCGAGTTCCTCGACGAATTGCCGATGACCACCACCGGCAAGATCCAGCGCCGGGTGTTGCGGCAACTGGAACAGGAAAGAGCCGGGCGCTGATCATCCAGGGCCTACATCGTCGACCACGTGCCGGTATCGTAGCTGAGAATTTCTTCCGGGCCGGGATGTTCGGGGTGCACCCAGATCCGTACCCACTGGACGATCTGGTTATCCGAGTTATGGCAGATGAAGGTGTATACCAGCGTCGGATCGTTGAGCGTGAGGCCGAGGTGGCGCGCCACGTGAGGCGGCGCCAGCACCGCTCCGATGGTGCGTCTGAGCGTGGACAGCTCCACACCCGATTCGCGCAGGATCTGGGTCATGGGAAGCCGGTTCAGCTTGGCGAGCGCCAGGCGCTTTCCCTGCTCGACCGGCTGGGCATTCAGGGTAACGCTGTGGACCTTTCCTTCGAAACTGCGCAAGCGGCTGCATAGCCAAAGCTTCGATCCGGCGTCGAGACCAAAAGCCAGGCAAGCCTCCATGGGCGCAACGTCGACCTTGCGCTCCAACAATCTGTAGGAAAAAGTCCTGGGCTTTGCCACCGTTTGGATGATTTCCGGCATCTCTGCCCGGCGGTAAACCCGGGGCAGGCGGATGACACGCGTTTTCCGGCCTCTGCCGCGTTCGATCCAGCCTTCCTCGGTCAAGCGGTTGAGCGCCTTGCGCGAAGTAATGACGCTGACGTTGAAACGCCGGGCAAGCTCGTTCTCTCCGGGAAAATCATCCCGTCCAATCCAGATTCCATCCTCGATCTCCGCGCGCACATGCAGGTAAATCTGATGATACAAAGGCACGTCCGCGCCCAGCACCTCATGGGCTACATTCATTCACGATCTCCACTCAAGCTCACCAAGGTCTTCTCCGCTCACGCCCATCGAGAGACATGCGCTCCATTCATATATTTTGATGAGTATATAGGATCGAATCTCGCGAGCGCCCGCCGTCAGCCCTCGTACCGGGATGGCGGGCCGGATGCGACGCCACCCTCCGCATCGATCCTGATGCTTGCAAAATTTCCGGTTGCGCCATAATCTAATATACGTATATGATTATGATTGAAAACACAGCCAACGGAGCCAGGATTATGTCCATCACCCCCATTCAGCTCGACCATGTCGCGTACCGCTGCAAGGACGCCAAGGAAACAGCGGATTTCTATACGACACTGCTCGGCATGAAGCTTGTCGCCGCCGTCACGGATTCCCACGTCCCCTCAACCAAGGAATATTGCCCCCACATCCATGTGTTCTTTGCGCTGGAGGATGGCAGTTGCGTCGCCTTCTTCGAGACCCCCGAAGAGCCACCCATGGGGCGCGATCCCAACACCCCCGACTGGGTACAGCACCTGGCCCTGCAAGTGAGCGACCGCGACACCCTGCTCGCGGCCAAGGCGCGCCTGGAAGCTGCCGGCATCAAGGTCATCGGCCCCAAGGACGGACATCTGTGCGTATCCATCTATTTCTTCGATCCCAATGGCCATCGGCTGGAACTCACCAACCGCAAGGTGGTTCCTGACGAAAGAACCGAACGGGACGCTTACCGAATACTGGAGCAGTGGTCCGCCACCAAGCAGCCGGTGCGCGACGTTCCGCTGGAACGGCCGCTGTGATCCCCATGCAGCGACCCGCATTCAACCATCCGATCGGAAGGAAAACAGATTGAAAGAATCGAACGTCGTGGATACCGATGTGCTGATATCCGGCGCAGGTCCGGCAGGATTGAGTCTTGCGATGGAACTGGGAAGGCTGGGCGTCCGCTGCATCCTGGTGGAAAAGCGCAAGCAAATCGACCCGCACCCACGCGCGTCCCTGCTCGGGGCGCGCTCGATGGAATATTTCCGCCGCCATGGCCTCGCGGATCGCCTGCTGGCTGCGGGCATTCCCACCGACCAGCGCTACGAAATCCGTTTCGTCACCAGCCTGAACGGTTATCTTCTCCACCATTACTCATCCCCGTCGCCGGATGAATACCGCCAGATGCATCGAGGCCAGCGAACGCCGACGCCAGATGCTTTCTGGTCGCCCTACTTCAAGGTGCAGATCGGGCAGAACACGATCGAACCCATTCTGCGCGAGCATATTTCGACCATGGCGCAAGTGGATGTGCGCACAGGTTGTGCCCTCACCGGGTTTCAGCAGGATGCGCATGGGGTCACCGCGACCGTCGAGGATGTGGCAACCGGCAAACCCCAGCAGATTCGCGCGAGGTATCTGGCGGCATGCGATGGCGGCCGCAGCCCGATCCGCCAGCAGCTCGATATCCCCTACACCGGACGCGGCGCGATCGGACGCAATCGCAGCTTTCTGTTCCGGTCGCATCAGTTGACCGAATTGGCCAAGACCGGGCGCGCCAATCTGCATTTCGTGTTCCAACCCAAGGTATATGGCGTGATCACCGATATCGACGGCCGCGGGCTCTACAATTACTCCCATTTCGACCCCGAGCCCAAGGTCGAGGATATCGACCCGGCAGCCTTGCTGTGCAAGGCGATGGGGCGCGATTTCGCATTCGAGATACTGGGCACCCAGGACTGGTGGCACCACCAGTCGGTCGCCGATCGTTTCCGCGCCGGCCGCGTGTTCCTGCTGGGCGATGCCGCACATCTGTTTTGCCCGACCGGAGGCATCGGCATGAACACCGCCATTTGCGATGCGTTCGACCTCGGATGGAAGTTGGCCGCAACCCTGCAAGGCTGGGGCGGAGCAAGACTGCTGGACAGCTACGAACTGGAGCGCTGGCCGGTAGCGGTTCGAAATACGATTACCGCCGCGGACAATCGCGACAAGATCGATACCGTCATGCAAACACTGCCAGCGGCAGCGGCGCAGGATGGTCCCGGCGGCGACGCCGCGCGCGAGCACTTGAGCATCCGGCTCAAATGGGTGGCGCGTCAGTTCAGTTCGATGGGAGCGCATCTGGGAGCACGCTACATCGATTCGCCCATCGTCATCGGCGACGGCAGCGCCGAACCGCCTGACGACCCCAAGATCGTCAGTCAGTCCGCATGGCCAGGCTGCCGTGCCCCGCATGCCTGGCTGGACCCGGAGCGCTCCACCCTGGACTTATTCGACGGCCGCCATTTCGTCCTGCTCCGTTTGGGAGACGATGCGCCGCCAGCCGCGCCTTTCGCACATGCCGCGCACGAATACAAAATCCCTTTCCAGTGCCACACGATAGCCGATCCGGCCATTGGCAGTCTGTACGAAACACGCCTGGTGCTGGTACGCCCCGACGGTCATGTGTGCTGGCGCGGGGACAATCTGCCGGACGCTGCCAGCAAGGTGCTGGCAACCGTCAGCGGGCACTGATTTTCTCATCAAAACAAAAGGAGACAATGCAATGAAAGCCATGAAACGCACCATAGGAATCACCCTGCTGGCGGTATCCTGCATGACCGCGTGGGCGCAGGATGCCAAGACCATTCGCATGGTGGTGCCCTATCCTCCCGGAGGCGGAACCGATACCCTGACCCGCCAGATCGCGCAAGGAATGTCCGAATACCTGGGACAACCCGTGGTGGTCGATAACCGCGGCGGCGCCAATGGCCAGATCGCCGGCGAGATCGTCGCCAAGGCAGAACCGGACGGCCAGACCCTGCTGGTGGTGGAAAATGCCTTTACCGTCAATCCGCATCTGTTCAAAGGCTACCCGCTCAACCCGACCCGGGACTTCAGCGCCATTTCCCTGATGGGAACCGCCCCGCTGATATTGGTGGCGCACCCCTCGGTCGCCGCGGACAACGTCAAGGACCTGGTCGAATTTGCCAAGAAAAATCCGGGCAAGCTGACCTATGCGTCTGCCGGAAACGGCAACCCCACCCATATCAGCGCGGAACTGTTCAAGCTGGCGACTGGGACCAATCTGCAGCAGATTCCCTACAAGGGTTCCGGACCGGCCGTGACCGATCTGCTCGGGGGCCACGTGGCGATGATGTTTACCGGCATCAGCGCCGTCAAGGGTTTCGTCGACAAAAAGCAGCTCAAAGCCATGGCCGTCACGGGCAAGACGCGCTCCGCCGTCATGCCCGATGTGCCCACGCTTGCCGAGAGCGGCGTCCCGATTCCAGAACTCGAGCAGGGAACCTGGTGGGGAGTCGTGGGTCCGGCCAAATTACCGCCGGAGATCGCCAACAAAATTGCGCTCGCCATCAAAAAGGCGGGAGAAATGGAAGCCATCCGCGCCAAGCTGCGGGGCATGAGTATCGAGCCGGTCAGCAATTCGCCCCAGGAATTCACGCGCTGGATCGAAAGCGAGTCGATCAAGTACGGCAATCTGGTCACGCGCGCAAAGATAGACACCAACTGATCCGCAAGGGCCGCATCCACCCCTTGGCGCAACCTCTTCATTGGAGTAAAAATGGCTCGATTCTCGACTCTCGTCGCGCTTCCCACCACAGCGGGCGGCTATATGGAAAGCCAAAGCGGCCTGCAGCGCAGCCGGCCGCTGATCTACTGCCGCTACGATGCCCCGGATGACGATAAGCGCGAACTGGCATTCATCGTCTTCCATCCGACCAGCAATTTTCATGGGCATTACCTGATCGAGCCGTTACAGCAGCGCGGCGCCGGCGTTCTGGCACTCAATACCCGTTATGTCGGCAACGATTCCATGCTGGTCATGGAACGGGCGCTCCAGGATGTCGGCGTCGGCGTGCAATTCCTGCGCGACCAGGGTTACCGCAAGATCGTCATGATAGGCAACTCCGGGGGCGGATCGCTCGCCGCCTTCTACCAGCAGCAAGCCACGCGCATCAGCGTTGCCACCACACCGGATGGGCGCGCGTTCGAACTGCGCCGCGAACAATTACCTCCCGTGGACGCCATAGCGCTGATTGCCGCCCATCCAGGACGGGCGGCCCAGTTGGTATCCAAGATCGATCCCGCGGTGCTGGATGAATCGGAACACCCCGAAATCGATTCCAGGCTCGATATGTTTGCACGACACGATCAAGCTGCCTATACGTCCGAGTGGCTTGATACCTATCGGCAAGCGCAGGCCAAACGCCTCGATCGCATCACGGACTGGGTGCTTCAACGCCTGGAACAACTGGAGGCGACGGTTGCGCCGGAGGTTGCGGACGATGCATTCATCATCCGCCGCACCCAGGCCGACCCGCGCACCCTGGACCTGGCACTGGATCGCAATGACCGCAAGGTCGGAACCCTGGGTGGAGAAGCGCGAGCCTATAATCTGGCGGCAAACGGACTGGCGCGTTTTTGCACGCTGCGCTCGTTTCTCAGCCAATGGAGTGTGCGCCACACGCGCGCCGATGGCCCGCGCTGCCTGGCCCAGACCGATGTGCCTGTCCTGATACTGAACTACACCGCCGACCAGACCGTGTTTCCCAGCCATGTCGCGGCATGGAGCGCGGCAGCCGGCCAGCGCGGCACGCTTTACGACATCGAGGGTGCGCCCCACTATCTCACCGGGCACCCTGACATGACTGCCCAGGTCGCCCGGATTCTTGCCGATTGGGGACGCGGATAATCAAGCACTGTTCAATTGCTTGCCACCTCGGTCCGCCACCTTCAGTGCTGACCTGAATGCCGCCTCAAGCACGGAACTACGCCTGGGATAGGGAAAGCATGCGCTCGACATAGCGGGCGATCAGGTCGATCTCCAGATTGACGCGGGCGCCCTCGTGCAAGTGCTTGAGCGTGGTGGCTTGCAGGGTATGGGGAATCAGGTTGATCGAGAATTCGCAACCGTCGGCATGGTCCTCGACCCGGTTGATGGTCAGGGAAACGCCATTCACCACCACCGAGCCCTTGTAGGAAAAATACTTCGCCAGGGCCTTGGGGGCGTGGATCAGCAACTCCCAGGATTCGCCCACGGGAGCGAAGCGCTTGACGATGCCGATGTCATCCACGTGCCCGGACACCAGATGCCCGCCCAGGCGGTCGGCCAGGGTCAAGGCCTTTTCCAGATTGACCTCGCCCGGCGCATGCAGACCCACCGTGCGGTTCAGGCTCTCGCGCGAAACATCGACCACGAAGCTGCCGGCTTGTTTCTCAACCACCGTCATGCAGGCGCCGTTGATGGCGATCGAGTCACCCAATGCGACGTCCTGCAAGGGCAGTCCGCCCGCATCCACGGTCAATCTGACGCCTGCCTGCTCGTCCTGGCCCAGCGGGGTGACGGAAACGATTTTTCCCACTGCGGCGACTATCCCGGTAAACATGCTTAACCTTTCTCTCGATTCAAAAAGCGGGCCAGTATGCGCAGATCCGGACCGATCCGGCGCACATCATGGAAAGCCAGCGGTATTTTCTGTTCCAGGCTCTGCGGCGCGGCCAGGTGGAACATGCCTTGCGCATCGCCCAGCAGGCTGGGGGCAAGGTAGAGCAGCAATTCGTCGACGCAGCCTTCGCGCACCAGCGAGCCATGCAGTTTATAGCCGGCCTCGACGTGGATTTCGTTGAGCTGGCGCCGTCCCAGCTCGCGCAGCAAGGCCGGCAGATCGACCTTGCCAGTGGCGTTGGGCAGGATGATGACTTCCGCGCCGCGCTCGCGCAGGCGCGCCTGGCGTTCCGCATCTTCCTGCGCGGCCACGATCCAGGTGCCGCCGCCGGCGAGAATGCGCGCGCCCGGATCGATCTGCAGGCGGCTGTCGATCACGATCCGCTGCGGCTGGCGCGGCGTGGCGACGTCGCGCACCGTGAGTTGCGGATCGTCCTCCATCACGGTGCCGATGCCGGTCAGCACGGCGCAAGCGCGCGCGCGCCACCAGTGGCCGTCGGCACGCGCCAGCGCCGAAGTGATCCATTGGCTCTCGCCGCTGGCCAGCGCGGTCTTGCCGTCCAGGGTGGCCGCGCTCTTCATGCGTATCCAGGGCCGGCCACGCTGCATGCGCATGAAAAAACCGATGTTGAGTTCGCGCGCCTGCTCTTGCATCACCCCGCATTCGACCGCGATGCCGGCGGCACGCAGGCGCGCCATGCCCTGCCCCGCCACCAGCGGGTTGGGATCGGCGACGGCGATCACCACGCGCCCGACGCCGGCGCGGATCAAGGCATCGGCGCAGGGCGGCGTGCGTCCCTGATGGCTGCAGGGTTCGAGGGTGACGTAGACGGTGGCGCCGCGCACGTCATGACCATGCGCGGCCGCGTCCTGCAAGGCCTGGACTTCGGCATGCGCCTGGCCGGCGGGCTGGGTGCTGCCCTGGCCGATCACCTTGCCGGCGCGCACGATGACGCAGCCAACCCGGGGATTGGGAGTGGTGATGAACATGCCTTGCTCGGCCCATTGCAGGGCCAGGGCCATGCCTGCTTCGTCGTGAGGGAGTTCCACTTGCCGTCCTGATGCGTGTGAGGAATTCGCTATTCTAGCTCCTCTGAGTCAGGCGGATCGCCACGAAGGGCAAGCCGCGCCAGTTCATCGCGCGCAGCGGAAAACTCCGCTTCGATCTCCTCATTGGAGAAACTACGGCCATTGGCCTTATCGGCGCGGGCTAGTTCGACCTTCCGGCGTAGATATTCGTGGGCAGGATCAATCACATCACTAGAGCGTTTTCAATTGACTTGTTTGCGCAACCAGGGCGGGTTTGAAACCCGCCCCTACGGATTCTTGCCATGAGTGTTAACATTGGCCATCGCGTAACCGGGAGTCACCATGCCCGTACTGCTAGTCACCTACGATCTGTACCAGCCTGGACAGAATTACCCGCGCCTGATCCGCGCCATCAAGAAATACCCCTGGGCGCGCCTGTCCGAAACCAGCTTCGCGGTCCATACCAGCGACGGCCCTCAGGAAGTGCTGGAATTCCTGCGTCCGTATATTTCCGAATCCACCAACCTGTACGTGCTGACGCTCTCCAAGCCCTATGCCGGATTCGGCCCGGAAAGCGTCAACGACTGGCTCGGCGCGCGCGTCGCCAGCGCCTGAGGCGCCTACAGCTCGTACATTTCCTTGCCGCCATTCTGCATCTGCAGGATCAGCCTGCGGTTCAGGTTGGGGCTGAGCAATTCGATGAAACTGTATACATAGCCGCGCAGGTAGGCGCCGCGCTTCATCGCCACCCGCGACACGTTGGAGCCGAACAGGTGGCCTACCGGCAGCGCCTGCAGGTTGCGGTCGCGCTCGGGATCGAAGGCCATGGCGGCGATGATCCCGACCCCCATGCCCAGTTCGACATAGGTCTTGATCACGTCGGCGTCGATGGCTTCGAGCAGGACATCCGGTTTCAGCGAGCGCTGGGCGAACGCCTGGTCGATGCGGCTGCGTCCGGAAAATGCGCTGTCGTAGGTGATCAGCGGCCAATTGGCGATCTCGTCCAGGGTCAGGGACTTGGATCGCTGCAGCGGATGGTCGGGCGGCGTCACCAGCACATGCTCCCATTGGTAGCACGGCAGGCTCACCAGGCCGTCGATCTCGGCGATGGTTTCGGTCGCCAGCGCCAGATCGGCCTGGTCGCGCAATACCATTTCGGCAATCTGCAGGGGACTGCCTTGCAATAAGGAAAGTTTCACTTTTGGAAACTTTTGCATGAAGGCTTGCACCACCTTGGGCAGCGAATAGCGCGCCTGGGTATGGGTGGTGGCGATCACCAGGCTGCCGCTGTCCTGGGCGGCGAATTCCTGGCCGATGCGTTTCAGGCTCTCGATCTCCAGCATGACGGCCTCGACCGACTTGAGGATTTCCCGGCCCGGCTCGGTCAGGCCGCGGATGCGCTTGCCGTGCCGGGTGAAGATGTCGACGCCGAGCTCTTCTTCCAGTTCGATGATTGCCTTGGATACCCCCGGTTGCGACGTGTACAAGGCCTTGGCAGCTTCGGTCAGATTGAAGTTCTGACGCACCGCCTCCCGTACAAAGCGCAATTGATGAAGATTCATACCCTGTTCCCGCCTATTGTTCTATATGACTCGTTCTATATGACTCATCAGCATATAAGCAAATGAATACTATGTAGTTTGGAATAAGCAGTAAGTTTATTACGATTCTCCATCTCTGAGGGAAAAGCGGCCGGAAAACGCGTTCCGGGCCCAGGCCGCACTTGCTTCCCACACACTCCGCGTGACCTGCCGACGCCTGGAACGGGTTTTCCAGGCGTTTTTGCAGGAATGCACGCATTGAAGGATGGAACGATGTATCGCTACGACCAATATGATTTTCTTATCGTCAAGCAACGGGCTGCGCAATTCCGCGACCAGGTCCGACGCCGCCTGGCCGACGAGCTGACCGAAGAGGAGTTCCTCCCCTTGCGCCTGCAGAACGGCCTGTACATGCAGCGTCACGCCTATATGTACCGGATCGCGATCCCGTACGGCCATCTGTCGTCCACCCAATTGCGCAAGCTGGCCGAAATCGCCGATACCTACGATCGCGGCTACGGCCATTTCACCACGCGCCAGAACATTCAATTCAACTGGATCGAGCTCGAGGATACGCCCGACATCCTGGACCACCTGATTTCGGTCGAGATGCATTCGATCCAGACCTCGGGCAACGATATACGCAACACCACCACCGACCAGTACGCCGGGGTCGCGCGCGACGAGATCATCGATCCGCGCCCCTACGCCGAACTGGTGCGCCAATGGAGCACCTTCCATCCGGAATTCGCCTACCTGCCGCGCAAGTTCAAGATCGCCTTCAACGCCGCCGCGGAAGACCGCGCCGCGATCGAAGTGCACGATATCGGCATCGAAGCCGTCAAGAATGCCGACGGCGAGCCCGGCTTCCGCGTGCTGGTGGGCGGCGGCCTGGGGCGCACGCCAATCCTGGGCAGCTTCATCCGCGAATTCCTGCCGCCCGAACACCTGCTGACCTACATCGAAGCCATCCTGCGCGTCTACAACCTGTTTGGCCGCCGCGACAACAAGTTCAAGGCGCGCATCAAGATCCTGGTCAAGGCTGTCGGCGCGGAAGCCTTTGCGCGCATGGTGGAAACCGAATGGGTCGATCTGAAGGATGGCCCCGGCACCATCACGCCCGAGGAACTCGCCCGGGTCCAGGCCTATTTCACCCCGCCGCCCTACGCTGCCCTGGAAGACCAGGATGCCGCCCTGGACGCCTTGCGCGCGAATAACAAGGGCTTCGACAACTGGATGAAGCGCAACGTGGTGGCGCACAAGATTCCTGGCTACGCCATCGTCGTGCTGTCGCTGAAAAAGCCGGGCGTCGCTCCCGGCGACGCCAGCGCGGAACAGATGCGCGCCGTCGCCGACCTGGCCGACAGCTTCAGCTTTGGCGAGCTGCGCGTGACCCACGAACAAAACCTGGTGCTGGCCGATGTCAGGCAGTCCGACCTGCATACCGTGTGGGAACAGGCCAAGGCGCTGGGCCTGGCCACGCCCAACATCGGCCTGCTGACCGACATCATCTGCTGCCCCGGCGGCGACTTCTGCTCGCTGGCCAACGCCAAGTCGATCCCGATCGCCGAGGCCATCACGCGAAAATTCGAGGACATCGATTTCCAGCACGACATCGGCGAAATCGACCTGAACATGTCGGGCTGCATCAATGCCTGCGGCCACCATCACATCGGCAACATCGGCATCCTGGGCGTCGACAAGGACGGCTCGGAGTGGTACCAGATTTCCCTGGGCGGCGCGCAAGGCCGGCAAAGCGCGATCGGCAAGATCATCGGCCCGTCGTTTGCCGCCGACCAGGTACCCGGCGTGATCGAAAGACTGCTGCAAGTCTATGTCGGCCAGCGCATAGACGGCGAACGATTCATCGATACGGTGCGGCGCATCGGCATCGCCCCCTTCAAGGAGCATGTCTACGCCACCCCGATCATCAGCACCGCCAAGGCGGAGGAAACTCAATATGCGTGAAATCATCAAGGACAAGGCCATCATCCAGGACGACTGGTCGCTGCTGCAACTCCCCGAAGGGGAACAACCCGCGAACTTCAGCGTGCCGGCGGGCAAACAGATCGTGCCGCTCGAAGTCTGGCTGGCGCAACGCGATAGCCTGCGCCAGCGCGCCGATATCGGCGTGTGGATCGCCAGCCATGAACAACCCGACGCCTTGCGCGATGATGTCGGCGTCCTGCCCGTGATCGCCGTCGACTTCCCCAAGTTCACCGACGGGCGCGGCTACTCGATCGCCTACAACCTGCGCCATCGGCTCGGCTACGCCGGCGAACTGCGCGCCATCGGCGACGTGCTGCGCGACCAGATGTTCTACATGCTGCGCGTCGGCTTCAACGCCTTTGCGACCCGGCCCGACCGCAGCATCGAGGATGCCCTGAAAAGCCTGGACGACTTCACCGAAGCCTATCAGGCCGCCTGGGACCAGAAATCCCCCTTGTTCAGGCGTGTTAACCGCGGCACTCAAACCATACCGGGCTGAGCGCCATGTCCGACCAGGAATATTCACGGCAGCTGGCCGCCACCCGCCTGACACTGCGGCTGATCGCCGACCAGTACGCGCCGGCCGCATTCGCCAACAGCCTGGCGGCGGAAGACATGGTGCTGACCGACCTGATCCTGCGCGCCGAACTGCCGATCGCCATTTTCACCCTGGACACCGGCCGTCTGCACCAGGAAACCCTGGACATGATCGCGCGCATCCATGACACCTACGGCTATCAGGTGGAAAGTTTCCGCCCCGATCCGCAGGCGCTGGACGCCTGGGTACGGCAGCATGGCGCCGACGGCTTTTACCAAAGCGTGGAATTGCGCAAGGAATGCTGCGGCCTGCGCAAGGTCGAGCCGCTGGGGCGCGCGCTGTCCGGCAAGCACGCCTGGATCACCGGCCAGCGGCGCGCGCAATCGAGCACTCGCGCCGAACTGGCGCTGAAAGAGCAGGATCCGGCCCACGGCATGGTCAAGTTCAATCCGCTGGTCGAATGGACCGAGGAACACGTCTGGCGCTACATCCACGAACACCAGGTGCCCTACAACCCGCTGCACGATCAGGGTTATCCCTCGATCGGCTGCCAGCCCTGCACCCGCGCGGTCCAGCCTGGCGAAGACATCCGGGCCGGGCGCTGGTGGTGGGAAAGCCCCGAATCCAAAGAGTGCGGCCTGCACGTCGTCGACGGCAAGCTGATCAGAATCAAGCTTGAAGCCCGCGCGCCGGGCGAACTGAACGGAAATTGATACCCATGAACCAAGTCGCCGAAGCACTCGCACCACGCGTATTCAATGCCGCGCATGAAGACGCGCCGGAGCGGCAGCATCAACTGGACCACCTGGACTGGCTCGAATCCGAAGCCATCCACATCATGCGCGAGGTCGCTGCCGAATGCAGCAACCCGGCCCTGCTGTTTTCCGGCGGGAAGGACTCGGTGGTCATGCTGCGCCTGGCCGAGAAAGCCTTTCGTCCGGGGCGCTTCCCGTTTCCGCTGGTGCATATCGACACCGGCCACAACTTCGCCGAAGTGATCGAATTCCGCGACCGCAAGGCCGCCGAACTGGGCGAGCGCCTGATCATCGGCGCGGTCGAGGATTCGATCCGGCGCGGCAGCGTGCGGCTGCGCAACCCGGCCACCGATTCGCGCAATGCCGCACAGGCCGTGACGCTGCTGGAAACCATCGCCGAACACCAGTTCGACGCCTGCCTCGGCGGCGCCCGCCGCGACGAGGAAAAGGCGCGCGCCAAGGAACGCATCTTTTCCTTCCGCGACGAATTCGGCCAGTGGAATCCCAAGGCCCAGCGTCCGGAACTCTGGGACTTGTACAACACCCGCGTGCATCCCGGCGAAAACATGCGCGTCTTCCCGATCTCCAACTGGACCGAGCTGGATGTGTGGCAATACATCGCCCGCGAAGGCCTGGACCTGCCGTCGATCTATTACGCCCATGAACGCCAGGTGATCGAACGCAATGGCTTGCTGGTGCCGCTCACCCCCTTGACCCCGGCGCGGGAAGGCGAACGGGTGGAAACCCGCACGGTGCGCTTCCGCACGGTCGGCGATATCTCCTGCACCTGCCCGGTCGCCTCCGATGCCGCCACGCCCGAAGACATCATCGCCGAAACCGCGGTCACCCAGATCACCGAACGCGGCGCCACGCGCATGGACGACCAGACCTCGGAAGCCTCCATGGAAAAGCGCAAGAAGGAAGGATATTTCTGATGAACGCCATCGCCGATAAACGCCAACTACTGCTGCAGGACGACCTTGGCCTGCTGCGCTTCATCACCGCCGGCTCGGTGGACGATGGCAAGAGCACCCTGATCGGTCGCCTGCTGTTCGACAGCAAGGGCATCTTCGCCGACCAGCTCGCGGCGGTTTCGCGCTCGCGCCACAAGCGCACGGTCGGCGACACCATCGACCTGTCGCTGTTGACCGACGGCCTCGAAGCCGAACGCGAGCAAGGCATCACGATCGACGTCGCCTATCGTTACTTCGCCACGCCGCGGCGCAAGTTCATCATTGCCGACACGCCTGGACACGAGCAGTACACCCGCAACATGGTGACCGGCGCCTCCACCGCCGACGCCGTGGTGATCCTGATCGACGCCTCCAAGATCAAGTTCGACGAGCAGGGCCAGGCCCAGTTGCTGATCCAGACCAAGCGCCACTCGACCATCGCCCATCTGCTGCAGATCGAACACGTGGTAGTGGCGGTCAACAAGATGGACCTGGTGGATTTCGACCAGGACATCTTCGACCGCATCGTCGCGGCCTATCACAGCTTCGCCGCCAAGCTCGGATTGCGGGACATCCATACCATTCCGGTGGCGGCGCTGTCCGGCGAGAACGTGGTCCAGCCCAGCGACCGGATGCCCTGGTACCAGGGGCCGACCCTGATCGAACTGCTGGAATCGCTGTCCGTGCACGACGCCTCGCATCGCGATCCCCTGCGCTTTCCGGTACAACTGGTGGCGCGCCACAACGGCCATCAGGCCGACGATTTCCGCGGCTACATGGGGCGCATCGAATCCGGCAAGGTGGCGCGCGGCGACCAGCTGCTGGTGCAGCCCGGCGCCCAGCGCGCCACGGTCAAGGACATCGTCACCTTCGACGGCTCGCTGCAGGAAGCCGTGGCCGGCCAGTCGGTCACGCTGGTGCTGGAACAGCAGCTCGACATCTCGCGCGGCGACTTGCTGAGCGCGGCCCAGGCCCCGGCCACGCCAGTGAAGACTTTCGAAGCCGACCTGTGCTGGCTGTCCGAGGAAGCGCTTGATCCGCAACGCCGCTACCTGATCAAGCACACCAC
>Ga0182745_1002821_pt1 | contig 15268 bp, 8 predicted proteins | sample eDN3rd30CKraftBY_FD_128523 | JGI IMG/M metagenome (GOLD analysis project Ga0182745, IMG submission 128523) | Enriched backyard soil microbial communities from Emeryville, California, USA - eDNA 3rd pass 30_C Kraft BY (version 2) (version 2) | ecosystem: Environmental > Terrestrial > Soil >...
CCGTAATGGGGAATTGGACGATTGGCGTGAAAGCCACGAACTTCCCGAGCGAATGCTTCCCGAGCCAAGCCGGAGGGTCGCTTGAACTCAAGGGCTGGCGCACCATCTTATGAGCGCTAGGCTATTTTGGATTGTTTTTGCTCGCTTCGGGGCGGTCGCTTCCCGTAGGCTCACGCGGATCGCGTCGTTACCGTGCGATTCTGTCTCGGCGATTGTGTCGGCCTTCATACGAATGGAACGAACCCATGCCTGACCGCGACGATGTTCATGAGTCCGTTTCGCGCGGGGCTGGTGCCGAGGCCGAGGTGGTGGAGCATCGAGAGACCACCTGTTGCATTGTGGGAGGAGGCCCCGCGGGGATCATGCTCGGGCTCTTGCTCGCGCGTGCGGATGTTCCGGTACTGGTGTTGGAGTCGCACAACGACTTCGACCGGGATTTTCGAGGCGACACGATTCAGGCCTCGACACTGGAGGTCCTCGATCAGATCGGCCTGGCCGACCCGATTTTGAAGGCGATTCCGCATGGCAAGATCGAGACGATGACGATCGTGACCCCTGAAGGACGTACCCCCCTGGCCGACCTGCGCCGACTGAAGACGAAGTTCCCCTATGTCGCGACGATCCCCCAGGCCGAGTTCCTTACCTATCTCGCCGAGGAAGCACGAAAGTTACCCAGCTTCAACCTGGTCATGGGGGCGAACGTACAGCGGCTCGTTGAGGAAGAGGGGGTGGTCAAGGGAGTACGCTACCGGGGGGCGGAGAACACGTGGCACGAGGTACGCGCCACGCTGACGGTGGCCGCCGACGGTCGGTTTTCCAAGATTCGATCGCTGCTGGGGCTGGAGCCGATCAAGACGTCGCCCCCGATGGATATCCTTTGGTTCCGCCTCCCCCGGCGGCCTGACGACGCGTGCGACCTGAGCTCAATCGCCATCCACGACGGTCACTTCGTGGTGGTGCTCGAACGGGCTGACCAGTGGCAGGTCGGCTTCGCCATCCTCAAGGGGAGCTTTCAGCAGGTCCGGAAAGGGGGCCTCGACGAGGTCAAGCGGCTGTTCGCCGAGATGGTCCCCGCGCTTGCCGATCGGATCGACGTGCTGACCGACTGGAAGCAGATCGCCGTGCTCTCGGTGGAGTCGAATCTCCTGGAGCGTTGGTATCAGCCCGGGCTCTTGCTGATCGGCGACGCGGCTCACGTGATCTCCCCAGTGGGAGGCGTGGGGATCAACGTGGCGATCCAGGACGCGGTGGAAGCGGCGAACCTGCTCACCGCTCCCTTGAAAGAAGGCCGGCTTCAGGAGTCGGACCTGGCCGCGTTGCAGACCAGGCGCGAGGGGCCGGTGCGGGCGATCCAGAAGTTCCAGGAGCGGATTCAGAAGACCATCATCGCCCAGGGATTTCAGGCCGGGAAGGCGTTCCGGCTCCCCTGGCCATTGCGTATCCTGAATCACCTACCGATTCTGCGCGACTACCCGGCGAAGATGATCGCGTTCGGTTCCGGACGCGGACGGGTCGAAAATGCTCCTCAATCTTTGAGGTGACCCCCCTACTATTCTCGCCCATTGATACGCCTGGCGAGCGAATCCAAATGCGCTCGGTGCCCTTGCCCCTCAAAGGGTTTCAACCGGCCGCACTTGTCCTAAGTACATGCGTCGCGGCTCGTATGTGGTCAGGTCGCCGAGAGTGCCGTGGAAACGGTAAGCTCTCCGCAAGACGAAAAGATCGTTATATGCATTTCGATAGACGTTTTAATAGTGGAATACAGAAATAACTTGAAGCGAATATAAATTATCATAGTGAGTGTCTGCCTTTCGATCGAGTGGATTCGAGGGATTTGTTCCGGACTTGAACCTTGTCGTGGGGAGGCAGGGGTTTTCGCGGTTTGCCCGGTTCGGGCGACTGGTCGGCGCGGGGGGAGAATGGTACGATCGATTCCCACTTGATCTCGTTGGAAGTGAACGAAAGCGTTGGAATCCCTTCGGGTATGGTCTTGTCTTCAAAGAGGCGACACGCACCCATGAATCGACGGCTCCCCCACCTTGGCCTGTTCCTGGCCCTGGCGTCTCTGGCTCCGTCTTCGCCTCCCGCATCGGACGCGAACCAGGACCAGGGTAGGCAAGTCGGCCAGTCTTTCCAGGTTCCTTACCGGCTCACGGATACGAACCATTTTTTGGTGCGGGTCCGGATCAATGGAAAGGGACCTTTTAATTTCCTGGTCGATACAGGGGCCCCTGCTCTTTACGTGGCGACCGAGACCGCTCGGAAGGTGGGTCTGAAACCGGATAAGGGGTCGTTCTGGGCGACGGTGGACCGGCTCGACTTTGAAGGAGGAGCCCGGCTCTCGAAGATCAAGGGGCGCGTGGAAGACCCATTCCAACTCGTCGGCATGAACGCCCTGGGTTTACCGGGGGCGTCGATCGACGGCATCCTCGGGTTCACGATCCTGGCCCGGTTTCGGCTCGAGCTCGACCCCACGCGCGATCGGATGACGTGGACCCGACTCGACTACGAGCCGCGCGACCCAGTGGTCCCTGACCGGCGGCCTGGGGAGGGGCCTCCCGCGGAGGTTCAGGCGATGAACATGCTCGGGCCGGTTGCCAAGTTCGCCGCCGCCCTGGTCGGCAAGCAACCTGAGGAAGAGCTCCACCCCCGAGGCTATTTCGGCCTTGAGCTCGAAGAACCAGCGGAGGGAGGGGTTGTGCGCGTCACTCGCGTGCTGGCCGGCTCTCCCGCGGCCGACGCGGGGGTCAAGCCCGGCGACCAGATCCTCAGGCTGCACGACCGAACGGTCAAGAGTCTCAAGGCCATCCGCGAGGCGGTGGCCGAGGTCAAGCCGAAAGATCGAGTGGACCTGTCGATCAAGCGCGGGTCGGAAACCCAGGAGCTAACCTTGACCGCTGGGGAGGGATTCTGATGAGACGCTCGACTTTACTCTCCTTGCGGTTGGTTCTGACCCTGGCCTGCGCCGGGAGTCTACTTTTGGTTGGAACCGGCCCGGTTCCCGCCGAGGCCGATGGGAACGAAAAGAAGGGAACCGGACCCCAAACCGTTCCGTTCGAAATGCTGGTCACCAACCACATGGTGGTGCGGACCAAGCTGAACGGGCATGGCCCCTTCGACCTAATTTTCGACGTGGGTGCTCCCATCACCTTGCTGACCAACAAGGCTTCGCTCAAGTCGGGCACGATCAAGGAGGACGCCCCCCGTTCGTTCTTGTTCTCCGTCCGGGGGGAGTCGGAAGTGGAAAAGCTTGAGATGGGGGACATGACCGCCAAGGATGTTCCGGTGATCGTGATGGATCATCCCCTGCTCAAGGCGATGGGAGAGATGCTTGGCCGTCCGCTCGACGGAATCATTGGGTACACCTTCTTCGCCCGATACCGAACGACGATCGACTACCAGGCCAAGACCATGACCTTCGAGCCAGTGGAGCACACGGTTCGCAACCTCATGAAGGACCTGCCTGACCGACTCGCCGGGCCTCGCGTCGCCCGGCACCGGATGCTCGTTTCCGGTGGGCTCTGGGGTCTCAACGTGGAAGAACCGGCCGATGGCCTGAACTCGCCCGGCGTGCCGATTGTCTCCGTGGCAGCCGAGTCTCCCGCCGCGGAGGCGGGTCTGAAGGTTGGCGACGTGCTCACCACTTTGGATGGGCGCTGGACAACCTCGGTCAACGACACCCACGCCGCCGCCGCGGGAGTCCCTCCCGGGCGCGAAACCACCGTAATCGTCCTTCGCGACGGCAAGGAGCTCACCTTGACTGTCAAGCCCGCCGGAGGAATTTGAGAATCAAATTTTCGAGCCCGAAGCGCGAGCGAATCTCTTTTTCGGTTTTTACGAGCCCGAAGCGCGAGCGAGTGAATCTCTTGACTTTACAAGCCCGAAGCGCGAGCGAGTGAATCACTTCGGTTTTTTCACGGCTAGAGTCCAAAGCGATATTGAGTGATAATTTTTGGGAACATGAATTCATTCACTCGCTTGCGCTTCGGGCTTGTAAAGAGTTAACGCGGTTCCGTCGGTCTTTTTCTTTACAAGCCCGAAGCGCGAGCGAGTGAATCACTTCGGTTTTTTCACGGCTAGAGTCCAAAGCGATATTGAGTGATTATTTTTGGGAACATGAATTCATTCACTCGCTTGCGCTTCGGGCTTGTAAAGAGTTAACGCGGTTCCGTCGGTCTTTTTCTTTACAAGCCCGAAGCGCGAGCGAGTGAATTCATTTTCAATAAATCCAGACCACCAATTAAGGAAATTTAGCAGCATTGAAGATGGACCGATCATTAGTTCGTATCAGCAAGTACCTTGCAAAATACCTTCGCCACGAACCCGAGGCCATCGGCCTGACGCTCCAACCCGGAGGCTGGGTTCGTGTGGATGACCTGCTCGCCGCGACGCGCCGGCACGGATTCGCGATCTCGTATGATGAATTGATCGAGTGCGTGGATAAGAATGACAAGAGGCGGTTCTCGTTCGACGGAACGGGAGACCTGATCCGGGCCAACCAGGGGCATAGCGTCGAGGTGGATCTTCAACTCGAGGAACAAGCTCCTCCTGAAGTTTTGTACCATGGCACCGTCGAGCGGTTCCTCGCGTCGATCCAAGCCCTCGGCCTGATCAAGGGGAGTCGCCACCATGTTCATCTCTCGGCCGACATCGAGACCGCCCGCAAGGTCGGCTCCCGACGCGGGCGCCCCCTGGTGCTGGAAGTGTCCGCCGGAGCCATGACTCAGGCGGGCCACCCCTTCTTCGTCTCCGCCAATGGGGTCTGGCTGACCGATGCCGTTCCCCCTCAATTCCTCCGTTTGCTCTGACCTGGCTGGCGAGCGAGGGAATCACAACGCGCGAAAGCTTTGAGGGTATCAGGTTCGTGAAATCGAAAATCATGAACCCGTTGAAATGGCAGTGGGCTCAAATCTTGTATGTTTGAGCCGTTTTGGATATTTTGCATCGTCATTGACGATGGCTGCGACCCTTCCGATCCGGCTCTTTTGGAAGAGGCGTGGTCGGTTGAGCTTCACTCCTGGGGCATGGCGGGTAAGATAGGAACGTTGAGAAGGTTGACCGACCCATGGAATCCTTTCTCACGGGACGGGGTATGGGTGGTGCCTGTCAGGGCAAGCTGGGATTGGTTGGTTCTGTAAAGACGTTCTTTAAGTAAGGCGGGAGGCCGGGTCATTTGGGGATGGAGCCCTCGTCCTTGAATCTGGGCATGGTGCCGCCGGAGAAGGCGGAGCCGCACCCCTGGGACGGCTTCTTGTCGGGTCCGGAAAATGACCTTGCGCACGCGAGCGTGCTGGCCCTGGCGCGGGGCGACCAGCCGGGGCTTTCGCCGCTGGTCTTGCACGGACCGGCGGGGGTGGGCAAGTCGAGGCTCCTGGCGGGCCTGGTCTCGGAGTGCCTGCTTCGCCGGCCCGAATCGGCCGTGGCGCACCTGGAGGCCGAGGCGTTTGCCGCCGCCTGCGCCGAGGCCGCGAGCCGGGCCGGGGGCTGGGTGGAGCTGCGCGAGCGGTTTCGCGGGCTCGACCTGTTCGTGCTCGAAGACCTCCATACCCTCGATCGTGCGCCGATGGCCCTGGCCGAGCTGACCCACACGCTCGACGCCCTGGACGACGCCGGGGCGAGTGTGGCGGTCTGTGCTCGGGTGGGGCCTGGGCACTGGCAAGGGTGGCCCGCCCGGCTGGTCAACCGCCTGGTGGGGGGGCTTTCCGTCCGGGTCGACCCGCCCGGCCTCGCCTCGCGCCGGCGGTATTTGCTCGACCGGGCCAGGGGGAAGGGGATCAACCTGCTGGCCGACGCGGTGGACGCCCTCGCCGAGGCGGCCGACGGCTACCGGACCCTCGACGGCTGGCTCGTCCGCCTCTCTCTGGAGGCTCGCCTGAACCGGCGCCCGCTCGACCGCCGACTCGTTACCCCCTTGCTGGCGGGCGAAGAGCTCGACCTCACCATCACGATCGACCAGATCACCCGCGCGGTGGCGTCTCGGTTCGGCGTCACGATGCGCGACCTCCGCGCCAAAACACGCCGAAAGACCGTCGCCGAGCCGAGGCACCTGGCCATGCATCTGACCCGAACCTTGACGGACCTGAGCTTCCAGTCGATCGGTGCCTACTTCGGCGGTCGCGACGCCGCGACCGTCCGCCACGCCTGCAAGGCCGCCGCCGCCCGCCTCGCCGCCGACCCCGCCCTCGCCTCGGCCGTCGCCTCCCTCACCCAGCGCTGGGGGCAGGCCGACCCCGATTAAATCACTTCCCCTCTCTCCTTCCTGCTCTTGAATCAATGACCGTCAGGGCTTTTGTTTTCAGAAAATCATTGTCGTCGGATCGTTGACAAACGTAGCCGATTGGATTACAAGTGACCCGTCGGGTTGACGTCCAGGGGTTAGAAACGACTTGAGTGAGTTCGGGTCGCTTTGCTGGAGGGGGTCGGAGGTAACCTTCAGGGCCTATCGCGATTGGCCCAGTAATGAACGAATGCTGCCCATCGTGACCCAGATATCCCCTGCCAACTCGCAACGCCAACGAGTGAATCTCTTCTTTTTTTACGAGCCCGAAGCGCAAGCGAGTGAATCTCTTTGATTCTCTACAAGCCCGAAGCGCAAGCGAGTGAATCTCTTTGATTCTCTGCAAGCCCGAAGCGCAAGCGAGTGAATCTCTTCGATTTCCTCACAAGCCCGAAGCGCAAGCGAGTGAATCTCTTGTTTTTATTACGAGCCCGAAGCGCAAGCGAGTGAATCAATTTGTTTTGTATATTTGATAATTGATGACATGATTGTTTGTATGTGAAAAAGAGATTCACTCGCTTGCGCTTTGGGCTCGTAAAGAAAATTTGTCGCGGGCCATGGTTATTCTGGTTGCTTAACAAACGTGTCATGTACGGGTCGGAGTGGAGTTTATGAGTGTGGAGGAGCCCAGAGACCTGTCTCGCGCGGAGTGGAAGGTCATGAAGGTGGTCTGGGAGCTGCGCAAGGCGATGGCTCGCGAGATCTATACGTTGGTGGGGGAGCAGCACGACTGGTCGCCGGCCACGGTGAAGACCTTGCTCAAGCGGCTGGTGGAGAAGGGGTATGTCTCGACCACCCAGGTGGGCAACGGTTTTGTCTACCGGCCCGCCCGCCCTCCGTTGCCCACGTTGCGCACGGCCGCCGACACTTTGATGTCGAACGTGGTGGAGGGGATGACCGGCCCACTGCTCGCGCACATGGTGGAGCAGACGCCTCTGAGCGAAAGCGACCTCGACTCATTGCAAAAGCTGATCGAGGCCAAGAAGAAATCTCTCAAGAAAAAGAAGTCGGGTCGAGGGGATTGATTGATATTCGTTGATTCTTGATGGGAGGTTCGACGGATGGCTGAGAACCTGGTGGCCCTGACCAACGAACATGCGGGGCGTTGGTGCGCGTGGATGGTAAGTGCCCTGCTCGACTCGGCAATACTCCTGGCCCTGGTGGGCTTGGTCTGGGGATTGATCCGCAAGCGCGTTTCTCCCCAGGTGGGATACGCGCTGTTCCTCCTCATCCCGCTCAAACTCCTGGTGGTGCTACCGATCCCCGCCTCCTCGACCTTCGCGCACTGGACTCCTTCCGCCCTCGCTTCGAGCTGGCTATCCCCTTCCACTCTGGTCCGTCCCGAGCCTCAACCGGGTGAGCGAGCACCGAGGCTCGCCTCCTGGTCCACTCCCGATCGGCCGAGCGAGATCAAGCCAATCGACGCTTCCCTCCCAGAGTCTCTGACGCTTGCTCACCGAGAGATCAACAAATCAGATGCTAATGAAAAAAACATAATGTTTAATAGAAAGTTGGATGGAATTCCGAGTGACGCAACTCCGGCCTTTCAGGTTCGTTCAGGAGTCAGACTGACCTGGTCGGGCATCTTGATGTTGGCGTGGGGGACAATCGTCGGGCTGTTGCTGAGTCGGTTCGTATGGGTTCAGGTTCGGTTTCAGGCCTGGCTTTGCGCCGCTTCGCCGGTGGACGAGGCGGTCTTGGGCGTGGACTTCCTTGCCTTGTGCCGTTCCTTGGAGATCCGAGGGTCTGTGCGGGTGCTGGAGCACGAGGCGATCGTGGTGCCTGGGGTCTGGGGAGTGTGGCGGCCGACGTTGCTGTTGCCACCAGGGTTCGCGAACTCACTCGAGCCGGAGGCCCTGCGTTGGGTGGTGCTGCACGAGCTTGCCCATATCAAGCGGAAAGACCTCGCGGTGATGTTGTTTCAGCGCGTCTGTGGCCTGCTCCACTTCTTCAACCCCTGCCTCTGGGTTGCGAATCGCTTGATTGATCAGCTTCGAGAGTATGCATGCGACGACGTCGCCAGCACGACGAGCGAGGTCTCCGCCCTGGAGTCGGGCGAGGCGTTCTTACGGATGCTGGAGCGGGCCTCGGGGCTGGAATCGCGAAACCCGGCCGTCAGTCCGTTGGGTTTGTTTGCGCTGTACTCCCGAACCTCGAACTTGCGTCGCATTCATCGGCTGTTGGATGAGGACCGTCGCATTCGCCCCATGCCTGGCCGTCGGTTCTTTATTGGACTGGTGATGCTCGCATTGATCGTGGTCTCCTCGCCGCGTGCTTCGAGTGAGCCCCCTGCTCCGGAGCGGAAGGTCGAGCCGTCGCGGCCGCTCGTTTCTGAAGGAGCCGGGTCGGAGACGTCGAAAAAGACTCCACGTACGTTCGAGCTGCGCGTCGTGGGACCGGACGGGAAACCCGTTCCGGAGATCACGGTTGAGTTTCGGTGTAAGCCCAAGATTCAGGCCGATCAGGTTTCGCATGGAACTTTTGTTAAAGTAGGATCCTATGGAAGTGATGTGCGCACGGATGGAGAGGGGCGCCTGGCCTTGAAAATGGTAGAAAATTTAAAAAGCTTTAGCTTGTTTATTCAAGATCCTGGTTATGGCCCTTACTGGGCCGAGTGGTCAGCTTCGGAGCGATATGAATCAATCCCCGACCGTTTTGAAGCGGTTCTCGACGCGGGTTGGTCGGTTGGGGGTGTGGTGGTTGATGAGGCGGGTAACCCGGTGGAGGGAGTGAGGATCAACCCGTCGATCGAGTTCAAGAAACGCCCCGGACTTACTCGACAACTGGGGGTTGGCACGAACCTGAAGACGGATGCTCAGGGACGATGGCGGTTCGATAGCGTTCCCGACTCCATGAGAGAGGTTCACGTGGAAGTCAGCCACTCCTCGTTTCAACCTCTACGTCGGTCTCTCTCTCGCGAGGGGTTTGGACTGGAAGGGAAGCACGAGCCCACGGCGCGGATCACCTTGAACGAAGGACTCTCCGTGGTTGGTCGGGTGACCGACGAAATGGGGAGCCCCATCGCCGGAGCCCGGATTCGGGCCAAGTTTCTCAACGATATCCGTGAGGCCACGACGGACGCGGACGGAACCTACAAGTTAGCGGGCTGTGAGCCAAGGGGGGGCCGGCTCGTTGTCTCCGCCAAGGGAAAGGCGACGGACATGAAGGAAGTCACGTTCGAGCCGGGCATGAAACCCGTGGACTTCCAGATGAAACCGGGCGGTACTGTGCGAGTCCGGGTCCTGGACCATGAAGGGAAGCCGGTTCCTCGTGCTCGTATTTTCTTCCAACACTGGCGCGGGTCGTATGCCTACTTCGAGTTCGGCCATGTCAATCAGTATGCCGACCAGGAAGGCCGTTGGGTTTGGAACGAAGCGCCCGTTGATGAATTTCAAGCGGATATTTGTTCGAATGAAGGTATGGATCTCATTGATGAACCCTTGTCTCCAAGAGATGAGGAATATGTCTTCCGCCTTCCCCCGCCGCTTGTGGTTACAGGCCAGGTGATTGATGCCGAAACCAGGCAACCGATCAAGTCGTTCCAGGTGGTTCCGGGAGTGAGGTCAAGTGTCTCCCACATGAACTGGATTCCAAGCGAAACTTACTCCGCGAAGGAGGGCCAGTACGAGTTCCGGCGTGATCGAGGAGATTTCGCGCACCTATTTCGCATCGAGGCTGGGGGCTATAAGACCGTGGTCTCTCGAGAATTCAAGAGTGATGAAGGGAGTATCACGGAGAACTATGAATTGGTGCCGACACCCGACCTCCGGGCCCTGGTGGTGACCCCCTCAAATCAGCCGGCCGTGGGAGCGAAGATTGCCTTGGGAGTGGCTGGGTCGCAGATTGACCTGAAAAATGGGGATTTCGATGACAGTTCCACCTACAGCACGCGAGAGACCACCGACCGTGAAGGACGTTTCCGGCTTCGTTCCCAGGACAAGCCGTTCCAGGTGATGATTGTTCATGAGTCAGGATATGCGTATTTGAAGTCGGAAGCGGATTGGCCCACGGCGAAGGTTGTTCATCTGAAACCCTGGGCTCGCGTGGAGGGGGTTTTTCGAGTTGGCTCGAAACCAGGAGCGAACATCACCTTGGATCTTAACTCCAACGCGATCCATTCTTATGGGCCCGATGCTCCGAGCCTCTTCCTGACCTATCGCACGACAACGAGCCCAACGGGGAAGTTTGTCTTTGACCGCGTGGTCGAAGGTGATGCCGCGATCCGCAGGAATATCCTGCTCATGGCGAATGAAGGGGCCAAGGAGGTCACATCCTCGTACTCTCATCCCATAAAGGTGATTGCCGGCAAGACGAGCCAGGTTAACGTTGGAGGGATTGGGCGACCGGTCGTGGGGCGATTGTTGCCCGCTGCGCGGCCCGTTCCGCTGGAACGGGTTCTTTGGCCGTTCGCTCAGGTGAGTGTAAGCCCGGCGAATGCGAAACCAGGCATTGGATTCGGCTTGGAGTTCACTGTGACCGTTGACAAGGACGGGAGCTTTCGGATCGATGATGTGCCGCCGGATACCTATCTCCTGGATGTAAGGTTTTTTGAAAGAGGCGCGGAGGCGGGGCATCTGAACGACTGGCGGTTCGAGGTACCCGCTCAAGCTGGCAAAGCTCCGGTTACCCCGGTGGACCTGGGAGAGATCAGGCTGGAAGGGCCTTGAGAGGGATCGATTTCGTCATGAGGCCGTTCTCGCTCGTCCCGTCGGCCAGGATCACCTGGGACATTCTGGGGCGGAGTTTCTCGAGCCACCATGATGCTCCAGGCGATCACGATTTCTCATCCCCGGGCCGAGGTCGAGAACCGGGAGTGACTCCCGGCCTCTTCCTTGGGCTAAAGTGGCAACCTGACCTTGGGTCTTCCGCTGGGGTGGACTCCCTGGCCAATTCGCTTGTTGAGTTTGAGATGGGTTGCCGGGTGCAAGGGACGCGTTCGAGGCGCGGGATGGGGGTGAGGGACCGAGGCGGCCGTTCCTCGGACCGGGAAGGTCGAGGGAAGAACGTGGCGAGGACCAGCGGGGATGGCGAGTCGCCGGGTCGGGATGTTTCTGAATTTACGGCCAGGCCTGATGATCGTGGCTGTGGTGGACGGCGGGCCGAGCACGAGGTTGGCGGCGGTGAGAGTGGTTCGGTGGTCACTGCCCGGTTGGCCGTTGCCCAGGCCGTCGAGCGCCTCGCCCGTGGCGCTTGTGATGCCCCTCGCGCCGGTCCCGATGATGGTCAATTGGTAGGGAACATGCAGGTTGATGAGTTGTCGGGGGTACAGTGTGACCGTCAACGCGGCGGGGTCGTAGACCGCCAGGCGGATTTGGAGGGGTCCCGAGGGACCCATGATCTGGTAGTTGCGAACATCTTGCGCGCGGGCCGGGTCGAGCGCCTGGTCGAACTGAATCACCAGGGTTGTCGGTGTGAAGTGATATCCGAACCGCAAGACGGCCTGCACCCGCGGTCCGTCGCCCGTCACCGGCGGCGCGGCCTCGACGTTCAGACTTCCGATCGACGAGATGCTGACGGCTTTGGACGGATCCCCCTCGTAGATCGCCTGAATCGTGTGGGTACCGGCTGACAGCCCGGTGATTGTGACGGACGCGACGGCCTGTCCCGCGACGTTGGTGAGGTGACCTCGTACCGGCCAGAGTTGGCCGTCGATCAGAAAGGCCACCGGGCCGGTCGGCGCGGGTCCACCGGTGGTGGTTGGGGCCACGGTCGCTGTGAGCGTGACGGCCTGGCCGGCGGGGACCGTATCGGGCGAGGCGACGAGCCGCGTGGTGGTTTCCGCGCGGGTCGTGGGGGGCGGAGGGGGTGGTGGCGGTGGCGGTTCGGTTGGGCTGGTGACTCGCGCGGTCACGGTCTGGCTCAATGCCGGGTTCGTGGTCGAGGTCAGGCGGATGGTGACAAGACCTGTTCCAGGACCAGTCAGCACGGTCTGGAGGGGGATCGTTCCGAACCCCAGGCCGGTGAGGGCGAATTCGAGGGGCGACAACGTCCGGGAGCCGTCTCCGTTCACGAGGTAGGCCGAAACGGGGCCAGAAATGCCCTCGATCGAGGCGGTGAACTTGTCCTGGATGTTGCCCGTGTTCGTGACCTTGATGAGGAACGTCGCCGCGCCGGGGGTCGCGAGTGCTCGGGTGTCGGGCGTGAGGGCGGCGTTCATGCCGGAGGTGGTGGGGAACGTCAACTGGGCGAGGGCCGAGCCACGCGCGGTGGGGTCCGACGCGGCCGTGGCCATCGCCACGAGCGGGAGCCCGCCCGGGACCGCCTGGAGCATCGTGGAGGTGTGGACGGTGATGGTGGTCGAAGCTCCGGGTTCAAGCCGTACCTGGGTGACGTCGAGCGTCGCCCCCACGCTCGCGGGCCCGCCAAGCGAAAGCAGGAAGGTCTCGGCGACCGTGCCGGTGTTCGTGACCGTCATCTGGAGCGCCGCCCCTGGCGCGGCGGTGCCCGGGCTGAGGGTCACCCTGGCCCCCATGGCCAGCACGCGCAGCGAGCCGTCGGTTTGGGCCGACCTATCGAACTTCGACGCCGAGACCTGGAACGGGATGACCACCGGCCCTGTACCGGCTGGCGAGGTGATCGTCAGCCCAACATCGACGAAATTGCTCGCACCCGGCGAAACGGTCACGTACGGCTGATCGAACATGGCGGTGAAACCGGCGGGGAGTCCAAGGGCCTGGAGGCTTACGGTCTCCGGGGAGCTACCGGTGTTATGAATCCTCACCGTGTATCGTGCGGGCGAGCCGGGTCCGACGGCGACTTGCGACGAGAGCAGGCTGACCAGGAAGCCGTGGGAATCGGTGTCCAGCGGCAAGGCGGTGCCGTCCAGGGTCAGCGTTCCTTGCGCCGAGCCTTCGATGCCGTCCGTGGTGGTCGCGGTGATGACGAAGCCGTAATCACCGAGCGCCGCGAAGTTGTCGGCCGTGAACGTGACCAACTGGTGCACGGTGCCGCCCGCGGGGATTGTGAGCGTGCTCGGCAGGTTGGTCCAGGCGGCGGGCACGCCGCGCACGGCCATCGCGTAGGTCACGGCCGTGCTGGTGGGGTTGGATATGTCGAGCGTGAAGGTGGTCGTTTCGCCGGGGCGGATCGTTCGCGAGGCCGGGTCGAGACCGAGGATCTGCTGGCCGGCGACGTTCAGGTCGGAGAGGGGAACTGCCCCATCGGTCCCTTGCACCGTGAACGTCACGTTCGGCTGGCTCGCGATCGTGCGGGTTTCGCCGGGGCGGAGGTTTTGGACGCTCGTTTGCCAGGTGATCGTTTGCGTGGGGGTGCTGCTGTTCAGGCCCAGGTCCCACTGGTACGTGTCGAATCCGGCTCCCGCGATGATTCGCGTGGGGGCGATGCTGAACGAACCCGGCACGACGCTCGACCCGCCGGTGTTGGGCAGATCGACGCTCACGGTCACGGGAATCGTGTCGGCCGCGTCGAGCTGGTAGATGATCAGGCCGCTTGTGCTCGTGGTGTAGACGTAGTTCCCTTGCGCGGCGAGGTGGCTGGTGAAGGCGGGGATCGGGGTGCTGTTGTAGGTCGGGTTCGCCGGGTCGCTGGTGTCGACGACGAAGAGTGCCGGGGCCTCGGTGTCCGTGGTCTCGTAACGGCTGGAGAATACGAAGTGGGTGGCGTCGATCGTGGCGGTGAAGAGGTCGGCGGGTCCGCGCGAGGAGCGATCCAGTTGCTTCGTGCCGAGCACGGTCGGGTTGCGGGGGTCGGTGATGTCGAGGGTGGCGAGCACCGTATTGCCGGTGAAGTCGAGGAGTCCTCGGTCTTGCCAGCCGGTGGTCGAGCCGGTGACGAACGCCCGGTTGCCCACGACCTCGAGCCCGACCGCGTGAACGGTGCCGGGAATCTCGACGGTGCGCACGATCGTCATGTGGGCGGGTTCGCTGATATCAACGACGTAGACCACCCCTTTACCGTTCTGCGTGTCGTCGAGCACGGCGGTGCTGCCGGTGATGAGCAGGGTATTGGCATCGACCTGGGCGACTTCCCAGAGGGCCCCGTCGCCCCCCGTGTTGTCCACGTTGAGGTACTGGCCGATGTGGTCCTCGTTCGTACCGTAGGTGTTGCGCATCGCCGCGATGAAGTGAGGCGCGGTTGGGTCGGAGACGTCGATGGAGACCAACTCACCAACCTGATACTTGATGTCGTTAGGCAAGAGGAACGTGAAGCCCCAGTGGGACACGAACACGGTCGAGTCGGTGACGACCATGTGCCAGGCGAGGCCGTAGGGAATCCCTTCCGCGTTGTTGTAGGTGGCCGAGCCGAGGAATTGCGGGTCGGAGGGGTTCGCGAGGGAGTAGATTCGCAGGAAGAACCGGTTCGACGCCCCGTTCCGGGTCAACGCGTAGAGCTTGTCACCGTGGACTTGGAGGAGCGTGGCCGAGAAGCCGAAGGTTCGCGTGAGCTGTGGCGCGGCCGGGTTGCTGACGTCGAACGCCCGGATGCCGTCCGGATTGCTTACATAAACGAAGTTCCCGCTCCGCGCCACTCCCGAGGCGTTCGGCACGTCGGTCTGGGAGACGACCCCGAGCGGCCCGATCAAGGTGGTTTGCGCCGTGACCGTCAGGGTGCTGGTTACCGTGGTCGAGCCGGGCGGGAGCAGGTCCTTGTCCGCGGTCAAGGTGGCGGACACCGGCGAGCCGACCAGAAGCGACCCCTCTCCGGTGCCTCCCGCGATGGGCTGGCCGTTCGCGTCGGTCAAGGTGACGGTGATGGAGTACGCGCCTTGGGAGAGTCCCGTCGTGTCGAGATTGCCCAGGGAGACCGTGGCGATCGACGTGGTGATTCCGAGCGTGACATCGACCGGTGCGGACGTGAACACCACCTGGTTCGAGGCGTTGCGCACGACGTACGACGCCTTCACGGTCTGCTCGCGGTTCACGGCGTTGAGCACGCGCGTGGACACGGCCACGGATCCGCCGGGATTGACGAACGGCGGGTCCGTCGTGACCGCGACCACCGAGACGAACTCGCGGCGGGCGGTGAACGAGC
>Ga0182745_1002826_pt1 | contig 15252 bp, 16 predicted proteins | sample eDN3rd30CKraftBY_FD_128523 | JGI IMG/M metagenome (GOLD analysis project Ga0182745, IMG submission 128523) | Enriched backyard soil microbial communities from Emeryville, California, USA - eDNA 3rd pass 30_C Kraft BY (version 2) (version 2) | ecosystem: Environmental > Terrestrial > Soil >...
GACGAGGCCGTGGCCGCGCCCGGCATGGATGGCGCGCCGCAGTCGCTGCGCGTGCGTTCTTCGCTGTCGCTGCTGCGCGAAGAAGCCCGGCGCAAAACCCTGGACGAATACGCCGAGCTTTGCGGCGTGCCCGCCGACAAGATTGCATCGTTGGCGGAACGCTTCACCAGCTACGGCAAGCGCGCCGTGGCCGACTCGCATGGCGGCACGATGAGCGGCGCGGGCTTCTACACCACCTACGCCATCGCCATGCTGAACACGCTGGTGGGCAACCTCAACGTGGAAGGCGGCCTGTTGCTGGACGCCGGTCCGTTCCCGCCGTACGGCCCGGGGCCGCGCTACAACATCGCCGGCTTCGCCAATCGCGCCACGCCCAAGGGCGTGTCCCTGTCGCGCAACCGCTTTCCCTACGAGAAGTCCAGCGAGTTCAAGCGCAAGAAGGCCGCCGGCCAGCCCGTCTATCCGGCGGACGCGCCCTGGTACCCGGCCACCGGCGGGCTCAGCTCCGAGATGCTGGCCTCCGCGCTGGCGGGCTATCCATATCGCGCCAAGGTCTGGTTCAACCACATGAGCAACCCGGTGTACGGCATCGCCGGCTTCAAGAACGTCGCGTTCGACAAGCTGAAAGATCCGCGCGTGCTGCCGCTGTCGGTGTCGATCAACGCGTTCATCAATGAGACCAACGCGCTGGCCGACTACATCGTGCCGGACACCGTGACCTACGAAAGCTGGGGCGTGTCGGCGCCGTGGGCCGACGTGCTGGTGAAGGCGTCCACCGTGCGCTGGCCCGCCGTGCAGCCGCGCGTGGCGCGCACCGCGACGGACGAGCCGGTCTGCCTGGAAACCTTCCTGATCGCCTGCGCCAAGCGGCTGGGCATGCCGGGCTTCGGCGCCGGCGCCATCTCGGACAAGGACGGCGCCAAGTATGCGCTGGACACGCCCGAGGATTTCTTCCTGCGCGGCATGGCCAATATCGCGTTCGCGGCCGGCAAGCCGGTGCCCGAGGCCAGCGACGACGACATGGCGCTGACCGGCGTGGACCGCTATGGCGACCTGCTGCGGCAGAAGCTCAAGCCCGGCGAATGGCGCCAGGTGGCGATGCTGATGAGCCGCGGCGGCCGTTTCGACAAGATGGAGGATGCCTGGGCCGGAGAAGGCGAGAAGCGCCGCCTGCGCATGGCCTACGCCAAGCCCTTGCAGATCTGGAGCGAGGAACTGGCGGGCTATCGCCACTCCATGACCGGCGAGCGCTACAGCGGCTGCCCGACCTGGTATCCGCCGCGCCTGGCCGATGGCCGCGACGTGCGCGCCGAGTACGGCAAGCAGGACTACCCGTTCCTGCTCAGCGCGTTCAAGTCCAATCTCATGAGCTCCATGTCGATCGGCGTGAACCGCCTGCGCCAGGTGCATCCGCACAACCCGGTGTCGATCAACCGCCAGGACGCCGAGCGGCTGGGCATACGCAACGGCGACGCAGTGCGCATCGTGACGCCGGGCGGCGCGGTGACGGGGCTGGCGCTGCTGCGCGACGGCATCCAGCCGGGCGCGGTCGGCATCGAGCACGGCTATGGGCACACCGAGCTGGGCGCGCGCGCCCACGTCGTGGACGGCAAGCCCATGCCGCACGACCCGGCGCTGTCGGCGGGCGTCAACCTGAACGACCTGGGCTTTGGCGACGCTACGCGCGGCGAGCACGCCAACGTGTGGATCGACTGGGTGTCGGGCGCGGCCGTGCGCCAGGGCCTGCCGGCGCGCATCGAGCGCGCCTGAGGCCCTAGCGCACCACCGTATCGGCCACCAGTTCCAGCCCGTCGGACTGGATGCCGATGCCGGTCAGCGTGCCGCCCAGGTCTCCCGGCCGGGCGGCCGCCGTGCCCGAGCGGCTGATGCGGATTTCCACCCGCATCTTGCCGCCGGCGCGCGACAGGGTCGCATCGGGCGACATCGCGCTGCTGTCGTCCAGCACGAAGTCCCGGGGCAGGTCGCCCACCCGCATCTGCAGGATGGCCAGCGGCATGCGCGAACCGCTCTCCGGCCGCGCCAGAATGAACACGGTATCGGTGGCCTGGACCTGGCCGCGCAGCGCATCGGCGATGCGGGCCCGGCCGCTGATGCGGGCGGCGGCGCCGGCTGTTGAAGCCGTGGAACTTGCCGTCGGGTTTGCCGCCGAACTGTTGCCTGGACTCGGCGCGGCATTTGCCATTGCGTTGGCCATTGAATTCGCCGCGACATTGGGCGCTGCATTGGCGGCGCCGGGCGCGGCGGGCGCCGCCGCGGCCGCGGCCGGCGCCGACCCGGCGGCCATCGCGCGCGCCTGGGCGATATTCGACTGGATCTGCCTGGCCGCCTCCGAGTCCGGCGGCAACTGGGCCTGCAACCGTTCCCAATGCGCCAGGGCCTCGGCCGCGTCGCCGCGGCGCAAGGCCATCATGCCCGCGAGCGCTAGCGCCTTGGGCTGGTCCGGCTGGGCGGCCAGCGCCTGCGCCACCGCGCCGATGGAGGCCGCGTCCGGCGTGCCCTGGCTGGCGGACAGCAGCGCGTCGGCCAGGTCGGCCAGCACCGCGGGCTGGCCGGGCACCAGCCGCAGCACCTGCTGGTAGGCGGCCACCGCGTCGGTGTAACGCCCCAGGGTTTCATAGGAGCGCGCTAGCATGTACCAGCCGTCGGCATCGTCCGGCGCGGCCCGCAGGCGCTGGGCCAGCGCGTTGATCGCGAGCGTCATGTCGTCGCCCGAGGCGCCCGCGTGCGGTTCGGCGGACAGGGCGGCGGCGGCGCTGGCCGCGTCGGCCGCCGCGCGCGGGTTGCCCAGTTGCCCATAAAGCAGCACGGCGGCGACCGGGATCAGCACGCTCAACAGGCAGGCGGCCGCCACGCCGGCGCGTTGCCCGGCCCAGGGCGCGGCGCGCTCGCGGCGCAGGTCCAGGTCCTGCAGCAGGTCGCGTTGCAGCTCCTCTTCGGCGCGCGCGCGCTCGGCGGCGCTGAGGCTGCCGTTCTTCAGGTCGCGTTGCAGCTGCTCGCGCTGCGCCAGGTAGAAGGCGCGCACATTGGCGCTGGCGGCCGGCTCGGCCGAGGGCGCGCGGCGCAGCAGCGGCGGGATCAGGCAGAGCAGGGTCGCCAGCAGCAACGCCAGTACGACGAGCCAGAGCGCGGTCATGAGCCGGTATCCAGGAAGCGGGCGGCGCGCTCGCGCTCGTCCGCGGTCAGCGGGGCGCGGGCGCCGGCGCGGCGGCGCAGCGTGCGCAGCAGCACGGCGAAGCCCAGCGCCAGCAGGGCGAATGGGCCCAGCCACAGCAGCCAGGTGATGGGCTTGAAGGGCGGGTCGTAGCGCACGAAATCGCCGTAGCGATCCTCGAAGAAGCGCATGATCTGCGCGTCGGTGCGGCCTTCGGCGAGCTGGCCGCGGATCAGGTTGCGCATGTCCTGCGCCAGCGGCGCGTTGGATTCGGCCAGGGTCTGGTTCTGGCAGACCAGGCAGCGCAGGCCGTGCGCCAGCTTGTCGGCGCGCTGTTCCTGGGCCGCGGACAGCGCCGGCGCGGCGGGCGCCTGGGCCGGCGCTGGCGCCGGACCCAGCAGGGCCAGCGCCAGCGCGAGCGCCGGGAGCAGGGAGGCAGGCCGCGTCATCTCAGGGCCTCGATCGCGGGCAGCATGCGGTTGCGCCAGATTTCCGGCGTGATCAGGCCCAGCTGCTTGTAGCGGATGCGGCCGTCCTTATCGATCACGAAGGTTTCGGGCACGCCGTAGACGCCGTACTCGATGCCGACGCGGCCGTCGGCGTCGCTGGCCGAGGCGATGTAGGGATTGCCGTTGCGCGCCAGCCAGGCCGCGGCGTCCTCCGGCTTGTCCTTGTAGTTCAGGCCGTACAGCGGAATGCCGTGGCGCTGGGAAACCTCGCGCAGCACCGGCAGTTCGTCGCGGCACGGCCCGCACCAGGAGGCCCAGACGTTCAGCAGCCAGACTTGGCCCCGCATGGCCTGCACCTCCAGGTTCTGGCCGGGCGCCAGCAGCACCGGCAGGCCGATGGCGGGGGCGGGCTTGTCTATCATGGCGGACGGCACCGCGCGCGGGTCGCGCGACAGGCCCATCGCGAGGAACACGGCCAACGCCAGGAACGCGGCGAGCGGCAGCAGGTAGCGCAGCATCAGGCGCCCTCCCGCGTGGGCCGGGCATGGGGCGCGACGGCGTCGCGCGTGCGCGCCTGGGCTTCCAGCGCGCGGCGGTAGCGCTTGTCGCCGGCCGCCAGCAGGCCGCCCAGCGCCATCAGGATGCAGCCCGACCAGATCCAGGTCATGAAGGGCTTGACCTGCAGGCGCACCGTCCAGGCGTTGGCGCCCACCGGCTCGCCCAGCGCCACGAACAGGTCGCGGGTGAAGCCGCTGTCGATGTCCGCCTGGCTCAAGGCCATGTCCTGCACGGTGTAGAGGCGTTTTTCCGGATACAGGGTGACGACCGGCTTGCCATTGCGCGTGACGGGGAAGACAGCGCGCTGCGCGCTGTAGTTGGGGCCGGCGGCCGGCCCCACGCTGGCGAACGTGAACTGGTAGCCGCCGGCCTCGCGCGTCTCGCCCAGTTCCAGCCTCAATTCCTGCTTGACCTCGTAGCCGTTGGCCAGCGTGACGCCCGCGATGAAGATGCCGATGCCGGCATGCGCCAGCAGCATGCCGTACCAGGCGCGCGGCTGGCGGCCCAGGCGGCGCAGCCAGTGGCCGTCGCCGTCGGTCAGGCGCTGCCAGGCGTGGCTGGCGGCGCTTGCCACCGACCAGGCGGCCAGCCACAGGCCCAGGATGACCATGGGCGAACCCAGGCGCGCCGGGCCGGGCATGGCCAGCGGCAGCAGCACCGCCGTGGCCACGCTGATCGCGAAGGCGATGCGCAGGCGGCGGGCCAGGTCCGGCAGTTCGGCCTGCTTCCAGCGCGCCACCGGCCCCACGCCCATCAGGAAGATGGCGGGCGTCATGAGCGGCACGAACACGGCTTCGAAGTAGGGCGGGCCGATGGAGATCTTGCCCCACTCCAGCACGTCCAGCACCACCGGATACAGCGTGCCCAGCAGCACCGAGCCGGCCGCCACCGTCAGCACCACGTTGTTGGACAGCAGCAGGGACTCGCGCGACAGCAGCGAGAAGCCGCCGCCCAGGCCCACCTTGGGCGCGCGCCAGGCGTACAGGGCCAGCGATCCGCCCACGATCACCATCATGAAGGCCAGTATGTACAGCCCGCGGCCCGGGTCCACGGCGAAGGCGTGCACCGAGGTCAGCACGCCGGAGCGCACCAGGAAGGTTCCGAGGATGCTGAGCGAGAAGGCGCAGATGGCCAGCAGCACGGTCCAGCTGCGGAAGGCGCCGCGCCGCTCGGTCACGATGAGCGAATGGATCAGCGCCGTGCCCGCCAGCCAGGGCATGAACGAGGCGTTCTCCACCGGGTCCCAGAACCACCAGCCGCCCCAGCCCAGCACGTAGTACGCCCAGGCGCTGCCCAGCAGGATGCCGATGGTCAGGAAGGTCCAGGCGGCCAGCGTCCAGGGGCGGACCCAGCGCGCCCACATCGCGTCCAGCTCGCCGGAAAGCAGGGCCGCGATGGCGAAGGCGAACGCCACGGAAAAGCCCACGTAGCCCATGTACAGCATGGGCGGATGCACGATCATGCCGGGATCCTGCAACAGCGGATTCAGGTCGCGCCCGGCCATGGCCGGCGGCATCAGGCGCTCGAAGGGATTGGACAGGAACAGCAGGAACAGCAGGAAGCCCACGCTGATCCAGCCCATCACCGCCAGCACCCGCCCGACGAAGGGCAGCGGCAGCTGCCGGCTGCACAGCGCCACGGCCAGGCTCCAGGCGGTCAGCAGGTACAGCCACAGCAGCAGCGATCCCTCGTGCCCGCCCCAGACCGCGGCGAAGCGGTAGCCGGCGGGCAGGTCGGCGTGCGAATTGGCCGCCACGTAGAGCACCGAGAAATCGTTGTCCACGAATGCCCAGGCCAGGCAGAAGAAGGCCACGGTGGTCAGGCCGAATTGCCCCACGGCGGCGGGGCGCGCCACCCGCAAGCCCGCCTGCCAGCCGGTGGCCGCGCCGACCAGGGGGAGGATGCCCTGCGCCAGCGCCACCAGCAGCGCCAGGATGAGGCTGAACAGGCCGATCTCCGGAATCATCGCGCCTCCGCCCGCATGGCCTGGGCCGGCGCGGCGCTCGCGTCCGCCGCGCCGGCGCGCTTGAGCGCGTCGGCGGCTTCGGGCGGCATGTAGTTCTCGTCGTGCTTGGCCAGCACCTCGGTGGCGCGGAACACGCCGTCGGGCCCGAGCTTGCCCGCCACCACCACGCCCTTGCCCTCGCGGAACAGGTCGGGCAGCAGGCCCTGGTAGCTCACCGGCACGGTGTGGGCGGTGTCCGTTACCACGAAGCGCAGGGTCAAGCCGTCGGCCTCGCGGCGCAGCGACCCCTGCTCGACCAGGCCGCCGACGCGGAAGCTGCCGCTGGCCGGCGCTTCCTTGGCCATCACCTGCGTCGGGCTGAAGAAGAACACCAGGTTGGATTGCAGGGCGTTGAGCACCAGCGCGGCGGCCAGGGCCAGCAGCCCCAGGCCGCCCGCGATGGCCAGGGCGCGGCGCTTGCGCGGGCTCATGGCCGGGCTCCGTCGGCGCGGGCGGGGCGGGCGTCCGGCGCCGCCCGGCGGGCGCGGGCGCGCCGCCACAGCACGAAGGCTTCCAGCCCGATCAGCGCCAGGGTCACGCCATAGGCGCCCAGCAGGTAGGGGCCGTGGCCCTGCATCGAGAACAGCGCGTCCCAGCTCATCGCGCCTCCCGGGAAGCGCGCGCGGGGCGCGCGGCGGCCGGTTCGCGGTCGGCGATGATGCCGCGCACCCGCGCCAGCGCCGCGGCCGCGCTGTAGAGCCAGAAGGCCGCCACCATGAGCAGCATCGCCGTCACCATGATGTTCGCCATGCTGGGCGCCGAGGTCAGGTTGATGGAGGCGCCCTGGTGCAGGGTGTTCCACCACTGCACCGAGAAATAGATGATGGGCACGTTGATCACGCCGGCCAGCAGCAGGATGGCGCCGCCGCGGTCCGCCCGCTGCGTGTCGTCCGAGGCGGACTGCAAGGCCATGAATCCCAGGTACAGGAAGAGCAGGATCAGTTCGGAGGTCAGCCGCGCGTCCCACACCCACCAGGTGCCCCAGGTCGGCTTGCCCCACAGCGCGCCGGTCCATAGCGTCAGGAAGGTGAACAGCGCGCCGGTGGGCGCCAGCGCCCGCATCATCATGAACGACAGGCGGGTGTGGAAGATCAGCCCCAGCGCCGCGTAGAGCGCCATGACCAGGTAGAGGAACATGGACATCCAGGCCGCCGCCACGTGGATGAAGAGAATGCGGTAGACCTCGCCTTGCTGGCTGTCGGTGGGCGCCACGGCCAGGCCCACGTACAGCCCCGCGCAGGCCAGCAGCGCGGCGGCCAGCGCCAGCCAGGGGATGAGGCGGCCGGCCAGCGGGTAGAACAGCGCCGGCGAAGCGTAGCGCAGCCAGCCCGCGCCGGAGAGGGCGGAGGGGGAGGCGTCCAGGGCGGGGTGCTTGTGCATGGCGTCTTGGTTTCCGGGGCCTTCAGTCCAGCGCCACGCGCAGCGCCGCAGAGGCGCTCCAGGGGCACAACAGGATCGCCAGGCACAGGCAGGCGCCCAGCAGCGACAGCTGCGGCCCGGCGCCCAGACCCGCATGCGTGGCCGAGACCGCGCCCGCGCCGAAGATCAGCACCGGCACGTACAGGGGCAGCACCAGCAGCGGCAGCAGGGCGCCGCCGCGCAGGCCCAGCGTAAGCGCCGCGCCCAGCCCGCCCACCAGGGCCAGCGTGGGAGTGCCCAGCAGCAGGGACAGGACGAGGATGCCGATGGCGTCCGGCGGCAGGCCGAATTGCAGCGCCAGCACGGGGCTGGCCAGGATCAGCGGCAGACAGCTGCTGAACCAGTGCGCGGCCAGCTTCGCGCCCACCAGCAGCGGCAAGGGGTGCGGCGACACCAGCAACTGTTCCAGCGCGCCGTTGTCGTAGTCCTGCGCGAAAGGGCGGTTCAGCGTCAGCAGGACGCCCAGCAGGGCGCAAACCCACAGGACGCCCGGTCCGATGGCAAGCAGCAGCGCCGGGTCGGGGCCCACGGCCAGCGGGAACATCGTGCCCGCCACGACGAAAAACAGGGTGGCGCCCAGCGTGTCCGCCGGCCGTCTCCAGGCCAGCCGGACCTCACGTAACGCCAACTGCGACAGCGTAGCCAGCATCCGCGTAGTCATCCATATCCAGGGTTTGCGTGTGAGCGGCGGCCGTGCCCGGCTCGCGGTGCGAGGCCACCACCGCGGCCCCGCCCGCGGCCAGGTGGGCCTCCAGCGCCGCGCGCAGCTGCTCCAGGCTGACCGCGTCCAGTCCGGCATCGGGCTCGTCCAGCAGCCACAGGGACTTGCCGCCCAGCACGATCGCCGCGAGCGCCAGCCGGCGCGCCTGCCCCTGGGACAGGCGCGAGGCGGGGCTGTCGGCGCAGCCGTCCAGGCGCCAGTCGCGCAGCGTGTCGGCAATGCGCGGCTCGGGCCGCGGCGTGCCGGCGACGTGCAGGGCATAGCGCAGGTTCTCGACGGCGCTCAGCTCGCCGCACAGGCCGTTGCCGTGCGCCAGGAATGCCGCCTGGGCGTGGTAGGCCGAAGGGTTGCGGCGCGCGTCGGCGCCGTGCCAGAGCACGCTGCCCGCCAGCGGCCGCAGCAGGCCGGCCAGCATGCGCAGCAGGCTGGTCTTGCCGCTGCCGTTGGCGCCCCGCACGTGCAGCAACTGACCCGCGTGCAGTTCGAAGTCCACCGGGGCCGGGCCCCGCGGACCGCCGCGCCGGCTGGTCAGGCCGCGCGCGCAGAGGATGGGCGGCGGCGCGTCAGCGGGCCGCATGCGCGACCTCTTTGCCGGTCCCCGCCGGCTCGGGCGCGAACGAGGTCTGGCCGGGCGGCATGTTGGGCAGCTTGTGGGCGATGCCCTTGTGGCAGTCGATGCAGGTCTTGCTCTTGTCGGCCAGATAGGTGGAGTGCATGTTCTGCGCCCGCACGCTCTGGCGCGTGAAGTCCATATAGTCGTAGTTGTGGCAATTGCGGCATTCGAGCGAATCGTTGGCCTTGAAGCGGGCCCACTCGTGCTGCGCCAGTTCGAGGCGTTTGTCGACGAACTTCTCGCGCGTGTCGATGGTGCCGAAGATCTTGCCCCACACTTCCTTGGACGCCTGCATCTTGCGCGCGATCTTGTCCGTCCAGTTGTGCGGAACGTGGCAGTCCGAGCACAGCGCGCGCACGCCCGAGCGGTTGGTGAAGTGGATCGTGCCCTTGAGTTCGGCGTACACGTTGTCGCGCATTTCGTGGCAGCCGGTGCAGAACTTCTCGGTGTTGGTGAGCTCCATGGCGGTGTTGAAGGCGCCCCAGAACAGGATGCCGCCGATGAACCCGCCCACCGTCAGGAAACCCAGGCTGAAGTGCACGCTGGGGCGGCGGACGATGTTCCAGTAGCGCTTGATGAGTTTGACCATGGCTGCCTCCGCCCCTTACTTCTTGTCGGACGCCGGAGCGGTCAGGCGCTTGAGGATCACGTCGATGTCCTGGTAGGTGTTGCTCACCAGCGGCTTGGCCTCGGCCTGCGGCACGTGGCACTGCACGCAGAAGTAGCGGCGCGGCGACACCTCGGCCAGCACGTTGCTGTCGCGGTCCATGTAGTGGGTCACGCTCAGGGGCGGCGCCTGGGTTTCCTCGGTGTTGACCCGCGCGTGACAGGCCAGGCAGCGGTTGAAGTTCTTGTCGATCTGGTAGCCGTCGATCTTGTGCGGAATGGTGGGCGGCTGCATCGAATACGTGCGCATCCGCTTGATGTCCTTGTTCTCGATCGGGCTGATGAGCGGCGGATCGGTTTCTTGGGCGATCGGGGTGGGGCCGCGCATCGGATCTTCCACTTCCAGCGGCGGCGCCGCCCAGGCGGCCGAACCGAGGACGGCGCAGAGCGAGAGGGTGAGGACGCGTAGGTTCTTCATGGCTGTCTCCGGTTCGCCTTTCAGACCTTGACGATCTTGACCGCGCACTTCTTGAAGTCGGTCTGGAACGAGATGGGGTCGGTGGCGTCCAGCGTGACCTTGTTGATCAGCTGGCCGGCGTCGAACCAGGGCACGAAGACCAGCCCGCGCGGCGGCTTGTCGCGTCCGCGGGTCTCCAGCCGCGTGCGCATCTTGCCGCGCCGCGACACGATTTCGACCTCGACGCCGCGCCGCAGGCCCATTTCCTGCGCATCGTCCGGATGCATGAAACAGACCGCGTTGGGGAAGGCCTTGTACAGTTCGGGCACGCGCCGCGTCATGGAGCCGGAGTGCCAGTGTTCCAGCACGCGTCCGGTCGACAGCCAGAACGGGTATTCCTTGTCCGGCGATTCCGCAGGCGGCTCGTAGGGCAGGGCGTAGATCACCGCGCGGCCGTCCGGGTTGCCGTAGAACTCGAAACCCGCGCCCGGCTTCACGTAGGGGTCGCTGCCTTCGCGGTAGCGCCACAGGGTTTCCTTGCCCTTGACCACCGGCCAGCGCAGGCCGCGCACCTCGTGGTAGGTGTCGAAGGGCGCCAGGTCGTGGCCGTGGCCGCGGCCGAATTCGGCGTATTCCTCGAACAGCCCCTTCTGCGCGTAGAAGCCGAAGGCTTCCGATTCCTGGTTGGCGTAGTCCTTGTCGAGCTCGCTGTTGGGGTAGCGGTTGACCTTGCCGTTGGCGAAGAGCACGTCGAACAGGGTCTTGTCGCGGTATTCGGGCTTCTTGGCCAGCAGGTCGGCCGGCCAGACTTCCTCGACCTTGAAGCGCTTGGAGAATTCCATCAGCTGCCAGAGGTCGGAGCGCGCCTGACCGGGCGCGTTGACCAGCTGGTGCCAGAACTGCGTGCGGCGTTCGGCGTTGCCGTAGGCGCCTTCCTTTTCCACCCACATCGCCGCCGGCAGGATCAGGTCGGCGGAGATGGTGGTGACGGTGGGGTAGGCGTCCGACACCACGATGAAGTTCTCGGGATTGCGGTAGCCCGGCAGCCCCTCGTTCATCAGGTTGGCGGCGGCTTGCATATTGTTGTTGACCATCACCCAGTAGGCGTTGATCTGGCCGTCCTTGAGCATGCGGTTCTGCAGCACGGCATGCGCGCCCACCTTGCTGGGAATGGTGCCGTCGGGCAGTTGCCACAGTTCTTCGGCATGGGCCCGGTGCTTGGGATTGGTCACCACCAGGTCGGCGGGCAGCCGGTGCGAGAACGTGCCCACCTCGCGCGCGGTGCCACAGGCGGAAGGCTGGCCGGTGAGCGAGAACGGGCTGTTTCCCGGGGTGGAGATCTTGCCCGTGAGCAGGTGGATGTTGTAGACCATGTTGTTGGCCCACACGCCGCGCGTGTGCTGGTTGAAGCCCATGGTCCAGAAGGAGGTGACGCGGATCTTCGGGTCGGCGTAGAGCTCGGCCAGATCCTGCAGCTGCTTCTTGGGCACGCCGCTCAGCTTGGACGTGTAGTCCAGGTCGTACTTGGAGACGAACTTGGCGAATTCATCGTAGGTGATGGGGCGCGAGCCGCCGGCCTTGTCGGCGTTCTTGGCGGCCTTCTGCAAGGGGTGGTCCGGGCGCAGCCCATAGCCGATGTCCGCGTTGCCTTCGTGGAACACCGTGTGCTTGTCCACGAAGTCGCGGTTCACGCGCTTGGTCTGGATGATGTAGTTGGCGATGTAGTTCAGGATCGCCAGGTCCGTCTGCGGGGTGAAGGTCAGCGTCAGGTCGGCCAACTCGTACGAGCGGTGCTCGAAGGTGGAGAGCACGGCCACCTTGGTCTTGGGCGCGGACAGGCGGCGGTCGGTGACGCGGGTCCAGAGGATGGGGTGCATCTCCGCCATGTTGGAGCCCCACAGCACGAAGGCATCGGCGTTCTCGATGTCGTCGTAGCAGCCCATGGGCTCGTCGGCGCCGAAGGTGCGCATGAAACCCACCGCGGCCGAGGCCATGCAGTGGCGCGCGTTCGGGTCCAGGTTGTTGGAGCGGAAGCCCGCCTTCATCAGCTTGAGCGCGGCGTAGCCTTCCCAGACCGTCCATTGCCCGGAGCCGAACATGCCCACGGCCTCGGGCCCCTTGTCCTTGAGCACCCGCTTGAACTGCTCGGCCATGACGTCGAAGGCCTGGTCCCAGGACACCGGCGCGAATTCGCCGTCCTTGGCGTACTTGCCGTCCTTCATGCGCAAGAGCGGCTGGGTCAGCCGGTCGTTGCCGTACATGATCTTGGACAGGAAGTAGCCCTTGACGCAGTTCAGGCCCTTGTTGACCTCGGCGTTGAAGTCGCCGTGCGTGGCCACGACCTGGTTGTCCTTCACCGCGACGTTCACGCCGCAGCCGGTCCCGCAGAACCTACAGGGCGCCTTGGACCACTTGAGCTTGGCCGCTTCGGACTCGGTGACGATGTTCTGCGTGTAGCCGACGATCGGGATGCCGGCCACGGTGGCGGCCGCGGCGGCGGCGGATTGCTTGATGAAGTCTCTACGAGCCATTGCCATCGTCAATCTCCTCGTTCATCGCGTCCAGCGTGTCGGCGTGCTGGTAGACCAGCGCCGAAGCCAGCACGCCATCCAGGCGCTGGATCTCGGAGATCCGGGCCATCATGTCGTCGGTGGAGGGGGCTTCCAGGGTGACCACCAGTTTCCCGGTGTCGGAAGCGCCGTGGATTTCGGCGCCGGCGATCGCGAGGATCGCCTGGCGGACATCGGGCAGGCGGCGCGGCGTGGCGTGCACCACCATGCTGGCGATGTGCAACTCTGGCGCCGTCGCGGACGGCGCGGTGTGGGGGAGCGCGGACATGGGAGGGGTTCCGTCGCGTCGCATCAGCTGCCGGGGGGGCCGGCGAACAGCTGATAGAACCAGACGAGGAAACCGTAGCCCGCCACGATGATCACCGACAGGACGGGGGCCATGACTGCCGTCAGGAACAGGAAACTGCGCAATTCCTGCGGCTTTGTGTAGCCATCAGACTCGTTTTGCACACACCACCTCGCTACGACGTTGGGGCATTGCGTTTAACGTGCGGATGTCGAGGTTTTTAGCAGATGGCTTTGAGCGGCGTCAATGTTGCGGCACGGCGAAAAATACCGCGCGCAACGCTATATATCTAAGCACATAACGACAGGAAAAAAAGGCCGGCGGAGCGCAATCCGCCGGCCCTCCAGGAGCTTTCGGGAAGCTCCTGCGCGAGGAGCCGTCCTAGCGGACCGCCCCGTAGATGCGGCGGGCGTCGGCCGCGCCGGCCAGGGGCCGGCCCAGGGCGCGCGCGCCTTCCGCGGCCTGCGCCACCAGCGCCGCGTTGCCGGGCGCCAGGCCGCCGTCGCGCAGCTTCAGGTTGTTCTCGAAGCCCACCCGCATGTGGCCGCCGAAGGCCGCGGCCGTCGTCACGCAGGCGTTCTCCTCGGGGCCGAAGGCGCAGACCGCCCAGGGCAGCGACTGGTCGTACGCGGCCAGGAAGGGCAGCAGGTCGTAGGCCGACGAGGTCTGGCCCGCGCTATAGCGGCCCAGCACGAACAGCACCGACCAGGCCCCGGGCGGGACCATGCCGCGCTGCCGCAAGGCCAGCCAGCGCCGCACGTCGGCTTCGTCGTACAGGATGATCTGCGCCATGATGCGGCGCTCGGCGATCCAGGCGAGGAAGGCGGCCAGTTCGGCCTCCGGGATGTCCGGCACGGCGATCTCGCGCAGTCCGATCGAGACGGCTTCGGGCTGCAGCTCGCGCACCAGCGCGATCTGTTCGGCGGCCTTGTAGACGCCGGCGGCCTCGCTGGTCACCTGCACGAGCAGCTCGTCGCCCACGGCGCGGCGCACGGCGGCCAGCGCATCGCGGTAGGCCTGCGCGTCCAGCAGGTGGCTTCCGTCGGGCTTGCGCACGTGCATGTGCATCATGGCCGCGCCGGCGTCCAGGCAGGCGCGGGCCTCCCGCGCCAGGTCCCCGGCGGTCAGCGGCACGGCCGGATGGTCCGCGGCCTGCTTATAGGCGCCGTTGGGCGCCACGGTGATGACGACGGGGGAATCCGCCAGCGCGGCGGGGGCGTAGGGCAGGGCGCTCACGGCTGGATCTCCGGCAGTTCGGGGGCGATCAGGTCCAGGCCCGCGCGCAGCAGCCGGTCGTAGCGCGCGCGCTCGGCCGCGATGGTTTCCGGGGTCCAGGCGTAGAAGCCTTCTCCCGCCTTCATGCCGTGGCGGCCGTCCTGCGCGCGCTCGGTCAGGCAGCGCGCGGGATGGTCGGCGTTGCAGAAGGTGGGGTACATGGTGGCGCCGGCGGCGGCGTGCACGTCGATGCCGGCGTGGTCGCGCTGCATGACCGGGCCGGCCGCCAGGAAGCGGAAGCCGAAGCCGAAGCGCACGGCCGCGTCCACGTCCTCGGGCGAGGCGATACCGCGATCGATCAGGTCGAAGGCTTCGCGCGACAGCGCATGCTGCAGCCGGTTGGCGAGAAAGCCCGGCAGGTCCTGGCCGACCCGGACCGGAACGCTGCCGCAGCGCCGCATGAAGGCGATCAGCGAGTCGGCGCAGGCGGGGTCGCTGGCTTCGCCCAGCACCACCTCGACCAGCGGCACCAGGTGCGCGGGCATGAAGAAGTGCAGGCCCAGCATGCGGCCGCGGGTGGCCAGGCCCTGGCCGATGGCGCTGATCGGGAAGCTGGAACTGTTGCTGGCCAGAATGGCGTCCGGACGGGCGCGCCGCTCCAGGTCCGCGAACAGCGCCTGCTTGATGTCCAGGCGCTCGGGGATGCACTCGATCACCAGGTCCACGCCGGCCCAGTCCACGCCGTCCAGGTCGGGCGCCGTGGCGAGCAGCGCCACGTTTTCCTTGCGGCCGATATTGTCCAGGTTCTCCGCGACGCGGGCCGGCAGACCGGCGGCGCGTTCGGGATTCGATTCGATCACCGTCGTCCGGCAGGACGCGCGGGTCAAGACCACGGCGACGTCGGCGCCCATCGTGCCGCCGCCCACCACCACCGCGTGCGCCGCGCCCGGATTGGGCAGCGCTTTCGCGTCCGTCTGCATGGTTTGCTCCTTGTCTGAAACTACGCTGGGGCCGAGTGTAGAGAAGCCTGTTTGATTGATGAATCAGATTTTTTGGATAGAATGATCTTGAAATCAGATCAATTAAGACGGTGCCCCCATGCAGATCAATCTTTCGATGCGCGATATCGATACGACGCTGGTGCTGGGTCGCACCCTCAACTTCCGCCAGGCGGCCGCCCA
>Ga0182745_1002828_pt1 | contig 15243 bp, 19 predicted proteins | sample eDN3rd30CKraftBY_FD_128523 | JGI IMG/M metagenome (GOLD analysis project Ga0182745, IMG submission 128523) | Enriched backyard soil microbial communities from Emeryville, California, USA - eDNA 3rd pass 30_C Kraft BY (version 2) (version 2) | ecosystem: Environmental > Terrestrial > Soil >...
CAACTGCGTACACCAGAAGAGGTTGAGGCAGCATTTGCACGTCCTGGAACAACTCTTGTAATGGTAAACTCAGTGTGTGGTTGTGCAGGAGGTATTGCACGTCCAGCAGCTGCAAACGCAATTCACTATGATAAACGTCCAGACCACTTAGTAACAGTGTTCGCTGGTCAAGATAAAGAAGCTACTGCTGCTGCACGCTACTTATTTGGTGAAAACCACATTCCATCATCACCATCATTCGTTTTATTAAAAGACGGAAAAATGGTGGCAGATATTGGTCGCCACGAAATTGAAGGCCACGACCCAATGTCAGTAGTTACAAATCTTCAAGGCAACTTTGAAGAATATTGTGAAGAACTATAAAAAGTGAAACTAAGGCTGATCGCTAAAAGCATGGCAATCAGCCTAGTTTTTTAATAATTTATTTTATCGCAATCTTCGTACTAATTAAATTTCCAATGTTTGAAGGAGGCAGTCGATATTAAAAAGTATAAAATCGGCTATCGAACAATTAAATCGGCACTAGGTGCTGCCATCGCCATTGCCATCGCAAGTTATTTTAATTTAGAATTTGCATCTTCTGCTGCCATTCTAACAATCCTTTGTATTCAGACGACAAAAAAGAAATCTGTTCATGCAGTTTATACAAGATTAGTAGCAAGTTTAATAGGGATGGCTTTTGCCTATGCATTATTTGAAACAATTGATTATAATCCGATTGTTTTAGGAGTTATGATTCTATTATTTGTACCGACGATCGTTTCCCTTAATGTAGCAGTTGGCTTTATTTCAAGTGTGGTTATTATTATGCATCTCTATTCTGAAGCGAATTTCACGCTTGATTTATTTCTAAATGAACTAGCACTTATGGCAATTGGCTTTGGAACAGCTCTTGCAGTCAATATGTATATGGGTGATTATCAGAAGGATTTAGAACGGTATATTGACCAATTAGAAGATATTTACCGTTCCATCTTCTCAGAAATCGTGAAATATTTGAGAAATGGCGATGCGTCTTGGGATGGGAAAGAGCTTATTGAGGCTGAAAATCTTTTAAATCGGGCAAAATCTCTAGCCTTTAAGGATGTTGAAAACCATTTAACGCGTAAGCAAAATGAGTTTTATCTCTATTTTGATATGCGCGAGAGACAATTTGAAATTATTGAACGCGTACTTCCAAAAATTACAACACTGCCTGTTATGGTACAGCAAGCAGAGCTGGTAGCGGATTTTATGGAGGATTTAGCCAATAATGTACATCCTGGTAATACGGCAAAACGATTTAGCGATAAGCTGGAGATTGTAAAGGAAGAATTTGCAAGAATGCCTTTGCCAGAAAGCCACGAGGAGTTTCTTGCTATGGCCTCACTTTATCAGTTTATCGAAGAGATGGATGAATATTTGGTGATAAAACAGACTTTTAAAGGGATTAAAAAGAGAGGCAGAAAAAATGCGATTACAGATTGAATGTAATCGCGAAGGGCTAGAAATTAGAAGAATGATAGACCGAATGCTAATGTAGAAATTACCATTATAGCGATCATGCAATATACAACTATTTTCTGAAATTTTTTGTTGCTCATTTTTCACTCTCTCCTTTGAAGCTATTAAGTACATGTAAATGCCGATAAGTGCTTCTGATAATCACTGAATGCTTGCAGCCCCAATGATTGAAGTTTCACTACATTAAATTTAGTTTATCAAATTTAGAAAATAACACAAGTACGTAGCCAATTGTTTTCAAATTAGTTAAAATATATATGTACTATAACAGAAGGGGTGTTAGGATGGGGAAGGTAGATCATATCGGTATAGCTGTTAAAAACTTGGAAGAGGGAATTACATATTATACAGAAACTCTTGGGCTAAAATTACTGAAAATTGAAGAAGTTCCATCTCAACAAGTACGAGTGGCCTTTATGGATGCTGGGAATGTGAAATTTGAATTACTAGAACCAACTAGTGAAGAAAGTGCTATCTATAAACATATTGAAAAACGTGGGGAAGGGATTCAACATGTAGCTTTTGGCGTAACTGGCATCCGTGAAAGAATGCAAGAGTTGCGCGAAAAAGGGGTGCGAATTCTTTCAGATGAACCAAAACCAGGCGCAGGGGGAGCAGAAGTAGCATTCCTGCACCCAAAGGATTCTTTTGGTGTTTTATATGAACTATGTGAAAAAGCTGAAAAAGGGGATAAATAAGCGATGGATATGTTTGAAAAAATAAACGAAATGTATGACCGAAAACGTGAAATCGAGCTGGGTGGGGGAGACGCTCGAATCGAGAAGCAGCATGAAAAGGGAAAGTTGACTGCTCGCGAACGAATCGCTCTATTATTGGATGAAGGAACTTTCGTCGAAATCAATCCATTTATTACACATAGAAATTCGGATTTTGGTATGGACAAGCAAGTAGGTCCTGGCGATGGTGTTGTAACAGGCTTTGGGAAAGTAAATGGCCGCAACGTTTACCTATTTGCCCAAGACTTCACAGTATTTGGTGGAGCACTTGGTGAAATGCATGCCATGAAAATTGCCGCTGTAATGGACTTAGCTGCAAAAAATGGCACACCATTTATCGGTATCAACGATTCTGGTGGAGCTCGTATCCAAGAAGGCGTACTTTCGCTAGATGGCTATGGCCATATTTTCTATCGCAATTCCATTTATTCAGGCGTGATTCCGCAAATATCAGTAATTATGGGGCCGTGTGCTGGTGGGGCGGTTTATTCTCCAGCAATTACGGATTTTATCTTAATGGTAGATAAAACCTCACAAATGTTCATTACTGGACCAAAAGTAATCGAAACTGTCACAGGGGAAAAGATTTCTTCTGAAGATTTAGGCGGTTCAAAAGTGCATAATTCAATTAGTGGGAATGCTCATTTCCGTGCAGCTTCTGAAGAGGAATCTATCGAACAAATCCGTAGATTACTAAGTTACTTGCCGCAAAGCTATAAAGAAAAAGCGCCAAAACAGGAAAAACCACAGACAGATGATTATCGTCCGGATATTATAGATTTTGTACCGATTGAGCCGACGAAACCTTACGATGTTCGTAGAGTAGTAGAACAGGTTGTTGATGAAGGTTCATTTATGGAAGTGCATTCTGAATTTGCAAAAAATATTGTAGTAGGATTTGCTCGTATTGCAGGGGAATCGGTTGGTTTAGTATGTAATCAACCGAAAGCGCTTGCGGGAGGACTAGATATTGATTCATCTGATAAAGCTTCGCGCTTTATAAGAACTTGTGATTCCTTTAATATCCCGATTATCACTTTTGAAGATGTATCTGGTTTCTTCCCAGGAGTAAAACAAGAACATGGTGGAATCATTCGTCATGGGGCGAAAATTTTATATGCTTATTCAGAAGCAACCGTTCCAAAAATTACAGTCATTTTACGCAAAGCATATGGTGGGGCGTATGTAGCACTAAACTCAAAAGCAATTGGCGCAGATCTAGTATTTGCTTGGCCAAATGCAGAAATTGCAGTTATGGGTGCTGCAGGTGCGGCAAATATCATTTTTGCCAATGAGATTGCAAAATCACAAGACCCAGATGCAACTCGCGCGGCTAAAATCGAAGAGTATAAAGAAAAGTTTGCCAATCCGTATGTAGCGGCTTCTCGCGGTATGGTTGATGACGTGATCGACCCACGTGAAACACGCATTAAATTAATGCAAGCTCTAGATATGCTTTCGAACAAAGAAGAAACAAGACCAACAAAAAAACACGGGAATATCCCGCTTTAAAAGGTAAAAAGAGTTGCTCCAGTTTGATGGCGCGACTCTTTTAATTTGTGAATAGAAGTGGAATTGGGCACCAAAGGCACCAACTCCACTTTGGTTAAATCCACCCTATATCTAATTTGTTTATTTATTTTCATTTTTGATGTCTTCTTCGTCCAAGACACCTTTAGTCGAATCCTTGAAATTTTTCATGGACTCGCCAATTGAACGTCCTAATTTAGGCAGTTTCGAAGGACCGAAAAGCAACAAGATAATGATTAGGATAATGATTAATCCTGGAATTCCGATAGAGTTTAACATGAATATTTTTCCCCCAATTGAGCTTTAGTGCTTACTTCTTTGCAGGCTCATCTTTTTTTAGATCAACTAATGTAAATTCTTCTTTAACTTCTTTAAATTCACCAGCTACGTCGTCGACAACTTCCTTTGTTGAATTTTTAAATTCCTTTAAAGTTTGTCCAACAGCTTTTCCCAATTGCGGTAATTTTGATGGACCGAATAAGATTAAGGCGAGTGCTAAAATGATGACTAAGCCTGGAACGCCGATTGATTGCAGCATGAAAAATCCTCCTTTATATGTTAGTATGTAGTCTGTCCATTTTTTGCTTTTTAATTTGTTTTTTATAAGTTTGCACCAAAAGGCTAATACTTATATCAAATAAAAAGTTTGAGAAATCCAAAACAACTAGGAGGGATAGTATGACACAATATAATCGGGAAGAACTTTCATTAATTTTACAAGTATTAGCAGGCATTACCTTAACAATGGGCGCTGCTTTTGCTTTAATTGCATATAATGGCGATGTACCAGCATTTGTACTAATAGCTGCTGCTGTTGGGTTGGCGATCATTATTGGGTGTTGGGTTGGCATAAGACATTTAGGATTTATGGTAACAATCATTATAGCAGCAATCGTATTTGCGGTATTTTTCAATTTTGGCGCACTCTTGGGCTAAATTATGAATTTTCAAGAGGAACTGTCTCACACGTGGATGAGGCAGTTCTTTTTTTGAGGTGTTTTTTTAACTGAAAATATTTTATTGCAAGCTAACTATACGTTTGCTGTTTTGTCTATTAGACAGGTTCTATACAACCGTAATAAAAGATTGAAGACCAATTCTGTCTGCTTGAATTTTAATTTCATGTTAGTTATCAGATTCATTACATAAAAGTAGTACTGGGTTGTCTTAGTTCTTTTGGAAGCGTAAAATAGAAGAATATTGTAGCAAAAGGGAGTTTTTACATGAACAGCCGTTTAGTAGAAGAATTTTTAGAGTTAGTCCAAATCGATTCAGAAACAAAGCATGAAGAAATTATTGCTCCAATCCTTGTGAAAAAGCTAGAGGACATGGGATTTGAGGTTTTCCAGGATGATGCGCATAAACGAAATGGCCATGGCGCAGGGAACATAATTGCCACATTGAAAGGTTCACAAGATGTTGAAGCAATTTACTTTACAGTTCATATGGATACAGTTGTACCAGGTATTGGCATCAAACCTGAAATTCGTGAAGATGGCTATATCTATTCGGACGGAACAACGATTTTAGGAGCGGATGACAAGGCTGGAATGGCGGCATTATTTGAAATGGCGCGCCGTTTAAAAGAGCAGCAAATTGAACATGGCACAATCCAATTTATCATTACTGCTGGAGAAGAAAGTGGTTTAGTAGGAGCAAAAGAATTAGATCCAGCTTTAATCGAAGCCAAATTAGGCTTTGCTGTAGATAGTGATGGGAAAGTGGGCGGCATTGTAACAGCGGCACCGTTCCAAATGAAATTAGAAACGAAAATTTTCGGTAAAACAGCGCATGCTGGAGTAGCGCCTGAAAAGGGAATTTCTGCGATTACACTTGCTGCTAAAGCGATAGCAAAAATGAATCTTGGTCGAATTGACGAAGAAACAACTGCTAATATTGGACGTTTTGAAGGTGGGAAGGCTACTAATATCGTTTGTGATGAAGTCTACATTTTATCTGAGGCCCGTTCGATTAACAAAGAAAAACTAGATGCTCAAGTGAAGCATATGAAAGAAACATTTGAAGACGTTGCAAAAAGTTTAGGTGGCCGTGCAGAAGTTGATGTGAAGTTAATGTACCCAGGTTTTTCGGTAACAGAAGATGACCGAGTTGTTCAAGTTGCAATGCAGGCAGTGAAAAACGTAGGACGTGAACCACAGCTTGGCATCTCAGGTGGGGGAAGCGATGCAAATGTTATAGCAGGGTTTGGTATTCCAACTGTCAACCTTTCTGTAGGATATGAAGAAATCCATACAACGAATGAACGCATGCCTATTGAAGAATTAGAGAAATTAGCCGATTTATTAGTAGAAGTAGTAAAATGTTCTTCTTCAAAGTAGCATGAAGGCTGAGGTGAAACACATGTCATTTGAAAAAGTAGTGATATTCAGTTGTGGAAAAGAGGAATATGCTGTACCAGTAGAACAGGTCGTATCAATTGAAAAGTTGAGTCATATTACGCCGATTCCACACTTGCCAAATTATTTGCTGGGCTTCGCACGAGTTCGCGGGGAGCTAATTCCAGTCATTGATTTCAACCGTATATTATATAACCAATCGAGTCAGGGTGATTTATGTAGAATGGTTGTACTAAATACGGATATTGTGAATTACGGTTTAGTCGTGAATGATGCAAAGGAAATTATAGATCTACATGCAAATGATGTTAAACAAGTAGGGCTTGTTAATTATTCAAAGACACGTTATTTTACAGCAGTAGCGAATTTAGAGGATCGAATGATTGCTTGTGTCGATCCGAAAATTTTGGTCAATTCTCTGGAGGGTATTCGAGAAATCATCGAGTATTTGCACAAATTACTTGAGGAAGAAAATAATCCAGTGAATTCATAAAAAAAGCTAGTAGGATAAAAAATCCTGCTAGCTTTTTCATTCAACTTAACTATTTTTCGTAATGGCTGAATTTCTCTTATAAAAATGCGATATAAATCCGTAAATACTCGGGATAAACATAAGCACTGTAATGAGTGTTAGTGTAAATAACAGATTTTCTTCAACCCAATGGATATTTCCTAATCCAAATCCAGCACCTAGCCATATAAATGTCCAAAGAACTGCTCCAACTACATTATAGCGAACAAAGTTTTTATAGGGATGGCCTGTTACCCCAGCTATAAAAGGTGTTAATGTACGCATTATTGGGATAAATCGTGAGAAAGTAATCGCAATACGATCATATTCATCTAAAAACTCACTGGCCTTGTTAATACTCGCCTGAGGAATAATTTTAGGCAGAAAACTATGTTCAGTAGGGATTTTCTTAAAAGTACGACCAATTAAATAATTATTACTATCAGCTAATGAGGTAGCCACGAAAAATAAAATAAATAAGATAAATAGATTTAGTTCACCTACTGCAGCAATCGTACCACTTGCAAATACAAGAGAATCACCGGGTAAAAAAGTTAAAATTACAAAACCTGTTTTACCAAAGACAATTAGAAATAGTAGTAAATATATGTAGATTCCAAACTGGTCTATGTAATAGTAAAGCTCGGAATCAAGCATACGTAATAGTTCAAAGATTTCAGAAATACTCATGCAGCTAACTCCATTCTGTTATTTCTTAATATATCTTACTAATTATATTCTTTAAACAAAATAATTAACATGCATTTATCCTTTATTTATAAATAATACATCAAAATCTTATCTAAATTTAAACTTACAAGATTGCTAATCGGTAAGCAGTAATAGATTTTGAAACTTTTCTCTTTATGAATCGTATTGTATATAACGCTATTTAGACGCTCAGCCACAAGAATTCCTATTAGGAACGATTGCAGATCTATATTATAATAGATAAAAATGGAAATTGTACAAGGCTAAATAATTGAATCGTATTTAACTTCTTATATTCTTTTAAAAGACTATAGATTATGTGATTATTTGGTTTTGATTGGAGAGAGTAGTTTGCAAAATGGAATTCAAGTATTTTTGGGTGGTATGATAGGAAGTCTTTTGCGTTATATCATTCAATTATATACAAGCACATCGATTATGCTATGGTTTGTCAATATAATAGGCAGTTTTGCACTAGGCAGTTTAAATGGATACTTTATAAGAAAAAATCAGCCAGTTAAGCTCTTTTTAACAACAGGGATGCTTGGTGCTTTTACTACGTTTTCAACTTTTACTGGAAATTGGTTTAGTGAACTGCAAGAACATTTTCTGCTGGGAATCTGCTATGGACTAGCAATGACACTGGCATGTTTTACAGCAGCTTTTATAGGGTATTTTCTGAATCGAGGTAAGCAACGATGGAATGGATGATCGTAGCAATTGGAGGCGGTGTGGGGGCAACCTTTAGATATTTGGTTCAATTATGGATAGTAAAAACAAAGGGGCCATCTTACTGGGCTACAGCCATTGTTAATGTGTTGGGTTCTTTCTTGCTTGGTATGACAAGTAGTCTAGCAATTGAAGCAAGCTCGATTTTAGCATTTGTAACGATAGGAATATTAGGCGCGTTTACGACATTTTCAACTTTTGCTTTCGACATAGTAAAGCTGATTGATAATAAAAACTGGGGCATTGCCTTTTTATTCATAAGTGTGAATTTAATTGGCGGTATTCTGGCTTTTGTTCTAGGGTGGCTACTTTAGTTATATTTAAAAAGTAAAATACATACATTAAAGGCGGTAATGACATGAAGGCATATTTAGCAAATGGACTATTTTCGATTGGAGATCGTTTAGTAAACGAATTGCTTGCAAAAGAAATTCGAAAGGAGCTGCCAGGAATTGAGTTATATGTTCCGCAAGAAAATGATGCGATTAATGATAAGCAAGCCTATGCAAACAGCTTAGCTATTGCTAATGCGGATATGGAGAAATTGCAGGACAGCGATGTGCTGATTGCTGTTTTAGATGGGATAGAAATAGATTCTGGTGTTGCAGCTGAAATAGGTGTGTTTTCTACTTATAATCGTCCTATTATTGCACTGTTTTCCGATGTTCGTCAGCTTGGGCGCGACAATCAGCAAAAAGTGAATGCACTCATAGAGGATGGCACAGAAAATCAGTTTATTTATCGTAACTTATTTGTAATTGGTCTCATAAAACAAAATGGTTTGATTGTAAGTACAATTTCCGAGGCTGTTGCAAGTGTAAAAACGTATTTTGGGAGGTAAAACGATGAAGAGAACAGGTGAGAAGGTACTAAGTATTATAGCAACAGCATTAAATGTTTTATCGGTTGTTTTATTAATATTGATGCTATTTGGCAGCAAAATGATGATGGATACTGGAATGAGTGATCCAGTAATTCAAGGTGAAATTGAAAATGAAATGGCTGCAAGTGGGTTATCTGCAGCAGAGGTTGATGAGGCGCTAGTAATGATGGAGGATATACTTTTCTTCATCAGCGGAATTGGCTGGGTATTTGTAATTTTAGCGGTTATTGCAATTGTATTAGGGGTTATAGGAGCTGTAAAAGTAAATAAAAATGCGAAATTAGCAGGGATTTTATTTATAATTGCTGCGGTATTATCGGGAATCATTTCATTACCTGGCATTTTGCTTATTATCGCTGCTATTATGTGTTTTGTACGAAAAACTAAAACTGATGTAACACTTCAAAAGACAGATGAAAATGGCTATATAATTGAGTAATGATAAGCAGTGCAGTGATGCACTGCTTTTTTAATGCTATTTGTTATTTATATGGAATGTTTTCGAGGGTTAATAATTTTTCTTTCACATCTAAACCACCGCTAAATCCCGTTAAGCTGCCATTTTTCCCTAACACACGGTGACAGGGAATGGCAATTGCAACTGGGTTAGAACCAATTGCTGTACCAACAGCTCGTACTGCCTTAGGGTTTCCAATTTGGTTCGCAATGTCTAAATAACAAAAAGAGTCACCATATGGAATTTGACTTAAAGCATTCCAAACATTCATTTGAAAATTTGTGCCTCGAACATCTACTTCAAATGTGAATTGCGTTCTAGAGCCATCAAAATATTCTATAAGCTGCTGTTTATAGAGCGATAATTCCTCTGTAGCTTCGACTAGTTGGCAATTTGGAAATTGTTTTTTGCATGTATGAGCTAGTTCTTCTACCGATGAATGCTCAGTTCCTAAATAACAGAGTCCATTCTCTGTTGCTGCAATGTAAACTTTCCAATGGTTATGTATCAACAATTGATAATAAATAATTGCTTTCGTTTCCATCAAAGCACCTCCAATTTTCTTTATATTACCATGAAAATGATTCCTTATTGTTAATTGTTTATTCATCAGCGTAACTTGAAACTTTTGCGCTCGGGTAGTTAATAATTAATTACATCGATTTTAAAAGCAAGTTTAAAAATAATATATTTGGAAAAAGTAATAACGACTAGTTTTGCTATCAAATAAATTACATCGATTTTGAGGTTGAATTTAGCGATATGCAATCGATTATTTGAAATTATAAGCAGATGGAGGGTATTAAAATGGTGAAAATTGGTATCGTTCTAGGGAGTACACGAGAAGGCAGAGTCAGTCCGCAAGTTGGTGAATGGGTGAAAAAGGTAGCGGATGAACGAGGAGATGCAACTTATGAAATTCTGGATATTGCTAAGTATAAATTGCCATTGCTAGGGGAGCCTGGTGGAGACGCATCTGGTGCAGCAGACTGGGCAGCAAGTGTAGCTGGTTGTGATGGATTTGTCTTTATCGTACAAGAATATAACCACTCAATCTCTGGAGCATTGAAAAATGCGTTAGACTTCCTGCGTGAAGAATGGAACAATAAGGCAGCTGGTATTGTCAGCTATGGATCAGTTGGTGGAGCTCGTGCAGCGGAACATTTGCGCGGAATCTTAGGTGAATTGCTTGTGGCAGATGTTCGCGTTCATCCAGCATTATCCCTATTCACGGATTTTGAAAACGGCACAGATTTCAAACCAAAAGATGTCCAAACAAAATCAGTGAATGATATGCTAGATCAACTTGTTTCATGGAGTACCGCTCTAAAAACAATCCGCTAATAAATAGCCCTACTTGCCATTAAGGTAAGTGGGGTATTTTTGTGCATCTATTCTGTACTTAGCTATTCGTGTTGATTTTTAAATTTCCGCTCGAAATCCATTTAACAAAAATGAAATAACCTTTTAACACAATCTTCCTATACAGTATAGGTACAAAAGTTTAAAATAAAATGAATAGTAAGAAAAAAACTTTCTTAAACGAATAGTAAAAAGGAAACTTACGTAAGTAAAAAAGATTGGATAATAAAAAATGAGATAGGGGGATTTATGAGTGATTAACATGCAGGAGGTAACCGTTACTAAAAATAAGAAGGACATTTTAAAAAATATTAATTGGCAAGTGCATAAAGGGGAGCATTGGTCAATTTTAGGGTTAAATGGTTCAGGCAAAACAACCTTATTAAATGTGATTAATGGCTATTTGCATCCTACAAATGGTCAAGTCGAAGTGCTAGGGGAACTTTTTGGCCAAACTTATTTACCTGATTTACGTAAGCAAATTGGTTTAATAAGTGCATCTATTCAACAGCAGATACAAGATTTTGAGACTGTGCTAAGCATCGTTTTAAGTGGCAAGTTTGCGTCAATAGGACTTTGGGAAGCGGTAGAGCAAAAAGATGTAGAAGCCGCTCTAAAGTATATGAAATTATTAAATTGTGCATATTTGCAAGACGAGAATTACGGAATTTTATCGCAAGGGGAACGTCAAAGAGTGTTAATTGCTAGGGCTTTAATGGCTAGACCGAAGCTACTGATCTTTGATGAGCCATGTAATGGATTAGATATTATTACTCGAGAAGACTTACTACATATTATCCATCAATTATCTAATGAAAAAGATTGTCCAACGCTGTTATATGTAACACATCACGTTGAAGAAGTGCTCCCTTGCTTTACACATACACTGCTTTTAAAGAATGGTGAAGTGTTTGAGCAAGGGCAATCCTCTGAACTATTAAGTGAGGAAACATTGTCGAAGTTTTACGAACGGCCTGTATCTGTACAAAAAGAACAAAATCGAACATGGGTTGCTTTAAAGGAAATTGTTGAGCAAAAGTAGTAAATGATATTAATTATTTAAGCCCCATCTGCATTTTAGAAAAAACAGAACATATATTTTATAAAAAGTAAAAATAATATTTAATAATAATTTTAGTTATAGATGATATTTTAAGTCATTTGCAAAGGGGGATTCAAAATGACACAATCACCTAAGCCCAAAAATGAATTTATGTCCTGGTTGGTCGCTATTTTATTTGGGATTGTTATTTCATTTATTTTCCGTGAATTTGTATTTTCCCCGCTTGTTGTTCAAGGTGCTTCCATGCAGCCTACTTACGAAAATCAGGATGTTATCATTGTCAGTAAACTAAGCGAGATTAATCGATTCGATCAAATAGTATTTGAGGCGCCCAACGAAAATGAATATTATATAAAACGGGTCATCGGATTGCCGGGAGATACTGTTGAAATGAAGGATGATATATTAATAATAAATAACCAAGAATATGAAGAGCCTTATGTGAAGAGGGATGATGACAATCCATTTCAGAAAAGAGTTACGGAAAATTTCACATTAGAAGAAGTAACAGGGCAGGACACGGTACCTGAAGGATATCTATTTGTCTTGGGGGATAATCGTTTAAGAAGCTCAGACAGTCGGCATTATGGATTAATTCCGATTGACTCAGTGTTAGGAGAATCTAAAATAAGAATCTATCCATTAACTAATATTAAATTATTTAACTGAGTTGTATTTAGTACAAAAAAGTGAGACTGACATAATTGTTGGTCTCACTTTTACATTTTAAAATGTGCGTTCAGTTGACCTTTTATCAAGGTTTTTGAGACTTCCTCATTTATTTTCATTGTCTCTTTCTTTTTAAATTCACTTCGAATTTCTCTTGTCCATACACCTTCTTCGATATGATTCGCAATTTCTATCAAAAGTTCAACATCTAAAAAAGAGTATTTTCTTATGCCTGTTTGGGATCTTTGGGGAAAAACTAATTTACGAGTTTCATAGTAGCGAATCTGTCTCTCTGAAAGTCCTGTAAGCTCGCATACCGTACCGATAGAAATCACTTTTTTATCTTTATAATTTCCCTCGCTTATACTCAGTTTAAATCACCCTCATTTCTAAAAATTCTGTTAATTAGTTAAGATATTAATATTTTACATTCTTTTACTTAACACTACAATAAAAAAATAGATCTTGATGTAACTTTTGTTTACATGATATGAAGGTTTTAGATGTTTCTTGTAAGTTTTCAAAAAAATAGCGTAAGAACATCTTACAAATATTAAATGTTTTAAAATTCCAAAAACTATACCAACTTTAACTAGTTGATGCAAATGAATCAATTTACGGGGTTGTAGGTCATTTAAAAATTATTTGAAAGAACTTATTTTGTAACTTTTCCTTCATCATCTTCACCTACACTTTTTATACAGTTGGTTTTCCGAATAATTCTTCTGGCTTGATAATTAGTAATAAACTAAGTGATACAAAATGGGGAGATTGTTTTAAGTCGAAAAGATCAGAGTTAGTTGAAAATGAACAAATAAAAAAAGCTAAATGTCTTCTAGAGGACCTTTTCTTGATAGGGTCCTTTTTTAAATATAATATAAGAGCAAAGCTACTAATTTTCACCATTTAGGAGGAATTATTCTATGCTGGCAAAGATGTATAAGAGTGTAAATGGCTATACGGCAGAATATAAACGGTATTTTAATGTCCCTTTTGAGAAAGTATGGGCGTCTTTGGTTAATAATGAAAACTTTAAATTTTGGATGGGACATCTTGAGATTACTGATCTAAGTAAAGGCGGCAAAATGCTCTTTCATTATAATGATGGGTCAGGTAAATTTGAAAATATGACTATTACAGACTTTGTCGATGGAGAGCTTCTTCAATTGGAGTGGGGAACAGATACAGTTCGATTTGAAACCGTCCCGTATGAGGAAGGTTCACTTTTAATATTGAAAGAGTATATAAGGGAGATTACAGACCATACCCCTATGGATTTAGCTGGTTGGCATGTTTGTTTGTTGCGTTTTAATGATGTGGTAACGGGGGAATCTAATGAGTTGCCAGCAGATGAGTGGGAAAAATGGTATTGCGAATATAAATTGCTAGTAAAAAATTTTGATAAAGAATGATTGATGAAAGTGCCCTCTACGGAAGCTGGAGGGCACTTTTCATTTGTTGAGTTTACGATTTTAGAAGATATATTTAGCTAAAAACTTTAGCAGGTTCATTGTTTTCAAATCGAACTGTCCATAATTTTAGACAGAATTGCAACAGAAATATATCATCTGGATCATTTAAGGACCGATTTGTTAAGGATTCAATTTTCCTTAAACGATACAATAAAGATTGGCGATGAAGACAAAGTGCTCTTGCAGTCTGACTGACATTGCCTTGATGATTAATGTAGGAGGAGAGGGTGTGCAGCAAATCGAGTCCATTGTTTTTATCATAGGCTGCAATCACTCCCACAGTATCATGCATTAAGTCTGTCGAAAAGCTATTGTTTGATAAAGATATTAATAGCTGATAAATTCCGGTGCTAGCAAAGGTGCTTCTTGAGCCAGCTCCTTTTTGGCTTCTGCCGATTTCTAAGGCAGTTCGTGCGTTTTTGTAGCTTAAATGAAAAGTAAGGCTGCCTGCATGGTTTTCGCCAATCCCCCATGAAATTGCAGGAATGTTTTTTTGATTCACCTGTTCATCAAGCAAGTCCAATAAGCAATTGACGTTTAGACTTGCTTCTTTCACATTGCATTCAAGAAACACAATCACTAAATCCTTTTGAAAAGTATAAATCACTTGTTTTTTTAGTTTGGATGCTGTCGATTCGATGATTTCTGAAAATGTCTTCATAAAGCCTTTTTCAGGGTCCTTACTATTTTCTGTTTTGTATTGATGGTAAAACTCCTCTAATTTCTCAGGAATTCCCACCACACAGACATAGGGCAGGTTAAGATTTAACCCAAGCTTTTGTCCTTGCTTCAAGAATTCTTCTTTATCTGACCAACTTCCATTTAACAAAATTTTGATAAAATCATTGATTTCTTTTTCTTTATTTTGAACCAGCGTTTTTTCTTTTTGAATCCATAAAGTTAGAATTGTTACCACTTGATTTAAGATTAACCAAGGAAGAGGAGAGGCACTTAGTTTTTTCGATTTAAATAGGATAAAACAATACTTTTGCCTTAATAGATGTATAGGGATTACTTGCATAAACATACCGTTTTTGAATCGTACAATGGACGGTTCCTCTTTGTTTAACAGGATTGGTCCCACATCATGTCGGTGTTCGCATAATTCATAAACGTCCTCGTAAGTTAGTGTTACATCCATTTGAAATTCCTTTGAAAGATACTGTAAGACATCTTCAATCGATTGATTTTCTAAATAGTGCTTCAACAGTTCTCTTTGAATGCTATCTGCTTTAATAGTAGAGGATTGCTCCCATTTA
>Ga0182745_1002830_pt1 | contig 15239 bp, 15 predicted proteins | sample eDN3rd30CKraftBY_FD_128523 | JGI IMG/M metagenome (GOLD analysis project Ga0182745, IMG submission 128523) | Enriched backyard soil microbial communities from Emeryville, California, USA - eDNA 3rd pass 30_C Kraft BY (version 2) (version 2) | ecosystem: Environmental > Terrestrial > Soil >...
CGAAGCGGCATCGAAGTATCTGTTGCAACCACACGCGACCCGGAAAGCTTTGCATCCGCTGCGGCCGCGATCGGACCCGGAATCATTCCCAAAAAACTGGAGGAAGCCGTCAAGGCGGACATCGTTTTCTTGGCTGTCCGTTACGAGTCGCACCGGGATGTCGCGAAGATGCTGCCGACCTGGAAGGGAAAGATCATCATCGACGTGACCAATACCTACGGCGTGTCTCCTGAGGAACTGGGAGGACAGCCTTCTTCCAAGGTCGTTGCGCAGGCCTTCACGGGTGGAGCACTGGTCAAGGGCTTCAACCATTTGGTCGCTGCCGTCCTTGAGCAAGATCCGGCCGTACATGGCGGCAGGAGAGTCGTGTTCTTGTCGAGCAACGACGAAGGTGCCGTGGCGCGGGTGGTGGTCCTCGCCGAACAACTCGGTTTCGCGCCCATCAATCTTGGGAGGCTCGAAGAAGGTGGCGCGCTTGTGCACGCGCGGGACAAGCGCTGGGGGCCTCTGATCTTCCAGGACCTGTTCAAAAAGGAACCGTGAGCAATGGTGCGACCATCACGGCAAGGTCGTGATCATCCTGCAGCCCGGATCACTGCTTCAGAATTATTAACCTATCTTCGAAACGAACATCTCATGTCCAACAAACTCGATCTCTCGAAAGAACTCATCGGCCGCCGTGCCTTAGTCACCGGAGGGTCGCGCGGCATCGGCGCGGCCATCGCGCAGCGCCTTCTCGATGCCGGCGCCAAGGTCGTGGTCGCTGCGCGTACGCGCAGCGACGACACTCCCGCGGCAGCGACGTTCGTCTCCGGCGACGTCACTGCGAGCGAAGGCGTTGAGGCAATCGCGACCAAGGCGCTCGCGGCGCTCGGTGGCCTCGATATTCTCGTGAACAACGCGGGCGGTGGGCGCGCGTTTCTGGGAGGGTCGTGGACGATCCCCGGCAGGGAGTGGCATGACAGCTTCGAGCTCAATCTCTTCGCCGCGATCCGCCTCACGCACGCGGTCCTTCCGGCGCTCCGAGCGTCGAAGGCTGCAGCCGTCGTGAACATCTCTTCGGCGGCAGCAACGATGCCGTTTGGTGCGTTTGCACATTATGGGGCCGCCAAGGCGGCGCTCAATTTCTACTCGCGCACGCTCGCGATGGAACTCGCGCCGAGCGGCATCCGTGTAAACGTCGTGTCGCCCGGCGTTATCTCGACGCCGGGTTCCGCCGAGTTTGCCAAGACGACTCCGGGATTTTCCTCTGATGATTGGCTGCGGAATATTCCGCTGGGTCGCATCGGCACCACCGAGGACATCGCGGAGGTCGTCGCGCTGCTCGTGTCGGGTCGCGGGAAGTTCCTGACCGGCGCGAATTACGGTGTCGATGGCGGAATGACAGCGCGCTGACGAATGTGCGCTTCCAACATGGACCAGTGAATCGAGCGTCTTTCCAGTCTCTTGTGAAGAGAGAAGGTTTGTCGCGCGAAATGAGAGCTGCTCGCTACGCTCGGATTTAGCAGCTGCCTGCAACGCGCGACCAGCATCGAGGATCAGTTCCGTAGCTGGCCCTTCAACCCCGTCGAGTTTCGAGCATGCGCTGAAGCAGCTCCTGAAGGAGCCGTTGATCTGGGGCGCTGAGCTGGTCGATGACCGGTGCCAGCGCCTGTTGCCCCTGGACACGCAGCCGCTTGACGAGTTCGACCCCGTCGCTCGTCAGAAAAACGTCCGTGGCCCTGCCGTCTGCTTCGTTCGGCGCCCGCGCCACCAGCCCTCTCTTCTCTGCTCGGGCGACAAGCCCTGACATCGTCTGCTTCTCCAATCCGAGGTAGTCGGCGAGTTCGGCCATTCGCGGGCGCCGATCCCACAGGATGCCCAGGACGCGGATCAGCGAGAGGGACAAGTCGTTCTCGGCGCCCATCTTGTTGATCACGGCCATCGTGACGAAGGCGGTCGTCACAAGTGCGTCGGTCAGCCCTTCGTTGGGCGCGGCGGTTTGCTTCACGGGTCTTTGCTTTTTCATCGTGACTCCAGATTGATATGGTTCGTATTACGTATCAATATAGATTCGTATTACGAACTTTATAGACCACATGCCTCTCGAAGGAGAAGCCGTGAAAGCTGCTGTCATCACCTCGTTCGACCAACCGCCGCGCTACGGCGACTTCGCCGATCCCGCGCCCAAAGGACCGGGAGAAATGCTCGTCGAAGTGCTCGCGGCCGGCCTGCATCACGTCACTCGCGGCCAGGCTTCAGGCGTTCATTACTCCAGCAGGGGAGGCTGCCGCTCGTCCCCGGTATCGATGGCGTCGGGTGCGGTACCGACGGCAAGTTGCGCTACTTCGTGCAGGGTCCCGGGCAGATCGGCACGATGGCCGACAAGACGGTGATCGAGCTCGACCACAGCATCGAACTTCCGCTCGACAGCGATGCCGTCACCGTCGCCGGTGCGATGAATCCCGCGATGGCGTCCTAGCTCGCGCTGCGTTGTCGTGTGCCATTTCAGGAAGGGCAGAAGGTGCTCGTCCTCGGTGCTACCGGAAGCTCAGGAAGCATGGCCGTGCAGATCGCGCGGCACCTGGGCGCATCGCAGGTCATCGCTGCGGGTCGTGACGAGCAGAAGCTCGCGAGGCTGCCCGCACTCGGCGCCACGGAGATCGTGCCGCTGAGGGATGCCCGGTTGGGCGCCTTCGCTCGCGAGGCGGGCGTCGTGCTCGATTTCGTCTGGGGGGATAGTGCGGTGCGCGTCATGGAGACCGTACTCAAGCAGCGGGCCGATCGCAGCCTGCCACTCACCTGGATACATATCGGCTCGATGGCGGGGGAAGCCGCTGCCATTCCAGGCGCCTTCCTGCGCTCTGCAAATATCCAGATCGTGGGCAGCGGGCTCGGCTCGGTGTCGGGTCGCGAGATTCTCATGGAGTTGCCAGCACTGGCGAAAGAGATCGCGCGCGGCACGTTCCGCATCGACGTGAAGGCCACGCCGCTCAGCAATGTGGAGCAAGCGTGGTCCGAGGCGGCCCACACCAACGAGCGCATCGTCTTCACGCCATGAGGAACGATCCATGAACATCCCACTGATGACCAAGAACCTGGCGGCAACTCCGGCGGTATCGGGTGTGAGCTGGTTCGGCCGGCAATGGCAGAAGCAGCCGCTTGGCCCGCCGCGGGGCAAATGGACGTGGATGGACCTCAACCGTAGCAGCGGCTGGCAGATCAGCCTCTGGGATGCGACGGACCCGGATGGCAAGTCGGACGCATGGGCAACGGTGATTGGCGAAAGTGGCAAGCGACGTTGTCGCCGACCCGGTTCCATTCATCGAGGACGCCTGCGATTACTGATTGAGCCCGCAATCCGGCTCCCGGCTGCCGACCCGATGGCGAGTAAGAGTGCATGCGCTACATGCAGCTTGAGGTGATCACGAGGCCGCGCGAGCAGGCTACGTCGAAATGGTCTGAAGCCTTCATCATCGCAACCGAAGGGCACGTTCTGCATCGACCGCGGACCATCCAGCACGCGCGATTGAGAGAAAATAAATCTGTCCCCTTTTGCGACTATGCACGAGCGCTACGTACTCGCTGTCATGCAGCGCATCCAGTGGCTCGCCGTGACCAATTCGTAGGGCATGGCCGAACTCCCTCACCCATCAATAACTCGGTCGACAGCAACTCGTGACAGTGTGCCTGGCGTTGTCTGGGCCGCAAGCTCGGTCGATCAACGTTGTTGTTCACGAATCGCGCGACGCATGCAGGCACGGTCATCGCCGCACTGCTTTTCCATCTCGCTCATCTGACCTTTCTTCGCCTCCTTCTCGGCGTTCTGGCGTGAGGTCAAAGGATGACGGGCAACATTGGCGGCTTGCAGAGCGACCGCCTGTGCCTGTGTTGCGGGGCAGCGCTCCAGCGCATGTTCTCCCAGTCCGGCCAATTTGCCGCGCAGGTCCAGTTCTTGTAGCCCCTTGATATCGGCCGGTGCCGATCGATACCAGAACAGGGCGTCTCGGTAGATGCTCATTTCTCCGTCCTCGGGATGTTGGGCTCTGATCGGTCCATAGACGCATTCGAGCATCTGCTGTCCCTGGGCGGCGAGGGCGCGCAGGCGAGTTCCCATCTCGAGCCGTGGATCCACTCCCCATCTGTACGGATTGAGGACGTTGATACGCTGTTTCTTGAAAGCTGCGCTGCCATCGGCTGCCAGACGGGGTGCGGGAAGCGGCAGGAAACGGTTCAGCTCGTATTGGTCTCGCGTTTCGGCATAGTTCAGATACGCAGGCCGGCTGCTCTGAAATGCGGACTGAAGTTTTCCCGGATTGGTGATCAGGGCCATGAGAATCAAGTCATTCTCGTAAGCCCCGAGGTGACCACGCAGCGTTGCAATCCAGGTCAGAAACTCTTCAGTCGCGGCCTTTGTTATTCCGCCATCCAGCGGTGCGCCGGACAATCTGTTGAACGCCTTTGATCGCTCCCAGCCGGCATTCACTCCTTCGGAAATCGGAATGAGGGCATACAGCATATCCTTCTGGAAAAGAAGATTCCCCAGCCGGGCGGCCGCCTCATCGCGCGTCTTGGGGTTGTTCCATCCGGTCTGCAGATCACGACGCGCGGCGGCGATGTCGTTCTGGAACGAGACCTGCGCCGTTCCCAGTTGAATCACATCCGCAGTCAGTTCCGCGACGCTCTGGGTCATCGCGCCGAACAGGCTGAAATCATCGATCGTGACCAACGTTTCCGCTCCGAGTGCGGCTCGTGAGGGAATCAGTATCCCAGCCTGAAAAAGCAGACAGCAGAAAACTGCCGATAGAATTCCGGTCTTGTTGTTTGCATTCACGACGTGAAGCTCGCTTTGATTTTTTGAAAGGCCAGCATAACTGTTTTCGATGGCTGCACGCGCACGGCGGCTTGGGCTATCTCAGGATCACGAGAATCAGCTGCTAGTTTGTAACGACCTGCAGATCGAGAGCTGATTTCTTCATCTTGGGAAGCAGCTCGCGCTGGTTGACCTGGCACAAGATCGGCCAGCTCTGCCAAGGCGTTTGCCCGAAGCGGCATCGAAGTATCCGTTGCAACCACTCGCGACCCGGAAAGCTTTGCATCTGTTGCGGCCGCGATCGGACCCGGAATCATTCCTAAGAGAAATTGGCGGAAGCCGTCAAGGCGGACATCGTCTTTTTGGCTGGGCATGGGGTCTGACAATGGTGCGCTATGGTAACGCTCTGACTCGCTGGAGAGCGATTGTGTATCAACGTCGCGGGCAAGAAGCGTATGCGTTCCCTTCATCCTCCCTGTGAGCCGCACTAAACTTGGGGATTCAATCTGCCTGAGCCGGTAAACCTGTTCTATCTGATTGGCCCGCCCGCTTTGACAGTACCTTCGAGGCCAATGCGCGCGCTTCTCGAACGTGGTCACGTGAGACCGATGAGGTGTTTCCATGCGCAATATCGTCTCGCAACCGTTTGAGCTTTGAGAAGCTGTCTACATCACTGTCGGTGATTCCATTCCAGACGCACATTGCGCACCAAACAAAACGTTCCTTCAGTGACTTGCTGCTTTCCGATATCGAAAAAAACTGCGCGCCGGCATTTGCCAGATCCGCGGGCGGCTTGACCATGGATGCGATGTACTGCTGATGCCTCAAGCCCTTGAAGGTTCTGTGGGTAAACACCTCAAGCGAGAGAAAGAAGAACAGAAAGTCTTTCAGTTCATCCTTTTCCTTCAGCGCCAAGTAGTAGTACTCGGCTGCGCGCGGCGCGATGCCGTTCTGATCAGATAGCGCGCTCTCAAGGAGAGCGAGAATCTCTTCTCCTCTTCTGTGCCTGGAAACGGAAACGGTGGCATTTCCATGGATGACGAAATCGAACAGTGTTTCACCCTGATCAGTGATGCCAAAGGTGGTCGTATCCGCTTCCTCAAAGCTGACTAGCTCTGGATATGTTGCGAACTGAGAAGTGAGGCACGCGGTAATCTGTGGCAGCAACCGGCGCGACAAGCTCTTCAGTTCCAACCTAGACTCAGCGAAAGCGTTGTATGTTACGAGCTGGTTCTCGTGTCGTCGTGAGTGTCCAGCCTCCGCTGTGACGCGCTCTGTGGGTCCAAGGTGAACAACCAAGAATGGCGGAGCGAGTTTCTTTTCTTTCAACCACGCAGTCTCGTCTGGAGTGTAGTCATCATCGACGAGGCGGCGACAGAGTTCGTTGATGCTATTGCCCAGCCCAAAGCTGAAGGTGACGCCTCGAATCAATTGCTGGCGCTTTTCCACCAAGCACGCGTCATCCAGCGTGAAGCCGTGAATGCGCAGTACGTCAAGCCGATGAAACACGGCTGAGAAGCTAGTCGCCTGTGTTATCGGCTCGAATCCCAAGTGCTTCAATCCCTCTAGCGTCAGCATTGTGCGATAGCTCTGGATATGTGTTTACAAAGGTGGGTCTGAGCTGCAGTTGTAGGCTCAAAGATCGGCTCGCACGGCTTTCAACACATAGATCAGTGCGAAGCCATGTATCCGCTATGATACCCGTATGATCATTGATCGCCTGCCACCTATCGGGTTCTTGTTGGGATCAGGAGTCTCACTGCCCTTCGCTCCGGGTACGCGCGAACTCACAGACGAAGTCCTGTTCCACGCGGACCGGTACTACCTACACACAGATGAGGAATGGTATCGCCGCCCGGGCGAGGCTGCGGGCGACCGGCAAAGCCCTCGTGAAAAGCGTGTCAGTCAGCTTATCGGAAATCTCTCCGCTCGCGTCAATGCCTACTATATGGGCCGAGTTGACGCGAAGGGTTGTCCCGACCGGTGGTGTAACTATGAAGACATCGGTTATCACGCCGATGCGATCGCGAGCACTTTGAACCGGAATCGTGACGACCCGGGGTTGATGCCACTCGCAATGGAAGTTTGCCGAGATCTCGGATGCACGCCAGAGGAACTGCTGCAGATTGCGCATGACACGGTGGGTTTGGTGCGCGACATAGCGTTTCGCAGGCTGGTCGATGTCAAACCGCCGAAGGATCATTTGCGCGTTGTCGTCGAGGCGGCACTGGACCCAGATGTGGATTCCCTGCCCATCTACACGCTAAATCATGACTGCCTGCTTGAGGACACTTTCGCAGCCGAAGGCATATCTCTCTTTGATTTCCGCCGAACAGATGGCACAGGACGGGTCCTACTGGACCTCGATACGGCCGCTCCCCCGGAAACCCGTGCCATTCTGTACAAGCCACACGGCAGCGTGCGTTGGCGCCGGTTCAGACCCATGACACCAGGGCGAGGCGCGGACCCATGGTTTTCGGAGTGGATTGGCTGGCACCGAGATGAGCATGGTTCACGTCACGACGAAGGAGATCGATGGCGCTCAATCGGCGGACCTCTCATCCTGGTGGGACGCTTCAACAAGGAGCTGGAGTATCTGGACGCCCCGTACTGGTCCACCTTCTGCGCACTTGAAGGCTCATTGAGATCGCTGCGGCGCCTTGTAATCTCCGGCTACGGGTTCGGTGATCGAGCGATCAATACACTGCTGATAAATTGGATCTACGCGAGGCCGCAGGGCGAGCGCCGCCTGGTCGTGTTGCACAACGACGAGAACGTGCTGCTTGGGGGCGCGCGAGGTTCGATCGCCAACAAGTGGGATCAATGGCGCTCACAAGGGATCCTGCAATGGATACCGAAATTTCCTTGCGAGTATTCCTGGCCTCAGCTCAAACAGATTCTGAGAGAAATGGGTTAGTCGGTCTCGGGCGGAGGCCACGAGGTCTCCTGTGAATTATCTGGGAAAAATGACTAGCCGCCATCGGTTACATCAGGCTTGCGTGCAGCGTGTGCACGCAAGCCTTCCCGGATTCCTGTATTTTTACTGCAGAGGTGGCTTCGCGAATGCTGCGGATGCTGCGGATGCTGGGTTGTTACTTCTGATCAGCTGCATCCGAAGGCACGATGTAGCCATGCTGCTCGAGCAGCTTACGGACGTCGTGGTCCCGGCCCAGTGAATCAATGAGGTCCTGTGGCTGAATCGCATTTGCACGGAGAAGAGCTAGCGCTTCGTCTTCCCGCCGGACGGTGCGGTTCTGTTCCATGAAGTCCCAAGCATGAGTGCCGCGCGTGAAGCTGGGGATATCACTACCACCAGTGTATAGATCGGCAATCTGATGGGACGACACTGAGCTTACCCCAAGGGTCGCGGTGATGAGCTTCAGTATCTCGCGTTCTTGGTCTGAACCGCGCCCACGCACAGTTTGAAGAAAGATCCTGGTTACTTCCGTTCCATGGGAGCCAGTGATCAATAGTGCATCGCGGCCATATCTCAACAAGACTTCGGCGTCGGTGTAGTAGGCTGGGAAGATGATGCGTCGATATCCTTGCTCGTACGCACTCTGGACTGACGGCAGGAATGGAACTGTCTTGATGCTTTCGGGAACGAGCCAGTCCTTTGCCGGCGTACCTCGGCTGCGCGGTCTGACCCGCGCAACCGGGCCTAGGCGGTTAGTTAGGGAAAGACACGCAACGATTAGTTCCATTGCGTGATGTTCGCCCTCAACATCGGACCCGACGAGCACAAGACCTGAGTTGCACGCAGCCAATGCAGGCTGGAGTCGTTGAAGCGCGCTAGCCGAAATTGTTGAGATCGGCTCTTCGAAGGGTGCCTGCGCTGGAGGATTCAATTCGTTTGCAAAAGGTATGCGGCGAACGCACCTACCATCTTCAAGTACATCCCCGAGAAGCGCTTCATGTTCATCCATGGAATCGTCGGCCGAACGAACGAGTCGGTCGAGGTCGAAGTGCAGCGTGTCTGGTGAGGGGGTGCGCACGAGAACCGCGACGCGGTGCCCGTCCAATTGGGCCCGTGTGCATGCGGCCTGCAGGCGATCACGGCTGTCTTCCCATGACTCTTCACACAAGTCCAGCGGGCCGACTACCAACAACGTGCCACTTGGCACTCGTTCAAGTCCGCTTGACCAAAGGCCGCCTTCACCCAGGTCGATACTGCTCTTCCAATGTTGTCCCGCGCTCTCTGCATAGACTAGTTCACCGTCCGTCGCCTCATCGTAGGCGGAAAGCAGCGCGTCAATTGCGGCCTGACTGGTAGTGATGTAGACGCCGGCCTCGGGTCCGGTCGGCCAAACCTGGAGTTCCCTCTGCTCTGTGTTGTCTTGTGAAGTGGCAAGGAGCTGTTCCGGCGTTACCTCAACATTGGCCTTTCTCTTGATCCGATACGTAAGCCGACCAATGGCTGCCTGGTCGAGTCGTGCCGCGGCTACGCGAGCAGGAAATGAGTTAACTTCCGGCCAGTTGCGCAATCCGACAACTGCTGCGACAAGATCCAACGATTGACTGTGGCCGAGGGGGTGATTTGCTTGCTGCAGCAGAGCACGGATGTGCCCCGCCAACAGCTTTAGCTGCTGGATATCCATGGTTCTCTCCTGGGCGTTTTCTACCGGTGCACGCGTTGCGGACCGCCCGTGGGATGAACTTTGGATTACCACGTAAGCGCGGAAAAGCCGTCTTCGTCATACCCGTTAGGGTGCGTGCGGCGGGTGACGGCGAACCTATGAACGAATGTACCGAAACACCAGAGAGGTGACAAGCCAGCACCTTTGACCGCCGTATTGCAGCCGCAGCCGGACGTTCGACTGCGGGTGAGTGGCCGATTCGGCCGAACGATCAGGGTTGCGTGATCGCGGTCATTGCTAGCGTGAAGGCGAATCGTCACCACCGGCACCAACGCCCTCAGGCGTCGGCTCGGTGTCGGGTCTGCTATCTGTGTTAGCTGGCCGCAGTCCTGTCACCTTCACCGGCCACCACGTCGTGCGTTGCTGTGCGCGTCGCACGTGGCGCCAGACGGTGTCGTAGCAGAACAAAATAAAGCGAGCGAGCTCTGCGCCTTCCTGCGTATCCGCAGATGACCGTTACGTCAACAATCGGCCAGAAGCGGACATTGAAGGCGATCCTGCTACGATCAGAACGTCCGCGGTATTGCTCTATGCCAGAGGCGAGCAGCGAACTTTACGCTGGATTTTTCTTCCCGATCTCAGAACTAAAGGATGTCGCTCGATCCCGGCGAATCGCCTTCTCATAGCTCGGGATGATCTGTTTGGCCAAGGCTCGAACTGCGGACGGACTCTTGAGTTCGCGCTTGTGGTCGAACGGATTCTTGGCGGTGCTTCTCTCATCTATCTCCGCATTCAAGTCCACGATGAGATCAGCGACGATTCCGCCGAAGATTTTCGACAGATTTTCAGAACCCAGTCTCATGAGATAGCTATCCGCGTGCCCGACGAAATCTCGACCAAGCTCGTCCACTTCCAGCGCCTGCCGCAGAAGAAACAATAGGAAATACTGCGTGAGTCGATAGCTCGCCACCAACGGACTCTTCAGGCGACCAAGAGACCCAATCACCGCCGAGTGCGCCAGAGACAGAGCGACTATCCTTCCGACATTTACTTCTGGCTTTCCAAAAATCTCGCTATGTAGCTCGTCAAATAGTCGGTAAGACTGATGGCATGACCATGGTTGCTGCATGTCGAAGGCGAGCAAGAGGCGGGCAGCTTCTTCATTTGTGATTACGACTTTCGCTTGCAGCAACTCACCACGTTTTATCTCGTAATCGAATTGACCTTTGAATGTCTTCCGAAACTCCGTCTGAAGGCGACGCTGAATTGTGCTATTCGACTGGAGGTCGCGTGCGCTGATCGAGTTTTGATTGTTACTGTGACGTGTAATCTTCGCTGCTAGATCATTTTGAGGGGGAAGCCTGATGATCCTGGCCAACAGCCGTAGCTCGTCTGTGATCTTCGCGCGGTGCTCGAATAAGGTCGTGAGGCTCTGGCAGCCATTAACAACCGTGTATCCATCGATCGTCAACCGGTCGTTCTCATAGGACGCCTTCTCAGCAAGGATCGTCAGTCCGTTGTGGTACAGCAGAAAATTTTTGTGCTCGGCTTGTTCGTTCACGCTTTCTGCGATGGCTTTATTTACCTTTGTCCGACCGAGCGCTTGCCGCACATTCCAAGCGAACAACTCACCGCTCTGTAGGCCTGCGAGTGAGACGAGTTCGGTTGCCAACAGCGGAGCCACATAGACGGTCGCTTCCGCTGTCTTGTACTCAATTAGTGCATGTCCATCCAATCGAAAGGCGACGCTGTTGTGAACTGGCGAGGAGTTGCCGGGCGCTACCCAGTTCTGCGACAGAATATCCGCGTCGAAAAGCGTTATGTCAGCGCGCGTAGCAAGAAACCCCGTTGCGTTTGCATCACCTTTGGCATTTGTGATGAATAGCCCGCGTACAGAGAATCCCTTTTCGACCAAGCCGGCAACATCGGCCTCCCGAAGGAGTTCTTTAAGTTCCGTGTTTGCCGTCGTGCTGATCAGATTCTCGATAGCCTCTCTGGTACGAAGCTGATCTAGCGAGCCTGAGAACTCTTTGAGCGCGACGTCCCCTAGCGTCTTCTTGGTGTTCTGATACAGCTTTGTTTGAAACACATCGATCCGTTCCAGGTTCAGATCGATGTAGATACCGTCTATGCCCTTGTCATCAGGCCCGTCGCAGATCGCGTCCTGAGCATCTGTTTCTTCAAGGCGGTAGAAATGTTCTAAGAACCAGCCCAGGAAAGCACGCGACTCGGTGCGCCCTGGTACTAGGTGCGTCCCGAACAGTAAGAGAATCTCTGGGTACGCAAGCTTCAGTTCCTGTGCCATACCGGTGCCACCCAATGCCGAGATTACCCTAGGTTACCTTACAATTGACCTGTCCGCTTTGGGTCGAAACCAGTAATCTTCCTTCGGCCACTTCCGGCCAAAAGCGGATATGGACATTGAGTCATGGACTCGAACCCGTCGTGTCGTGGTGTAGCAGGAACCACCCGTCTATGCGAGCGCAGGCTTCCACTATCCCTCTTTCGGCCTGCTCTCAAGCAACCGGTCTGGCACCATTCGGTCGAAGACAAATTCGATCCAGTCGTCGTCGCTATCCGGAGCGTGCTCGATGCGCACGTCGGACAGCATAGCCCCTTGGGCGGTCACACGTTTGATTGCGGCGAAGACCTCCGAATGGTCAGCGGTGAACTCGGCGAACTCGATCTCACCGGTGAGAACCTGTTGAATCCCGAGCAGTGATAGCTTGATCGTCAAGACGTGATCCCCTCCAGGAGTCATATAGTAGCCGCCATAGAACGGAGGTCGTCGGTAGGTGCGAAGCGCATTGAGCGGCATCCTGACTATCGGCGGCAGGTGGCGCGCCGCGCCTGCGATCTCTTTCATTAGATCCTGGTGAAGCGTGTGATGTGTCTGCCCGCGATTTGGAATGACGTGCGCCCTGGCCTTCCTGGCTTCCGGACCTCGAAGGTAAGTGTTCCACTCCTCGTGCAGTGACCACAGGACGACAGCGTTGATGCGGCGAGACCGAGGACTCTCGCCTTTCTGGATAGTCCATGGACCTTGCTCAATGTGGGTTCGGCCCGCCAGGAACAGGTCGACAATATCTTCGACCTTCACCGTTCCGGCATTGTGTACGCGCGTGCTCAGTGCATGACAGTTCGCGTCACAGAAAATCACCACGGCAGGAAGCTGAAGCTCTGAATTGCGAATCTGACGATCTTTGGCCTTGAGCCGGGTAGTGATGGGATTGCGGATCGGATCAACCAGTACCGTGTGCAACAGATGCCCACCTCCACCGGTCGCGCGGCCAGGCTCATAGATGAGCGCGCTCGCCGCCCCGCGTGCTGTAAAACGGAACTCATGGCGCTTACCCGGCTCCCCGCGGATTTGCTTAAAGAACTCACGAAACTCAAGCGAGCTGAAGAACGCCCCAAAGTCCCTCCTTAAGGGAACACCGAGAATCGGACCTTGCCCGTCCTTGACGTCACCAATTTGCGTGCGGATTCCGCCGTGACGGTGAATCTGATGCTTTACGGTCAGACGCCGGATCTCGTCATAGAAGGCGTAGACCGGATTGCGCTCATGCAGGGAATCATCAGAGATCGCGGTGATTTCGACGGCTACTTCGCCGGGCACGTTGTGGCTCGTGTAGATCAGATCTACGTCGCCAACTCGGTCGCGAGATGGGTTTGCGCGGATCTTACCTTCTTGACCCAGGCAGTGGATCGCGGCGATTTCCCATTCCGCTGCGATCGCACCCGCGTCGCTCTTCTGCAGACGACTTCGCAGATCGTGGGATCGCGTCTGTCCGATCACAGGCTCGATATGCCCCAACATTTGGGCGATGCTGCGATTTGAGAAGATTGGCATGCGCCAATTCTACGCGAGCGCAGCTGCAGATCAGCTAACCAACTTGGACGCGCAATTCGCGCATCAAGCGCAGGGTCAGTTGCGAAAATGCAGCCCCCAATGTTGAGGGGATGGCGCCGACAGCGCTCCCGCGTCCCATTCGTTGCGATAAACGGGATTGCGGCGCAGGTATTCCCAAGCGAGTTCTGACGGCCTGAGATGCAGCACGTAGAGGTATGCGGCCGTCGCTGTCCATTCCCTTGCCCTCATGACTCGCGCTCCATTTGCGAAAGCGGGCAGGCATCATGCAGCAGCGTTGCGATCAGGTGAGGTAGTAGCTACACGCCTTGAAAAAGACAGGTGATTTGCGGAATACGCAAAAACGGAAATACGGAAGACCGGCTCGATCTACTACCACCACCTACGACGCGACGATGAGTCTCGCGCGACGAAAGCGACAATGCCGAGTGCGCCAAGGATGATGGAGAACAGCCTCACGAGAAGGCTGCGCGCAGGCGGCACGAACAACAAGAGCAGGATGATTGTAAGAGTGACCATTCCGCGTTCCTTTGGGCAGATTCCTCTTTGCCCTGCGGTGACTGTCGTGTCTCCGCGAACTATAAACCCCGGTGGTTCATGAAGTCATGCCCCCAGTAGAGGCGAAAGCCGAAGGTTCGGGCCTGGTGGGGTCGGCTAATACTTAGAAGAAAGGACTCTTTCGTTCGAAAGGGTCGGTCTCAATGGAGACTTCGACCCGCTTGCCACTCTTCGAGGCATAGAAGCAGGGGTTGTATTTGCCCAGATCTTCGACATTCCAGCCGGCCGCCGCCATGCGGTGCTGCACTTCGTTCGCCGCTGTGCGCAGATCAGTGTCGGGTGGCAACGGTTCGCTTGAGATCACCTCGCGCCACATTTCGCGAATGACGATGAATCGAGATGTGTTGTCCTTGAGCTGATAGCCGTCGGGCGGTGGAGAGCGGCGTCGCGTCATGAGACAAGCTTGCACCTCTGTCGGTGCCGAATCTATTCAGTGCCGGGCGTTCGCCAACCCTGTATGAACCTGTCGATGTGGTGAAGTGGCTTATGCAAGTCATTGACGACTCAGATCGGTCCTCGAATTTTCTGGAGTGCGCCGTCGAAGTCGCCCTTCATATTCGCACTCAAATCAGGGGGCAGATGTGCGTCGACTGAGGAGAATTAAAAGCCGGTACGCCGCGCTGGCTGCGACGCACCGGGTTGGGGGCAGTGGGCATCAGGCCACTGCCGCCCTGTCCTGCAATCCGTGCAGGTAGTCGACCGCGCGCTGGGCGTGGGCCGCAGCGGCGAAGATGGCACGCTTGTCACTCTTCAGGACTTTCAAACAATGGGCGATGTAGCTGGCGTGGTCGTCGCGAGCCTCCGGCGTGATCCCCAATGCTACGCAAATGAATGCCGCGCCAAGTTCGGCGATCAGCTCTTCCATCGCGTAAGCGTCATCGCCAAATCGCTTGCCGAATTCTCGTGCAAGGCGCGTCCGGTGCGCCGTCCAGTGCGTAAACTCATGAGCCTTTGTCGCTGCGTAGCTTTCAGCATCGCTGAACGCTTCGGGCTCCGGCAGCCGGATTACATCCGGGTCTGGCGCGTAGTACGCTCGGTTGCCGCCGTGAATGACAACGGCCCCGCTAGCCGCGAAGAACTGCTCGGCTTTTCCGATGAGATCCATCTTCTCGCCCTGCCTTTCCGGCTTTGCGTAGTATTCCTGAGGCAGTTCCTCTATCTGCGCGACGTGAATACTGTGTATCCCTTCATGTAGGGAATGTTGCGCTCAATCTCTTCGCCATTGTCGTCCTTCTCGGTCATCGTGATTTTGTCTGCATAGACGATCAGCGAACCGTGCTCGCCCTTGCGAACGTGACCGCCGAGTTCGATGGCCTGTCTGTACGTCATCCACTTCGAAGATGAGTAGCCCTTGTCTATCGCTTCGCTCCACAGCAGCAGGACGTTGATGCCGCGATAGGGCAGTCCGTTATGGCGCAGCGGCAGAACGATGCGTGTAGCG
>Ga0182745_1002832_pt1 | contig 15233 bp, 8 predicted proteins | sample eDN3rd30CKraftBY_FD_128523 | JGI IMG/M metagenome (GOLD analysis project Ga0182745, IMG submission 128523) | Enriched backyard soil microbial communities from Emeryville, California, USA - eDNA 3rd pass 30_C Kraft BY (version 2) (version 2) | ecosystem: Environmental > Terrestrial > Soil >...
GACCAGCATGCCCATCGGGTTGGCTTCGTACATCAGGCGCAGCTTGCCGGCCTTGCCCGGGTCCTTGCGGTCCCACGGATAGATGAAGATGCCGCCCCGGGTCAGGATGCGGTGCACGTCGGCGACCATGCTGGCGATCCAGCGCATGTTGAAGTCCTTGCCGCGCGGGCCTTCGCGGCCGGCCAGCAGGTCGCCCACGTAGCCCTGCATCGGCGCTTCCCAGTGGCGCTGGTTGGACATGTTGATGGCGAACTCCTGCGTGTCCGCCGGCACCTGCATGCCGCGCTGGGTCAGCACGAATTCGCCGGTCTCGCGGTCCAGGGTGAAGGCGTGGGTACCGTGGCCAACGGTCAGTACCAGCATCGTGCTCGGGCCGTAGATGCAGTAGCCGGCCGCCACCTGGCGGGTGCCGGGCTGCAGGAAGTGCTCGTCGCCGGGCTTGTCCACGCCGGCCGGGGCGCGCAGCACCGAGAAGATGGTGCCGACCGAGACGTTGACGTCGATGTTGGAGCTGCCGTCCAGCGGGTCGAACAGCAGCAGGAAGTCGCCGTGCGGATATTCGGACGGCACCGGCTGGCTGTGGTCCATCTCCTCCGAGGCGCAGGCGGCCAGGTGGCCGCCCCAAGCGTTGGCTTCGAGCAGGATCTCGTTGGAGATCACGTCCAGCTTCTTCTGCGCCTCGCCCTGCACGTTGCCGGTGCCGGCGTCGCCGAGCACGCCGCCCAGCGCGCCCTTGCTCACCGCGATCGAGATGCTGGTGCAGGCGCGGGCCACCACCGCCACCAGTTGCCGCAGGTCGGCGTTGATGCGGCCGGCGTGCTGTTCTTCGATCAGGAAGCGGGTCAACGAGGTGCGCGACATGGACGGTGGCTGCCTTCGGGAAAGGGGCGCCATTGTCGCGGGTTGCCCGGATTTTTGCGAACGCGGGACAGGAAATGTCCCAAAGGGACAGGGCCCGGATAGGAGCGCAGCTTGCTGCGCTCCTACAGGTAGAGAGGCAGAAACGAAAAGCCCGGGATCGCTCCCGGGCTTTTCACTGTGGTGTTGCGGCGAAGGATCAGCCGCGGCTGACCTCGTAGACCGCCTTGGCCACGTAGTCCAGGTTGTTCTGGCTCAGTGCGGCCACGCAGATGCGGCCGGTGCCGACGGCGTAGATGCCGTAGTCGTCGCGCAGCCGGTCCACCTGTGCCTTGCTCAGGCCCGAGTACGAGAACATGCCGGCCTGCTGCTGGATGAAGCCGAACTCCGGCGCGCCCAGCGCCGCCAGCTTCTGCACCATGCCGGCGCGCAGGGCGTGGATGCGCTCGCGCATCCCGGTCAGTTCCGCTTCCCACAGGCCGCGCAGCTCGGTGCTGCCCAGCACGCCGGCAACCAGCGCCGCGCCGTGGGTGGACGGGCTGGAATAGATGGTGCGGACGATGCGCTTGACCTGCGACTGCACGGCCTTGGTCGCGGTGGCGTTCGGGCCCACCACCGACAGCGCGCCAACGCGCTCGCCGTACAGCGAGAACGACTTGGAGTACGAGTTGGCGACGATGAAGCTGTCGATGCCGGCCTCGGCGACGATGCGCACCGCCTGGCCGTCGGCCTCGATGCCCTTGTCGAAGCCCTGGTAGGCCATGTCGATGAACGGGAACAGCTGGCGTTCCTTCAGCAGCGCGGCGACCTGCTGCCACTGCTCGGTGCTCAGGTCGGCGCCGGTCGGGTTGTGGCAGCAGGCGTGCAGCAGCACCACGGTGCCCGGCTGCAGCTTCTGCAGGTCGGCGACCATGCCGGCGAAGTCCAGGCCGTGGCTGGCGTTGTCGAAGTAGGCGTACTCGACCACCTCGAAGCCGGCGGCGCCGAACACCGCGCGGTGGTTCTCCCAGCTCGGGTTGCTGATCGCCACGGTGGCGTGCGGCAGCAGCTTCTTCAGCAGGTCGGCGCCGACGCGCAGCGCGCCGCTGCCGCCGATGGTCTGGGTGGTGGCGACACGGCCGGCGGCGAGCAGTTCCGAACCCGCGCCGAACACCAGCTCCTGCGTGGCCCGGGTGTAGGCCGGCAGGCCGTCGATCGGCAGGTAGCCGCGCGGCTTGGCCTCGGCGGCGAGTTGCTCTTCGATCTGCTTGACCGCGCGCAGCAGCGGGATGCGGCCGCTTTCGTCGTAGTAGATGCCGACGCCAAGGTTGACCTTGGTGGCGCGGCTGTCGGCGTTGTAGGCCTCGGTCAGACCCAGGATCGGGTCACCGGGCACCTGTTCCACGTTTGCAAAGAAGGACACGGCGGTACTCGTAGCGGTGGTGGGAGGGGAGGAATTCGGCACGACCGCACGGCGCGGTCAAACCGGTTCATCCTAACAGGGACGGGGGTTGGCGGCAGGGTTTCAGGCGGAACCGTCCCGCGCCGGCGCGGGCATGCCCGCGATCGGGGATGATGCCGGCATGAAGCGGAGCAAGCGGTATTTCCCGGTGGCCGGATGGGCGATGGTGTTGCCGGCGGCGGCGCAGGCCGGCCCGGCGCCCGCCGTGCTGGACACCGTGCAGGTGCAGGCGGCGCGGGTGCGCGCCGTCGATGACTTCGACCTGCCCTCGTCGATGACCGTCATCGACGTGGACGAGACCGGCAACGGCCGTGGTGCGCTGGTGTCCGAGGCCATGAATGGCGTGCCGGGCCTGCTGGCGCGCGAGCGGCAGAACCTGGCGCAGGACACCCAGTTGTCGATCCGCGGCTTCGGCGCGCGCTCCACCTTCGGCGTACGCGGCGTGCGCCTGCTGGCCGATGGCGTGCCGGCGAGCATGCCCGACGGCCAGGGCCAGTTGTCGCACTTCAACCTGCTCGGCGCCGAACGCATCGAGGTGCTGCGCGGGCCGTTCTCGGCGCTGTACGGCAATTCCTCCGGCGGCGTGGTGCAGTTGTGGAGCGGCGACGGCCAGCCGGGCGATCCGTGGCGGCTGCGCGCCACCTGGGGCAGCGATGCCAGCAGCAGCCTCGGCCTGCAGCTCAAGGGCCAGGTGGCGGCCATGCACTACAACGTCGCCGCCAGCCACTACCGCACCGACGGCTGGCGCGAACACGGCGCGGCGCGGCGGGAATCGCTCAACGCACGGCTGGGTTTCGACCTCGCGCCGGGGCAGCGGCTGGACCTGCTGTTCAACGTCCTCGACGCCCCGCACGCGCAGGACCCGCTGGGCCTGACCCGCGAACAGGTGCGCGCCGATCCACGCCAGGCCACCGCGGTGGCCGCGCAGTACGACACCCGCAAATCGGTGCGACAGGCGCAGGCAGGCGTGGTCTACACACTGGACCGCGAGCGCCGGACCTGGCGGCTGATGGCCTATGCCGGGCAGCGCACGGTCGAGCAGTTCCTCGCCATTCCGCCGGCGGCGCAGGCCAGCCCGCTGCATGCGGGCGGGGTGATCGACCTGGAGGGTGGCTACGGCGGCGTGGACGCGCGTTGGGCCTGGCATGGCGAACTGGCCGGAAAACCGCTGGAACTGGTGCTTGGTGCCAACGCCGACCGCCAGCGGCAGCACCGCAGTGGTTACGAGAACTTCGTCGGCGATGCATTGGGCGTAAAGGGCCGGCTGCGCCGCGACCAGCGCGACCGGGTCGGCAACGTGGACCAGTTCGCGCAGGCCTGGTGGCGGTTCGCGCCGCGCTGGTCGCTGCTGGCCGGCGCGCGCCACAGTCGGGTGCGCTTCGAGTCCGATGACCACTACGTCACCGCCAACAATCCCGACGACAGCGGCCGCCGCGACTATGCGGCCACCACGCCGGTGGCCGGGCTGGTGTTCCGTGCCGGCGACGACCTGCGCCTGTATGCCTCGGCCGGGCGCGGCTTCGAGACACCGACCCTCAACGAGCTGGCGTATCGCGCCGACGGCGGCGCCGGGCTGGCGCTGGACCTGTCCCCGGCGGCCAGCCGCAATCACGAACTCGGCGCCAAGTGGCGTACCCGGGCCGGTACGCGGCTGGACCTGGCGCTGTTCCGCGCCGACACCGACGATGAACTGGCGGTGGCCAGCAACAGTGGCGGCCGCAGCAGCTACCGCAACATCGGCACCACCCGCCGCCAAGGCGTGGAACTGGGCTGGCTGCAGCCCATCGGCGAAACCCAACAACTGCAGCTGGCCTGGACCTGGCTGCAGGCCACGGTGCGCGAGGGTTACCTGACCTGCACCGGCCTGCCCGCGCCATGCACCGAGCCGCGCAACCCGGTGGCGGCCGGCACCGCGCTGCCGGGCGTACCGCGCCAGCAACTGTTCGCGCGCTGGCACTGGCAACCGGGGCCGTGGCAACTGGCGGTCGAAACCGTGGCCGCCGCCGCCACCTCCGCCAGCGACCTCGGCGATGCCCGCGCGCCCGGCCACGGGCTGCTGAACCTGGAAGCCGCCCGGCAATGGCCGACCGCGCGCGGCCCGCTGCGGCTGTTCGCGCGCGTGGACAACCTGCTGGACCGGCGCTACATCGGCTCGGTCATCGTCAACGACGGCAACCGGCGTTATTACGAACCCGGGCCGGAGCGCGGCTGGACGCTGGGCCTGCAATGGCAGTGGACGCGGTAAGAGCCAGGAACGAATGGAGAGGACACAGCTGCAGGTCGGGGTTACATCCCCGATGCACGGCGCAGGGTGGACATGGCACGTCGGGGGCGTAGCCCCGACCTACGAGATTCAAGCATTCCCGCAGGTGCCGGGCTTGCCCGGCACGGGGCCGTACCGGGAAAGCCCCATGCGGGGCGAGTCCCGCATCCACAGTTGCCGCTGCCTCAGCCGGGCAATACCGCCGCTTCGCGTGCCAGCCGCTCGATGCCGGCCCAGTCGCGCGCCTGCAACAGCTCGCGCGTGGTCAGCCACGAGCCGCCCACGCACAGCACGTTGGGCAGGTGCAGGAACTGCGCCGCGGTCTGCGCGCCGATGCCGCCGGTCGGGCAGAAGCGCACGTCGCCGAACGGGCCGTTCCACGCCGACAGCATCGCCGCGCCGCCGGCCTGCACCGCCGGGAAGAACTTGAAGGTGTCCAGCCCGTGCTCCAGCCCGCGCATCAGTTCCGAGGACGTCGCCACGCCCGGCAACAGCGGCAGGTCGGTATCGCGCGCGGCGGCGTACAGCCGGTCGGTGGCGCCCGGCGACACCGCGAAGCGGCCACCGGCGGCCTTCACCTGTTCCATCTGCGCGGCGCCCAGCACGGTGCCGGCGCCGATCACCGCATCCGGCACCGCCTCGGCCATCGCCTTGATCGCCGCCATCGCGGTGGCGGTGCGCAACGTCACCTCGATCACCGGCAGGCCGCCGCGGAACAGCGCCTGCGCCACCTGCACCGCGTCGTCGACGTCGTCGGGGGTGAACACCGGGATCACCGGCGCCAGCCTGAGCACGGCGCGCACGCGCGGGTCAGCGCCGGACATCGAACCTGCCCTCGCCCACCAGCGCCATCACCTCGGCCACGCCGACCGGGTTGAAGTCGCCGGGGATGGAATGCTTCAGGCAGCCGGCGGCCAGCCCGAAGCGGATCGTCGCCTCGGCGTCGAAGCCTTCGATCAGGCCGTGCAGCACGCCGGCGGCGAAGGCGTCGCCGCCGCCGATGCGGTCGACGATGTCGGTCAGCTCCTCGGCCGGCGCCACCGCGCGGGTGCCGTCGCGGCCGAGCAGCATCGCGCCCAGCGAATGGTGGCCGACGCTGTGCGCCGTGCGCTGGGTGCAGGCCAGGTACTGCAGGCGCGGGAACGCGGCGAAGGCCATCGCCGCGGCCGCGTCCACGCGCGCCTGCGCGTCGGCCTGCGCGAACTGCCCGCCCAGCACCACGCCGATGTCGCGATGGTCGGCGAACACGATGTGCGCGCAGTCGAACAGGTCGCGCAGGATCGCCTTGGCGTCGCCACCCCAGCGCTCCCACAGCTTCGGCCGGAAGTTGCCGTCGAAGGACACCTTGATGCCCTGCGCGCAGGCCGCGCGCGCGGCGTCCAGCGTGGCGCGCGCCGCTTCCGCGCCGAGCGCCGGGCTGATCCCGGACAGGTGCAGCCATTGCGCGCCGTGCAGCAATGCCGGCCAGTCGTAGCCGTCCGCGCGCGCGTTGGCGAAGGCCGAGTCGGCGCGGTCGTAGACCACCTCGCTGGGCCGGTGGCCGGCGCCGGTGGTCAGGAAATACAGGCCCATGCGGCCCTCGGCGCGGCGCACCCGCGAGGTATCCACGCCGTGCAGGCGCAGTTGCCCGGCCGCCGCCGCGCCCAGCGGGTTGTCGGCGACCACGCCGACCATCGCCACGGCGTGGCCGAAATGCGCCAGCGATACGCCGACGTTGGCTTCGGCGCCGCCGCAGTGCACGTCCAGCGACGGGCTCTGCAGCAGCAGCTGGTGGCCGGGGGCGCCGAGCCGCAGCAGCAGCTCGCCGAAACAGACAACACGCGGGGGATTCATCGGGACTCCTGTCGCAGGCCGGGGGCTCGCCGGCATGATGGCATGATAATTTGACCATCGGTGTCATGTTGCCCGGATGTCCCTTCATGGCACCCGGATACAGTCCCGGAATGTCCCAAAGACAATGGGTTGCGACGCTCCGCCCCTCTGTTGCGGTGCAAGATGCCCGCCTCTGGAAGTCCTGCTAGTTTCGGTTTTGACCAGCGGTGTCATTGACCGCGGGCATAACGAATTCATACCGCATGTTGGCCTTTGGAGAGGGGAAGCACATGTATTCCTGCCGCAAGCAGAACAAGACACCGGTTACCTTGCTCGCGCTGTCGATCAGCCTGGCGCTGGCCGGTACCGCCACCGCCCAGGACGCCGGCACCGCCGCGACCGAACTGGACACCGTGACCGTCACCGGCTACCGCGCCAGCGTCGAGAAGGCGCTGGACATCAAGCGTGGCGAGGCCGGCATGGTCGACGCCATCGTCGCCGAGGACATCGGCAAGTTCCCGGACAGCAACCTGGCCGAATCGCTGCAGCGCATCCCGGGCGTGGTCATCACCCGCGACGGCGGCGAGGGCCGGCAGATCACCGTGCGCGGCCTCGGCCCGGACTTCACCCGCGTGCGCATCAACGGCATGGAGGCGCTGAGCACCGTCGGCAGCAGCGACGGCCAGGGCGGCACCAACCGCAGCCGCGGCTTCGACTTCAACGTGTTCGCCTCGGACCTGTTCTCGCAACTGGTCGCGCGCAAGACCGCCTCGGCCGACGTGGACGAGGGCTCGCTGGGCGCCACCGTCGACCTGCGCACCGCGCGCCCGTTCGACTACGACGGCCTGACCGTCGTCGGCAACGTGCAGGCCGCCTACAACGACGCCTCGGAGTCGGCGATGCCGCGCTTCGCCGGCCTGGTCGCCAACAGCTGGCCGACGGCAAGGTCGGTGCGCTGCTGTCGGTGGCCTATTCCGAGCGCAAGACCGTGGAAGAAGGCACCGGCACCGTGCGCTGGGCCGGCGGTGACAAGAACGGCGGCTTCAACCCGGCTTCGACGTTCACCGACGCGTTGCGCCCGGACGTCTATGCACCACGCTTCCCGCGCTACACGCTGATGGAGCACGACCAGAAGCGCCTGGGCGTGACCGGCGCATTGCAGTTCAAGCCCAGCGACCGCACCAGCTTCAACCTCGACGCGCTGTACTCGAAGATCGACGCCAAGCGCGACGAGAAATACATCGAGGCCAACGGCCTGAGCAAGAGCAGCGCCGACGGCAAGCCGCAGGTCCTGGTCAACGACGGCGAGGTGCGCAACGGCGCGCTGGTCTACGCGCAGATGGACAACGTCGACATCCGCGCCGAGAACCGCCATGACGAATGGAGCACGGATTTCTACCAGCTCAGCCTCGACGGCGAGCACAGGCTGACCGACAGCTTCACCATCACCGGCAAGATCGGCACCTCGAAGTCCAAGCACGAGAACCCGGTCCAGGCCACCATCATGATGGACAAGCTGGACGTGCAGGGGTACAGCTACGACTACCGCAACAGCCTGACCCGGCCGGTGTTCAACTACGGCGTGGACCCGACCGACCCGAATGGCTGGACCCTGTCCACCATCCGCCTGCGCCAGAACGAGGTGACCAACGAGTTCCACAACGGCCAGCTGGAGTTCAACTGGGTCGCCGGCCCGTCGTTCACCCTGGCCGGCGGCGTGCAGGCCAAGAACTACAGCTTCGACTCGCTGGAGCGCCGCCGCACCGGCAACGAGGCGCTGATGCCGACCTTCGACGATGGCACCACGACGGTCCCGGCCAACCTGACCGATCTGGCCAGCCTCAACGGCCTGAGCGGCGCACCCGGCAAGTGGGTAGTGCCGGACTTCGGCGCCATCGCCAGCATGTTCGACATCTTCAGCAACGAGGGCATGTTCGCCCTGGTCGACTACGCCGCCAGCATGCGCAGCGTGGAGGAACAGGACCGCAGCGGCTGGTTGATGGGCCAGTTCTCCACCGAGATCGGCTCGATCCCGCTGTCGGGCAACATCGGCGTGCGCCACGTACGCACCAAGCAGGTTTCCTCGGGCATCGCCACCGCCAGCGGCACCCCGGTGGCGACCACGGTCGGCCGCGAGTACAACGACACCCTGCCGTCGCTGAACCTGGTGGCCGAGATCACCCCGGACTTCCTGGTGCGCTTCGCCGCGGCCAAGGTGATGTCGCGCCCGGGTCTGGGCAGCCTGACCCCGGGCGTGACGGTCAACGTCAGCGGCAGCGCGAAAACCGTCAGCGGCGGCAACCCGTTCCTCGACCCGGTGCGCGCCAAGAGCTACGACCTGGGCTTCGAGTGGTACTTCGACGAAGGCGCGATGCTCGGCGCGACGCTGTTCTACAAGGACATCGACAGCTTCATCCAGAACACCCGCGAGAGCCGCACCTATGCCGACAGCGGCCTGCCGGCGAGCCTGCTGGAAGGCCTCAACGCCAGCCCGAGCGACGAGTTCGTGTTCACCGTGCCGATCAATACCCCCGGCGGCAAGCTGCAGGGCGCGGAGTTCAACTACGTGCAGCCGTTCACCTTCCTGCCGGGCAAGTGGTCCAACCTCGGCGCGCAGCTGAACTACACCTACGTCGATTCGGACATCCAGTACCTGCTGTCCTCCGGCGCGGCCGCGCAGAAGGCGGCGATGACCGGGCAGTCGAAGAACTCGTGGAACGCCACGCTGTTCTACGAAGGCGACCGTTTCTCCGGGCGCGTGTCGGCCACCAACCGCAACGACTACCTGATCCAGGTGCCGGGCACCGAGGCCGGCTTCAACAGCGAGGCCAACGGCGTGCACGGGCAGAGCGGCAGCACCATCGTCGATGCCTCGCTGCACTACCGCATCAACGACCGGCTGGAAGTCAGCCTGGAAGGCGCCAACCTGACCAACGAGGCGCAGGAGTCGTGGGTGGCCAACCCGTCGGTGTCGCTGCCGCTGGAGTACAGCCAGACCGGCCGTACCTACACGGTGGGCCTGCGCTACAAGTTCTGATGCTGCAAACCCTTCCCGGCGCAATGCCGGGAAGGGCCTCCGATGGTGCGACGCAGGATGTGATGGCGCAGGCGCGTCGCTAACTTGGCCCACCGCGCGCGGAACCGGCACGCCGCCCGCACGCTTCCAAGAGACGCACGATGTCACCCCACCCGACCCGCCGTACCCTCGGCCTGCTGTTGCTGGTTTCCGCGCTGTCCGCCGCTCTTCCGGCGGTGGCGCACTCTTCGCCGCCGGAGCTGCTGTTCCGCATTTCGGCCGACAACGGTTTCACCGCCGATACCGCGCGGGGCGACGCCGTCCCCAACTTCCAGGACAAGGTGGCGCTGGTCGACGACGGCGCGCACGGCCGCGCGATCCAGTGGCAGGACGACGGCGTGCTGTCGTGGAACGCACCGGGCAACATCCGCGCCGAGCGCGGCACCCTGTCGTTCTTCTGGCGCTCGCGCTACGCGGTGGGCGAAGCGCCGTTCGTGATCTTCCGCGTCGGTTACGCCGACCACAGCAGCTGGGACATGGCGTGGCTGCGCATCGACTGGAACGGTCACGGCTTCAATGCCTTCGTCACCGACGCCAACCTCGCCCGCACCCGCGTTTCCTTCCGGCTGGAGCAGAATCCGGCGCCCGAACAATGGCAGCACATCGCCTTCGCCTGGGACGAGGACAAGGGCGTACGCCTGTTCCTCGACGGCAGGGAAGTGGCGCGTGCCGACGCCAGCGGCGACTTCGACGCCGCGCTCGACCAGCTCGGCCTGGCCGGGCGGGTGATGGCGCCGTACCAGGTGCAGAGCCGCTACAACTTCCTGCGCGGCAGCGACGTCGACGAGATCCGCGTCTACGACCGCATGCTCGACGCCGAGGGCGTGGCCGCGCTGGCGCGCAATGCCGCGCCGCGCAGTGGCGAGCCCGCCGGCGCGTCGCAGCGTGCGTGGTGGCATCGCTACGGCTGGGATGGCGCGCCGCCACCCTTGCTGGCCACGCCGGTGACGACGATCCGCAAGGTCGAGTTCGCCGACGTCAAGGACAAGAAGCAGTGGATGTGGAAGGGCACCGACGGCATTGCCGAAACCACGTGGCCCGGCGTCTACAACCGCTCGCGCCTGCCCGGCCGCAACGACTACTTCCAGCTGCCGGACTGGAACACCTACGTCGAAGGCGGGCAGAACCTCGACCTGACCGTGCCCGATGGCGAAACCATCAACCGCATCGAGATCCGCGGCGCGGCCTTCGGTGAACTGCAGGGCAGCGCCGGCACCCTGTTCACCCGCCCAAAGGGCGTGGTGCGCAGCGTCGACGAATTCGCCGCGCAGACCGGCGGCACGCTGCGCTTCGCCAACGCCGAACAGGAAACACCGATACAGGAAATCTGGGGCTATCACGTCAGCGACGCCGCCGAGCCGCAGGGCACGGTCAAGCAGCGCTACGTCATCGACAGCAGGGTGTTGCCGGACTACACCAACGTTGCCGCGCTGCGCGACTACATCGACGGCCGTTTCGCCCCGGACGAACGCAGCACGGTGATGGCGCTGCCCAAGGGTGCCGGCTCGCGCATGCGCGCGGCCGATACGCTGCCGGCGCACCCGCAACCCATCGTGCACGTGCTGGTACCGTCCGGCGTCGGCGATGCGCCGGCGGCGCAGCCGCTGATCCGCAGTTGGGCCTACAGCTGGGAGAACATGCACGACGGCCTCGACGGCGTGGCCATCGACATTCCGGCGCTGGACCTGCCTGCCACGCACGATGGCGTGATCCCGCTGGACATCCGCATCAAGGACCCGATCTGGCCGGCGCGCGACATGATCGACGTGTCGGTGTCGGTGAAGCCGGGGCAGGCGCGCACGCTGTGGCTGGACCTGCGCGACCGCATCCTCACCGCCGACAGCCTGTGGATCGCCATCGCCTCGGCTGCGCCCGGCTTCAACGCCGCCTCGCTGGATGGCGCCGAAGTGCGGCTGGTATTCAAGGATCGACGGGAAGCATTGAAGGAACACGTCGCCGACCGCTTCAACCAGGTGCGCGACAACTGGGCCTTCCTGGTCGAGGAGCACACCACCTCCAAGCGCCAGCGCCTGTATGCGCGCGTGTATGCCGACCTGAGCGACCTGCTGCGCGTCGATCCGGAGCACGGGCTGGGCCGTCTGTACTGGAACTACATCAGCTACAACAGCCAGGGCCGGCCGCCGTTCGTGCAGCCGCAGCCGCCGAAGGGCGTGCCGCTGTGGGCGTTCCGGCAGGTGGAGGAACTGAAGTACGTGCGCCGCTTCGTCGACTGGTGGATCGACAACCGCCAGGTCGGCTACGGCGATTTCGGCGGCGGTATTTCCGACGACACCGACCTCACCCAGCAATGGCCGGGGCTGGCGCTGATGGGCGTGGAGCCCGAGCGCCTCAACGCCTCGCTGACCGCGCTGTCCGATGCGGTGTACAGGAACGGCATGTTCTCCAATGGCCTGAGCACCATCGAGACCGACGAGCTGCATGCCTACGAGGAAGGTATCAACGCCAACAGCGCGATGCTCTACCTCAACTGGGGCGACCCGCTGACCGTCGAGCGGCTGATGGAAACGGTCAAGGCGTTCGACGAGCGCATCGTCCTGCCCAATCCGCAGGGCCACCTGCTGTTCTCCAGCAACTGGTACGGCGGCAACAAGGTCTACCGCGAGCCGAACTGGCAATGGCAGAAGCCGTACTCGTTCCCGGCGTTGCACCCGGCGTTCCTGGTCGGCGAATACAACGCCGATCCCACAGGCCGCAAGCTGGTGACAGGCCTGGCCGACGGCTACCTCGCCCACGCCTATACCGACGGCAAGGGCCGCTGGGCGCTGCCGAACGAGATCAACTGGGCCACTGGCGCCACCCGCGGCGGCGAGCTGAACCAGGGCTCGGGCAGCGGCGACGTCATGCACACCTTCTGGGCGGCGTGGCGCTGGACGGGCAACGACAAGTACCTGAAGGCGCTGGATTACCGCGTGGTGCGCGGCGGGCCGAACGCCTTGTCCAACCTTGGCGAGAACTTCATCGACGCGCTCGGCCGCCAGCAGGATTGGGGCCGGCAGCTGCGGGCCGACGCCGACAAGGGCGGCGGCGGTTTCGCCAACGTCGTGGCATGGCAGACCAGTGGCGACAAGCGCTATCTGGAAACCCTGCATGCCGAGGGCATCCAGGCCAAGGCGCAGCGCGAGTACATGAACACCGAGGGCCATTGGTGGAGCGACCGCGTCGAGGCGCCCAGCGAGTTGCTGCAACGGCTGCGGCTGGGCGGCATCGCGCTCAAGCGCAACCAGAGCTGGCCCGGCCACACGGTGAGCTGGCGCTTCGCCCGGCCCGGCGCCGCCGAGCAGGTGGCGCTGCTGGTGCATGCACCCTCGCGCGAACGCTTCAAGGTCATCGCCTACAACCTCGGCGACACGCCGGTGGACGCGGTGATGACCGGCTGGAACGTCGCCGCGGGCACGTGGCGCATCCGCAGCGGCATCGACCGCGATGGCGACGACGCCATCGACGGCAGGCCGCAGGTGCGCGAGGTGGCGCTGGAGCGCAGCGTCGGCACGTCGCTGCGCTTCGCGCCGAAGCAGGCGCAGGTGTTCGAGTTCGAGTTGGTCGAAGCGGGTACGCCGGTGGAAACCCGTGCCGACCTCGGCATCGGCCGCGGCGATTTGAAGATCGAGCAAGGACGCGTGCGCTTGACCGTGCACAGCCTCGGCCATGTAGCCACGTTGCCCGGCCATGCCGTGATCGAGGATGCTCGTGGCCGCGAGGTGGCGCGCGTTGCGATTCCCGCATTGGAAGCGCCACTCGACCTGCGGCCGCGCATGGCGGTGGTGGAACTGGCGTTGCCGGCGGGTTTCGACCGTGGCGGTGCCAGCGTGCGGGTGGTGCAGGAAGGCGACGCGGAGGAAGTGACGCTGCTCAACAACCGGTTGCCACTACCGTAGGTGCCGGGCTCGCCCGGCACGGGGCATTACCGGGCAAGCTCCATGCGGGGCAGGCCCCGCATTAGCGCAACACGCGCCTTCCGCAACGAACACCCGCGTAGGTGCCGGGCTTGCCCGGCACGGGGCATTACCGGGCAAGCTCCATGCGGGGCGAGCCCCGCATCTACGCGGCGGAATCGGTCTGCATCAACCGGCTCTCACGCCGGTACCACCCCTCGCGCCCAGCCTCCGGCACGAACACCGTGCAATGCTCAAGCGGCCGCTGGTAGACGTGCACCGAAATCGCGGTTTCCTCGTCGCTGGCGTTGCGCAGCACGTGGTATTCGTCCGGCGGGATCAGGTTGCCGGTGCTGCCGCGTTCGCCGGCCCGGGCGGGCAGGGGTTCGAGGCGGCAGCGGTCGCCGCGGCTTTCCAGCAGGCGGTGCGGGGTGAAGCGCAGGGCGCCCTGCCACACGCCTTCCACGCACCACAGGCCGTCGTGGTCGTGCAGCGGCGTGCCCTGCCCCGGTCCCCAGGTCATGGCGATGATGCTGTAGCCGTAATGCGCGCTGCGGTACAGCTCGCGACGCGCGTAGTGCCCGGTGATCGGTGCGTGCACGCAGTCCGGCAGCACGATCAGCGGATCGGCGATGGCGGCCAGCAGCGCGCGCTCGACCCGCGCCACCACCGTGGCGGTGTCCGTGGCGCCGATCGCCGCGTCGAGCGCGTCCACCAGCCGCTGGCGACCGGCGAAGTCGGGAAGCCGGGCATCGGTTGCATCTGAAATCATGCCGCCAGTCTAGGGCAGGCCGGTGAACATTCCGTTCGCCGCGGGTCGGGGCTACGCCCCCGACGCTTTGCGCATCAAGCTCCAGCGCGGCATGCCAAATGCACATGGAGCGTCGGGGGCGTAGCCCCGACCTACTTGCATCAGAACGTGCCGCGCTGGATGAAGGGCGCCTGCCGGTAGAGCCGGCGTTCGCCGCCGCGCGGGTCGTCGGCCAGCCGGCTTTCGTCGTCGAACACCAGCGTCTGCCGGCGCGGCAGCGTATACGGCTCCCAGCGCGGCAGGCCGGGATGGTTGGGGTCGCCGTGGCGGGCGAAGGCGAGCAGGGCGTCGCTGATTGCCGCGGCCATGTGCGTGGCGCTTTCGCCCGTGCCGGTGCGCGAACCGGGCTGGCCGGTGTTGTCGAACACCAACGGGATGTCGAGCGTGTGGTGCGCGCGCAGCCGGTCCGCCTCGCCGCCGCGGTCGTACCAGTCCAGCTGGTAGGCCCACGTCGGCGCACCCTGCCGTGCGCGGGCTTCAAGCTCCTCCACCGCGCCGCGCCACGAGCGGCCGGCGGTGGTCGCGGCGAAGAACACCTCCGATGGCGTGTAGTGCGGGTACAGGCGCCGGTATTCGGCGATCACCTGCGAAGGCGGCAGGTCCACGTACTGCTGCGCTTCCAGCCTGGCCGGCAACGCATCCCAGTCCAGCGCGAAATTGGCCGGGTCGCCGCCGAGGAAGGCACGGGTTTCGTCGTGGGTATTGCCGATCACCATCGGCACGCCGGTCGACTGCGCCGGGGCCTCGGGCCAGAACGGGTGCGCCGGCAGGTGCCGTCCGTCCAGCACCGGGCCGAAGTAGAGCGCGGTGTCCTCCACCCGCGAAGGGTCGCGGAGCTTCAATGCCTCCAGCAGCATTTGCATCGGCAGCGTGCGCAGCGCTTCGGGATCGGCCCTGAAATGGTCGAGCACCCGTTGCGCGCGCTGCGTGGCCGCGCGCGGGCCGGCGGCGGTGACCTGCTGGCCACTCATGGTCCATGCGCGGTGGAACAATCCGCTGGCCGCCGGCATCGCCATCAGCGTGGCGATCTTGGCGCCGCCGCCGGACTGGCCGAACACGGTGACGTTGCCGGCGTCGCC
>Ga0182745_1002833_pt1 | contig 15231 bp, 11 predicted proteins | sample eDN3rd30CKraftBY_FD_128523 | JGI IMG/M metagenome (GOLD analysis project Ga0182745, IMG submission 128523) | Enriched backyard soil microbial communities from Emeryville, California, USA - eDNA 3rd pass 30_C Kraft BY (version 2) (version 2) | ecosystem: Environmental > Terrestrial > Soil >...
CAAACTTGCAAGCTTCAATGCAATGCCACGTTCCCATTATAGACAAACACTCAGCAGAAAGAGCCCCAGGATCGGGCTCGTTCCAAGATTGCTGGAAACGGGAGTGTTCCGCCCCCGGTTCATTCCAGAATGATCTTCGGTGGAAGCATGCTAAACTGAAAATGAAGCTGTTCACCTGGAACGACTGTTGCGGAGTAGATCTCGAAAACCGATGATGAAATAGACAATCCGCACTTCAGATCTAAGGTCTCACGATCATGTCCGCCCGAATTGAACCGACGCTCTTGCGTAAGCTGAACGAGCGGCGAGTGCTCGAATTAATTCAGCAGCGCGGACCTCTTTCGCGGGCAACCCTCACGCGAATTTCGGGGATGAGTGCGCCGACCGTTTCCAAGGCCGTTGCATCTCTTCTGGATGCGGGACTGCTGGAAGAGATTGACGCACCCATTGCGGCATTTGGCCGCCCGGCCAAGCTGGTCCGTTTGGCGGCCGCCAGTGCCCAGGTGCTGGGTGTCGTCATCGAACCTGGTCAAACCTGGGTCGTGGCCAGCGGCATTGATGGTCGAATCGATCCCGCGCGTTCCAAAGCATTTTCAACGAGCAGCGACTATGACACGCTGATCGACCGGATTTCCGCGGAGTTACAACATTTGCAGGAGGACATCGCCGGCGAGATTCATGGTGTCGGCTTAACCGTTCCAGGCCTGATGCATGCCACAACAGCAAAGGTGCTCATTTCTCCGAATCTGCACCTCCTGGATGATCACGCGCCTGGGGAAGACCTGGCAGACCGGACCGGTCTGAACTGTGTGGCCCTGCAGGAATCCCATGCGTTGTGCGTTGGGGAGAAGATGTTTGGCGACGCTCGGGGGCTCAATGACTTCGCCATGATGGATGTCAGCACCGGTCTGGGACTGGGAGTCATGAGCGGCGGCAAATTGCTGACCGGTCACAGCGGACTGGCAGGTGAGTTGGGACATATTACTGTTGCTCCCCATGGCCTCCTTTGCGGATGTGGGAATCGAGGCTGCCTGGAAACACTGGCCACGGATGCGGCACTGGCCCGTGCAATTTCTTCCCGCATGGGTCAGACAATGGAGATCAGTGATGCGGTACAACTCATTCGGGACGGAGCCATTGATGCTCGACAGGAGTTGGATCAGGTCGCGGAATACCTGGCCATTGCCTGTGCTGCCGTCATCAACATCTTCAACCCGACGGCATTCTTCGTGCATGGGGCGCTCTTTGCGGCAGCCGATCACCTGTTCGAACTTGTTCTGGAACGAACCGGGTCCCGTGCACTCAAACCATCCCTGGCCGACTGTCGTATCGTGCAGGCTCGGGGAAGCAAGCAGCAGGCGGCCATCGCAGGCATCCTCCGGCACCTGACTCATTCCTGGGCTCCCACTCTCTCTTGAACAGATGGCGTGCACTTCAGCACTCGAACGCTTTCACCGCGAGGCAGAACCCGGCCCAGACCGGCGGAAGGCGCTCTAGAGCGTTTTTGTCAATCTTGTATCGCACTTGCCTCGCGGCATTCAGTCTTTCATCAGGTGAAACCCTTTCGACGCGGGCACAGGAGAGACCAAACTGGTCTCATCGAAAAAACGCACAAACTGAATCTCGCCTCTGACTCAAGATGTCGATAAAATCTGAAAATTGCTCAGATGCTGTTTCAATCTCCGATGATCTGAAAACCGGCTATCCCTGCGGAATCGGACATCCCAGCTTGAAGTGGCATGAAATGAATATGGATGCAACCGACGATCAGTCAATGGATTACAAAAACCAGGACGGCCGAGTTTCGGTTCTGAATGAAGATTGCATACCATTCTTTTTCGCGTTGAAAGGCTGAAAAACACTTTTCCTGATTTTGTGTCGTGCAACTCTCCTAGTTGGTGCTGGGGCGTTGTCAGGATCGCGTGGGAAAGGTGCTCTTGTTTGTCTGATCGCCCGCTGCTGAGCGGCAATTCCAATTTTTCAGCAGTTTAAATCCGCGGTGAATTCATGCGCAGCGAATCCGAAGTTCCTTTTGCAGACAACCCATTTGAAGTTCCCGTGGCGGATCGCATGAAGCGTCTGCCCCCGTATCTGTTTGGGAAAATCAATAAATTGAAATACCAGAAACGGGTGGCGGGAATTGATGTGATCGATCTGGGGATGGGGAATCCCACCGATCCTCCCGATATTCATTTTCAGGAAAAACTGGCAGAGGCCCTCAAAGATCCCAAAAATCATCGTTATTCCGTGTCGAACGGAATTGGGAATCTGCGCCGGGAAGTCGCCAAGCGGTACGATCGCCGCTATGGGGCCAAGCTCAATCCCGATGATGAAATTATTGCCTGCATTGGCTCGAAAGAAGGTTTCAGCCATATGTGTCTGGCGCTAATGGGATCGGGAGACACCGCGATTGTTCCCGCCCCCACGTTCCCGATTCATATGTACTCCGTCATTCTGGCTTCGGGGAATGTGATTGCCCTGGATGTGCGGGAGCCTCAGAAGTTTCTGCAGAACGTGGCGTATACCTGCGAACATCTTTACCCCAAGCCGAAAGTCGTCATCGTCAACTTTCCGCATAACCCGTCTTCCACCGTGGTCGAGCAGGATTTCTATGTCGATCTGGTCAGACTGGCGAAGAAGTATGGGTTCCTGGTCATCAGCGATTTTGCCTATGCAGACATTTGCTATGATGGATATGTCGCACCCAGCTTTCTGGCGGTTCCCGGCGCATTGGACGTGGGAGTGGAACTGACCACCATGAGCAAAAGCTATAGCATGGCCGGCTGGCGGATTGGCTTTTGCAGCGGAAACCGGGAAATGGTTCGAGCACTGGCCACCATCAAAGGGTATTACGACTATGGAATTTTTCAGGCAATCCAGATTGCCGCCATTGTTGCGATGCGTCATGGAGATGCGGGAATCGAAACCTTGGCCCATGAATATCAAGGGCGCCGCGATGTCCTTTGTGATGGCCTGTCCCGGTTGGGCTGGGAAGTCGAAAAACCGAAAGCCGGAATGTTTGTCTGGGCCAAAATTCCCGAGCCATTTGTGGAAATGGGGTCGATCGATTTCTCGATGAAGCTCCTGGAAGAGGGAGGCGTGGCGGTTAGTCCCGGCCGCGGCTTTGGCAAAGATGGGGAGGATTACCTGCGGCTGGCGATTGTCGAAAACAGCCAGCGGTTGCGACAAGCCGTTCGTGAAATTGGCCGTTGCACCCACACCAAACCCGCCAAGGCGTCGTAACATTTTGTCATCCCGTGCTGGCTGTCTGGCTGTCGGCAGGAAGGAAAAACACTCCGGAGCGTTTTTTTCATGAGCTCGATTGGGAAGATCCGTCGGCTGCTGGACGTGTTGGAACGCCTGCAGTCCGGTCGAATCCATGCCACCAGCGAGTTGGCCGCGCTCTGCGGAGTCAGCCGCCGGACGATTTTCCGGGATCTCAAAACCCTTCAGGATGCGGGAATCCCGGTCCTGTATGATTCTTCCCAGCAAGGGTACTGGGTTTCCGCACAATCGTTGTTGCCTCCGACAAATCTCACGCTGGCGGAAACTCTTTCCCTACTGGTCCTGGCTCAGGATGCCGGGACCAGAGACCGGGGTATCCCCTTTCAAGAGGCGGCCAGGGATGCAGCCCTGAAGTTGCACAGCAACCTGCCCGGTCACCTGGCCAGCGAGATCGACATGGTCACGCATGCCGTCAAAGTGCAGATGGAACCGCAGGCCCGCATGGAGCAAGGTAAGGCCCAATACGAACGCACGTTGCAAGCACTCACCGAACGTAAAAAGCTGCGTCTGCAATACCAAAGCCTCTACGAAAAGAGCGTCATCCAGACCCTCGTCAGTCCGTATCGGCTCCTGTTTCGCCGGCACACCTGGTATGTCATTGGACGGTCTTCATTGCATCGTAGCGTGCGGACCTTTCACCTGGGACGAATCCAACATTCCGAACTGACCGAGGACGACTACCAGATCCCTCCGCGGTTCTCATTAAAGTCCTATTTTGGCAACGCCTGGAGCCTGATTCGGGAAAAGAAAGCGCGAACTCACGTGACCGTTCGATTTCAATCGCTGGTGGCCCAGAATGTTGCGGAAGTCTGCTGGCATCCCACACAGATGGTGGTCTGGAACGCCGACGGGACGATTGACTTTTCCGTCTGCGTGGACGGGATTCATGAAATGTCCTGGTGGATTTTGTCGTACGGAGATCAGGCCAAAGTGCTGGCGCCTCCGGAACTGCAGAACCTGATTCTGAATCGTGCTCAACGTATGGTCGAACAATATTCCGCTCCGCAGGACAGCTTCGCAGCAATCAAAAAACGACACGTCAAATCGCAAAAATGAGCCCATGAAGCAGGATGCCCAAACCAGGCCATCACGCGGCATCAGGGACTGGAAAGAGCCTGCGAGTCCAAATATGATATCTTGGTCATGCAATGCACGTGCTGTTCCGTCCCTGGCACGTGCCTTTCAGAAATGCTCTTGAACAGAGGAGAGAAGCACAGTGAAACCACTACAGTTGATCGCTGTTCTGGCAACATTGCTCGTCTGCATGGCAGGTGTGGCCTGGTTGTCGCGCGGCGTGCCAGAGTTGAATTCTCTCTCCAATGCCAGGGAAACGGAAAAGCAACCTGAACCCGCGGAACCGGAAGACCCGGACAAAGAGCACTACGATAAGAATCCATTCACACTCTCCAAAACAGGGGACCAGCCACGTGCCGAACTGGTAGAAACCAATTTTGAATTCGGTCGCATGGGGTTGGGGAAAGTGGGGAAACATGATTTCATCGTGAAGAACACGGGGTTGGCTCCGCTGAAAATCGCGCGCGGTCCCACGCAGTGCAAATGTACCGTATCGGGTTTGAAGGATCAGCAGGTCCCGCCCGGAGGAGAAGCGGCCATTCACCTGGCCTGGGAGCCCAAAACTGACGGCCCCTTTGCACAAACCGCGACCATCTGGACCAACGATCCCGAAAACCCAACGCTCACCATCGGAGTGGAAGGAGAGATGTTCAGAGAAATCAGCCTGCAACCCTCGGAAGGCTGGAAACTCGGCAACCTGACCACCTCGAATCCAACCCCCTTCATGGGGATCATTGAATCACCCGTTTTCGAAAAATTCAACATCACCAGCGTGGAAACATCGTCCGACCGCGTCAAGGTGGAAGCCATCGCCTTAACACAAGAGGAAATCGAAGCATCCCCCGCCCATGCCCGTTGCGGGTTTCACCTGAAAGGAGAACTTGCCGGAATCTCGGAGCCAGGCAAGGTGAACGAGATGGTGACCATTCACACGGATCTGGAAGAGTATCCAGAATTTGAGTTGCCTTTGACGGCCACTCGTGTCGGAGCGATTACGATTATCGGACCGAATTGGTTTGCCGGCGGTCCGTTGCTGGATCTAAAGAAAGTCTCCGCAAAAGAAGGCAAGGAATTCAAACTGACCGTGATGCTTCCCCCCACCCAGGAAGAATTCAAATTTACCAGCGTGAGCAGCAATCCGAACTTCGTGAAGGTTCGTCTGCAACCGGAAAAGACCGGGAAAGAGCTGTCACAAGAACGATACAGCATGTTTGTCAGCATTCCGCCCGGCAGCCCGAAAGGGGTCTGGGGGGCTGGTCGCGAAGGCCGCCTCCTGATTCAGACCAATCATCCGCAGGTTCCCGAGCTCGATATTAAGCTGCACGTCGACGTGGAGTGAATCGCCCTTTCTGGCAAAGTGAAGATGGGCTCGACCGGAACAACTGGCTTGGAATCAGGTCCGTTCGCGTATGCAATAGCTTTCGCGGTTATGACTTGCATTGGCGACAATCAGCTCTGCCAGAATGCCCACGGAAAGGGCCTGTGCTCCCAGAAGTTGAGCTGCCACCGAATAGACCAGTAATGGCCTGGTTCCGATCGGGCTGACAGTCCACAAATGCAGCAGGTGCATCATCACCCAGGCCAGACCCAGATAGCACAGTCCACAGGTCCCCAAAACAAAAAAGAACAGTCCCACTCCTCCAAACAGGTGCAGCGGACGATGGGCATAGTCCGTTAAAAATGTGACCGTCAGCAGGTCCAGAAATCCGCGCAGAAACCGCTTCATTCCATACTTGGAATGACCATGTTCCCGCGCCCGATGATGAACGGGAATCTGCGTGACACGATACCCCCGGGCATGTGCCAGCACCGGAATAAACCGGTGCAACTCACCATAAAGTCGTAAATCCTGGGTCACTTCTGCCCGAAGTAATTTGATGCCGCAATTATGATCCTGCAACGTCAGTCCGGTCATGGAACTGACCATCCAGTTAAAAACTTTGCTGGGATAGACCTTATGCCAAGGGTCCAGGCGACGTTCTTTCCAGCCGTTCACAACATCATAACCAGTCTGCAATGTGCTGATAAAATGAGGGATTTCTGCGGGATCGTCTTGAAGATCCGCATCCATAATCATGACCAGGTCGCCACGAATTTCTGCCATGCCCGCTGTGAGTGCACTGGCTTTTCCGAAGTTACGTCGAAATCGGATTCCCCGGGCCTGTGAGTCCTGTTCGGCAATCTGCACGATCTGCCCCCAGGATTGATCTGTTGAGCCATCATCCACAAAGATGATTTCTGCATTCAGTTGCCGGGCAACCGTCACCTCACGAATCTGCCGGTGGAGTTCGAGCAGACTGTCCTCTTCATTAAAAACAGGAATGACGATCGATAGCATGACACTCTTGGCTGTTGTGCAGTCTCTGAAGATGAATTGGAATGGCAGGATATCGGGAATGACCTGCATCACGATAGGCGAAACAAATTCTCGTGCTCCGTCTACTCTAGACCAGTTTGGTCTCTCATGTGCCCGCGTCGAAAGAGTCTCACTTGATGAAAGACTGAATACCGCGAGGCAAGTCCGATACGAGATTGAAAAAAACGCTCCGGTGCAACTTGCTTTAACCGATTTCCACGACCATGGCGGTGACATTGTCGCGGCCATCCGCTGCCACAGAGGCCTCCACGATACGCTGCGCGGAGGGCAACATGCGCTGATCAGGAGTGGGAATCCGGATCAGGTCCTCCAGGGCATGTTCCCAGAGCCCTTCCGTGACTCCGTCCGTGCACAGCAGCAGTCGATCACCCGGCCCGACTTTGATTTCTCCAATTTGCGGAACAACATACCGGTTGCCGGCTCCCAGTGCTTGTGATAACACATTCTTACGGGGATGGTGCCGGGCCTGCCGTTCATTCAGTTCACCAGCGCGACGCAACCAGCCCACGTGCGTATCATCGTGAGAAATCTGCTGCATGCCGCCGCTGCGAGGCAGATGATAAATCCGGCTATCTCCGATATGACCAAAGTAAAACCGGTCCTGGATGAACCAGACCAGGCTGAGCGTGGCCCCCATGTTGCGGCCTTCCTCGTAGCTGTTGCCGAGGACTGTCAGTTGACGATGAATGCCCAGGAACAGTTCGCGCAGACAATCGCGAATTCCTGCGGACTGATTCTTGAGTTTCAAGCTGAATCGCTGGCCCATCAGGCGAGTGATATTATCGATGGCAAATTTACTGGCAAACTCACCGGACCGTTCCCCCCCCATGCCGTCGCTGACAGCAAAAACATAATCGAAATCAGTCAACGGAACTTCTCCATGACTGGCCAGATAAATGAACTCTTCCCGATTGAACGCAACTCCCAGAAATTCATCTTCGTTATTTTCCCGGAACCGTCCAAGATGCCGAAACCCGGACCAACTCATCGAGGCCAGGGCCGGCGTTTCCAAAAACTCATCCAGGTTAATGGGGGTGGCGGCTGGTTCCGGCGATGGCGGGGCTCCCACAGCTGGATCGAGAATCGTGGCGAACTCAAAATCAATCAGACAAAAACGACCGTCCCGCGCACGATAGGTCACATTCCGCAGATAAGGGTCATCATGCCGCACGCCATATGTCTCCAGTTCCGCGAAAAGTGCCTTGAGTCTGGCGTCGTCGAGTTGATCGACTCTGGCACCACAATTGGTCGTCACCAGTTCGAGTTTATCCGGATCGTAGCTGAGTACGCGGGGAACGAAATCGCATTCGCGACTTTCCAGATATTGCAGAACTCGGAGTTCATTCTCAAACCGTTGCTGTGCATTCTGGTGCCGGAAATATTTATGAACGGTGCCGTCATAGCCAATCTTGACCATTGCCCGGGCTGTGTTCTTGGCCTCTTCCATCAACTCACCTTCAACGATCCCGGCCAGGACGCAAACACACCGGATGGGCCCCGTTTGACGACGCGGCAGGCAGCATTTCAGGGAACGAATTCACACGGAGCAGGTCCAGGCATTTCTAGTGCATTGTCAATTTAAAAAATTCGGGTAGGGCTTAACACAAAGTCCGACAACGGAGGACGTTTCGCGATCACGGACCCGAAATCCAAGCCCTGACAGGGCACGAGAGCGTTTTTGTCAATCTTGTGGCGGACTTGCCTCGCGGCATTCAGTCTTTCATCAAGTGAAATCTCTTCGACGCGGGCACATGATAGACCAAACTGGTCTAATTCTATCATGCCTGTGATTCGCCGGACAGCGAAACGAAAGACCAGCCCAGACGAGGACCATGCGCTCCGGCAAGCGGTCGCCATACAAAAGCCGTCATGCGGTGCATGATCTACGGCGACTTGAGCTCCAGCTTCAACGGCGCCATGCCCTGGCTGACATCAACGTCGAGGCCCGAAGTGGCGATGCTGGTGTATTTTTCCGGAACAAGACTTGGTGGAGCGGGCGGGATATCGTTGGAATCGAGAGGAGCTGTTCCCTTTGACTCATCTGGCGCCAGAATGCATAACTGATATTTTCCAACAATGACCCCCGGGGAAGAAACCGTCGTGATCGCGTTGAACTTTCCATTCACGATATTTCCAACGGCCGATTGTCCAGCAACCTGGTCCACCGGATAAAACAGGACAGACCCGGAGGGAAGCGGTTTTCCATCCAGGGTCACAACACCACGAACTGGAACCAGGTTCTCGAAGGGCTTGGTCTCGCCAGTGCAGCCTATCGACAACCAGCAGAAGAGCAGTCCAGGCAGAATGGCCGGGAAAAGCTGGGAGTTGCATCGCATCGTCACGCATCCCTTTTAAAACAGATTGGTCTCTCATGTGCCCGCGCTATAGACCAAAACTAGTCGAGAGCCCTGCCAGGGCTTGGATTCGGGGGACGTGATCGCGAAACGTCTTCCGTTGTCAGACTTTGCGCGAAGACCTTCCCTCAATTTTAGAATAGACGAAGCACGAGAGCGTTTTTGTAAATCTTGTCGTGAACTTGCCTCGCGGTATTCAGTCTTTTAACAAATGAAACCTTTTCGACGCGGGCACACACTAGACCAAACTGATTTAGTATTCTCCGATGACCTTCCCATCAGCTTTTGCGCCCAGGTAATTGAACGTGTTAAAGTCAATATTTTCACTAAGAAATGTAATACTTCCGTCTGCTCTCAGAACATGGGCTCCGCCCGTGTGATAACTCCCCATGCCAGCATTTTTCTTCCAGTCATCGGCTGCAAAATTCGTGCTGGGGCTGTTTAGTTTGAGCCATGTAAATGTTCCCTGAAAATTCGTACTGAACATTCCATGATATTGAGTTAAATCCGGACGAATTTCTCCGAGCATAATCGTATTCGTCAAGCCATCCGTCACATCACGGATGGTGCTGGAATAGACATTTCGGCCTCCAAACATCCCCGGACAGTCCGCGGGACTCGGACTGCTCCAGCCCTTATAGGCCGTGGATGTACTCCCATAGTCACAAAATGAGGGAGAAGAGGGACAATCATAATTATTGGGAGTCTGATCATTCCCTTGCGGACCAGCACAGGGAGCGTAGCACATTCCCTGCTGGCTGCCGATTGTCTGCCAGGATCCATTAAAGCGTGTTTTAATGCTGTCGATATAAGGATTGCTGGGACAAGCCTGAAACGCGAAACGCTTCCCGGAAAGAAGTGATGAATTGCTGGGGCTCCCGGAAGTACTTGAATTACTGGCATTAAAGTCAAGCTGATTAAAAAGCGGGGCCTGGTCGATATAGGGCAGAATAAACTCCGACCAGGTATGGGAGACCCCAATAACCGTTAATCCGTTTCCAGCATAACCCGAACTGGAATAGGGAAAACGTCGATATGTGTCATGATAATTATGGAGCGCCAGCCCGAGTTGTTTTAACTTGTTTTTGCATTCGGAGCGCCGGGCCGCTTCGCGGGCCTGTTGCACTGCGGGCAACAGCAGGGCGATCAGAACGGCGATGATCGCAATCACCACCATAAGCTCGATCAGCGTGAAGCCTTTTTGAGCAGATAAAACCAGGCTTCGAGACTTATCTCGAACGGCTCGCGTTAAATTACGCAAACGGGGGGGGGGCAATTGCCTTAACCGCGAAAGAATGCGCATGAAACCTCTCCGAAACGCAGAGACTAAAAGACCTGAATCAGAAATGATGATCAGAGCGGCGTACTTGAATGAATCTGACACGCACTGCCCCGCAACCGGCAAAATCAGAAAACACTTTTTCCGATCGCGATCAAACGCTCAACAAACCTCAGGCAGACGCAGTACCACATTTCAATCTGGAGCGAGAACCAAAATGACTTACGGCTGCCGAATTTGGAGATGATTCAATGAGCTGAAATGTGGATTTCACTTCGGTGATGCTCAAGTCATGACGATACACATCAACCATGCGTAATGTCAAGATAGACTTTCCCGGCTCACCGGACTTTTTCCTTTTCGTTCAGCCTTCGTAGAACCTTGTCAGGGCTGAGAGGTCTGTCCGGAAAGGTCAATTTGTGCTGCGATCGGCTTCTTTTGCGTTCTGAACTTCGTCAGCCTGCATCGACGAATCCTGGGGATTCGTCTGCTTCGGCGTCCTTGTCAGAACACAAATTGTCAGAACACAAATCGCTCGATCTCGCCTGACAAAGCACCTTGCCGGACAGACTCTGAGATTTCGGGAACGTGATCGCGAAGCATCCCCCGTTGTCGGCCTTTTCGTGAAGGCCGACTCTCAATCTCAGATTAGATCGCATTCACGCCGTATGGTCCGGGGACTGCCTCGCGGCATTCCGCTCTTCATCAATCAAAACACCTTTCCCGCAGGCCCAGGCCAGAGCAACTGGCTTTGGACGAAGCGCGAGAGGATTCATCGTTTCACTGGTTGATGACTCGGCGAAACGATGAATCACGGAGACGGCCTACAGGAAATCAGGCTTTGGCTTTGGCATAGCGCCGGGCCACTTCTTCCCAGTTGACGACATTCCAGAAGGCGGCCACATAATCTGGACGGCGGTTCTGGTAGTGCAGGTAATAGGCGTGTTCCCAGACATCCAGTCCCAGAATCGGGGTGCGACCTTCCGAGAGTGGAGTATCCTGATTAGGAGTGCTTTCCACTTTAAGTTGTCCCTTATCCACGGTCAGCCAAGCCCATCCGCTCCCGAAACGGGAGCCTGCAGCGGCGGCAAAATCGGCTTTGAATTTGTCGAATCCACCCAGTTCCGACTTGATGGCAGCCGCCAGATCGCCAGTGGGTTCTCCCCCCCCATTGGGTTTGAGGATTGTCCAGAAGAAGGAATGATTCCAATGCCCGCCACCATTGTTACGAACGGCCGTGCGAATGGCTTCTGGAACAGAGGCAAGATCTTTCATCAGGTCACAGATGGATTTGGCGGCGAGATCCGGGTGCCCTTCCAGTGCCTTGTTGACATTCGTGATATAGGCCTGATGATGCTTGGTATGATGGATCTCCATCGTCCGGGCATCGATATGCGGCTCAAGCGCGTTGTAGGCGTATGGAAGTTCCGGCAATGTGTAAGCCATTTTTTCAGCTCCTGTGGTGAAATGAGAATCGAAGTCCGTATCTCTTCATTCACGTATGATAGACGTCCCGTGCTGCCTCACAACCATTGAGCGGATCTTTTGAAAATACAGGAATTTTCACGCTCGCAATCAAAGCACGTTGCTCTCCAGCCCCCGTACCGAAGGCGTCTCGATGGATGGAATGCTGAAAACCGCGAACAGGACCGGGGGAAATGAGTTCTCAAATTCCATTCCAGCCTGACCATGACGCAGAAATGAATCTGCACGGACTGATGCCCTGAGACGAATTGCTTTGTCACTTTTTCCGACAAATTGATGCCATAACGCATTCTGGAAAGGCGAGACGTTTCATTTCTCACGGCATGGAAAGTAGGATATCGATCAGTTGTCAGTGCGTCTGATTTCCACATTTCACCTTGCATTTCCCCAGCCATCAAGACACAGCAATATGTACGACAAAAATACACTGATCGCCCTGTTTCGAGAACGTGCGCTGAAGTTTGGACAATTTACTCTCGCTTCTGGCAAGCAGGCTGCGTACTACCTTGATGGCAAACAGATCACCCTGCATTCGCGAGGTCTCAAACTGGTCAGCGAAGGCTTGTTGGACCTGATGATGAAAACGGAGGCAGACGCCGTCGGAGGGATGTCCATTGGAGCCGATCCGATTGTTGCCGGCGTTCTGGCGGAAGCAGCATTGCGGGACCGCGACCTGATTGGCGTGCTGATTCGCAAAGAAGCCAAAGGGCATGGAACCAATAAATATGTGGAAGGTCCATTGCAACCCGGCATGAAGGTGGTGATTGTGGAAGACGTAGTCACAACGGGAGGAAGTTCGCTGCTGGCCGTAGATCGAATTCAGGAGTTCGGTTGTGAAGTCGTGCAGGTGCTGGCAATCATTGATCGCATGGAAGGGGGAGCTGGGAATTTTGCCGCCCGCAACCTCCCTTTTCAATCCCTGCTCACCATTGCAGATTTTGGAATGACCCCTCCGGTCCCCGCAACGTGATCCTTTTTTTGTAAAATATGGAGATTGTTCAAAATTTTGCGCATTGCCATCTTGGATTTACGGTTGTCTGGCATGCCCCGATGAAGATTTTGAGTTGCCGTGACCAGCACGCCGATCAGACCAGCACCTTTATTATTCTGGACACTGAATATCCGATTGCCCTGCCAGGGCTTGTTTTAGGAGTGCGTGATCACAAAACGCCCTTTGTTGTCGGACTTTGCGTGAAGACCTACCCGAATTTTTAAAATTGACAAAGCTCTAGACCAGTTTGGTCTCTCATGTGCCCGCGTCGAAAAGGTTTCACTTGATGAAAGACTGAATGCCGCGAGGCAAGTACGCCACAAGATTGACTAAAACGCTCTAGAATAGACGAAGCACGACTTTCATGTCCGCAAATGCCCCCAAATTGACTCCGATGATGCAGCGGTATCTGGAAGTCAAGGCGGAGACTCCAGGAACGATCCTGCTATTTCGAATGGGAGATTTCTACGAACTCTTTCACGAAGATGCACAAGTCGCTGCCAAAGTTCTGGGGCTGACGCTGACCAGTCGCGACAAGGGGTCCACCAATCCGGTCCCCATGGCCGGTTTTCCTTTTCATGCCCTGGAAGGGTATTTGCGAAAACTGATTGCAGCGGGGCATAAGGCCGCGATTTGTGACCAGGTGGAAGACCCAAAGGCCGCGAAAGGGATGGTTCGTCGTGAAGTGACCCGCATTGTCACTCCCGGCACACTGACGGATGAAGCCCTGCTCAACCCCAAGGAAAGCAATTTTCTGGCAGCTGTCTGTCCGGTGAAAGACCGCATTGGACTGGCCTGGCTGGAGTTGTCGACAGGCAAGTTCCAATGCATGGAAGTCAGTGGTCAGGTGAGTGCGGGACCGCTCGGGGCTCAATCCGCCATCGCCGATGAACTGGCCCGGCTTCGCCCTTCCGAATGCCTGTTACCGGACTCTGCCCGGGAGCATCCTGTTTTCGCAGCTGTCATGGAACAGGAGGGAACCGCGATCACAGAACGGTCCGGCTGGTCGTTCACTGCCCAGCAGACTCGTGAACTGCTGCTGAAACATTTCCAGACCGCCACGCTGGAAGGGTTTGATCTCTCTGAGCAAGAGTATGCCGGCACAATTGCCGCGGGAGCACTGCTGGAATATGTCCAGGAGACGCAGAAGTCCGCTTTGGGGCACATTTCCCGATTAGAGCCGTATCGACGCGGCACGAGTCTCCTGATTGATGAAACCACCCGTCGCAGTCTGGAACTGACCCGCACACAGCGGGAAGGGCAGCGGGAAGGCTCTCTCATCAGCGTGCTGGATGAAACCTGCACACCCATGGGAGCCCGATTGCTGATGGACTGGTTGACCAATCCACTCACGGATCGGGTCGCCATTGAGCACCGGCTGGATGCCGTGGAAGAGTTGGTTCGTGATCATAAATTGTGCCGGGATCTACGGGATCTGCTGCAGGAAGCCTATGATCTGCAACGGCTTTCTGCCCGCGTGGCCACACTTCGAGCCTCTCCTCGAGATCTGGCTTCTCTCACCCAGACACTGGTGTTGCTGCCAAAGCTGAAAGCGAAACTGATCGGCCGTTCCTCCAATTTGCTCAACATGCTGGAAGCTCGACTGCAACTGTGCGAGGACGTTCGAAACGAGATTCAACAGCAACTTGCGGATGAACCGCCGCTCTCCATCACTGATGGAGGCATTATTCGTGAAGGTTGGCATGCTGGGCTGGATGAACTGCGAGATCTGGCCCGTGGCGGAAAGAGATGGATTGCCGAATACCAGGCCCAGGAGATGGAGCGGACCGGCATTTCCACATTGAAGGTGGGCTTCAATAAGGTGTTTGGATATTACCTGGAAGTCTCCGCAGCCCAGATGCACAAAGTGCCCGACGACTACATCCGCAAGCAGACACTCAAAAATCAGGAACGATTCATTACCCCGCAGTTGAAAGAATATGAAGATCGGGTCCTGCGGGCGGAAGACCAGTCGAAGGCACTTGAACAGGAACTGTTTCAGACACTGCGTGAACGTGTCGCGGAAGAATGCCGGCAGCTTCAACAGACCGCAGAAGTTCTTTCGAATCTGGACGTCCTTGCCAGCCTGGCCAATCTGGCGGTGAGCGCCCGGTATTGCCGCCCCCGGATTGTCGAAGAATCGGTACTGGAAATTCGTAACGGCCGCCATCCCGTGCTGGATCGTCTGCAGCCATCGGGCGAATTCGTTCCGAATGATGTGGTTCTGGGGGTTTCGGATGCGGAACACAATTCCGGACCGGCTCCGGTCATCGCCCTGATTACCGGACCGAACATGGCGGGAAAAAGTACGTATATCCGTCAGGCAGCCTTGCTGACAATCCTCGCCCAGATGGGCTCATTTCTGCCGGCGGAGACAGCGACGATC
>Ga0182745_1002836_pt1 | contig 15230 bp, 15 predicted proteins | sample eDN3rd30CKraftBY_FD_128523 | JGI IMG/M metagenome (GOLD analysis project Ga0182745, IMG submission 128523) | Enriched backyard soil microbial communities from Emeryville, California, USA - eDNA 3rd pass 30_C Kraft BY (version 2) (version 2) | ecosystem: Environmental > Terrestrial > Soil >...
CAGCAGGACGCCGTGAGCCGCGTGCACTATCCCGGCCTGCCGCAACATCCGCGCCACGAACTCGCGCGCCGCCAGATGCAGTCCTTCGGCAGCGTCGTGAGCTTCGACCTGCGGGCCGGCGCCGCCGCCGGCGACCGCTTCGCCGACGCGCTGAAGCTCTTCGCGATCACGCCCAGCATGGGGTCGACGGAGTCGCTGGTGATCCCGCCGGCGCTGATGGGCCCGCGCGATCTCTCCGCCGACCTCGAGCAGCACTCGGGGATCGCGCCCGGCACGGTTCGCCTGTCCATCGGCCTCGAGCACGTGGACGACCTGCTCGCCGACGTTGCGTCCGCCCTGACGGCAGCAGGTACCATCGCGGGATGACCCGCACGTTGACCCGCACGCCGTCGGCCGACGGCTACCACATGCCCGCCGAGTTCGAGCGCCACGCCGGCACGTGGATGCTGTGGCCGCACCGCCAGGACAACTGGCGCGCCGGCGCGCAGCCGGCGCAGCGCGCTTTTGCGGCCGTCGCCGCGGCCATCGCGCAGTTCGAGCCGGTCACCGTCGGCGCCACTGCCGCGCAATACGACTTCGCGCGTGCGCTGCTGCCCGCCCACGTGCGCGTGGTGGAGCTCTCCAGCGACGATGCGTGGATGCGCGACGTCGGTCCCACCGTCGTCGTCAACGCCGCCGGCAAGCGGCGCGGCGTCGACTGGCGCTTCAACGCCTGGGGTGGGCTCGAGGGTGGCCTCTATTTCCCGTGGGACGAGGACGATCGCGTCGCGCGCAAGGTCTGCGAGATCGAAGGCTTCGACCGCTACGTCGCCGATTTCGTGATGGAAGGTGGCGCGATCCACACGGACGGCGAAGGCACGCTGCTCGTCACCGAGCAGTGCCTGCTCAATCCGAACCGCAATCCGCATCTCGACCGGGCCGCGATCGAGTCGCGGCTGCGCGCGTATCTGGGCGTCACCACCATCGTGTGGCTCGGCGACGGTGTCGTCGACGACGAGACCGATGGCCACGTCGACAACCTGGCCTGTTTCGCCGCACCCGGCGAGGTGTGCCTGACGTGGACGGACAACGTGCGCGATCCGCAATATCGTGTCTCCGCCGATGCGCTCGCACGCCTGCGCGCCGCGCGCGATGCAAAGGGTCGCCGCTTCAAGGTGCACAAGCTGCCGTCGCCGGGCCCGTTGAAGATGACCAAGGAGGAGGCGGACGGCGTGCTCGTGCGCTCGAGCGCGAAGCACCGCGGCGCGGGCGATCGCCTCGCCGCGTCGTATGCGAACTTCTACCTCTGCAACGGCGGTGTCGTCGTGCCGCTGCTCGATCCGCGCACCGACGGCGCCGCGCTCGCGAAGCTGAAGCGCGTCTTCCCGAAGCGTCGCGTCGTCGGCGTGCCGGGCCGCGAGATCCTGCTCGGCGGCGGCAACATCCACTGCATCACGCAGCAGATTCCCGCCGCGCCCCGCAAGCCGGCGCGCTGAGGCGCGCGTGATCCCCGACTGCTCGCACCGTCCGCCCTGCGACGGCTGTCCGCGCTACGGCGAGCCCGGCATCGCGCCGGCCGCGCGCCTGGCGCTCGACGGCCTCGCCGCCGCGCACGACCTGCCGCCGGTCGAGGTGATCCAGGGCCCGGCAACCGGCTTCCGGCATCGCGCGCGCCTCGCCATCCGCGGCCGCAAGGGCGCGCCGAAGCTCGGTCTGTTCCGTGCCGGTACGCACGAGGTAGTCACGGTGCCCCGCTGCGTCGTGCATCACCCGCTGATCAACGACGTTGCGGGCATCGTGCGCGGTGCGCTGGCCGACGCCGAGGTGCCGCCCTGGTCCGATCACGCGCAGGCCGGCGTCGCGCGCTATCTGCAGGTGGTCGTCGAACGTCGTTCGAACACCGCGCAGGTGGTGCTGGTCGCGAACGCGGCGGAGGCGGCGCAACTGGCCGGCTGCCTCGATCGCATTCGCGACCGCCTCGACCCGCGCCTGCACAGCCTGTGGTTCAACGCGCGCAGCGGCGGCGGCAACGCCATCCTCGGCGAGCGCTTCGAGCGCTGGTGCGGGGCCGAGGCGGTGGTCGAAAGCTTCGGCGGGGCCGACGTGTTCTATCCGCCCGGCGCATTCGGGCAGGGCAACCTCGAAGTCGCCCAAGCCATCGTCGCGCGCGTGCGCGAATGGGTGCCGGCGGGTGCACACGTCGCGGAGTTCTACGCGGGCGTCGGCGCCATCGGCCTCTCGCTCGCGGACAAGGTCGGCCACTTGCGGCTCAACGAGGTGTCACCGGCCTCGCTACGAGGCCTCGATCTCGGGCTCGCCGGTCTCGACGAAGCGACGCGGGCGCGCGTCCACGTTCATCCGGGCACAGCCGGCGATCAGGCCGCCATTGCGAAGGGCGCCGACGTCGTCATCGCCGATCCGCCGCGCAAGGGGTTGGACCCCGCGCTCATCGAGCAGCTGCGCGCCGCGCCGCCCGCCAGATTCCTCTACGTGAGCTGCGGCCTGCAGAGCCTGCTGGCCGACACCGCACGACTGTGCGCGGACGGCCGGATGCGCCTGACCGGCCTGCAGGCGTTCGATCTGATGCCATACACGGAGCACATCGAGACGCTCGCGGTGTTCGAGCGGGCGGTTACCGTCGCGGCGCCCATGGGTTGATGACGTCGAGGCCCGCGCAGGTCGCCCTGCGTCCAATATCTGCTTTGGGGGATAAGCGGCGTTTATCCCCATTTTCAGATACTGCACGAGGAAAGTTGACGATCTCCGACTTCCCCTGTAGAACCATGCCTCTCCTATAGAAAGTCGCTTCCGGCCGACTTTCCTTTGCCAGCGAGGCGCGCCGTCCATGAAGTCGGTCAATGCCAACTTGTCCTCCAAGGCACGCAAGCATGCCCAACGGGGCGACAACGCCGATCTGCTGGCGCTGTCCGCCGCCTTGCGCGACGCGCGCACGGCCGCGGGGTTGACCCAGGCGCAGCTCGCGCTGGTCTCGGGAGTGGCGCGAGACACCATCATCGCCCTCGAGAATGCCCGTCCGGGCGTTTCCCTCGGCTCCGCGCTACGTGTGATGAAGGGCCTGGGCCTCACGCTGCTGCCTACGGCGGCCCGCCGCTGATGCTGGCCGTCGTCCACGCACGCGGCCGGGTGGGCACGCTGCGCCAGGCCGCCGGCGCGCTGGAGTTCGAGTATTCGCCGGAGTGGCGCGCGCGCGCGGACGCGCTGCCGCTCTCGCCGCGCCTGCCCCTGCGCGAGGAGCCCTGGCGCGGCGACCCCGTGGTCTTCTTCTTCGCCAACCTGCTGCCCGAGGGGCCAGTGCTGGACACGCTGCTGAAGCTCCGGCGCCTGCCGCGCGGCAATGTCTACCGGCTGGTGGAGGCCTTTGGCCGCGAGTGCGCGGGAGCCTTCGCGGTGGTCTCCGAAGACGAGGCGGACGCGATGCCCGCCGAGGGCCGCTACCTTGAGTACTCGCGCAACCAGCTCGTCGATGACCTCGCGCGCCTGCGCGAGAACATCCCGCTGCTCGGCAGCCACGCCGAGCTGCGCCTGTCGCTGGCCGGCGCCCAGGACAAGATCCCGGTGCGCTTCGAGGAGGGGAGGCTTTTCCTGCCCGAGGCCGGCGCCGCTTCGACGCACATCCTGAAGCCCACGCTGCACCCGGCCCGCCTTTTCCCGGACTCCGTGCCGAACGAGGCCTTCTGCCTGCGCCTGGCTGGCGCCCTCGGCCTGCCGGTGCCCGCGGCGACCATTCTGCGGGACCCCGAGGCGATGCTGCTCGTGCAGCGCTATGACCGCATCGTGGACCAGGGTCGCGTGCAGCGCCTGCACCAGCTCGACCTGTGCCAGCTCGCCGGCAAGCTCCCGTCGAGCAAGTACGAGGCCGACGGCGGCCCCGGGTTCCGGGACTGCTTCGCGTTGATCGACGAGCTGAGCGCGGCGCCCGCGGTGGACCGCCTGCGCCTGGTGGATTCGATGCTGATCAACTTCCTGATCGGCAATGCCGATGCCCACGCCAAGAACTTCTCCATGCTCTACGGTCCCGATGCCCGGCTGCGGCTTGCTCCGGCCTACGACTTGCTGGCGACGGGCTATTGGCCGCAGCTCGGCGACCGCATGGCGATGCGCATCGGTGGCGAGCGCAGGCCCGACTGGGTGATGGCGCGCCACTGGCAGCGCTTCTGCGAGGAGGTCGGCCTGAACCCCACGCAGCTCCGGCGACGCGCGCTCGACCTCGCGGCGCGCGCCGTGGCCGTGCACGAGGAAATCGCAGGGGAACTGGAACTTCCGCCGTCGCTGCGCGAGCACCTCGGCACGACGCTGCGCCAGCGCGCCGACCGTCTGGACAAGCGACTGGGAGTGGCCGAATGAGCCTGCACCGGAAGTGAACGAGGCGCTGCGGGCAGCGAAGCAGGATGGCCCGACCGCCCCTCCCGCCTAGATCGCCTCCAGCGCCGAATTGAACGTCGCGCTCGGCCGCATCGCGGCCGCGCACTTCGCGGGCGAGGGGTGATAGTACCCGCCGATGTCGACCGGCTTGCCCTGCGCGCCGTTCAGCTCGCCCACGATCTTCTGCTCCTGCGTCGTCAGCGCCTTCGCCAGCGACGCGAAGCGCTTCGCGAGCTCGGGATCCGACGTCTGCTCGGCCAGCGCCTGCGCCCAGTACATCGCGAGGTAGAAGTGGCTGCCGCGCACGTCGAGCTCGCCGACCTTGCGCGACGGCGACTTGTCGTTCTCGAGGAAGCGGCCGTTCGCGACGTCGAGCGCCTCCGCGAGCGCCATCGCCCGCGCGTTGCCGGTCTTGCGCGCGAGGTCCTCGATGGAGACCTGCAGCGCGAGGAACTCGCCGAGCGAATCCCAGCGCAAGTGGCCTTCCTCGACGAACTGCTGCACGTGCTTGGGGGCCGAGCCGCCCGCGCCGGTCTCGTACATCCCGCCGCCGGCGAGCAGCGGCACGATCGAGAGCATCTTCGCGCTGGTGCCGAGCTCGAGGATGGGGAAGAGGTCGGTGAGGTAGTCGCGCAGCACGTTGCCGGTGACGGAGATGGTGTCCTCGCCGCGGCGCAGGCGCTCGAGCGAGGCCTTGGTCGCCTCCACCGGCGAGAGGATCCTCAAGTCGAGACCCGCCGTGTCGTGCTCCTTCAGGTACTCGCGCGTCTTTGCGATGAGCAGGCGGTCGTAGGCCCGCGCCTCGTCCAGCCAGAAGATCGCCGCGGCGCCGGTGGCGCGTGCGCGGCCGACCGCGAGCTTGACCCAGTCGCGGATCGCGACGTCCTTCGTCTGCTGCATGCGCCAGACGTCGCCCGCCTCCACGGCGTGGGTCGTCAGCGCCTTGCCGCCCGCATCGAGCACGCGCACCGTGCCGGCGCTCGCGATCTCGAAGGTCTTGTCGTGCGAGCCGTATTCCTCGGCGGCCTGCGCCATGAGGCCCACGTTGCTGACGTTGCCCATGGTCGCGACGTCGTAGGCGCCGTTCGCCCGGCAGTCGTCGATGACGGCCTCGTACACGCCCGCGTACGAGCGGTCGGGGATGAGCGCGACCATGTCGTGCAGCTTGCCGTCGGGCCCCCACATGCGCCCGGACGCGCGGATCGCGGCCGGCATCGAGGCGTCGATGATGACGTCGCTCGGCACGTGCAGGTTCGTGATGCCCTTGTCCGAATCGACCATCGCGAGCGGCGGGCGCGCGGCGGCGGCCGCGTCGAAGTCCGCCTGCACCTCGGCGCGCTGGCTTTCCGGCAGCGTCGCGATCTTCGCGAGCACGTCGCCCAGCCCGTTGTTCGGGTTCGCGCCGAGCTCGCGCAGCAACGCTGCGTGCTTCGCGAAGGCGTCCTTGTAGTACACGCTCACGGCGTGCCCGAAGAGGATCGGGTCCGACACCTTCATCATGGTCGCCTTCAGGTGCAGCGACAGCAGCAGGCCGTCCGACTTCGTCGCGTTCATCGCAGCGTCGTAGTAGGCGCGCAGGCGTGCGGCGCTCAGGAACGTCGCGCTGATCGCCTCGCCGGGCTGCACGCGGATGCCGTCCTTCAGCACGGTGACCTTGCCGGCGGCGTCGGTGTGCTCGATGCGCAGCGTGCCCTCGGCGGGCAGCACCGCCGCCTGCTCGTTGCCGTAGAAGTCGCCGTCGGTCATCGAAGCGACGCGCGTGCGGGAGTCCTTCGACCACGCGCCCATGGAATGCGGGTGCTTGCGGGCGTACTGCTTCACCGCCTTCGCGACGCGGCGATCGGAGTTGCCCTCGCGCAGCACGGGGTTCACCGCGCTGCCCAGCACCTTGGCGAAGCGCGTCTTGAGCTTCTTCTGCGCGTCGTCCGCGGGGTTCTCGGGGTAGTCCGGCACGCGGTAGCCCTGGCCCTGCAGCTCCTTGAGCGCGGCCTTCAGCTGCGGCACCGACGCGCTGATGTTCGGCAGCTTGATGATGTTCGCCGCCGGCGTCTTCGCGAGCTCGCCGAGCTCCGCGAGGTCGTCGTTCTGGCGCTGCGCGGCCGTCAGGTCGTCCGGGAAGTTCGCGATGATGCGGCCGGCGAGCGAGATGTCGCGCGTCTCGACGGCGATCTGCGCGGCGCGCGTGAACGCCTGCACGATCGGCAGCAGGGAATAGGTGGCGAGCGCTGGAGCCTCGTCGGTCAGCGTGTAGATGATCTTGGCGTTCATGGGATCCTTTGGGCGCGACGGCGGGCGCAATGATACCAAGCGCGGCCGCGCCTACAGCGTCGCGAGGTCCCGCTCGGCCTGCCGGAGCCACTCCTCCTGCGCCCGGCGGTAGTGCGCGGGCGCCAGGCGGGCATGATCGAGCAGCTCGCGCAGCGCCTTGCGCGCCTCCTCGTTGCGGCCGGCGCCCTTCAGCAGCTGCGCGTAGCGCACCGAGGCCTCGGCGCCGGAGTAGTAGCCGGCGAGCACCTTGTATTCGTCGAGCGCGCGCGCCGAGTCGCCCTCGGCCTCCAGCGCCCGGGCGTAGAGGAGGTGGCCCTCGGGCGAGCGGAAGTCGGGATTGCGGGCGATGAGATCGTCCAGCGTCGCGCGCGCGGCGCCGGCCTGGCCCGACTGGAACTGCGCCCGGGCGAGGCCGAGCATGAGGTTCGGATCGTGCTCGTAGAGGCCGGTGAGCGTCTGGCGGTAGATGTCCACCGCCTCGCCGGCGCGTCCCGCGCGCACGAGTTCCTCGGCGTAGCGCTGACGGCTCGCGACGTTGCCCGTGAGGCGCGCCTCGCTTTCATAGCGGCGAAGATCCGCCTGCGGATCCAGCGCCTTCTTCATCCCGCGCACGGTGCGCTGCGTGGTGCGGCTGCGGAAGAGGTCCGGCAGCAGCTCCACGGCGACGTACGCGACGATGCCGGCATACGACAGCAGCGCGATGACCCAGATCCAGATCGTGTTCCGGCCCGTCTTGATGCAGTGGACGATCAGCAGGGCCTGGATGACGATCGAAGCGACGACGAGAGACATGCGGGTACTCTAAAGAAGTCGCCGGGCAGTGGGCAGCCCCAGTCCGCCCCGATATCCTTGACACGATGCGCGCACCCGCTCTCCTGCTGCTCGCCGCGGCCCTGTTGCTCGCCGGCTGGCCCGCCGGCGCGCAGGTGTCGCCGCCTGCGCCGTCGGCGGACGCGCCCTCGCCGCGGCCGCGCGTGGGCCTCGTGCTCTCCGGCGGCGGTGCGCGGGGCGCCGCGCACATCGGCGTGCTGAAGATGCTCGACGAGCTGCACGTGCCGGTGGACGCCATCGCCGGCACCAGCATGGGCGCGGTGGTCGGCGCGCTCTACGCGAGCGGCATGTCCGGCGAGCAGATCGAGGCGCTGATGACGAGCGTGGACTGGCAGGACGCCTTCCGCGACCGCCCGGCGAGGAGCGACCTGAGCTTCCGCCGCAAGCGCGAGGAACAGGATTTCCTGGTCCAGCTGCCGCTCGGGCTCAAGGGCCGCCGCTTCGTACTGCCGCGGGGCCTCATCCAGGGCCAGAAGCTGAGCCTCCTCCTGCGTGACCTCACGCTGCCCTCGGCGCGCATCCAGAGCTTCGACGAGCTGCCGATCCCGTTCCGCGCCGTCGCCACCGACCTCGAGACCGGCGAGGCCGTGGTGCTCTCGAAGGGCGATCTCGCCACGGCCATCCGCGCGAGCCTCTCGGTGCCCGGGCTCTTCGCGCCGGTGGAGCACGAGGGGCGACTGCTGGTCGACGGCGGCATCGCGGAGAACCTCCCGATCGACGTCGCGCGCACGATGAACGTCGACGTGCTCATCGTCGTCGACGTCGGCTTCCCGCTCGGCACGCGCGAGCGCCTCGGCTCGGTCGCGTCGATCTCGAACCAGATGCTCGCGATCCTCATCCGTCGCGACACGACGCGGCAGCGCGCGACGCTCGGCGGCAACGACATCCTCATCGATCCCCCGCTCGAGAGCGCCTCGTCGTTCGACTTCACGCGCTTCGAGCGCATGATCGACGTCGGGGAGCGCGCCGCGGCGGGCTCGCGCGAAGCGCTCGCGAAGCTGGCCGTGTCCGACACCGACTTCGCGCGCTACGCCGCGCGTGGCGATCGCCTGCGCGAGGATCCGCCGGTCGTCGAATGGGTGAAGGCCACGCCGGACTCCGAGCGCTACGTGGAGCCGCTCGAATCGCTCTTCGGCGATCTCGCGGGGGCGCCGCTGCATCCCGACCGTCTCGCGAAGCGGCTCAGCCGCTTCTATGGCCAGGGCAACCTCGAGGCGCTCGACTACCGCCTCGTGCCCGACGACGAGGGCCGCTACGGCCTCCTGATGTCGGCGCGCCCGACGAGCTGGGGCCCGAACTACGTGCGCGTCGGGCTGCGCCTGCAGGACGACTTCGCCGGCAACTCCGACTTCGAGGCGGCGACGCGCCTCGTGATGACCGAGCTCAACCGCTACGGCGCGGAGTGGAGCTGGGACCTGCAGGTCGGCGGCAATCCGCGTATCGCCACCGAAGCGTTCCTGCCGTTGAGCTACCGGCAGGACTGGTTCCTCGCGCCGCATGCCGGCTTCAACGTGCGCAACCTTCCGCAGATCGAGGACGAGCGGCAGGTCGGCGAGCTGCGCGTGCGCACGCTCGCCTACGGGCTCGATCTGGGTCGCGAGATCGGCAACACCGCCGAGGTCCGCGCCGGCATCGAGCAGCAGCGCGGCAGCTCCCGCGTCCGCCTCGGCGACACCGCGACGCCGCGCACGCACTTCGACACGCGCTCGATCTTCGGTCGCTACCAGTACGACAGCTTCGACGACATCGCCTTCCCTCGGCGCGGGCGCGCCTTCGCGCTCGAGTGGCGCGGCGAAGTGGAGACCGACGCGCCGGATCGCAGCACCGACAGCCTCGTCGCGGATTTCCGCACGGCGCACAGCTGGGGACGCGACACGCTGATCGGCTGGTTCTCCGCGGGCACGCTGCTCGATCCGCAGCAGGCCGATCCGCGGCAGTACTTCCCGCTGGGCGGCTTCCTGAACCTCTCGGGCCTGCCGCCCGACACGCTCTCGGCGCAGCACTACGCCGTCGCGCGGCTCATCTACTTCCGCAAGGTGGGCAGCGGCGGCGAGGGATTCCTGAACGTGCCGCTGTACGCGGGCATCTCGGCCGAAGCGGGCAATGCGTGGCGGGACCGCAGCGACATCAGCTTCGGCTCCGCGCGCAAGGACTTCAGCGTGTTCTTCGGGGCGGACACCTTCCTGGGCCCGGCATTCTTCGCGGCCGGCTACGACACCACCGGGCGCACGGCCTTCTACCTTTTCCTCGGCCGGGGCTTCTAGCGGCGGATCAGAGCCCGCGGCTCTGCGCGAGGTTCTCCACCTTCGTGAACACCAGCGCAGGCGCGTCCTGCGCGCGGGAATATTCGTGGCGGCGGCTCATCTCGGCGAGCGCGGCGTCGCGCGCCTCCGCCGTCGGGTACCAGTGCAGGCGGTGCCAGTCGGGGCCCAGCACGCGGCGGAAGGGGTCGTTGGGCTTCAGGCTGACCCGCACGCCGTAGGGGCGGGGCGCCTCGCTCTGCGGTTGCCGGAGGTTGTGGGCGGATTGGATGGCCATGCGGGGCATTCTACCGCAGCTTGAAAAGCGTTCAGGATTGGGACAACGTCGGGGCATGCGCATTTTGCCGGCCGGCGCCTTCCTCACCGTCGCCACCCTGCTGCTCGCCGGGTGCGGGCAGAAGGCCGTCGATGCCGTGCCGAGCGTGGCGCAGCTGGTGGACGATCCCATCCTGCTGTCCCGCGTGCTCGGCACCTGCAACGACCACCCGGCCGCCGCCGGCACGCCCGAATGCATCAACGCCCGTGCCGCCGTGGAGCGGCGCTCGGCCGCGGACGAGGCGGAACGGGCGCGCCGGGCCGAGTCCGGCTTCGAGATGGCGCGGGAGGCGCGACGGCGCGCCGACGAAGCCGCGCGGCAGTCGCAGGAAGCGCTGGGAAAGCGCATGAGCCCCTACGAGCTGCCCGTCGAGGGCGCGGCGCCGGCCGCCGAGCCCTAGCTCGCGGCGAGGCGCCCCGGCAGCTGCGCCTCGACGAACGTCTCGAGGCGCGAGCGGTTCACGGCGCCCACGAGCGTCGCGGCGGGATGACCGCCCGAGAACACCATCATCGTCGGGATGCTCCGCACCTGGTAACGGCTCGCGAGGGCGGGCTCGTCGTCCACGTTGATCTTCCCGACGCGCAGCTGCCCGTCGTAGACCTTCGCCGTCTCCTCGAGCAGCGGCGCCATCATCTTGCAGGGACCGCACCACGGCGCCCAGAACTCCACCAGCACGGGCACGTCCGCGCCCAGCACCGCCGTCTCGAAATTCGCCGTGCCGATCTCGCCGATCGTCTCGCTCGCCATGCTTCGCTCCTGTGAAGGGGGAGTGGAGAGCTTATGATCCGCGCATCGTGTCGATAAACGCGGCGGGCGCGAAATCACCGTTCGGATTCCGCGAACAATCCTCGAAGGTGCGAGTGGACAAACTGCGGGCGATGGAAGTGTTCGTGCGCGTCGTGGAGACCGGCGCGTTCACGCGCGCGGCGGACGGCATGGCGCTGCCGAAGGCCACCGTCGCGACGCTCGTGCAGAAGCTCGAGGCGTCGCTCGGCGTGCGGCTCCTGAACCGCACCACGCGCAGCGTGTCGGTGACGCCGGACGGCGAGGCGTACTACGAGCGGTGCGTCGCCATCCTCGGCCAGATCCGCGAGACCGAGGAGGCGCTGACGGGCCAGCGCACGGCTCCGCGCGGGCGGCTGCGCGTGGAGGCGCCGACGCTGATGGCGCGCTCGATCTTCGTGCCGGCACTGCCGGAGTTCTTCGCGCGCTATCCGGACGTTTCGCTCGCCCTCTCGTGCAAGGAGCGGCGCGCCGACCTCGTGGAGGAGGGCATCGACTGCGCCATCTGGAGCGGGGAGATCGAGGAGTCGTCGCTGGTCGCGCGACGCGTCGGCTTCCTCTACTACGCGACCTGCGCCTCGCCCGCGTATCTCGCGCGGCACGGCCAGCCCGCGCATCCGGACGACCTGCGGGCGCACCGCTGCATCAACCATTTCCAGGTCGGCGGACGCACCACCGACTGGTTCTTCTCGCGCGGCCGCGAACGCGTTCAGGTCGCCCTCGGCGGCCACGTCGCGCTCGACGATGAGAACAGCTACGTCGCCGCGGCCGAGGCCGGGCTCGGCATCGCGCAGATCCCCGCGTTCGTGCTGAAGGACGCCATGGAACGCGGCACGCTCGACCTCGTGCTGCCCGACTGGTTCCCGGAGCCCTCGCCGCTGCACGTGGTGTATCCGCGGCATCGCCAGCTCACGAGCCGCGTGCGCGTCTTCGTGGACTGGGTCGCGGCGCTGCTCGAGTCGCACGACGGCATCCAGCTGCGCTCGACGCTGCCGCGACGCACGTAGCCGTTGCACGGACGTCCCTTTCGTGGCGGGCGCGGCGGCCGCGTGGGAAGATCGGTCCGCCGACGAAAATCATTCGAAGAGGCGTCCCATGGCATCCATCCGTCAGCTCCTGCGCGCCCTCGCGGGTGCGGTGATCGTCGCGGCCGTTGCGACCGCATCCGCCGCCACGCCGCCGAAGGTCACGACGCCGCGCCTCTACATCCTCGATTGCGGCTACATCCCGCCGATGGACCCGGCACTCTTCGGTCTGAAGAAGGAGGAGATCCGCAGCGACGCGAGCTTCGTGACGCCGTGCTACCTCGTCGTGCATCCGAAGGGAACGCTGATCTGGGACGTGGGCCAGGTGCCCGACGCGAAGATCAAGGGTGACGGCAGCGAGGCCGAGGAGGGCATCCTGAAGGCGAAGGTCCGGCTCGACGCGCAGCTCGCCGCGCTCGGCTACGCGCCGCGCGACATCGACTTCCTCGCGATGTCGCACTACCACGCCGATCACACCGGCAACGCGAACGCGTTCGCCGCCTCCACCTGGATCGTGCAGAAGGCGGAGTACGACGTGATGTTCGCCGAGAGCGAGGCGCAGATCCGCACGCCGGCGACGTACCAGGCGCTGAAGGGCGCGAAGCGCATCACGCTGAACGATGCCGACCACGACGTGTTCGGCGACGGCACGGTCGTCATCAAGACCGCGCCGGGACACACGCCGGGTCACCAGATGCTGTTCCTGCGCCTGAAGAATTTCGGCCCGCTGCTGCTCGCGGGCGATCTCTACCATCTGCCCGAAGAGAAGAGCCTCGACCGCGTGCCGACGTTCGACTTCAATGGCGAGATGACGCGCGCGACGCGGCGCAAGGTCGAGAAGTTCGTGGCCGACTCGAAGGCGACGATGTGGATCCAGCACGATCCGGCGACGAACCGGCCGCTGAAGAAGTCGCCGCAGTTCTACGACTGAGCCGGATCTCCCTTCACGATGCCGTGTTCCGTCACGACGACGTCCATGGGGATGTCGTGCGGCTGCGGATGGATCGTGTCCAGCTGCGCGCTCGAGAACCCGACGGCGATGGTGCGCGGCCGGGGCTGCGCGGCGGCGAGCGTACGGTCGTAGAAGCCGGCGCCGTAGCCCAGGCGATAGCCCGCCGCATCGAAGCCGACCAGCGGCACGATGAGGAGCTCGGGCGCGAGGACGTCGCGGTGTTTCGGCACCGGGATGTCCCAGGCCCCGCGCACCAGGCGCTCGCCGCGGCGCCACCGCCAGAACTCCACCGGCGCGGCCTTCTGCACGACCACCGGCAGGCCGACGCTCCCGCCGGCCTCCATCACTTCGTACGCCAGCGGGATGAAGTTCATCTCGCCCTGGATCGGCCAGTACACCCCGAGCGTCCGCGGCAGCCGGCCGCCCAGGAGCTCCCGCACGCGCGTGCGCACGGCGTCGCCGATGCGCTCCCGCTCGGCCGACGAAAGCTGCTGGCGTTCGGCCAGCAGCCGCTTGCGCGTGTCTTTCCGCCACGCCCGGATCTCGTTCCAGTCCTGCATGAGGTGCAGATTCCGCGCGAAGGCGGGCGCTGTCCAGTCGCGGCAAGCGCGCATTGGCGCCGCACCCGCCGCGGTTATACTCGCGGCGCTTGAATCTCCTTCCCGTCCCCGTCCAGATCGCGATCCTGATCCTGCTGTTCTTCGCCGGCCTCGCGGGCAAGCGGCTCGGATGGCTGACGCCGGCGCACGGGGGCCGGATGCTCAACATCGTGATGACGGTGGGCCTGCCGGCGCTGTTCATCGCGGACGTGAGCCGCCTGCCGCTCGGGCGCGAGGTGCTCGCGCTGCCCGCCATCGCGATCGGCGTCATGAGCGTGACGCTCGCCGTCGCGCTGGTGCTCGCACGGGCGTGGCGGCTGCCGCGCGCGTCCTTCGGCGCCTTCGTCATCAGCTCGATGGCGATCAACAACGGCTTCCTGTTCCCGTTCGTCATCGCGGCGTGGGGCAGCGCGGCGTTCGCGCAGCTGGCGCTCTTCGACCTGGGCAACGCCATCATGAACTGCACCGTGATCTACGTGATCGCGGCGCTGTTCGGCGGGCACTCGGCGGGGGTGGGGGCGGTACTCCGGCGCGTGGTGTCGTTCCCGCCGCTGTGGGGCCTCGCGGTCGCGCTGTCGATCAATCTCTCCGGGTGGCAGCTGCCGGGGGCGGTGTCGCAGGTGCTCGGCTTCGCGGGCCGTCACATCCTGCTGCTGGTGATCCTCGCGCTCGGCATCCTCTTCGACCCGCGCGTGGCGCGTTCGCGAATCGCACCCACGGCCGTCGCGCTGCGCATCGGCCTGGGGCTCGCCCTGGGCCTCGCGGCCATCCACCTGTTCGACATCGACGGGCTGACGCGCCAGGTGCTGCTGCTGGGCTGCGCGGCGCCCATCGGGTTCAACGTGGTGGTGATCGCGAACCGCGAGCACCTCGACCGCGAGCTCGCCGCGAGCGCGGCGTCGCTCTCGGTGCTGCTCGGGCTCGTCTACGTGCCGCTGGCGCTCTGGCTGCTCTAGCCGCGCTTCGCTCAGCGGGGCGGTTCGCCGCCCGGCGCCGGATCTTCCATCGGGTAGGTGCGCACGCCGTTGCCGGCGGGCGGCGCCGCCTGCGCGCCGGGGCCGGGCACGGGAGCCGGCGCGCCACCGTTCGCATCCGTCGTCGCCGGAGAAACCGCCGTCTCGCCGGTGCTCGCCGCGATGGCGCGCAGGAAGCGGCGGATGTTCTCGGAGTTCTTCGTGACCTCGCCGCGCATGATTTCGGAGGCGAGTACGCCGCGCTTGCCGTAGAAGGTGGCGTTCGCCTTGTTGTCCATCGTGAGCGCCGTGCCGTCGAGCGCGACGCCCGCGAAGAGCCCGCGGTTGCGCGAATAGGAGAACACCTCGGCGTTGACCCCCGCGGCGGCCTCGCCCGAGCGACCCACCGGGCCGGCCGCGACGGACGCGCCGGCGCCGAGCGTCAGCTTGCCGTCCGCGATGCCCTCGATGCCGCGCTGGCTGGTGAACACCAGCACGATGTCGGTGGACTGCGCGCCGATCTGCCAGCCCACGCTGCCGCCCGTGAGATTGATGAACACGGGGCTCGTGAAGCGGCCCTTGCTGTCGCGCACCACCATGACGCCCGAGCCGCGGCGGCCGCCGACGACGAAGGCGACCTTGGTGACGTCGGGGATGACGGCGATGCCGTAGGCGCGTTGCAGCAGGCGCTCGGGGATCACCTGGTCGCGCTGCTCGCGCAGCTGGTCCAGAACCTCGGTGGCCACCAGCAGTCGCGCCTCTTCGCGCGCCTGGGCGCGCACCTCGGTGAACGGCAGCGCGGCGAGCAGCAGCAGCGGCAGGACGAGGAGGCGGCGAAGTGTCGGCATGCGTTGATCCTTTGTCGTGGACGGGTCCGCGA
>Ga0182745_1002837_pt1 | contig 15228 bp, 10 predicted proteins | sample eDN3rd30CKraftBY_FD_128523 | JGI IMG/M metagenome (GOLD analysis project Ga0182745, IMG submission 128523) | Enriched backyard soil microbial communities from Emeryville, California, USA - eDNA 3rd pass 30_C Kraft BY (version 2) (version 2) | ecosystem: Environmental > Terrestrial > Soil >...
ACGACGATGATGACGACGATGATGACGACGATGATGACGACGATGATGACGACGATGATGACGACGATGATGACGACGATGATGACGAGTAAAATAAAATATTCTACTGTATAATAATTAATCCCTATTTTCATTAAGAACGAACCTTAAAGAAAATAGGGATTAATTGTATATGATAAAAGGTATGATGAAAAATCATCAAAAGTGTGAAACCGTCCACAAGGAAAAATATTATTTTTCCTTATGGACGATGTTTCACATAATTAGTTTATTCAGAAGGTCTATTTAGTAGGTTTTCAAGAGATGATTTTGCAGAAGTCCTGATCATGTCTCTCAGTGCTGCTTTTAATGCATTTTTCTTAGCCTCTCTGCTAGTTTCATTACTCTCCTTACTTGCTTCAGTTTTTGTCATGTCATTTTTATCGTCTGCTTTAATAATTTGTAACAGCTTATCTGTCGTTCCTTCCGTAGTTGAAAGACGAGAATTCGCTAAAGAAGATCTAATCATATCTCTTAAATGAGCTCTCAGCATGTCTTTCTTGCTATTTACTGGTGACGTAATTTCTTCCTTACCTGTTTCTGTATTAGGAACATCCATTTCTTCTAGTTTAGCTGATTGATATACTGGTACTGGATTATTCACTGTCTCATCATTGTTTTGATCTTGTAAGGGTTCAGAGGTATCTTGTGTGTCATTAATTATTGGTTCAATTGTTGGTTCAATTGTTGGTAATACTTCAGGTTGAGATACACTGAGTGGGGCTTCAAACGATTTTTTCCAAACTTCAAGTATGTTAGAGGCGACCCTATCCCATTGATATAAGCTTAGTGCAAACTCTCTTCCTTTTTCCCCCATTCTTTTCATCAAAGAACGATTCGAAAGTATTTGAGAAATCTTTTCTACAAAATCAGCTGGATCTTCCGGATTTTCTACCACAACGCCATTTTCGTTTAAACTGATAACCTCTGCATTACCTCCTCTTGCAGTTGTTACAATCGGGAGTCCTGCTGCCATTGCCTCGTAATGAACCCGGGCGAGCGGCTCCTGCCATACAGAAGTACAAACAAATAAATCTGCTGCCGCAAACCAATTTTGAATTTCACTAGGGGCAACAAATCCCGTTGTTACTACCGGTATAGGCAGTTTATTAGCTAAAGCCCTTACATAGGCTACATAGTCAGTCACATCATTTTGACTGAACCATTTACTTCCAACAATCACAAGGGCTAAATCTTTATATTTTTTTGATAATTCCGGTAGAGCCCTCACTAACCTATCTACACCTTTATTGTTGGAAAGTCGCCCCGCGAACAATAATACAGTTTTATTTTCTAACCCATTCGCACTTCGAAGCTCTTGACGAATTTTCTGCATTTTTGGATGATGACCTGGCAGAAAACGGTCCGTATCAACTCCGGAATAAATAGTATGAAGTTTAGATGCCGCTTCCGGATATAATTCTCTTATTACATTTCCAACATAATTACTGATCGTAATAATGTTCGTCACTTCATTTATGACTACCTTTGCTTCTTCAGGATTAATTTTTTCTGGTGAAAACATATCATTATGCATGCTAAGAACAATTTTTGCATTTGGTGATACTTGTCGGACTGGAAGGACTAAGCGAGGGCGATTAAAAATATGAATAAGATCAAATTGGTTAGCTTCAACATAACGGACCACTTCTTCTCGGTAAACCTCTAGTATTTTTCCAGGAACCCGTACGTATTTTATGCCATCAATTGTTTCTTGATCAGGAAGAGATGGATCATTTACTCCTAATACTGTAATATCATGTTTGTTCCTTAAATGAGGCAGGCTGCCTGCAATATAGGTTTGAATGGCTCCACCAAGTACGGGAGGTACAGGAAGCTTTTCAGTACAAATCATTAATATTTTCATCTTTATTCTACTCCCTTCCAATCGTCCTTTATTTCCTCGAGGATCGGCCATTTTGTTTGGTCAGTATCAACAATTGTTTGAATCATTGTAATAACAGCTGGATCATTTAAGAAAAGTTCAGGTTCATAAACGACTTCCTTGATATTTTTATAAAATTCATTTGGTAAAGATAAATCAATCATTAAGATATTATACAGGTCTTGAGAAATCGGATTTGCTTCATGATAGGCATTGATCATTTCTCTAATCCAGGTAGCATCCCATCTAAATAAGTCTGCCATCGTACCTGTAATTAATTTTCTTAAGTCACGGATTGGAATATCATAAGCTACACCATCCAGGTCAATGATCCACATCCCATTGGAACCCATTTGGCCATTTGACCAACCATAGTCTTGGTGAACCAAACCCCAATATTCATTTCCTAGATTTGCCATCTCTAAATAATTAGATTGATTCAGCATTTCAACGCTTCTTTTTGCCTGTTCTTCAAATTGATCAACAACATTTAGAATATGGGCGCTTGCAGGTAGCTCTTCATATGCCCTGGCAATATTTCGAAACCAGTCCATCTTATTTACCATTTTTTGATAATTTTTAGGCCACTTTAATACCCGTGAGGCAATTTCAGCTTGAGGTGGCGGAACATATCCTTTCGTTAAAGCATGGAATTCACCAAGAGCATGACAGAGATGTTTTGCTCCTTCCAAATCTTTTGTAACAGGCACTAAAGATTCTATCCATTCGGCAACAAACCATAATTTGCCGCCAGCCTCAACATAATTTTTTCCATCCTTCGTTTTTACAATAGGCGGTACTCTTGCTTCCTTAACATCTACTAGATATTCCTGAGCACCTAGGCTAAACATACTTCTAGTAGGTCTGCGGTGTAAAAGTTTTATACTTTTGGGTCCTGCGCTGGTTTCTATTTTCCATATTGCGCCGCCTTTATCAGGCTTTGTCGTAACGATTTCAATACTTTGTACTGAGAAATCGTAATGCACCAGGACATCTTGTGCCATTCTTTCAATGTATTCAGGAACGTAAAACTCGTGTTGGGTAAGTTCATCTACTTCCCAGGGCACAATTAGCTGCTGCTCCATGAAAACCCCTCCTTTAAAATAACAAAGTCATTTCTATCAGAAAAATGTAATGATCATTGCATGTTTAATTTGTTCATCCAAAAAAAATATCTTATTGTTTATGGAAAATTAGGTGTGAGTTTCAATTCTTGTTTCCTAGAATGATAATCAAGTCATTATACATTCTAGGATAAAGTTTTGAAGAGAGTATTGAATAAAGATTGAAGTTTCCACTTTTCATTAGTCGTTTTATTTTATTCCTCTGAAGAAATATACTTTTTATTAAACTATGTTCATAGAAAATATTTGTATAGGACAGCTCACCCAAGTCTATATGATATTGTTCCTTGTATTTTTAGTACTTTTACAGATTTGGTCGGAATTTTTTAAAAACCTAAGCGAATCTCTCAAACAATTTAGGTTATTTTACAATATGAATATAGGAAGTGAAATAATTTTTATGAGGGAGAGCTGGGTATGAAAATCAGAAAAGCAATCATTCCTGCAGCAGGATTAGGAACACGATTTTTGCCTGCAACCAAAGCCTTACCGAAAGAAATGTTACCCATCGTGGATAAACCAACCATACAATATATAGTGGAAGAGGCAGTTGCATCCGGGATTGAAGATATTATAATTATTAGCGGTCGTGGAAAACGATCAATTGAGGATCATTTTGATCAATCATATGAACTGGAAGATGCACTAATAAAAAAGAATAAACAATTGCTATATGAAGAAGTTCATCATATCTCAAGCTTGGCTAATATTCATTATATCCGCCAAAAGGAACCAAAAGGATTGGGTCATGCAATTCATTGCGCGAGGAGTTTTATAGGTAATGAACCTTTTGCTGTTCTTCTCGGGGATGATATTATTAAGTCGGAAAAACCATGTTTAAAACAATTAATTGATGTTTTCAATCGATATCATTCCTCCATTGTCGCAGTCCAGGAAGTTCCTGAGGAAGATGTCTCAAAATATGGCATTATTAAACCCAAAGGAAGCAATATCGATGATCATATCCGTGCTGTTGATTCTTTAGTTGAAAAGCCCAAAATAGAAGATGCTCCGTCACGGTTGGCTATTATGGGGCGTTATGTTTTAAGACCGGAAATTTTTGATGTATTACAGACATTGTCACCTGATAAAAGCGGAGAAATTCAACTAACTGATGCCATCAAAATATTAAATGAAGCACAAGTTGTTTATGCTTATCAGTTTGAAGGGCAAAGATATGATATAGGACATAAAGCGGGCTTTGTCCGTGCAACAATTGACTTTGCATTAGAACGTGAAGATTTACGGGATGATGTGATTCAATATTTAAAGAAAATTGTTGCTAACATTGATAAATGAACATAATATCTTAGACTGTAGGCATTGTAAATTTATGTTTGCTACAGTCTAAGTAGTTTTAAGTGAACTTTTCTGTGGTGAAATACTTTAAGCACAATCTATAAAAACATTAACTTTGATCAAGACATCCAATTTGTATGGAAAACTCCTTCTTTATCAACACGTTGATACGTATGTGCACCAAAATAATCGCGTTGAGCTTGCAAGAGATTAGCTGGTAATGTTTCACTGCGATAACTATCGAAGTATGCAATTGCGCTTGAGAAAGCAGGTACAGGTATACCTTTTTGTACTGCTAATGAGATGACTTTACGCAATGCTGTTTGATAGTTTGCAGCAATTTCATTAAAATACGGATCTAATAACAAGTTTGCTAATTGTGGATCACGATCATAAGCATCTTTAATTTTTTGCAGGAATTGAGCACGAATAATACATCCACCTCGGAAAATCATCGCGATATCCCCATAACTAAGATTCCATTCATATTCTTCAGACGCCGCTCTCATTTGCGCAAAACCTTGTGCATATGACACAATTTTACTTAAATATAGAGCTTCACGAACCGCTTCAATTAGCTCGTCTTTATCTCCATTAAACACAGCAGCATCAGGACCTTTTAATAGTTTACTGGCTTTTACTCGTTCTTCTTTCATGGCAGATATAAAGCGTGCAAATACTGATTCTGTAATGATCGGAAGCGGAGTCCCTAAGTCTAGAGCATTTTGACTTGTCCATTTTCCAGTTCCTTTTTGACCTGCTGTATCAAGAATAACATCTACTAAAGGCTTACCCGTTTCTTCATCAATCTTAGTAAAGATGTCAGCTGTAATCTCAATAAGATAACTGTCCAGTTCTCCTTTATTCCACTCAGAAAATACCTCTTGAAGCTCTTTAGCTCCTAATCCCAGTACATTTTTCAGAATGAAATACGCTTCACAAATTAATTGCATATCACCATATTCGATTCCATTGTGAACCATCTTTACATAATGACCCGCTCCATTAGGTCCAATGTATGTAACACATGCATCTTCATCCACTTTTGCAGAAATCGCTTTTAAAATTGGTTCTACAAGCTGATAGGCTTCCTTTTGACCACCAGGCATAATAGAAGGTCCCTTAAGTGCTCCTTCTTCACCGCCTGATACCCCTGTTCCTATAAAGTGAATACCTGTGGATTCCAATTCTTTATTACGTCTAATTGTATCTTGGAAAAACGTATTTCCACCATCTATTAAAATATCATCTTTTTCAAGGTATGGCTTTAAGGATTCAATTGTAGCGTCAGTTGCACTACCAGCCTTAACCATTAACAATATTTTACGTGGTGTTTCTAATGATTGAACAAATTCTTCAATCGTTTTCAAGCCTACAAAATTCTTTCCTTCTGCTTCGTTCTTTAAAAATTCCTCTGTTTTTTCATAAGAACGGTTGAAAACAGATACTGAGTAGCCTCTACTTTCAATGTTTAGCGCAAGATTTTTTCCCATTACGGCTAAGCCGATTACACCAATTTGTTGTTTTGACATCATTTTTTTCCTTTCTAAATAAATTCTTCTTCGTTATTCAGGTGAAAAATTACCACTCAAATAAAAACTTCAAATTAATTTGTTTTGTAAACTAATTAATAATAGAAAGATACCATTTAATATGTTGTTGTGTCAATATTACGAAAATAAACGTTATTAAAATGTTACAGCCAAATCGATACATTTCAGCACATGAAGGTGTGTTTCCCTTCCTTGTTTTGGACCTTTTATGTAATGTATTTCTTCTTAGAGAATTGTTCATTAAAATTTGCTATTTAAGAACGTGATTCTATATATGAATCTACATACTAATAATTCTTAATACCAATCATTTTTACAAGATATTCTTGCTAACCATGGATGGTACGTGAAATTATTGGAAAAAATACTTTTGAAAGGGGTGCAAAAGATGAAAAAGCAAAAAAGCTCAACTGAACAACCAACAATTGCAGAAGGTATGAATACTGAGGATGAATTGCAACAAGATGCCAGCTCAGAGGAAATTTCTAAAGGAGAATATACGAATGTAACGACTCTCTCTTTAGATGAAAATGATCCAAGTTAAATAATATAGATTATGAACCTTTACAACGTTATTTTTAACGGTGTCAGTTTGTAGACAAAGTAAAATTTGCTAGCCCTTCAGACTGATTGCTAACGCTCGCTTTCGAGGCACGAAGCCTTGTGAGGAGCGGAGTTACCGGTGTTGGGGAATGAGCACCGCAGCAAGGTGAGTAACGAAGAAAGCGAGCGTTTGTCAACAGTCTGACACCGTTATTTTAAACGGTGTTTTCATTTACTATTTCATCTCTCGATAAAGAGGTATGACTATTTAGTAGAAGAAAAAACTAAATTTGTACGGTTTGTTTCTTAATTTATTGTGAATTCATATAAAAAACGTCCCAAATCCTCGATAAAAAGGATTTAAGACGTTCCGTTGTTTTAAAAAATTTATTATAAAGCTACAGTATAACCTTTAGCTCCCTTTTTCAATTCTTCTCCATTTACATACAGTTTACGCTCTTCATTTTCAGGTAAATAGAAGCTAAAAGTTTCGTATGGAAGCTTGTATTCTCCTTCAAATTTGTAGCTTACTTCTATTTTTTCTGTATCTACATTCATTTGAACATAAACGATCGTATGATTTTCCTTGTAGTTAGCTGAGACACCATCATCCTCATAAAGAGCATAAGAAGTACTGCCTGATTGCTTGTGTGGGAATAACAGGAATCCTCGTTCATCCTTATCTTTATTTGAGAAAGTAGAATCTGTATCATTAATCGGAATAATACTTCCTCCTTTTATTAGCAAAGGATTGTATTCCAATGGTGCCGCGAGTGTCACAGTTTGACCTCCTTCATACCAGACAGATGTATGATAGTCATACCAACCGCCTTCATATGTTGGCAGGTAAACAACTCTTTCCCTTTGTCCTTCTTCAACAACTGAAGCAACAAGCATGGATTCACCTAACATGAAATCATCATTTTCCTCAAATGTTTTGACATCTGATTCAAATTCATAAAAAGTAGGACGAAGGATTGGCTCATACTTTTCATGTGCATTGTATAAAGCAGTATAAAGATATGGCGTTATTCTGTGACGAAACTTGATTAAATCTCTGATCGTACCAGTTGTCTCTTCATACATCCAAGGAACATTAACTGATTTATCGTCATTCCATGAGTGAATGGTAAAACGCGGATGGAAAATTCCGTTTTGTACCCATCTAACCAATAATTCCGGTTCTGGAGCCGGCCCTGAGAACCCGCCAATATCATGTCCGATATTATAAATACCTGACATGCTTAACCCAAGTCCCATTTTGATATTATATTTTAGGGATTTCCAGCTTGTATAGTTGTCACCGGACCACGTTTGCACGTAACGCTGCATACCTGGGCTTCCTGATCTGGAAATTAAATATGGTCTAATGTCTGGAGCGAATTCTTTTTGTGCTTCATATGAAGCTTTCATCATAAGAAGCGGCTGCAAAGAGCGCACAGCTTCAAAATTAATTCCCTCTCCAAAGCCATTACATTGTGCATCTTTAGACCAAATTTCGAATTCATTATTATCATTCCATGTGGAATCGATTCCGTATTCAAGCAGCTGTTCTGTTACTTTTTGCTTCCACCATTTAACAGACTCTTCGTTTGTAAAGTCAACATATGCGCCCACTTCATCCCAGAATTGAGACATTTCCGTATTTCCATCACCTGATTTTATAAACATCTCTTTTTCATTCAACTCACTGAAAAGAGGGTGATCCTTTAATAAAGCGGGTTTAATATTCGCACAAAGCTTAACCCCTTTTTCATGGTAGTGATTAATAAATCCTTTAGCATCCGGAAACTTATCTGTATTCCAATTGAATACGTAACGCTTATCTTCTATTGAAGTATATCCTGAAGATAACTGAAATGAATCACAGAGGATGTCATGCTCTTCACACTCTTCAATAAACTTATTCAATTGTTTCTGAGCATCTGGAGCATCCGTATAAGTCATTGTCGAGCCTGAATATCCAAAACTCCACTTAGGAGCAAATATTGTCTTACCAGTTAGCCAAGAATACTTTTTCACAACATCCTTCACTTCAGGTCCTAAAATGATATAGTAATCTAAATCCCCATCCATAGATTGATAGTAGCGGTACCAACCATGATAGTTATCCATTTCATTACCCATATCAAAGATGCTTTGTGCCATATTATCGTAGAAAATACCAAACGAAATACCTGTTTGCTTGCTTCTCGTAATATAAAATGGAATATGTTTATACAATGGATCCGTATGTTGAGCATCATACCCCATTGGATCAATACTTAACATTCTATAACGTTTACCGTATCGATCCATATCTCCACTTTTTTCACCTAGTCCGTAATACTGTTCATCTTTCGTACGTTGGAGATAATGGAAAATTCCCTCTCCCAATGAACCGTCAAAATTATAGGCCTGTGTTGCACGGTCAGCAGCAATTTGTTTTACATTTCCTTCATTATCTTTGGAGAACCATTTAATTTTAAATCCATCTAAATCAATGTCCAACTTTAACAATTCTGTCTCAACTATGCAGGCTCTTCCATCATTCCGAAACGAATATTCCGGTAAGGAAAATGGTGATATATCCAGACGATCTCTTCCCTTAAGAGGCACATCATCCATGCCTGGAGCGACAAGCCATGTATGTTTCACTTCCAACTGATCACTTTTGGTCATCAATACTCGTATCATATCCTGTTCTAAAACAATAATTCGTGCTAGAACATTTGAGTTTTCTAAACTAAAAGATAACGTATTATTCTTTTCTTCTAAAAATTGAAATTGATATTTTTCTCTTAATGACATAGTCTCACCTTTTTCTTTATGTTGTCAGTTATTTAAGTTTGTTTCGTCCAATTAGTGATTAAACTAGAACATTAATAGCCAAGTAATCTTGGTAACACCATACTAATTTCCGGTATATACGTAACAAGAAGCAAGACGATAATGATCACAATATAGAATGGTATAAGTGGTTTGATAACATCTTCCAAATCTAAATTTGCAATACTTGCCCCCACGAACAACGCACTTCCTACAGGAGGTGTAATATTTCCAATACTCAAGTTCATGATTAACATAACTCCAAAATGAATCGGATCCATTCCAAAGCTCGTTGCAATCGGTAAGAAAATTGGTGTGAAAATTAGAACCGCTGGAGTAATATCCATGAATGTCCCGATAATTAACAAGAATATATTTATAATTAATAGAACAATAATTGGGTTATCAGAAATCCCCATAATAATTTCACTTATAGCCGTAGGTATGCCGGTAAATGCCATAACCCAGGACATAATTGAAGATGCTGCAACAAGAAGCATAATAACAGCTGTAATTTCAACTGTTTCCATGATGATTCTCGGCATGTCTGAAATCTTAACTGTACGGTAAATCAACGCTAATAAAAATGTATATGCAACAGCTACAGCTGCAGCTTCAGTTGCAGTGAAAATACCGCCTAAGATTCCACCTATAACGATAACTATTAACAATAAACTTGGAATGGCATCTAAAAATGTTTTAAACGCTACTTTAAAAGAAACTCTTTCTGATACTGGGTAATTTCTTCGTTTCGCAATAATAAAGCCAACAACCATACATGCTAATCCCCATAAAATCCCTGGAATATAGCCAGCAATGAACAGAGCTGCTACAGAAGTTCCACCACTTACTAGGGAGTAGATAATCAATGCACCACTTGGAGGAATAATAAGGCCAGTTGGTGCAGAAGCAATATTTACAGCAGCTGAGAATTTAGGGTCATAGCCTTCTTTCTTTTGTAGCGGTCCAATTGTACCGCCAATTGCTGCCGCTGCTGCTACAGAAGAACCGGAAAGAGAACCAAATAACATGTTCCCCAACACGTTTGCATGACCTAGAGACCCTGGCATTCTACCAACAAGCACTTTCGCAAAGTTGATGAGACGCTCAGCAATTCCACCATTATTCATTAAGATCCCAGAAAGAATAAAAAAGGGAACGGCGAGCAACGTAAAACTATCCAGTCCTGTTACAATCTTTTGTGATGCCGTAAATATTGCCATGTCCCAAGGCAAAACCGAAACAATTGCAGCCATTGAAGAAATGACAATACTTACAGAAATAGGCACACTTAAAACAAGCATGAGTAAAAATACAATAATTAAGACAAGCCCCGCCTGTAATGCCATGAATGCTCACTCCTTTTTTCCTTTATACCTAAAAGTTGTCGTTACGGTCTATCCACCTACGACTGTGTTATTTGTTTTCGTAAAGTAATCCTTTATATGAAGGATTAAATAAAATAAAAATAGAACACCTGACACGATAAGACTTAAATATAAATATTGCATCGGCATTCCCAATGCTGAAGAAACTTGCCCAACTGCATTTTGATAGGCTTTTGTTCCACCGAATAGAAGAATAACCGCAATGAAAACTAGCACAAACGCTTCAACAAGCAAGTTAAGGTATAGTTGATATTTCTCAGGTACTTTCCGGGCAACAAACACAACAGCTAAATGTTTCTTTTTTCCGTATGCATAAGCTGATCCAACCATAGTCAACCAAATAAGAGAATATCGCAAAAACTCCTCTGATACTGTACTAGGAGAATTTAATACAAAACGAGTAAACACTTGCCAACAAGCCACTAAAACCATAACGATCATTAAGGAGCATGTTAAAAATGCTGTCACCTTATCCACTATTTTTCTCATCAGATCGTCACCTTCTCTTTCAATATTTTGATAGGCCTCTTAATTTCTGTTAATAAACTTACCAGAATTTAAAGAGGCCTATTGTCTTCACTACCTATTTAAGATAGCTTTGAAAATCATCAAAGTATTTTGCATTGTTTTCATTTTCTGCTTTGTATGTTTCATGTAATGGTGCTGCAGCATCAATGAAGGCTTTTTTATCAATCGTGTAGAATGTTACACCCATTTCTTCTGAAGCCTTGATTGAATCTTCAACTGCTTTTTGCCATACATCTTTATGACTTTCAGATGATGCTTTTGCCGCATCTTGAATTGCTTTTTGCTGATCTTCAGATAACTTGTCCCACATGTTAGTGCTTACAATTAAAACATCAGGTACATATTGGTGTTCTGTATACGTGTAGGCTTTGGCAACTTCTCCATGTTTGTTGTTTGTTAGAGCCGTTTCATTATTTTCTGCCCCATCAATAACACCTTGTTGCAGAGAAGTGTAAACTTCACCAAATGACATTGGAGTTGGCGCTCCCCCCATTGCTTCGATCATAGAAATCGATGTCGGACTTTCTTGTACACGAATTTTCATACCTTTCATATCTGCAGGTGACTCAACTTTTTTATCAGCTGTATAGATACTGCGTTGACCTCCATCATACCAGCCAATAGCAACAAACCCTTGATCTTTGGTACCTTGGAAAATCTCCTGCACAGCTTCACTATTGTCCATCACTTCATGATAATGTTCTCTGCTTTGGAAAATATATGGCAGTGAGAAGATTGCATAGTTAGTATCAAACGCTTCCAATGCACTCGCACTTACTTTTGCCATGTCAAGTGTTCCTGACTTTACAAGCTCAATTACATCACGTTCTTGACCAAGCTGACCATTTGGGAATAGTTCAACCTTAACACTTCCATCTGAATTTTCCTCAGATAGTTTCGAAAACTCCATTAATGATGTATGAACAGGGTGATCTTCTGGTTGATTATGCGCTAAACGTAATGAAACAGATTTTGCACCATCACCTTCTGCGTTACTTCCTCCTGAACTATTTGATCCACATGCAGCTAATAATGATAACGATAGAATACTAGTTGCAGCGATTGAAAATATTTTTTTCATTTTCATAGATATGTCCCCCTAGCTTTCATGTTTAATGTCTAAAAAATTTGACTGTCTGTAATCCTTTTCAACTACTTCCAAAAAAATATTTGTTATAGAAGAAAGTCCTTTTCCACTAAAAAACGTTTTCATTTTAAAGATATAAAGGGTTTTCATTCCTTTCAAAACAAATATAACAACGTTGTTATTACATTACCTATGCTACATGATGAAAACCCTTTTTTCAAGTGTTTTTCGACAAAAAATTTATGAAAATATCATTGAAAGCGTTTGACAATTCTCTTTACACCTGTAAAAATATGAATATATATTTTAAAATCGTGATTATTAATAACAACATTGGCAAACGTTGTTATTGAAGTATAAAAATAAATCTATAGTTGGTGAATTCTCATGACAATAACAATAAAGGATATTGCAAAACAAGTTGGTGTTAGCTACTCAACCGTATCAAAGGCTCTAAATAATAGTCCGCTTGTCAAACAGGAAACAAAAGATAAAATTATTAAATTAGCAAAAGAGATGGGCTATGAACCAAATTATGCAGCTCAAAGTCTTGTCTCAAAACAATCAAGGGTAATCGGCTTAATTTGGCCAACCTTAGAACGAGTCGCGCCTTCTACATTAATTACAAAGATTAACGAAGAAATTAGTAAACATAACTATTCAATGATCCTATCAATTAACTCAATAGAAGAATCAATAGAAATGTTTAAACGATTCCAAGTAGATGGAGTCATCATCTTTAATAGAGATAACTTTGAAATGCCAAAAACCTTTCCAATGCCTGTTGTGACTTATGGTGTTAATAAAAATAAGTCTATCCCGGTAATTGATGTAAATTATAGAGAAGCCATGCAAACAGCGGTTGAATACTTATATCACCTGGGGCATGAAAACATCGCTTTTCTCGGAGACTTTTCTTTTATTGATGAAAGACAAGTAGAAAAATATTACGGTTTTCAGCAAGCAATGGAAAAATTTAGTTTAAAATTAAATAGTCATAACTTAATCAATACCGGCGGACTTGATTGGTATGATGGCTACATGGCCACAAACCGCCTTTTAAGCTCACCGTTTCAGCCAACAGCTATTATTGGAACAAGTTATGACATCAGTGCAGGGATAGTTCGTTCTTTAAGACAAGCGAATTATATTCTCCCAAAGGATATGTCTGTTATAAGCTATGATAATATTCCGCAAATGGAAAACTTGGAAGTTCCATTAACAAGCGTTGGAGTGCCTGTTGAAGAAATTGCTCAAAACATGGTGCAAACGTTGTTAAACTATATTAAGGATCCAGCTACAGTTCCACTTAGTCAAACATTAACACCAAAAATTAACGAAAGAACTTCCTGTGCCAGAGCTGGAAAATTTCAATTAGGTCAATAAGAGAGAAGATGATTCCAGCAAGAAAAACCGGAATCATCTTTTTTCCATTTCGAGCATTTCAAGTATTCATTAATAATTTGAAACACCCGTGTTGCTGGAATCATGTCCTGTTGCAGCCTCAATTGCTACTTCAAGTTCAGCAGAGAACCTCTTGTTTTGGATATCAGTCCACTCAAATCGTTCACTCATATATCGGCAAACATCAGCTTTCCACTTTCTAACTGAATCAATATCAAATAACAGATTTCCAGTTCTTCTAAAATAAAAATCAACTGGCGTAGCTGCCATCTCACATTCAATTGCATAAATCAACTTCGCAAGTACAACTAATGGAAGTCCATACTTACTCGCTTCGTCTTTCTTTTCATGAAGTAATTCAAAGACATCTGAAACATTCGAACCGTAAAATGACGCAAGATGTAGTGCCTCTTCTTTTGATAGTCCAATATTTACTCCTTTTGCTGCTGCATCTTGAACAAATTTTTCAAATTTTTTCGACCCTCCAACTTCTCCTCCGGAAATCGGCAACTTCAAAGTTTGACACCCTTTAAAGGTTCTTCCCTCTTCTGATTGAAATTTCTGAGCCACAACATTCACAATCGTTTCAGCCATTTTTCTATAACCTGTTAGTTTCCCGCCGGCAATTGTGATAAGGCCTGATTCAGATTCCCAAATCTCATCTTTACGTGAAATCTCTGAAGGGTCCTTCCCTTCTTCCAGAATAAGAGGACGTACCCCAGCCCAAGAAGATTCCACATCCCTTCTTGTTGCCTTAACTTCAGGAAACATAAAATTAATAGCATCAATAATGTAATCAACATCCTCCTGAGTAATTTCCGGTGAAACAGGATCTCCATGATAGAATGTATCCGTTGTTCCCACGTAGGTTTTTCCATTTCTAGGAATAGCGAAGATCATTCTTTTGTCTTCTTTTGTATCAAAATAAATTGCTTGCTTTAACGGGAAGCGGGACTGATCGATGACGATATGAACACCTTTTGATAAGATCAAACCCTTTCCTTTTTTAGATCCGTCTTTTTCCCTTAAACCATCTACCCATGGTCCAGTGGCATTAATCACTTTTTTCGCTCGAATTTCATATATTTCACCAGTTAACTGGTCTTCAACTACGACTCCTATTACTTTGCCTGCTTCATAGAGAAAATCTTTAACTTTTGCATAATTTATTGCTGTTGTTCCTTTGTTAACTGCTGCTTTTAAAACTTCAATCGTTAGCCTTGCATCATCTGTACGATATTCAACATAGTAACCGCCACCCTTTAACCCTTCTTTTTTAATCAAAGGTTCTCTCTCTAGCGTTTCTCCTACATTAAACATCACTCTGCGTTCGCTTTTTTTCACTCCTGCCAGGAAGTCATATACTCTTAGCCCAATAGAAGTCATAAATTTACCAAAATTTCCTCCTTCATAAAAAGGAAGTAACATCCACTCTGGTGTTGTTACATGTGGACCATTTTCATAAACAATCGCTCTTTCCTTCCCAACTTCTGCTACTACTTTAAAGTCCAACTGTTTTAAATATCTTAATCCTCCGTGTACAAGCTTTGTGGAACGACTGGATGTACCT
>Ga0182745_1002839_pt1 | contig 15226 bp, 10 predicted proteins | sample eDN3rd30CKraftBY_FD_128523 | JGI IMG/M metagenome (GOLD analysis project Ga0182745, IMG submission 128523) | Enriched backyard soil microbial communities from Emeryville, California, USA - eDNA 3rd pass 30_C Kraft BY (version 2) (version 2) | ecosystem: Environmental > Terrestrial > Soil >...
GTCGTGGTGGCGACGGGCGAGCAGGTCACGATCGGCCTGCTGGCGATGGCGCTGCAGCAGGAAGGGGTCAAGTCGCGTTCCTGGGTCGGTTGGCAGCTGCCGATCAAGACGGACGACGCCTACGCAAAGGCACGGATCGTCGAGATCGACACGGTCGAGATGGCGAGGACCATGGCGGCGGGCGAGGTTCCTGTGGTGCCGGGATTCCAGGGCATTTCGCCGGAAGGCCGCATCACGACGCTGGGGCGTGGCGGGTCCGATACGTCCGCGGTGGCGCTGGCGGCGGCGCTCAAGGCCGATCGCTGCGACATCTACACCGACGTCGACGGCGTCTATACGACCGATCCGCGCATCGTCGAGAAGGCCCAGAAGATCGACCGCGTGACCTACGAGGAAATGCTCGAAATGGCGTCGCTCGGCTCGAAGGTGCTGCAGACGCGCTCGGTCGAGCTGGCGATGAACCATCATGTGCGCGTGCAGGTGCTGTCGTCGTTCGACGAGGCGCTCGGCAGCGACCTGCCCGGAACTCTGGTTGTGGACGAGGAAGAGATCATGGCCCAGGGCCTCGAGAAGTCCGTCGTGAGCGGCATCGCCTTCGCCAAGGACGAGGCGAAGATCACCGTGACCCAGGTGCCCGACCGGCCCGGCGTCGCGGCCGCCATCTTCGGCCCGCTGGCCGCGGCGAACATCAACGTCGACATGATCGTGCAGAACGTCTCGGTCGACGGCAGCTCGACCGACATGACCTTCACGGTGCCCAAGCCCGACCTGGCGCGTGCGGTGCAGCAGCTCGAGCGCGCGAAGGAGGAGCTGAAGTTCGCCGAGGTCAAGTCCGACCTCAACGTCTCCAAGGTCTCGGTGATCGGCGTCGGCATGCGCAGCCATGCCGGCGTCGCGCTCAAGATGTTCGAAACCCTTGCCGCCAAGGGCATAAACATCCAGGTCATCTCCACGTCGGAGATCAAGATCAGCGTGCTGGTGGCTGCCGAATACACAGAACTGGCGGTGCGGGCGCTTCACACGGCCTATGAGTTGGATGCCGCCTGAGCGTCCCGGCAGGGTATTGGAACGCCCCTAATTCGCGGCTGGACTCTGCGAATTAGCCGGTAGGCAGTCCGGCGCGGGTCTTGCTATAAGCGGCGCATGGACGCCGCGCTCGCTCAGATGTCTTGCTGCAACGCCCGACCGAGCAATTCGGCGGCCGCGGCCTGGCGAGTTTGCGCCTGCGTCATCGACCGCAGCTTCGTCGTCATTCGACTCAAGCATCTAGCGGTCTGACCATGGAGAGATCGACTCCCCTGGCCGGACCGCGAATGCTCCTCAAGCGGCTCCGGGACACGATGGCGCGTGCCGAGTCCGTCGAAGTGACGCTGGGCGAGGTCGTGCGCCTGGTCGCCAACGAAATGGTGGCCGAGGTCTGCTCGATCTACCTGCTGCGCGCGGGCGAAGTGCTGGAACTGTTCGCAACCCAGGGCCTCAATCCTTCGGCCGTCCACACGACGCGCCTGCGGGTCGGCGAGGGCCTGGTCGGCGACATCGCCGCCCACGGAAGGCCGCTGGCGCTCGACGACGCCCAGCATCATCCACAATTCGCCTACCGCCCCGAGACCGGTGAGGAAATCTATCACTCGCTGGCGGGTGTGCCGATCGTGCGCGCCGGCCGGGTGCTGGGCGTCCTGGTCGTGCAGAATCGCACCCGTCGACAGTACGACGAGGAAGAGGTCGAGACTCTGCAGACCATCGCCATGGTGCTGGCGGAACTGGTCTCGGCCAGCCACGTCGTCAGTCCCAACGAGGTCCAGCAGGTCGATGGCATCGGTCTGCTGCCGTTGCGCGTCGACGGCGTGCAACTCACGCCCGGCGTCGCGATCGGCCGCGCCGTGCTGCATGAACCCCGAATCGTCATTCAGCGTGTCGTCGCGGAAGATGTCGAACAGGAGCAGATCCGCTTCCTCGAGGCACTACGTGGCGTCCGCGAGGACGTCGATCGCATGCTCGAGGCGCACGACATGCAGTCGGGCGAGCAGCGCGAAATTCTCGAGACCTTCCGCATGTTCGTCGACGATCGCGGCTGGGCAGAGCGGGTGCGCGAGGCCATCGGCTCCGGCCTCACCGCCGAGGCCGGCGTCCAGCGCGCCTTCGACGATGTCCGCACCCGCCTCGGCCAGTCGACCGATCCCTATATCCGTGAGCGGCTGAGCGATCTGCAGGATCTCAGCAACCGGTTGCTGCTGCGGCTGACCGGTCGCGTCGCGACCGATCCCAGCACATTGCCGGACGACATGATCGTGGTCGCCCGCGACATGGGGCCGGCCGAGCTGCTCGATTACGACCGCAACCGTCTGCGCGGTGTCGTGCTGGAGGAGGGCTCGGCGCTCAGCCACGTGGCGATCGTGGCGCGCGCCCTCGACATTCCGGTGGTCGGTCGCGCGCCGAATGTGCTGGCGAGGGTCGAGGCGGGCGATCCGATCGTGGTCGACGGCGACAATGCCCAGGTCCTCGTGCGACCGGCCGAGGACATTCTCCAGACGGTCCATCTCGCACTCGACGCGCGCGCCGAGCGCCGTCGCAAATACGCGGCCCTGCGCGACTTCCCGCCAGCGACTCGCGACCAGGCGCGGATCTCGCTCAACATGAATGCCGGCCTGCTGATCGACATGCAGCATCTCGACGATACGGGCGCCGATGGCGTCGGCCTCTATCGGACAGAGATTCCGTTCATGGTGCGTTCGGAGTTTCCCGACGTCGACGCACAGGCCTGGCTCTACGGACGCGTGCTCGACCTGGCGGATGGGCGGCCCGTGGTTTTTCGTACACTCGATGTCGGCGGCGACAAGGTCCTCCCTTATATCGGTGCCTTCGGTGACGAGAATCCCGCAATGGGCTGGCGCGCCATCCGCATCGGGCTCGATCGTCCGGCGATGCTGCGCCGTCAGCTGCGCGCGATGATTCTCGCTGCCAACGGACGTCCCCTGTCGGTCATGTTCCCCATGATCGCCGAGGTCACCGAATTGCTACGGGCACGTCATCTTCTCGATCTCGAACTCGATCGTTCGCGCAGGCGTGGTCAGCCGGTGCCCGAGAGCTTGCGTGTCGGCGTCATGTTCGAGGTGCCTGCGCTGGCGTGGCAGCTCGACAGTCTGATGCCACATGTCGATTTCATTTCGATCGGCACAAACGATCTCCTGCAGTTTCTCTACGCCGCCGATCGTGGCAACACACGTCTCGCCGGTCGTTACGACAGCTTGTCGCCGGCGCTCCTTCGACTGCTACATTTTGTAGTGAACAAAGTGCGTCCTGCCGGTGTGGACGTTGCCGTGTGCGGAGAGATGGCCGGCCGGCCGGTCGAGGCATTGGCGTTACTCTCGATCGGCATACGCTCTCTCTCGATGTCGCCGGGCGCGATCGGCCCGGTGAAGGCGATGATCCGTTCGCTCGATCTCAACGACGCGGCAGGTTTCATGACAACTGCGCTTACGCAACCCGATCGCCCGTTGCGTGAGACGTTGCGTCTCTTCGCCGCCGATCACTCCATCGAAATTTAACAGCGGAAAGTCGAATCGCTTTTGCCCTGTCATGGGGCCTCTGCTAAGAGTCGCGACGAGGGGACAAGCAGGGAATTTCAATGCCGGATCAGGTTGACTGGCGGGCGATTGAGCGCGAGGCCGGACCGGGCCAAGCGGTCGGTCGACTCCTACGCGATCAACGCGAGGCACGCGGTCTGGACCTGACTCAAATCGAGAAGAGCATTCGGATCCGGCGTTCTCATCTCGAAGCGATCGAGGATGGTCGCTACGACCAGCTCCCCGGCGCCGCTTACATTCCCGCCTTCCTGCGGGCTTACGCAACCCATCTCGGTCTCGACGCCGAGAAGGTCCTGACCGCCTACCAGCTGTCCGGTGCCGTGCCGATCAAGCGTCCCGTAACGCTGCCGGCGAATTTCCCGGTGATGGAGCGGCGCGCGCCGATCGGTCTCGCGGTTCTCACCGTTCTGCTCGTCGTCGGGGCGGGGTATGGCGTGTGGAACTACATGCCCCGCGATCAGGCCGTCGTTGCGCAGAAGGTTCCGCCCGTGCCGGATCGTCTGCTCTCCGAGCGGCCGAGCCCGCCGGCCGCCGCGCCCAACCCGTTCGTTGCTCAATTGCCGTCTCGCCCTGCACCGGACACGCGCACCCTCGGTGGTTCGCTGCCCGCGCAGGTCTGGCCCGCCCAGCGACAGGACAGCAGCGCTCCCGCTGCGACGCTGGCGCCGCCGCCGGTCGTGGTCGCCGTTCCTGCGCCGCCGCCGGTCGTGATGGCCGTGCCGTCGATCGGCCAGGCGCAGGCCGCGCAGCCGCCCGCCCCCATCGACCCGCCGCGGATCGACCAGCCGCGCGCTCCCGTCGAGGAAGCCACCGCCCGTCCGGCCGAGGCGACGCCTGCCCTGCCGCCGCCGATTCCGGTCCGCGTCAACACGCCGATCAGCGTGAAGAGCAACAGCTGGGTCGAGCTTCGTGCTCCCAATGGAGACGTGCTGACGCAGACCTACGTCCGCGCCGGCGAAAGCTATGTCGTTCCCGCGGGCATCGCCTACCGCATCACCGAGGCCCGATAATCCGCGTCGCGCCTTTGTAGCGGCCTCCGGCTGGCGGAGGCGGGGCGCCGCCGCTACATTGTCCCCATGAGCATCAGACCGTACCGCGACATACAGCGCCGCAAGTCGCGGCGCGTGATGGTCGGGTCCGTGCCGGTGGGCGGCGATTCGCCGATCACCGTGCAGACCATGACCAACACGCTGACCGCGGACGCCGAGGCGACCATCGCCCAGATCCGCCGCTGCGAAGAGGTGGGTGTGGACATCATCCGTGTGTCCTGCCCTGACGAGGAGTCGACGGCGGCGCTGCCCAGGATCGTGCGGGCCGCGAAGGTCCCGATCGTGGCCGACATCCACTTTCACTATAAGCGCGCCATCGAGGCGGCCGACGCGGGCGCCGCCTGCCTGCGCATCAACCCGGGAAACATCGGCAGCGCCGAGCGGGTGCGCGAGGTCGTCAGGGCTGCCAAGGACCACGGCTGTTCCATGCGCATCGGCGTCAATGCCGGTTCGCTGGAGAAGGACCTGCTGGAGAAGTACGGCGAGCCCTGCCCGGAGGCGATGGTCGAGAGCGCGCTCGACCATGCGCGCATCCTGCAGGACCACGACTTCCACGAATTCAAGATCAGCGTGAAGGCGTCCGACGTCTTCCTGGCGGTCGCCGCCTACCAGCAGCTCGCCGACGCCTGCGACTACCCGCTGCATGTCGGCGTCACCGAGGCGGGCGGCACGCGCACCGGCACGGTGAAGTCGTCGATCGGCATGGGTTCGCTCCTGTGGGCCGGCATCGGCGACACGATCCGGGTCTCGCTCTCGGCCGAGCCCGAGGAAGAAGTCCGCGTCGGCTTCGAGATGCTGAAGGCGCTGAACCTGCGGCATCGCGGCGTGAACGTCATTTCCTGCCCGTCCTGCGCGCGTCAGCAGTACGACGTCATCCGCACCGTCGAGGCGCTGGAGAAGCGTGTCGCCCACATCACCACGCCGATGACGGTGTCGGTGATCGGCTGCGTCGTGAACGGACCCGGCGAGGCGCGGGAAACCGACATCGGCTTCACCGGTGGCGGCTCCAATACCCACCAGGTCTATATCGCCGGCGTTCCGCATCATCGGCTGAAGGACGGCAACGTCGTCGACCATCTGGTCGGGCTGATCGAGAAGAAGGCGGCCGAGATCGAGGCCGCCAAGGCGGAAGAAGCCGAGCGACATCGCGCCGCTGCCGAGTAGCAGTCCCAGGCCCTTCCTTTCCCGACGATCTTTCGAGGCGATTCTCCGTGAGCAAGATGCAACCCATGCGTGGCACGCACGATATCCTCCCCGACGACTACCGGCGCTTCGCGCATGTCGTCGACACCGCGCGCGACGTGGCGCGCCTCTACGGCTATCGCGAGATGGCGACGCCGATCTTCGAATTCACCGAGCTGTTCGCCCGCGGCATCGGCGAGACGACCGACGTGGTGTCGAAGGAGATGTACACCTTCAAGGATCGCGGCGACGAATCGCTGACCCTGCGGCCGGAGTACACGGCCGGCATCTGCCGCGCCTTCGTGTCGAACGGCGAGTTGGCGCAGCATCTGCCGCTCAAGGTCTTCGCCGCGGGCCCGATGTTCCGCTACGAGCGTCCTCAGAAGGGACGGCAGCGCCAGTTTCACCAGATCGATCTCGAAGTGCTGGGCGCGCCCGAGCCGGGGGCCGACATCGAAGTGATTTCCGTCGCGGCTGACATCCTCGACAGGCTGACGATCCTCGACCGCTGCGTGCTCAAGATCAATTCGCTCGGCGACCCGGAGAGCCGGGCGGGCTATCGCAAGGTCCTGACCGACTACTATTCAGGTCACGTGGACAAGCTCTCCGATGATTCGCGCAATCGGCTGGCGCGCAATCCGCTGCGCATCCTCGACAGCAAGGACGAGGGCGACAAGGCGATCAACGCCAGTGCCCCGAGCTTCAGCGATCACCTGAACGAGGCCAGCCGCGACTTCTTCAAGTCGGTGCAGGACGGGCTCACGGCCGCCGGCATCGCCTTCGAGGTCGATCCGGCGCTGGTGCGCGGCCTCGACTACTATACCCACACCGCCTTCGAGTTCGTGACCACGCATCTCGGCGCCCAGGGCACCGTGCTGGGCGGCGGTCGCTACGACGGGCTGATCGCCGAGCTGGGTGGGCCGCCGACAGCCGGCATTGGCTGGGCGGGTGGCATCGAGCGGCTGATGATGCTGGCCGACGAACCGAAGCCCCTGCCGCGACCCGTCGTCATTGCGCCGCTGGGCGCGGCGGCCGAGGCAAAGGCCCTGGGCATCGCGCGCAGCCTGCGCAAGCAGGGTATCGCCGTCGAGCAGGACTATCGCGGCAACATGAAGCGACGCATGCAGAGGGCCAACAAGCTCAATGCCCGCGCCGCGCTGATCATCGGCGACGACGAGCTGGCCAAGGGCGTGGCCCAGCTCAAGGATCTCGACAGCGGCGCGCAGCGCGAAGTGTCATTCGAGAGCCTTGCTGAAGCCCTGAAGGTCTGAGATGTCGCTGTTATTGAAACTCAACCAGGTCGTGACGCGGCATGCCGAGCTGCAGGCGGCACTGTCCGCCGGTACGCTCGATTCGCAGAAGTTCGTCGCGGCCTCGAAGGAATATGCCGACCTCGGCCCGCTCGTCGACGCGGTCAACGAATGGCACAAGGCCGAGCGCGATTTGAAGGATGCCGAGGCGATGGCCTCCGATCCCGACATGAAAGCGATGGCGGAGGAGGAGGCGGCGGAGATCCGCAAGCGCCTGCCCGAGCTCGAGCGCACCGTGAAGCGGATGCTGCTGCCCAAGGATGCGGCGGACGAGAAGAACGCCATCCTGGAAATCCGCGCCGGCACCGGCGGCGACGAGGCGGCGCTTTTCGCCGCCGACCTGTTCCGCATGTACCAGCGCTATGCCGCCGAAAAGGGCTGGAAGTTCGAAGTCATGGAGCTGTCGGACACCGGCATCGGCGGTTACCGCGAGGCAGTCGCCACAGTGACCGGTCGCAGCGTGTTCGCACGCCTCAAGTTCGAGTCCGGCGTGCATCGCGTGCAGCGTGTCCCGGCGACCGAGGCCCAGGGCCGCATTCACACCTCCGCCGCGACGGTCGCGGTGCTGCCGGAAGCAGAGGAGGTCGACATCAAGATCGACGAGAAGGACCTGCGCATCGACGTGTTCCGTGCCTCGGGGCCGGGTGGCCAGTCGGTCAACACGACCGATTCGGCCGTCCGGATCACCCATCTTCCGACCGGGGTGGTGGTCAGCCAGCAGGACGAGAAGAGCCAGCACAAGAACCGGGCCAAGGCGATGAAGATCCTGCGCGCCCGTCTTTACGATGCCGAGCGCCAGCGGCTCGACGATCTGCGGTCTGCCGACCGCAAGGGGCAGGTCGGCAGCGGCGACCGCAGCGAGCGCATCCGCACCTACAATTTTCCGCAGAGCCGGGTGACCGATCACCGGATCAACCTCACCCTCTACAATCTCGCCGAGGTCCTGGACGGGCGCGGGCTGGACGCGATCATCGATGCCCTGACCGCCGAAGACGAAGCCTCGCGCCTGGCGGAGCTCGCGGCCTGACCGGTGGCGGAGAACGCCTCCTACAATGCCCTGCTGCGCGATACCGCCGTCGCCCTGACGGCGGCCGGAATCGACAATGTCCGCTTCGAGGCGCGGCTTCTGCTCAGCCGCGCGGCCGGGCTGACGATCGAGCAACTGATCGCCCGCGGCCCGGACGCGGCGCCGGCAGCGGTGGCGACCCTCTTGCGCGAGCTCACGGCGCGGCGCGTGCGGCGCGAGCCGATGGCCTACATCCTGGGCGAACGCGAATTCTGGGGGCTGCCGTTCACGGTCTCGCCGGCGGTCCTGATTCCCCGCCCCGACAGTGAGACGGTAATCGAGACGGTCCTCGACTTTCTGCCCGACCGCAGTCGCAAGCTGCGGATCCTCGACCTCGGCCTCGGATCGGGCTGCCTGCTCCTCACCTTGCTGCGGGAGTATCCGCAGGCGACCGGCGTCGGGATCGACGCCTCCGAGGCGGCGCTGGCCGTCGCGCGGGCCAATGCAGAGACGCTCGGCGTGGCGTCCCGGGCGCGCCTGCTGGCGGCGGACTGGCGGCAGGAAGGCTGGACGTCGTCGCTGGAGGGGCCTTTCGATCTGCTGGTGTCGAACCCGCCCTATATCGAGAGTGCCGCCGTCGAGGGGCTGATGCCGGAAGTGTCCGCCCACGAGCCGAGGCTGGCGCTCGACGGCGGCGCCGATGGGCTTGCGGCGTATCGCATCATCGCGGCGGCCGCACCCCGGCTGGTCGCTGCCGGCGGCTGGGCCGTCGTCGAGGGGGGCGAGGGACAAGCGGCTGATATCGCCGCGCTTTTTGCGGCGGCAGGCTTCTCCCCGCGGTCTCCCCGGCAGGATCTGGGGGGCGTCGACCGGGTCGTGCCGGCCCAGCATTAAGAGGTTGGCAACCCAAGGGAATGAGACTAGGTTCTCACTACCCCTTGGGGGACATTGGTCCGACCGGTCTGTGGCGGCGGACACCAAAGCCCCTGAATTCAGCCGTGACGGCGCCCGGGAAGGGCAGAGGGGAACTAACAACAACATCCGTCCGGCGTGTAACTGGCCCTAGGTTAATGAGACCAAACAATCGTCAGCGGTCGCGCGGCGGTCGCAGTGGCGGCGGTGGCGGCGGCGGTGGCAACAACCACCATCACAAGCCCCAGCACCACAACCCTAACCGCCCGCCCAATCGAAACCAGATTTTCGACAGCAGCGGCCCCGACGTTCGGGTCCGCGGCAATGCCCACCAGGTCTTCGACAAGTATCAGTCGCTGGCCCGTGAGGCGGCCTCTTCCGGCGATCGCATTCTCGCCGAAGCCTATTACCAGTACGCCGACCATTATTACCGCGTGATCCAGTCCATGGGCGGCTTCGTGCCGCGCAATCAGGGCTGGGAAGGCGGTGAGGACGGTCCGCAGCCGGGCCAGCCCGGTCAGCAGGGCCAGCAGCCCGGCATGTCCCATCAGGGACAGGGCGGTGCGCAGGCGGCCGAAGGAGGCGATGCCTCGTCCGGCGAGCGTGGCGAGCAAGGCCCCGCCGAGCAGCGTTCCTCCGAGCATCGTCCGTCCGAGGCACGCCAGGGCGAGCATCGGCAGGGCGGCGGTAATCGGCAGAGCGATCGCCGCCAGAACGATCGCGACCGGGATCGCGACCGCGACCGCGAGCAGGATCGTAGCGAGGACGAGCCGGGCCTCAACGGGGTGGCTTTTCTGCAGGCGGGGCGCTCTGCGCCGGTGAGCAGCGACCCGTCGGCCGAGGAGCAGCCCGAGGTTCCGGAATTCGTGCCTGCGACCGGTCGGCGCGCCTGATCGGCTGATCCCGCTCCAGCGTCCTAAATCGCCCGCAGGTCGTCGCCTGCGGGCGTTTTCGTTGGCCCCTACAGGTGGATCAGCGTCGGGGCGACGAAAGCCAGGACCGTGAAGGCGAAACCCAGCGCGCCGAGGCCGATCGACAGGAAGGTGAGCCAGATCACCGAGGTGAGGGCGGCGGCGCCTGCCAGCACGATCGCGAGCTGGAAGCAGGCCGAGCCATATTCGAACATGTGATAGGCGGAGAGCGAGCGGTCGCGCTGTGTCTCCTTGACCTTGGCACGGGCCGCCAGCTCCTTGCGGCCTTCCCCGGTCTCCGGCTCGGTATCGTAGCGCTGCGCCGTCTGGCGCCAGCGCTCGGCTTGGGCCTGCAGCGCCGACGGCATCGGCGCCGGCCCGTCCTTGTAGGCGGCCTCGACCTCCTCGGCGGCGGTGCGCAGGGTCGTCTGCCGGATGGTCTTGGACTGGAAGAAGGACCACAGGTTCGACGCGTCGATGTGGCTGGCCAGGGAGTTGGTCTGTGAACTCTTGCCGCCCATTTCCGAGACCGCGAGCAACGCCGCCAGGATGGCAACCAAGAGTGCGATCTTCTTGTTCGAACCTTCGACGTGGCCGTGTCCGCCTGACATTCTTAGCTCCGCGGTAGTAAGGACCGGCGTTCTAGCTCAGGCCTGATTTCGGCGAAAGCCGTACGGGTGATGAGGTCTTGCAGCCGGCCAATCCGATCCCATATCGCCTGCAGGATGCTTCATCTTTCGAGGGTCCGCTCTTCCGCCCGCCGCTCGACGGGGGCGTAAAGGAAAGGGTTAGTGATGAACCAGGAAAAATACACCGAGCGCATGCGGGGCTTCCTCCAGAGCGCCCAGATGATGGCGCTGCGTGAAGGCCACCAGCGGCTTATTCCCGACCATATTCTCAAGGTCCTGCTCGACGATCCGGAAGGCCTTGCGGCCAATCTGATCGGCTCGGCGGGTTGCGATTCGCGCGCGGTCTATCGCGCCGTGGAGGCCAACCTCGCCAAGCAGCCCAAGGTCGAAGGCCAGGGTGCCGGGCAGATTTATCTCGCGCCGGAAACCGCGCGCCTGTTCGAGCAGGCCGAGGCGATCGCCGAGAAGGCGGGCGACTCCTTCGTCACGGTCGAGCGCATGCTGATCGCGCTGGTGCTCGCCAAGGGCACGCCGGCCGCCGAGGCGCTGGCCGCGGGCGGCGTGAAGGCGCAGGCCCTCGAAAAGGCCGTGCAGGAGCTGCGTAAGGGCCGGACGGCCGACTCGGCTTCTGCCGAGGACAGCTACGACGCGCTGAAGAAATATGCGCGCGACCTCACGCAGGCGGCGCGCGACGGCAAGCTCGACCCGGTGATCGGTCGCGACGAGGAAATCCGCCGCACCATCCAGGTGCTGAGCCGCCGCACCAAGAACAATCCGGTGCTGATCGGCGAGCCGGGCGTCGGCAAGACGGCCATCGCCGAGGGCCTCGCGCTGCGCATCGTCAACGACGACGTGCCGGAATCGCTCAAGAACAAGAAGCTGATGTCGCTCGACCTCGGCTCGATGGTCGCGGGCGCCAAGTTCCGCGGCGAGTTCGAGGAGCGCCTGAAGGCCGTGCTGTCGGAGATCTCGTCGGCGGAAGGCGAGATCATCGTCTTCATCGACGAGCTGCACACGCTGATCGGCGCCGGCAAGGCCGACGGTGCGATGGATGCCTCCAACATGCTGAAGCCCGCCCTGGCGCGCGGCGAGCTGCATTGCGTGGGCGCCACGACGCTCGACGAGTACCGCAAGCACATCGAGAAGGATGCCGCTCTCGCGCGGCGCTTCCAGCCCGTCTTCGTGGCCGAGCCGACGGTCGAGGACACGATCTCGATCCTGCGTGGCCTGAAGGAGAAGTACGAGCTGCATCACGGCGTCCGGATCGCGGACTCCTCGATCGTGGCCGCGGCGACCCTGTCCAACCGCTACATCGCCGACCGGTTCCTGCCGGACAAGGCGATCGACCTGATGGACGAGGCGGCCAGCCGCATCCGCATGCAGGTCGACAGCAAGCCCGAGGCGCTGGACGAACTCGACCGGCGCATCATGCAGCTCAAGATCGAGAAGGAAGCGCTCAAGAAGGAAAGCGACCAGGCGTCGCGTGACCGTCTCGAGCGCCTTGAGAAGGAACTGTCCGAGCTCGAGCAGAAGTCGGCGGCGCTGACGGCGCAGTGGACTTCGGCGAAGGACAAGCTGGCCGATTCCCAGAAGGTGAAGGAGCAGCTCGACAAGGCGCGCTCCGAGCTCGACATCGCGCAGCGCCGCGGCGAACTCGCCAAGGCGGGCGAGCTGGCCTACGGCGTCATCCCCGACCTCGAGAAGAAGCTCAAGGAAGCCGAGACCCATGAGGTCGCCGGCGGCAAGGGCGTCAAGGAAGAGGTCATGCCCGAGGACATCGCGGCCGTCGTGTCGCGGTGGACCGGCGTGCCCGTCGACAAGATGCTGGAAGGCGAGCGCTCCAAGCTCCTGCGCATGGAGGAGGAGATCCACAAGCGGGTGATCGGCCAGGACGAGGCCGTCGTCGCGGTGGCGAATGCGGTGCGTCGCGCCCGCGCGGGCCTGCAGGACCCGAACCGTCCGATCGGTTCGTTCCTGTTCCTGGGTCCGACGGGTGTCGGCAAGACCGAGCTCACCAAGGCGATCGCGGCATTCCTGTTCGACGACGACAACGCCATGGTGCGCATCGACATGAGCGAGTTCATGGAGAAGCACTCCGTGAGCCGGCTGATCGGCGCGCCCCCGGGCTATGTCGGATACGACGAGGGCGGTGTGCTCACCGAGGCGGTGCGTCGGCGGCCCTACCAGGTGATCCTGTTCGACGAGGTCGAGAAGGCGCATCCGGATGTGTTCAACGTGCTGCTGCAGGTACTGGACGACGGTCGCCTGACCGATGGGCAGGGCCGCACGGTCGACTTCAAGAACACGTTGATCATCCTGACGTCCAACCTTGGCAGTTCGCATCTGGCCGCCCTGAAGGACGGTGAGTCCACCGAGTCGGTGCGCGAGCAGGTCATGGAAGAGGTGCGCCGGGCGTTCCGTCCGGAGTTCCTGAACCGTCTCGACGAGATCCTGCTGTTCAACCGGCTGAGCCGGGCGCACATGACGGACATCGTCGAAGTGCAGATGCAGAAGCTGCTGAAGCTGCTGGCCGATCGCAAGATCGAGCTGAAGATCGACGGCAAGGCGCTGCAGTGGCTGGCCAATCGCGGCTACGACCCGGTCTACGGGGCGCGGCCGCTGAAGCGGGTGATCCAGCGCAGCCTGCAGAATCCGCTGGCGACGCAGCTTCTCGAAGGCAGGATCCACGACGGCGACACCGTCGAGGTCGGCGTCGAGAACGGAGAGCTGACGGTCGGCGGCGAGCGCGTGATGAGCGACGCTGCAGACTGACGAACGCTAGTTGTTCCTGGCGACCAGTGACGGCGCGGGTTCCTTCGGAGCCTGCGCCGTTTTCTTTGGTGCGGGCTTGGTATCAGCGGGTTTCGCCGGCTCGCCAGCCACCGGCGCGCTCTTCAGTTGGGCAAGATACTGCTTTGCCAGCGCGTGGAAGCGCGCCGCGTCCTTGCCGCCCACCGTGCCGCGCATGGCGAACTTCTGGGTGAGCGGATTGACGTGCTTGCCGGCCTTCAGGAACTCGTAGTGGAGGTGCGGGCCGGTCGACATGCCGGTCGATCCGACGAAGCCGATCACCTGACCCTGGCGCACCTGGACGCCCGGCTTGATGCCCGGTCCGACGCGCGACATATGGGCATAGGCGGTCGCCACATCCTGGGTGTGCTGCAACTTCACGTAGAGACCGTAGCCGCCGTTGGGTCCGGCCGAAACGACCTTGCCGTTGCCGGCGGCGAGGATCGGCGTGCCCGGGGGAGCGGCAAAATCCACGCCGGCATGCAATGCGCTGAAGCCCAGGATCGGATGCTCACGCATGCCGAAGCGCGAGGTGATGCGCGAGGCATCCATCGGCGTGCGCAGGAACGACCGCACGACGCTCTCGCCTTTCGGGTTGAAGAAGCCATCGGCGCCACCCTGCGGGCGATAGCGCATGACGACGACCGTGCGCTTCATCAGACGAAGCTCGCCCGCCAGCAGGCGTCCGGGATGGGTGACCTTGCCGTCGCTCGTCACCAGCTGTTCCAGCAGCACCGTGAACTTCTGCCCCTGCTTCAACTCACGCTGGAAATCGACGTCGTAGGAGAGCGCGCGTACGAACTCGACCATGGCGGCGGAGGGGGCACCGGCCTTGATGCCGCTTTGCTGCAGTGAGCCCTCGCGCTCGCCCTCGACCCTCACGATGCGCGGGCTGACCTTGTAGATTTTCTCCTCGGCCTCGTAGGTGCCGTCGTCCTTGCGGCTGACGATATACTCCCGCTCGGGTTGAGGCCGGACGGACAATGCCAGCACCCGGGGTGTATCGGGCTGCTCGGGAATCGTCTGCATCGTGAGCTCGATCGTCTCCCCGACCGCGAGCCGCCGCTTCTTCAGAAGAGAGCGGAGCTTCTCCGCGACCTGCTTGCGCTCGGCCTCCGCCACGTCGATGTCGGCCAGCATCTTCTCGACCGTGTCGCCCTTCTCCAGCCGCAAGGTGAGTTCGTAGATGTCGCTGGCCGGGGGCTCGGCATCGGCAGTGGGCGATTCCGGCGGCTTCATCTGGAAGCCGCGGAGATCGAGCGGGGCCGATCTGCCGAAATCGGCCGCAGTCACGGGGGGCGCGGGTTGGGAATCCGCGAGGATCATGGGAACGGAGGGAGCCTGTGCCTGTTGCGGGGCGGCGGGTGCGGGAGGCTCGGCCGTGGGCGGCAAGGAAGCGATCTGGGGGGTGGATCGCTGGCTGAGGATGAGCCCTCCCATCGCGAGGCCCATGACGCCGATTGCGAAGAGGACAGGCCGGAACAGCCCAAAAGCCCGTGTTCGGGGGCTCTTCGGCCGGTCCGACGGAGAGGGGAAATCCGTCATGACCGCTGACCTATTGCGGGCCCGGTAGGTCCAGGCCTCGGGTTAGGGATGGTGCCGGTCCGGAAAATCTATGCTCGCCGGCGGGTCGCTACATATTGATGCCGGAAAGGCTTCTTGGGCACAACAATACAATAGGTTCGACGGGCATTTCGGCGATTCCGAGTCAACGTTACGGATTCGTAAATTTCCCGTTGACGGTCATCGGGGGTACCCATATAAGCCCGGCTCCCGACGACGAGCGGGGCCGCCGGAACCGCCTCAGACGCTGAGGTGGCCGGGTCGAGAGACCCACCGGAAGCGCCGCTAGA
>Ga0182745_1002840_pt1 | contig 15226 bp, 13 predicted proteins | sample eDN3rd30CKraftBY_FD_128523 | JGI IMG/M metagenome (GOLD analysis project Ga0182745, IMG submission 128523) | Enriched backyard soil microbial communities from Emeryville, California, USA - eDNA 3rd pass 30_C Kraft BY (version 2) (version 2) | ecosystem: Environmental > Terrestrial > Soil >...
CCATGGCCGCGACTGCGCCGAAGACGAGCAGATGGAATTGCGGACGGCGGGCGGGCACGCGCTGGGACCTCTCGGCAGGCCGTTAGGTTTCGTTAACGGATTAAAGGACTTATGGTTAACGACTGGTTGATGGTTAACAGGCCGTTGCCATCTTCCGCCGATGCCGCCGCTGCTGCCTTCCGCCCCGCCCTGGGTCGGCGGGATGAAATGCCGGGCCTCAGCCGAGGGTCGCGGCGGCGGCCCGGGCGTGATATCAGCCGCCATCCTTTTCCCTGCCGGATTTCGGAGCTGTCCTCGCGATGACCCAGCCTGCCGCCCCGCAGCCAGCCGTTCCGCCCGCCAAGGCGATCGCTTCCGCCCTGCGCACGCTGGAAGCGGAGGCCGATGGCCTTGCGGCCCTTGCGGCCATGCTGGCCAACGGCATGGGCGAGCCCTTCTCCGCCGCCGTCAACCTGATCCGGAATGCCCGTGGCCGGGTGATCGTGTCCGGCATGGGCAAATCCGGCCATGTCGGCAGGAAGATCGCGGCGACCCTCGCCTCCACCGGCACACCGGCCTTTTTCGTCCACCCGGCCGAGGCCAGCCACGGCGACCTCGGCATGATCACGGCAGACGACGCCATTGTCGCGCTGTCCTGGTCCGGCGAAACCGCCGAACTGAAGAACCTGATCGACTATTCCCGCCGCTTCCGCATCGGCCTCATCGCCATCACCGGCAGCGGCACATCCACGCTCGGCGCTGCGGCCGACGTGGCGCTGGTGCTGCCGCAGGCCCGCGAAGCCTGCCCGCACAATCTGGCGCCGACCACGTCCACCCTGATGCAGCAGGCGCTGGGCGACGCGCTGGCCATTGCGCTTCTGGAAGGACGGGGCTTCACCGCCAGCGAATTCGCGACTTTCCATCCGGGCGGGCGGCTTGGCGCGTTGCTGAAATTCGTCCGCGATCTCATGCGCACCGGCACGGGCATTCCGCTCGTCACGGTCGGCACGCCGATGTCCGGCGCGGTGGTGGAGATTTCCGCCAAAAGCCTCGGCTGCGTGGTCATCGCGGAAACGGATGGGCGGCTGGCCGGCATCATCACGGACGGCGATCTGCGCCGGCATATGGGGGCGGACCTGCTATCCGCCCGCGTCGAGAACATCATGACCCGCACGCCCCTGACGGTGCGGCCGGAGCAGCTCGCCAGCGAGGCGCTGGAGTTGCTCAACAGCGCCAACAAGAGCCAGCTCGTGGTCGTCGAGGACGCCCGGCCCGTCGGGATTCTGCACCTCCACGACCTGCTGCGCGTCGGCGTCGCCTGAATGTCCGGTTCCTGTCGGGACCGCTACTTCGGCGCCTTGACGAAGCGCAGCAGGAACCGGTCGCTTTCACCGATCTCGGCGTATTTCGCGCGATCCTGATCGCCGAGGCGATAGGACGGCGGCAGTGTCCAGACGCCACCGGGATGATCCTTCGTGTCCTTCGGATTGGCATTCACCTCCGAAGCTGCTTCCAGCCTGAAGCCGGCCTTCTCGATCAGGGCGATGGCATAATCCTCGCGCACATAGCCGGATTTCGCTGCCGGGTCCTGCGGCTGGTCGGGGCTGCCGCGATGCTCCTCGATGCCGAGGATGCCGCCGGGCTTCAGCGCCTTGTGGATCGATTCCAGCACCGCCTCGACATCTCCGGACGCCATCCAGTTATGCAGATTGCGGAAGGTCAGCACCATGTCCGCACTGTTCGGCGGCGCGATATCCCGCCGGTCGGTCCCGAACAGGTTGACCTGCGCCCGATCGTAGAGCTGGGGATCGTTCACGAGCTTGTTGCGGAAGTCGGTATTGACGCGCTTTCGCGCGTCGGACGCGGCCTCGCCGTCGGCGATGGCGGCGACGTATTTGCCCTTGTCGCGCAGATAGGGCGCAAGAATTTCCGTCCAATAGGCTTTCCCACCGCCGGGCAGGATCTCCACCACGGTCATGGACGGGGTGAGGCCGAGAAAGCGCAGCGTCTCGGCCGGGTTGCGATAGGCGTCCCGCGCGACATTTTCCGGGGCGCGCTGGGGGCCTTCCACGATGCGCAGCAGCGCGGGATCGGCCGGTTCGGCGGCAGCGGCGGTCATCGCCAGCACAAGAACGGCAAGGCCCGAGGCCACGCGACCGAGCCCCGCAAGGTCAAGGAGCCAGCCAAAGGGCCGACCATGGAACCGGTCGCCGATCATCCCTTGCGATCTCATCGCTGCCTCCTGCCGGCCCATCCCGGCCCCTCGTTCACTGCCGGCACCGGCTTCGGCGCAGCCGCCGCGAAACACGATGCTTGCGCGCGCAAGCTTAGAGCACCCGCGCCGGAATCAACACGGGCCCAGCGCGGCCGATCTTGTTCGGCAGCTTCGGGGTGGTTTTAGGGCGCGCCGCCATCGGGGAACGGGAGGCGGCTTCGGCGGCGCGAGGCCACCCAGAAGCCGAACACGGCGACAAGGCTGGCGGCGAGGCCGAACCATGTCACCGCATATTCGAAATGCCGGTTGGGCAGGGACACGGCCAGCGGCCCGGGCCGAGGGGCCGCACCGGTGGGAACTGGCGATTCGAGGTCGATATAGACATCCGGGACATCGCCCCAGCCGAGGGCGGCGGCCATCGCAGCGATGTCGCGCACGAAGAACATGCCGCTGGAAAGATCATCCGCCGGCGTGAAGGCTCCGCGCGGCTCCGGCCAGCGCAGCGCTCCCACCATGTCCACCGGCGTCATGGCCACATCGGCCGGCAGGCGCGCGGCACTTCCTTGCGCCTCCGGCACGAAGCCACGGTTGATTGCGATCAGCCGTCCGTCGGCCAGGCGGGCGGGTGTGAACACCCAATAGCCCACGCCCTTCACATCCGGCCGCAGCGGAGACCCATTCGTGAACACCAGCGCATCGCGCCCGGGCAAGAAGGTCGCGGTCAGCCGCACGCGGGTGAATTCGTCCCTTTCGGCCGTGAGGCCGGGCCATGCTTCCGGCGTCGGCAGATCGCTGGCAGGAGCCGCAAGCTTGGCGTTCAGCGTCGCGATCAGCCCTTCTTTCCATGCCTTGCGCTCAAGCTGCCAGAAGCCGAGCCCCAGCAGGATGCCGAGCCCCACCAGCATGAACAGCAGCGGGACGATCAGGGAGGACCGAGGCCGGGCATCGTCGGATGCCATCGAAGGTGTTCTCCATCTCTGCCGGGCGTCCCGCCGGCGCCTGGCCCGCGGGGGCGAGCCCCGGAACAGCCGGAACAGGCCGGTTCCGGCGGGACGGCCCGACCTGTCTCGTGGCAAGCCCTTCTTTAAGGGCGGAGGCCCCGGCGGGATAGCCCCGCCCTCGCGGGACGGCGTTGCGCATAGTGCGGCCGATGCCGGGGATGGAGCCAGACATGGAAAGGGCGGCCGCAGCCGCCCCATCCGGATTCGAACCTGACGTCCAGTCTCAGTGGGCGCCGCCGACCACAGGGCCGCCATAGCCCCAGACATAGATGGCCACGAACAGGAACAGCCAAACCACGTCGACGAAATGCCAGTACCATGCGGCGAATTCGAAGCCGAGGTGCTGCTGCGGCGTGAAATGTCCGGCCATCAGCCGCCCGAGGCAGACGGCCAGGAAGATCGTGCCGATCAGCACATGGAAGCCATGGAAACCGGTCGCCATGAAGAATGTCGCGCCGTAGATATGACCGCCGAAAGTGAAGGTGGCGTGCATATATTCGTAAGCCTGCACGCAGGAGAAGATGGCACCCAGCACGACCGTGCAGATCAGGCCCCACTTCACGCCCTCCCGGTCGCCCTCCAGCAGCGCGTGATGCGCCCAGGTGACGGTGGTGCCGGAGGTCAGCAGGATGAGGGTGTTGAGCAGCGGCAGGTGCCACGGATTGAAGGTTTCGATGCCGGTCGGCGGCCACTGCCCGCCGATGAACTGGTCGCGGACGACCTGATGCACGTCGGTGGGGAACAGCGCGACGTTGAAATACGCCCAGAACCAGGCAACGAAGAACATCACCTCCGAGGCGATGAACAGGATCATGCCGTAGCGGTGATGCAACTGCACGACGCGCGTGTGATAGCCGGTCTGGGCTTCACGCACGACATCGCGCCACCAGCCGGCCATCGTGTAAAGCACGCCGATCACGCCAAGGCCGAAGACCAGGGGCGCGGCCGAATACAGGTCCTTCATCCAGCCGATGGCGCCCACCGCCATGACGAAGGCGGCGACCGAACCGATGAACGGCCACGGCGACGGGTCGACAAGGTGATAGTCATGATGCTTCGCGTGGGCGTCGGCCATCTCGGTCTCCGTCAATCCTCTTCCGGCCTGGCCGGTTCTCTATCAGTTGCCGGCGGGAGCCGGCCGTCGCAGCCGCGGCCGGATGGCCGCCGGTGCGGGGGTTAGCTTCGGCCGCCGCTGCCGGCCTTGGCGCTGCCGGCGACAGGCGCCGGCTCGCGCACGGGATACATCGTATAGGACAGGGTGATGGTGTTCATGTCCTGCTCGTCGTAGTCATCCACCAGCGCCGGGTCCACATAGAACACGACCGGCATTTCCCGGGTCTCGCCCGGCTTCAGGGTCTGTTCCGTGAAACAGAAGCAGTTGATCTTGTGAAAATAGCCGCCGGATGTCGGCGGCGAGACATTATAGCCCGCCTGCGCCGTGGTCGGACGGGCGGCCTGATTGATCACCGTATAGCTCACGGTCACCACCTCGCCCAGCTTCACCCGGATGGAGTTCTGGTCCGGCGTGAAGCGCCACGGCAGGCCCGCCGCCGTATTCGCGTCGAAGCGCACCGTCACGGTGCGGTCCAGGACCTGGGCCGGAGCGGAGACCGCCACCTGCGTCGTCCCGCCAAAGCCCGTGGTGCGGCAGAACCAGTCATAAAGCGGCACGGCGGCATAGGCTGCGCCCACCATCAGCGCAACGAACACACCGCAGCTCGCGGCAACGACCATGTCGCGGCTGCGGAGGGAGGTTTTCTGCTGCGGTTGGGACATGACTGCCTCTCGACTGCCCGAATCCATCGCCGGCTCAGATGGGCCGGTTCAGAACTCCGGGTCCTTTCACCAGAGTCACCACGTAGAACAGCACCACGAGAAGCACGAGCACGATCGCCAGCGCGATGGAGCGGCCACGCCGGCTGCGCTTCTGCTGTTCGGTCAGAACAATTCCCGGACGGTCCGGATCTTCGGTCATGCCGCTCCGCCTCCGAACCATGCGGCAACACCGCCCGGACCCGCGCCGCCGAGGCCCAGCAGGGCCTCCACAAGCCAGGCCGCGAAGACGACGAACAGATAAAGGATCGAGTAGAAGAACAGCTTCCACGCCGGCGCTTCCATCGTCGCATCATTCGCGCGCCACAGCCGCAGGGCCAGCGCCAGAAACACCGCGCCGGTAAATAGCGAGACGGCGCCATACAGCAGGCCGGTATAGCCGGCGAGCCAGGGACTGACCCCCAGCGGCGCAAGCACCGCGGCATAGATCAGGATCTGCCGGCGGGTCTCCGCAGTGCCGGACACCACCGGCAGCATCGGCACGCCCGCACGGGCATAGTCATTCGAACGCACCAGCGAGAGCGCCCAGAAATGCGGCGGCGTCCAGAAGAAGATGATGAGGAACATCAGCACCGCCTCGATGCCGATGCCACCGGTCGCGGCGGCCCAGCCGATCACGGGCGGGAATGCCCCGGCGGCGCCGCCGATCACGATGTTCTGCGCGGTCCAGCGCTTCAGCCACATCGTGTAGATGACGGCGTAGAAGAAGATCGTGAAGCCGAGCAGGCTGGCGGCAAGCCAGTTCACCAGGACGCCCAGCGTCATCGTGGAGAACACGGAAAGGACGAGGCCGAAGCCGAGCGCCTCGCCCGGCGTGACGCGCCCGGCCGGAATCGGCCGCTCGGTAGTCCGCTCCATCACGGCGTCGATGTCGGCGTCGTACCACATGTTCAGAGCGCCCGAGGCGCCGGCCCCCACCGCAATGCACAGCAGCGCCGCGCAGCCGATCACGGGATGGATCGTGCCGGGCGCGGCGACGATGCCCACCAGCGCGGTGAACACCACGAGGGACATCACGCGCGGCTTCATCAGGTCGAAGAAGTCCCGCGGACTGGCAAGGCTGATCTGCGGGGTCGTCCCCGCCTCGTCGATCTTCACGCCGTCATTGGCTAGCGTCATCGCTGATCCTTCCGCGCCGCCAAAACCGAGGTTTGCAGCGCGCCTTCCGAAACCGGAGCCGTCCGGAACGGGACGGCTCCGTTCGCCGCATCACTTGATCTGCGGCAGCACCTCGAACTGATGGAACGGCGGCGGGGACGTCAGCGTCCATTCCAGGGTCGTTGCGCCCGGCCCCCACGGATTGTTCGCCGCCACTTCCTTGCGGATGAGGGCGCGCGCCATGCAGACGAAGAAGATCACGAGCCCGAAAGCCGACACATAGGAGCCCAGCGACGACACCAGGTTCCAGCCGGCAAAGGCGTCCGGATAGTCCGCAATGCGGCGCGGCATGCCGGAAAGCCCCAGGAAGTGCTGCGGGAAGAAGACCAGGTTCACGCCGATGAACATGACCCAGAAATGCAGCTTGCCGAGCCAGTCCTCGTACATGTAGCCGAACATCTTCGGGAACCAGTAATACCAGCCCGCGAAGATCGCGAAGACGGCCCCGAGCGACAGCACGTAGTGGAAATGCGCCACGACATAATAGGTGTCATGGACGGAGCGGTCCACGCCGGCATTCGCCAGCACGACGCCCGTGACGCCGCCAACGGTGAACAGAAAGATGAAGCCGACCGCCCAGACCATCGGCGTGCGGAACTGGATCGACCCGCCCCACATCGTGGCGATCCAGGAGAAGATCTTGATGCCGGTCGGCACCGCGATCACCATGGTGGCGAGCACGAAGTAAGCCTGCGCCGCCGAGGACATGCCGACCGTATACATATGGTGGGCCCAGACGATGAAGCCGATGCCGCCGATCGCCACCATCGCATAGGCCATGCCGAGATAGCCGAAGATCGGCTTACGCGAGAAGGTCGAAACGATGTGGCTGACCATGCCGAAGCCGGGAAGAATCATGATGTAGACTTCCGGATGGCCGAAGAACCAGAACAGATGCTGGTAGAGGACCGGGTCGCCGCCATGCTCGGCCGCGAAGAAGGCCGTGCCGAAGTTGCGGTCGGTCAGCAGCATGGTGATCGCGCCGGCCAGAACGGGCAGCGAGAGCAGCAGCAGGAACGCCGTCACCAGCACGGACCAGGCGAACAGCGGCATCTTGTGCATCGTCATGCCCGGCGCGCGCATGTTGAAGATCGTGGTGATGAAGTTGATCGCGCCAAGGATGGACGATGCGCCGGCGAGATGCAGCGACAGGATGACGAAATCGACCGACGGCCCCGGATGGCCGGAGGTGGACAGCGGCGCATACACGGTCCAGCCGGTGGAGGCGCCCAGGCCACCCGGTTCGCCACCGACGAACAGCGAGATCAGCAGCAGCAGGAAAGCCGTCGGCAGAAGCCAGAACGAGATGTTGTTCATGCGCGGGAACGCCATGTCCGGCGCGCCGATCATGAGCGGAACGAACCAGTTGCCGAAGCCGCCGATAATCGCCGGCATCACCACGAAGAACACCATGATGAGGCCATGGGCGGTGGTGAACACGTTGAACATGTGAGCGTCCGGGAAGATCTGCATTCCCGGATATTGCAGCTCCATGCGCATCGCGACGGAGAGTGCGCCGCCGAGCACGCCCGCCATGATCGAGAACAGCAGGTACATCGTGCCGATGTCCTTATGGTTCGTCGAATAGACGTAGCGCCGCCAGCCGGTGGGGTGGCCGTGGCTTTCATGAGCGTCATGCGCGCCGTGAGCAGTGCCAGTGGTAGCCATGTTCGTTCCTCGTATAACCTTTCAGTGCCGGGTCAGCCGTCGCGGGTCAGCGCGCCGTCGGTCCCGTCACCGCCGCCACATTGGTCGGCTTCGCGATCTCGGTGCCCGCAAACTGCTTCTTCGCCTCTTCGATCCAGACATTGAACGCCTCATCACTCACCACGCGGACCGCGATGGGCATGAAGGCGTGATCCTTGCCGCAAAGCTCCGAGCACTGGCCGTAATAAACGCCCTCGCGCGTCGCCCGGAACCAGGTTTCGTTCAGCCGGCCGGGAACCGCATCGACCTTGATGCCGAAAGCCGGCACCGCGAAGGCGTGGATCACGTCGGCGCCGATGACCTGCACACGGACATTCTTGTTCACCGGCACGACGATATCGTTATCGACCGCCAGCAGGCGCGGCTGATCGGGCTTGCGGTCCTTATCCTGGAGCATCACCGAGTCGAACTCGAAGCCGCCATGGTCGGGATAGGTGTAGCTCCAGAACCACTGTTTGCCCGTCGCCTTGATGGTGATGTCGCTTTCCGGCGTGTGGAGCTGGAGGAACAGCAGCCGGAAGGACGGCACCGCGATGATCACCAGGGTGAGAACCGGCACAATCGTCCAGGCCACCTCCAGAAGGGTGTGATGGGTGGTGCGGGACGGGGTCGGGTTCCGCCGCGAATTGAACCGGAAGATCACGACCAGCAGCAGGATCAGCACGAAGACCGTGATGGCCGTGATGATGATGAGCAGGAAATTGTGGAACGAGTGGATGCTCTCCATCACCGGAGTGGCCGCCTTCTGGAACCCCAGCTCCCACGGCGCCGGCTGCCCGGCCACGGCCTGCGCGATGCCCGCCCCCAGCATGAACCCCATCACGGCCACAACCGCGGCCCAGCGTGTCAACACCAGCATCGTCGTCATGTCTCCTTGGCAGAGCGGCCGGACCGAACCGCGCCCGCCCTCGTCCCGGTTCCCGACCGGCCTCGTGCGCGCGTTGATTGCCCGGCCGGAGGCCGGAAAATGCCGTGCGCGGCCGCAAAGGCCCATAGGGAATCCACGCCTCTCAAACCACACTTCCCTGTCCGTCGCAATGCGGACCTGGGATCGTTCCAAAACGCCGCGGATGCCCCGCTCATGCCGCAAAATAACGGCAGCATATCAAGCTCTGCCGGTGCTTCTTGACACTCCGCAGCCCCCATGGTCCCAAAGCGAAGGTGCCACCGCATGACGGCCAAGCGTGATTCGAGAGGCGGACCTGCGATTTCCGCAGGCCTGCGGCCCGCTCCCGGACCGGGCGGCAGGCGACATGGTTAGGGATTCGAGGATGAACAGCGACGGGCCCCGGTTCCAGAGTCGTTCCGCCCGCCGGCCGGTCCGGCAGATGCTTGCGGCATTCGGTCTCGGCCTCGCCGCGGTCTGGGCCGCCACCATTCCCGCCGCCGCCCAGGGCGCGGTTCGTTCGGTCCATGGCGACTGGCAGATCCGCTGCGACACGCCGCCCGGCGCGCAGGCCGAACAATGCGCCCTGATGCAGAGCGTCACCGCGGAGGACCGCGCCAATCTCAGCCTCACCGTCATTCTGCTGAAGACAGCGGATCAGAAAAGCCGCCTGATGCGGGTGGTGGCGCCGCTGGGCGTGCTGCTGCCTTCCGGTCTCGGCCTCAAGATCGACGACACCGATGTCGGCCGGGCCGGCTTCGTGCGCTGCCTGCCCAACGGCTGCGTCGCGGAGGTCGTGATGGACGACAATATTCTCGGCAAGCTGCGCGGAGGCCAGACCTCCACCTTCATCATCTTCCAGACGCCCGAGGAAGGGATCGGCTTCCCGATGAGCCTGAAGGGGTTTGGCGAGGGCTACGACAAGCTGCCCTGACCCTGCCGCGACGGACACGCGGCTCCGGCGGCTGGCCCCGTCCCTCCCGCTAGGACGCCGTCAGGACAGTTGCCGAGACAATACCCACTAAGACAACGCCGCCGGGGCGGATCAGGGCGATGCCGCCAGCCAGCGCGCCAAGACCGTGCGCGCGTTTTCTTGCACGCAGCGGTTCCACTTCGCTCAAAAACGCGCTCGCCTGCCGGGCCGCTCACTTTTCCGTATCGTCGGACGGATCGCTCTTCCCCGGCCACAGGCTGGACAGCCAGCCGAAATCCGGCGCGGGCATCCGGCGCAGGACGGCCCCGACGATATTTGAATAATCGTCGCTCCAGACGCTCTGGTCCGGATCGGGGCCGATCTGCTCCCACCCCTTGGCGGCGACAAGCCCGGCGACGGCCTCCGGCGTCTTCGCCGCCACCACCACTTCGGACGTGAAGGAATAGCTGCCGTCACCGCCGTCGTAGCCGGCGTCGTAATGCCAGGTCTCCATGCCGTTGGCGTCGGCAATGCCGGCGACGACGCTCGCCAGTTCCAGATGACGGTTGGAGACATGCATGACCACGAGCCCCGTGTCGGCCAGCCGGCTTTTGTAGAGCGCCATCGCCTCCCGCGTGGACAGGTGGATCGGGATCGCATCGGAGGAATAGGCGTCCACGATGATGATGTCGAACCGTCCCTCCGGCTCACGGGCCATGGTGAGGCGCGCGTCCCCGATCACCATTTCCGCCTGCGGCGCACAGTCCCGCACGAAGGTGAAGCGCGGTGTGTCCCGCGCGAACCCGACCACCGCGGGGTCGATCTCGAAGAACCGCCACGCCTCGCCGGGCTCGGAAAGACAGGCGAGCGATCCCGCGCCCAGCCCGATCACACCCACCCGCAACGGCGCGCCAGGCTCCCGGACCGCCTTGAGGGCGCGCGCGGCACGCACCGCCTGCGCCATCGGCGAGCCCTGATGATAGTAGCTGATCGGCTCCGGACGCCCGGTGAGCGGCGTTCCGTCCGCCGCCGTCAACTGCTGGGCGCCATGAATGGTGGTGCCATGCATCAGCACCCGGTATTGCCCATCCTGAGTGTCGAAAATCTTGTGAACGCCATAGAAACTCCGGATGGTCTCGGCGCGGATGGCCGCATCCGGATAGATGTGCATCATCGTCAGAGCGGCGCCGATCATGACCGCGGCCTTGAATGGCTGATGCCCCAGCATAAGCAGCGTGCCGGCGGTGGCCGCCGCAAGAACTGCCCAGTCGATGGTCCGGAAAGCTTCGTCGGGCGGCGCCCAGCCGAACACCAGTTTCGGCGCGAGCAGCACCACCGCCGCCGCCAGCACCGCAAGCCACAGCGCGGTCTGGAACGGGGTCCATTGCTGTTTCGACCACGGCCGGCACAGCACCGCCAGACCCAGCAGGATCGGATATTCCGCGACCCAGGTGAACAGATGCGGCGCGAGGAGGCCGGCAAACAACCCGCCGATCATCCCGCCGGCGGACAGCGCGATATAGAAGGTCGTGAGATAGGCTGCGGCGGGCCGCCGCCGCGCCAGTTCGCCATGGGCGGCCATGGCGATGATGAAAAAGCCGATCAGATGCCCCGCCAGCGTGACCATGAGCTGATGCAGGCTGGCCAGCAGCAGCACGACGATGACCCAGAAGATCGCGACCGGCTGCATCCGCAGGATGAATTCGTGGCGGATCAGCGGCCGGCGCTGGAACACCACCACCCATGTCAGCAGATAGAGCGACAGCGGCGCGATCCACAGCAGCGGGGCGGCCGCCACGTCCGTGGAGATATGCACCGTCACCGCGACCAGCAGGCCGGACGGGACGGCGGCCAGAAACAGCCATCGGCCGATCTCGCTCCAGCGGGGCGGCGGCTCCGTCGCGATGAGAACCGGAAGGACGGCCCTCGTCCCGCCGGGCGCACGGAGCAGCAGCACGCCGCAGCCCGCAATCAACACGATCAGCAGCCAGAAGCCTGCACTCCACAACACGTTCTGGTTCTGGAGGGTCAGCAGCGGCTCCAGCAGGACCGGATAGGACAGCAGCGCGATGAAGCTGCCGACGTTGGACGCGGCATACAGGAAATAAGGGTCCCGCCCATCCGGATGGCCGGTGCGGACGAACCAGGCCTGAAGCAGCGGATTGTTGGCCGACAGCGCGAAGAACGGCAGCCCTATGGAGACGACGAACAGGCCGATCAGCCACAGTTCCGCGCCGGTTCCGGGCGGCTCGCCCCAGCCCTTCGCCACCGTCAGCGGCAGCGTCACCCCCGCCGCAACCAGCAGCGCGAGATGAAGCCCGACCGCAAGGCCGGGACGCTCCAGCCGCGTGAGGACATGGGCATAGACATAGCCGGCCAGCAGCATGGTCTGGAAAAACACCATCGCCACCGACCAGACGGACGGCGATCCGCCCAGAATCGGCAGGATCAGCCGCGCGAACATCGGCTGCACGCCGAACAGCAGCAGCGCGCTGGTAAAGACCGACAGCGTGAACACCAGCAGGATGGTGCGCTGGCGGGAGCGCGCCAGGCCCGGCTCCGGGACAGTCGAGTGAGGCGAATCCATGAATATCCCGGATGGCGCGGCAAAGCGGCTCTCGCCGCACCCCGTTTTGAGCACAAGCGGCCCGGTCCGGCAACGCGCGTGATGCGCCCCGTCAATGCGGTCACGCAAACGTCAGCCGGACGCGGGTCGCCGCGCGGCAAACGGAGACTCAAGCCTTTCTGATCGGACGCGGAATACCTATCTTGGGGGAAGCATATCGGAGTTTCCCCCTATGGACGATGCCGCCACCTCCCTGCTCGACCGCGCCGGGCTCGACCGCGACAGCGCCTTGCGGCATGTCGCCCATGGGCTCGACGGCGCGGATGACGGCGAACTGTTTCTGGAATATCGCCAGTCGGAACAGATGGTGTTCGACAACGGCCGCCTGAAGCAGGCGACCTATGACACCTCGCAGGGCTTCGGCCTGCGCGCCGTGAAGGACGAGGCGGTCGGCTATGCCCATGCCTCGGACATGTCCGAACAGGCGCTGGCCCGCGCCGCGGACGCCGTCCGGGCCGTGAAAGGCGGCTATGCCGGCACCTATGCCGACGCGCCCGCGCGCACCAATATCCGCCTCTATGGCGACGAGAACCCGCTCGGCGCACCCGACTTCGCCGCCAAGGTGAAGCTGCTGGAGGAGATCGATGCCTATGCCCGCGCCCGGGACCCGCGCGTCCGGCAGGTCTCCGCCAGCATCGGCGCCAACTGGCAGGTGGTGGAAATCCTGCGCGCGGATGGGCAGATCTACCGGGATGTCCGGCCGCTGGTGCGCGTCAACGTCTCCGTCGTCGCCGGCGCGGGCGACCGGCAGGAGACCGGCAGCCACGGCTTCGGCGGGCGTGACGGCTACCAGCGCTTCATCGAGGCCGCCTCATGGCGCGGCGCGGTGGACGAAGCCGTGCGTCAGGCCATTCTCAATCTGGATTCGGTTCCTGCGCCCGCCGGCGAGATGGACGTGGTGCTCGGCCCGGGCTGGCCCGGCGTGATGCTGCACGAGGCGGTCGGCCACGGTCTGGAAGGCGATTTCAACCGCAAGCAGACCTCCGCTTTCGCCGGCCTGCTCGGCCAGCAGGTGGCGGCGCGCGGCGTCACCGTGGTCGATGACGGCACGCTGGGCGGCCGCCGCGGCTCGCTGAGCGTGGACGACGAAGGCACCCCGACCAGCCGCACCGTGCTGATCGAGGACGGCATTCTCGTCGGCTATATGCAGGACCGGCAGAATGCACGCCTCATGGGTATGGCTGCGACCGGCAACGGCCGCCGCGAAAGCCATGCCCATGTGCCGATGCCGCGGATGACCAACACCTATATGCCAAGCGGCGACAGGGACCCGGCCGAGATCATCGCTTCCGTGAAGAACGGCATCTATGCGGTGAATTTCGGCGGCGGCCAGGTGGACATCACCTCCGGCAAATACGTTTTCCAGTGCACGGAAGCCTATCGCATCGAGAACGGCCGCATCGGCGCGCCGGTGAAGGGCGCGATGCTGATCGGCAACGGTCCCACCGACCTGCACCGCATCAGCATGATCGGCAACGACTTCGCCCTCGATCCCGGCATCGGCACCTGCGGCAAGAACGGCCAGGGCGTGCCGGTGGGCGTCGGCCAGCCGACCCTACGGATGGACAGCATCACCGTCGGCGGAACGGGCTGACCGTTCCGGACGGGGCGGCAGAGCGCCGGGGCCGCCTTCCTTCCTAACGCACCACGCCGGACACGCAGCATGCCTTACGCTGCGGCGCGGTGACCCGGCTCTTGAGGTAGCAATAGGCGCCGCGCCCGCCGTAGCCCGGGCGCAGATAGGTCCAGGCCCGGCAGCGCGGATCGTTGCGGCATGCCTCCTGGCAGCTCCGGCCGTCCGGCTCGCGGCGGGTCGGAAAACTGCGGTAGTCGCCGCCGAAGCGGTCGGTCGAATATTCGACCGCGCGGGTCCGCGGCTCGATCAGCGCGGCCCCGCGCACGCCGGACACGCTGAACGGCGCATCGACCCGCTGGGGCACACGGGATTTCAGCCAGCACACCGCGCTGGCCTCCTCCGTCATGGGAAAATTGAAAGCCCAGGCCCGGCAGCGCTGCTCCCGGTCGCAGCGCGCCGCGCAGGTTGCCGGATCGCCATGGGGCATCTCGATGCGGTTGTAATCCGCGCCCGGGCGGTCCGTGCCGATCTGCGCCTGGGCCGCAGCCACCGACACCAGCACCCCGGCGACCGCCAGCGCGAAATACCACCGGCCCCACCGCCAGACGTCCAACCGCTTCGCCACCTGCCCGGACCTTTCCCGCCGTGAAGCCTCAACCTAGTCGGCATGCGCGAAGGATGCGAGCGCCGCGGGCGCTTTCCTCTCACGTCTTCGTGGGACAGCTTGCGGTCGATGCCGGGGCGAGAGGCTGGGACGAGATGCAGGCAACGGATGGCCAGCATGCTCCCTCGCACGCAGGTTGCGCATCCCAGATCGGGTCGGACCGGAACGGCCGGGACAGCGCATCGCAGCCGCGCATCCAACCCGTGCGCGGTACTCAAGTGTCACGCGAATGCAGTCCCGGACCATCGAGCTTATCAACCAGATTTTTCATCAGATATCAGAATGACTTAACCACACATGAGCCTTAATCGCTTTTGCAACTTAATCGCAATATATTGACGATCGATTCCCATCTGTGTGATCTGCTATTGCGACTTACTCGCAATCTGAGGTCGAAAATGGAAATCTATCGTTGGGCCTTGGGGGCCAGCGTGCTGGTGCTTTCGAACGCTGCAAGCGCGCAAATGCTGGAACTTCCGGAAATTGTGGTGACATCGCCGAGTCCGATCGCAGCGAGCCAAACCAGCGAGAATACGATCGACGACCCGCCCTGGTGGGCAAACTCGGTGTCGATGCCGCCGGCTCCATCCTTCAGCTCGGTGCTGGTGAGGACGCCCCGGAATGCGTTGAGCGGAGGGGCCGCATCCCTGGGCGACACGCTGGGCACG
>Ga0182745_1002846_pt1 | contig 15213 bp, 12 predicted proteins | sample eDN3rd30CKraftBY_FD_128523 | JGI IMG/M metagenome (GOLD analysis project Ga0182745, IMG submission 128523) | Enriched backyard soil microbial communities from Emeryville, California, USA - eDNA 3rd pass 30_C Kraft BY (version 2) (version 2) | ecosystem: Environmental > Terrestrial > Soil >...
CGGCGTCGGGATGCCGTCGCGCGACTTCACCAGCGAGGACTTGTTCTCCTCGCGAATGATATCCATGCAGAGCTCGACGCATTCATCGCAGATGAACACGGTCGGGCCAGCGATCAGTTTCCTGACTTCATGCTGGCTCTTGCCGCAGAACGAGCAATACAGGGTGTTCTTTGAATCGGTGCCGCCGACTTTGCTCATTCCGTTCTCCGTATCACTCTTCCGTATACGCGACCAAAGACAGCCCGATCATTAAAAGCAGCTTGGTCTTGTATCGTTCACTGGCGCCGCCCCGCCGTGAGGCAGATCAATCGTCTGCCCGACTACCGAAGCAAATTCCACGCCGGAATTAAGGCCCGGCGGGCCGGTTATCTGGGGAGGTATCTCCCCGCCTACACTCCCACACCCTAAGCGAAGCATGCTACGGGCAGGATGATCAAGAATGTATTAACGATAACAATGGCCGATTTTGTTCACAAAGCAGGCCAAAACTACCGCTTTTTACGGGCCGACGAAGGCCCGGTTTACGCATCTTGTCGCGGGGAACTTTCGCCGCCCGAAACGTTGCCAGCCCACATCACGCGGGTTTGACGGCCAGATCCTGCGGCCGCTTGTCGATCACCTGGTCCACGATGCCGAAATCGCGCGCCGCTTCGGCGGTGAGGAAGTAGTCGCGCTCCAGCGCGTCCTCGATCTTCTTCAGCGACTGGCCGGTGTGGTGCACGTAGATTTCGTTGAGCCGCTTCTTCAGGTTCAGAATCTCCTGCGCGTGCAGCATGATATCGGTCGCCTGGCCCTGGAAGCCGCCGGACGGCTGATGCACCATGATGCGCGCGTTCGGCAGCGCGAAACGCATGTCCTTTTCGCCGGCCGCCAGCAGCAGCGAGCCCATCGAGGCGGCCTGGCCGATGCACAAGGTCGACACCGCCGGGCGGATGAACTGCATGGTGTCGTAGATCGCCATGCCCGACGTCACCACCCCGCCCGGCGAGTTGATGTACATCGAGATTTCTTTCTTCGGGTTCTCGGCCTCGAGGAAAAGAAGCTGCGCGACGATCAACGTCGACATGCCGTCCTCGATCGGACCCGTGATGAAAATGATCCGTTCCTTGAGGAGCCGGGAGAAGATGTCATAGGCCCGCTCGCCGCGGTTGGTCTGTTCGACCACCATCGGCACGAGGTTCATATAGGTTTCGACCGGATCTTTCATAAGGGCTCCAGGACGCGCATTGAGGCGCATTGACGCGAATCACACGGGTTAGCTTAGCGGGTCCCGTGCTTCGACGATCTATTTTCGGTTGCCCCGGAGCGCAAGGGTCGCCCCGAGGATGGTGACAGGTCTCTTAAGAAGCAATGCAAACTGGATCGGCGCGGCGCCCTCAAAGACAAGACCGCCCGGCGAGGCAATTCCCCACCGGGCGGCGTATCTAGCAGAAGGCGATTAAGCAATCGTGGAGAAGCGGCAGCGGAAATCGTTAAGCCGCCTCTTCCTCTTCCTTCATCAGATCTTCCTTCGAGACCTTCTTTTCGGTCACGTCGGCGAGCTCGAGCAGGAAGTCGACCACCTTCTCTTCATAGATCGGTGCGCGCAGCGAGGCGATCGCTTCCGGGTTCTGGCGATAGTAGTCCCAGACGCGCTGTTCCTGGCCGGCGAACTGGCGGGCGCGCTCGGCAACCGCGCGCGACAATTCTTCGTCGCCGACGGTGATCTTGTTCTTGTCGCCGATCTCGGCGAGCACGAGGCCAAGGCGAACGCGGCGGTCGGCGATCTCGCGATACTCGACCTTCGCCTTTTCTTCCGTCGTCTTCTCGTCTTCGAAGGTCTTGTTCTCCGCCTTCAACTCCTCGGTCACCGAGGCCCAGACGCGGTTGAACTCTTCTTCGGCGAGCGTCGGCGGCAGGTCGAACTTGTGCATCTTGTCGAGCGCATCGAGCAGCGCGCGCTTCACCTTCTGGCGCGACATACGCTGGTAATCGCGGCCGATCTGCTCTTTCACCGCCTCGCGCAGCTTGGCGAGCGATTCCAGCCCGAGCTGCTTGGCGAATTCGTCGTCGATTTTCACTTCGCCCGGCGCCTCGACCTTCTTGGCGGTGACGGCGAATTCGGCGGCCTTGCCGGCGAGTTCGGCGTTGGCATAGGCGGTCGGGAACGTCGCCTTGACGGTGCGGTTCTCACCGGCGGCGATGCCGATCAGCTGCTCCTCGAAGCCCGGAATGAAGGTGCCGGAGCCGATATCGACGGCAATGTCCTGGCCGGTGCCGCCCTGGAACGCGACGCCGTCGATCGTGCCGACGAAGTCGATGGTGACGCGATCGCCATTCGCAGCCTTCGCGCCCTCACCCTTGTCGGCGAACGGCGTGTTCTGCTTGGCGATGCGGCCGAGCGCCTCGTCGATCTCCGACTCCGCCACTTCCGCGGTCGGCTTCTCGAGCTTGATGGTCTTGAAGTCGCCGAGCTTGATCTCCGGCACGATCTCGATGCCGACGGTGTAGTTGAGGTCGGCCGAACCGCTGATCAGCTTCTCGACGTCGGCTTCCTCGGTCGGCAGCGTCACCTTCGGATCGGCGGCGAGCTTGAAATTGTTGTCGGTGACGATCTTCTGGTTGGCGTCGCGCACCGAAGCCTCGATCACCTCGGCCATCGCCGAGCGGCCGTACATCTTCTTGATGTGCGAAACCGGCACCTTGCCCGGACGGAAGCCGTTGAGCTTCACCTTGTCCTTGAGCTCGTTGATGCGCGCATCGACCTTGCTCGCGAGTTCGGCGACCGGAATGCTGACCGTGTATTCGCGCTTCAGGCCTTCGGAAAGTGTCTCAGTAACCTGCATGATCTTTCTTGCTTCTCGTTACGCGCGCCACTGTCTTGAAGGACCGTTTCGCACCGTGGTGTCCGGAATTGCGGGACCGTTCCCGCCTTTCGTACGCAAACCCATAAACCTCTGTCTGGTGCGGGCGGAGGGACTCGAACCCCCACGACTTTCGCCACCGGAACCTAAATCCGGCGCGTCTACCAATTCCGCCACGCCCGCAAAGGGTATTGATGACTTTGGGGCCTCAAAATCTTGTCCGCCCGCGACGCGCGGACATAACCTCTCGCCCCGGTAAGGGCAAGGGAATTGGGCGGGCGCGGTGCGGCGCCTTTACGGCATCCGAACCCGAAAATCGGGGTGATGGCCTCAAAATAGGACCGACTTTCACCTTCTCAAGGGGCCGAAGGCGTTAGTTGAGCGAACAAGGCCCGGTATACCCCCGGCAGAGCCTCCGGCAGGTCCTCGGCGATCATGCCGGGGCCAAAGGCCGCGGCCGCCTCGCCGTGGAGCCAGGCGGCGGCGCTGGCCGCCTCGAAGCCGCCCATGCCCTGGGCGAGCAGGCCGGCGATCATGCCCGACAGCACGTCTCCGGCGCCTGCGGTGGCCAGATAGGGTGGCGCGTTGTCCGAGATCGACGCGCGGCCGTCGGGCGCAGCCACCACCGTATCCGGACCCTTGAGCAGGACCGCAGCGCCGCTGACCTTTGCGGCCTTCCGCGCCTTCTCAAGTTTCGATTTAACTTCATCAATACCGTATATTTCTTTGAAAAATCTACGAAACTCACCCTCATGCGGCGTCAGAACCACCGGCGCGGCCCGCTCGCGGAGCGCGGCGAACAGCGATTCCGTATCCGCGGCGAAACTGGTGAGAGCATCGGCGTCGAGCACCACGGCGGCCTCGGATGCGAGCGCGGTGAGCACCTCCTCCCGCATCGCCTGCCCGACGCCGCCACCCGGCCCCAGCACCACGGCGTTGCGGCGCTTGTCGATGAGGAATTCGGCAAGTTCCCTCGCCCCATCCACCGGCCGCACCATGATGGCGAGGCTGCCGGCGGCGTTCACCGCCAGCGCCTCGCGCGGCGAGGCGATCGTCACCAGCCCCGCCCCGGCCCGCAGCGCCCCGCGCGCCGCCAGGCGCGCCGCGCCCGTGGTCGACAGGCCACCCGACAGCACCACGGCATGGCCGCGGCTGTATTTGTGGCCGTCAATGCGCGGGATCGGGAAATGGGCGGCCCATAGCGCCGGCCCGTTGGCGAAGGTCTTCGGCTGGATCGTCTCAAGCACGCTCGCCGGAATGCCGATATCGACCACCACGACCGGGCCGCAATGAACCCGCCCGGGCAGCAGCAGGTGGCCCGGCTTCTTGCGGAAGAAGGTCACGGTCTGCGTTGCCTTCACCGCGACGCCCATCACGGCGCCGGTCGCGCCGCTGATGCCGCTCGGCAGATCGACGGCGAGCACCGGCACGCCGCGCAGGTTCATCGCCTCGATCATGGTCCGCGGCAGACCTTCCACCTCGCGGTCCAGTCCTGCGCCGAACAGCGCATCGACAATGACATCGCAATCGTCGAGCGCGGCCGGCGCAGCCGCCTCGACCGGTCCGCGCCAGCGCTCGAAGGCGGCGCGCGCATCGCCTTTGAGACGCTCGGCTTCGCCGACCAGAACCACCTTCACGCTGACGCCCCGCTCGGCGAGCAGCCGCGCGGCGACGGAGCCGTCGCCGCCGTTGTTGCCGGGTCCGGCGACAACCGTAACGCGCCCTTGCGGCACCAACGCAGAGGTCGCATCGGCAACGGCCGCGCCGGCGCTCTCCATCAAGGTCAGCCCCGGTGTGCCACCGGCAATGGTGAGCCGGTCGGCCTCGGCCATCTCGTCAGGCGTGAGCAGTTCGTTCATGCGTTAGACACTATCCGTCGTGAATATGACCGACAATTCGGCGGCGACACATGGCCGCTGTTGTTCGCCAAGCTGCTGCACCGCAACGTACTTTCCGCCTATGGCCATTTTCTAGTCACGATGCTTAATTGCGAGGCAGTAAATCTTAGGCAGACATCTCGCGAAACCTGAGGCAAAGCAGCAAACCCTTGCTGTAGAATGAAAATCGGTTGCCACCCGATTTGGCACAGGACCTGCAAACATCAGCGCGGCCAGACGTCAGCGCGGCAAATTCAGTTGGCCCGCCGGCCGGATGAAGGCTTCGGATCGAAAAGAAGCTCCGGATGATCAAGACCCGGAGTTCAATGGAAGAGAGACAGCGGATGAAGAAAATCGAGGCCATCATCAAGCCCTTCAAGCTCGACGAAGTGAAAGAGGCGCTGCAGGAAGTCGGTCTGCAAGGCATTACCGTCACGGAAGCCAAGGGGTTCGGCCGCCAGAAGGGCCATACCGAACTGTACCGCGGCGCCGAATACGTCGTGGATTTCCTGCCCAAGGTGAAAATCGAGATCGTGCTGGGTGACGACATGGTGGACAAGGCGGTGGACGCGATCCGCCGCGCTGCCCAAACCGGTCGCATTGGCGACGGCAAGATTTTCGTCTCCAATATCGAGGAAGCGATCCGCATCCGAACCGGTGAATCCGGTATCGACGCGATCTAATCCTCTATTGACGCCATCTGACGCTTGGCCAAATGTCGCGGCCAGATTGACCCATTCCAGCCAGGGGGAACGCTACTGATGACGACCGCCAAGAATGTCATGAAGATGATCAAGGACAACGACGTCAAATACGTCGATTTCCGCTTCACCGATCCGCGCGGCAAATGGCAGCACGTCACCTTCGACGTGTCGATGATCGAGGAAGACACCTTCGTCGAGGGCCAGATGTTCGACGGCTCGTCGATCGCCGGCTGGAAGGCCATCAACGAGTCCGACATGAACCTGATGCCGGACCCGGCCACCGCCTGTATCGATCCGTTCTTCGCCGAGACTACCCTGGTCCTGGTCTGCGACGTGCTCGAGCCGACCACGGGCGAGCCCTATAACCGCGATCCGCGCGGCATCGCCAAGAAGGCCGAAGCGCTCGTGAAGTCGCAGGGCCTCGGCGACACCATCTTCTTCGGACCGGAAGCCGAGTTCTTCGTGTTCGACGACGTCAAGTACAAGGCCGATCCCTACAACACCGGCTTCAAGCTCGACTCCATCGAACTGCCGACCAACTCCGACACCGATTACGAAGGCGGCAATCTCGGCCACCGCGTCGGCATCAAGAAGGGCTATTTCCCGGTGCCGCCGCAGGACTCGGCGCAGGATATGCGCTCTGAAATGCTCGGCGCCATGGCGCGCATGGGCGCCAAGGTCGAGAAGCATCATCACGAAGTCGCCTCGGCCCAGCACGAACTCGGTCTCAAGTTCGCGCCGATGACGCTGATGGCCGACCACACCCAGATCTACAAGTATTGCATCCAGCAGGTCGCGCAGATTTACGGCAAGTCGGCGACCTTCATGCCGAAGCCGATCTACGGCGACAACGGCTCGGGCATGCACTGCCACCAGTCGATCTGGAAGGACGGCAAGCCGATGTTCGCCGGCGACAAGTATGCCGGTCTCTCGGACATGTGCCTGTCCTACATCGCCGGCGTCATCAAGCACGCCAAGGCGGTGAACGCCTTCACCAACCCGACCACCAATTCCTACAAGCGTCTGGTGCCGGGCTTCGAGGCGCCGGTGCTGCTCGCCTACTCGGCGCGCAACCGTTCGGCCTCGTGCCGCATCCCGTACACCGAGAGCCCGAAGGCCAAGCGCGTCGAAGTGCGCTTCCCCGATCCGCTGGCCAATCCGTATCTCTGCTTCGCCTCGCTCCTGATGGCCGGCCTCGACGGCATCAAGAACAAGCTCCACCCCGGCGACGCGATGGACAAGGACCTGTACGATCTGCCCAAGGCGGAACTCAAGCAGATCCCGACCGTCTGCGGCAGCTTGCGCGAAGCGCTCGAGAGCCTCGACAAGGACCGCGACTTCCTCAAGGCGGGCGGCGTGTTCGATGACGACTTCATCGACAGCTACATCGAACTGAAGATGACCGAGGTCATCCGCTTCGAGCACACGCCGCACCCGGTCGAGTTCGAGATGTACTACTCGGCGTAATCCGCCGCTCTCATAAGGCGCCGCCCATCGCGGCGTCTGGCAACCGGGGCGCCCCTTTAAAGGGGGCGCCCTTCTCGTTCGGGACTGGAATGGTGTCAAAGCTCAAGCAGGTCGTTTCCGAAATCGCCGACGAGATGAAACAGCGCCCCGACCGCGGCGAGGTGGCGCACTACATTCCCGAACTCGCCAATGTCGATCCGAACCACTTCGGCATCGCCGTGGTCGGCGTCGATGGCACGGTCGCCACGGGCGGCGATTTCGACATGCCGTTCTCGATCCAGAGCGTGTCCAAGGTCTTCACGCTCACTTTGGCGCTCGGCAAGGCCGGCGACCGGCTGTGGAGCCGCGTCGGCCGCGAGCCCTCCGGCAGCGCGTTCAACTCCATCGTTCAGCTCGAATACGAGAAGGGCATTCCGCGTAATCCCTTCATCAATCCTGGCGCCATCGCCGTGACCGACCTCATCCTCTCGGGCCACCAGCCGCGCGAGGCCCTGGGCGAAATCCTGCGCTTCATCCGCTTCCTCGCCGACGATCAGGCCATCGTCATCGACGAGAAGGTCGCCGCCTCCGAGCAGCGCACCGGCTTCCGCAACGCCGCGCTCGCCAATTACATGAAGTCGTTCGGCGTCATCCAGAATCCGGTGGAGATGACCTTGGGCGTCTACTTCCACCAATGCGCCATTGCGATGTCTTGCCTGCAGCTCGCCAATGCCGGGCTTTTCCTCGCCATGTCCGGCCGCAATCCGCTGACCGGCCATCAGGTCATCCAGGCCGAGCGCGCACGCCGCATCAACGCGGTAATGCTGACCTGCGGTCATTACGATGGCTCGGGGGAATTTGCTTACCGCGTTGGTCTGCCCGGTAAGAGCGGCGTCGGCGGCGGCATTCTGTGCATCGCGCCGGGCAAGGCCGCGATCGCGGTATGGTCGCCGGGGCTGGACGCCGCCGGCAATTCACATCTCGGCCGTGTGGCGCTGGAAGCGCTCACCAAACGGATGGGCTGGTCGATCTTCGGCGCTTAACCGAAGACCACCGGTCAGTTCTTGCGGCCAGTCTCGGCGGCTTCGCGGATGGCTTCGTCGTGGTACCAGCTGCTGCCGTAGCTCACGGTCGGCAGATCGGCGAAGCGGGCCGGCTCGGGCGAGCGGCGTGGCGCAAGGCCCGCACGGCCGCCAACGGGGAACTGGTAGATCGTCGCCGTCTCACGTGGCGCGTTCGTAGGCATTGTGGTCTCTCCTCTGATCAAGCGCTTCCCGGCGCTACGCTCAGAACGGGTTGTTCTCGGAACAACGCGACAACTCACATGGGGTTCTATAGCAGGAATTGAAATCCTTTTGGGCATCCTGCCCGCAAAAAATCAGCAATTGCTCAACATTTGCGCACATGAGCGTCTGCATGCGGACAGGGCATAACCTTGTCAGAACAATGACTTCACGGATCGGCTCTGCCGCATCTTTGTTCTTCGGCACTGCAACCGCCTAAGTAATCGGCGGAATCTGCCCGCGATGGCCTGCTACGCGGGGCCACCCGCGGGAGACGCCGACGCTTACGGCGGTCTGAGACTAAGTTGGCACGGAAAATGCTAATAAATCGGTAGTCGTTGAGGCCGGGTGCCTTGAGCGGCTCTGCCTGCCGGCCCCGGCAGGAAGGTCTTGAACAAGGCTCCTCAAACTCGCGGCGCCCTGGGCGTCATCAGCATGAGAGATTCGCAATGACAAAGTACAAGCTCGAGTACATCTGGCTCGATGGCTACACGCCGGTCCCGAACCTGCGTGGCAAGACACAGATCAAGGAATTCTCGTCCTTCCCGACCCTCGCCGACCTGCCGCTCTGGGGCTTCGACGGCTCCTCGACGATGCAGGCCGAAGGCCACTCGTCGGACTGCGTGCTCAAGCCGGTCGCGGTGTTCCCCGATGGCGCCCGCAAGAACGGCGTGCTGGTGATGTGCGAAGTCATGATGCCGGATGGCGTCACGCCGCATGTCTCGAACAAGCGCGCCACCATTCTCGACGACGCCGGCGCCTGGTTCGGCTTTGAGCAGGAATACTTCTTCTACAAGGACGGCCGTCCGCTCGGCTTCCCGGAGCACGGCTATCCGGCGCCGCAGGGCCCCTACTACACCGGCGTCGGCTACGCCAATGTCGGCTCGGTCGCCCGCAAGATCGTCGAAGAGCACCTTGAGCTGTGCCTCGAGGCCGGCATCAACCACGAAGGCATCAACGCCGAAGTGGCCAAGGGCCAGTGGGAATTCCAGATCTTCGGCAAGGGCTCCAAGACGGCCGCCGACCAGATGTGGATCGCCCGCTACCTGATGATGCGCCTCTGCGAAAGCTACGGCATCGACATCGAATGGCACTGCAAGCCGCTCGGCGACACCGACTGGAACGGCTCGGGCATGCACGCCAACTTCTCGACCGAGTATATGCGCACGGTCGGCGGCAAGGCCTATTTCGAAGCCATGATGAAGGCCTTCGAGAAGAACTGGAAAGAACACATCGACGTGTACGGCCCGGACAACGACAAGCGTCTGACCGGCAAGCACGAGACCGCCCCGTGGAACAAGTTCTCCTACGGCGTGGCCGATCGCGGCGCCTCGATCCGCGTGCCGCACTCCTTCGTCAAGGGCGATCTGTACCGCGGTTATCTCGAAGACCGCCGCCCGAACTCGCAAGGGGACCCCTACCAGATCGCGTCGCAGATCCTGAAGACCATCTCGGAAGTCCCGCTGCCGAAGTCGGCTGCGGCCTGAGATCTTCCGGACCTCGAAAGACTTTCCTCCCAAGACTTGGGGCGCCCTTCGGGGCGCCCTTTTTCTTGGCCGGAACGGGCGCTGGCAACGGGGCCCCCGCGCCGCTAGATAGGCGCCATGAGCCAGATCGCCAAAGCCGACAAGCCCGCCAAAGCCACTGCCAAAGCCACCGCAAAGCCCGCCGCCACTGAAAGCGACTGGACCAAGCTCTGGCCGAGCGCCAACCCGCGCAAATCCGAGCCGCTGCTCAAGGCGCTGCACATCCTCACCCGCGATGGCGCGCTGAACGCGGATTCGCGCCGCAAGCTGACGCAGGTGATGCACCTCACCCAGCTGCTTAAGCCGGCCATCGAGGCGATGCTGAAGGAGAAGGACGATCCGGTCCTCGCCGACCTTGGCGCGGGCAAGTCGTATCTTGGCTTCATCCTCTACGACCTGCTGATCGGCCCGGCCGGCAAGGGCCGCGTCGTCGGCGTCGAGACGCGGGAGAAGCTGGTCGAAAGCTCGCGCACGCTGGCGCAGCAATCCGGCTTCGACCGCCTCGATTTCATCACCGCGCCGATCGCCGAGGCAAACCTGCCCGGTGGCCATGCCGACATGGTCACCGCGCTCCATGCCTGCGACACCGCCACCGACGACGCCATCCGCTTCGCGCTGCGCCACGAGGCCAAATGGGTGGCGCTGGTGCCGTGCTGCCAGGCCGAGGTCGCGCGCCTGCTCGACGGCCATCAGGGCCCGATGCGCCAGCTCTGGCGCCATCCGATCCAGCGCCGCGAATTCGGCGCGCATCTCACCAATGTCATTCGCGGCCTGGTGCTGGAGGCGCATGGCTACAAGGTGCGCGTCACCGAGTTCACCGGGCTCGAGCACACCATGAAGAACGAGCTGATCCTTGCCGAGCGCCACCAGCGCTCCAACGCGCAGGCGCGCGGCGAGCTCAACCGGCTGATCGATCAGTTCGGCGTCAAGCCGGCGCTGCTCGATGTGATGGTGTGATGTTGGTCCTCATGGCTGACTTCAACCTCCGTTCATCCCCGCGCAAGCGGGGATCCAGAAGCCAAAAGCACAGAATTCAGTTTGTTGAGCTGGGTCCCCGCTTGCGCGGGGACGAACGGAGAGACAATTGATGACCTCCGTGTCCGGAGTTTACGGCACGCCGCCATCCGATCTCGCGGATGTGCCGCGCGAGGCCATCCAGTTCTCGCCGCTGATGCCCGGCGCCGCTGTGCTCGACAAGCAACCGGCGGCCTCGCTCGACGCCATCACGCTGCTCACGCCGCCCGGCACCATCGAACGCCGCTACGCACTGGCGCAGGCGCTGCGCGCGCTCAAAGACGGTGCGCCGCTCACCGCGCTGGCGCCGAACGATCGGGGCGGCACAAGATTGCGCAAGGAGCTGGAGGCCTTCGGCCTCGACATCAACGAATCTTCGAAGCGCCATCACCGCATCGCCACCACGACCAAGGCCGCCGGCATCGGCGACATCGTCGCGCAAGTCATCGAAGATGGCGGCCCGCGCTTCGACGACGAGATCGGGCTGTGGACCCAGCCCGGCGTGTTTAGTTGGGACCGGCTCGATCCCGGCACCCATATGCTGATCGAGCATCTGCCGGCGCTGTCGGGCCGCGGCGCCGATTTCGGCTGCGGTATCGGCATTCTGGCGCGCGCTGTGCTGGCTTCCGATGCCGTTACCGAACTGGCGCTGGTCGATATCGACCGCCGTGCCATCGAATGCGCCGAGCACAATCTCGATACGCCGCGCGCCAAATTCCTCTGGCACGATCTGCGCGATCCGCATCCCGATCTGACCAGTCTCGACTTCGTCGTGATGAATGCGCCGTTCCATGACGCCGGCCAGGAAGACAAAGGGCTGGCGCAGGCCTTCGTGCGCCGCGCCGCCGAGAGCCTTCGCAAGGGCGGCGTCTGCGTCATGGTGGCGAACCGCCACCTGCCCTATGAAGCCGTGTTGAAGCCCTTGTTCAAGGCCGTGAGCCCGGTCATCGAGCAAGGCGGCTACAAGATCTACGAGGCGCGCAAGTGAGCAAGTCCATCCGCCTTGATCGCCTGCTCTCCAATCTCGGCTACGGCTCGCGCCGCGAGGTGCAGGACCTGATCGAAGCCGGCTATGTCGTGCTCGACGGCGAAGCCATCATCGACAGCGACGAGAAGATCGCGGTCACACCCGACCTGCCCGTGCGCATGACGGTAGAGGGTGAGCCGCTCGATCCGCCGCCGGGCCTCGTCCTGATGCTGAACAAGCCCGAAGGCGTCACCTGCTCGCACAAGGAGCAAGGCCCGCTGGTCTATTCGCTGCTGCCCGAGCGCTGGCGCGCGCGCAATCCGGCGCTCTCCACCGTCGGCCGGCTCGACAAGGAAACGTCGGGCCTCCTGCTGCTCACCGACGACGGCGCGCTGCTGCACAGGATCATCTCGCCCAAGAGCAACATCGCCAAGCGTTACGACGTCACGCTCGATCGCGCGCTGCGGGGCGATGAGGCGAAGGTGTTCGCCGCCGGCACGTTGATGCTCGAGGGCGAGGAGAAGCCGCTATTGCCCGCCGTGTTCGAGGCCGTGTCGGACAAGCGCGGCTTCGTCACCATCACCGAAGGCCGCTATCACCAGGTGCGGCGCATGTTCGCCGCCGTCGGCAATCATGTCGTGGCGCTCAAGCGCGACCGCATCGGCGCGCTCGCCCTGCCGGACGATCTGGCGAGCGGCGAGTACCGCGTCATCGGCGATGCTGAATTGAAGCTGGTGTTCTCGTAGCCCGGATGGAGCCAACGGGTCGGCGCGAAGCGCCGCCCGATGACAGGCTCCGCGCAATCCGGGAACGATCCAACCCGGCTTTCGCTGCGCTCAGCCGGGCTACAGAAGCTGCAACGCCGCGACGATGACGATGAGCCCCGCGGCCACACCTGCGGCGGCTGTGAGCATCTGCCGGCGCTGGCGCTTGGGACCATAAACGCCGGCGGCGCGGCGCTCGGCGATCAGGGCGGCGTCGTATTCGGCCGAGGATGAGTACTGGCAGGCCCAGGCGTAGCCGGCGTGCTGCGCCCGCATCTCGAGCGACGACGGCGTCTCGGCGACGGAGCCAGTGGACAGCATGTGGTGCGACCAACGCGACATGCACCGATGGTAGCGCCGCTACGGTTAACGAATATTTACCCTGCCGCGCCGTGCTGCACCGGGATGGCCTTGGGCGTTGCGCGCCGGCCGGCCCAGCGAAACGGTCCGCCCGGCTCCGGTTTGCCGCGGCCCGCCCAGCGCGCCCGCGCCGCATCGCTGTCCGGCTCCTCGTCGGCGCAGACATAGCGATTGCGGCCGCCGTTCTTGGCGCGGTACAGCGCCGCGTCGGCGCGCAGCAGCAGGGAATCGATCGTCGCCTCGGGCTTGTAGGTGGTAGCCAGCCCGATGCTCACCGTGGCGCCGATGGCGATGCGGTCGATGACGACGCCGGCGGCCTCGAAATTGGCGCGCAGGCGTTCGGCGACGATGCACGCATCCTCCATCGCCTCCGGCACCATGACGACGAACTCCTCGCCGCCGAGACGGCCGACGATATCGCTCGCGCGCGTGCTCTCCTGCAGCACCCGCGCGAAGACCTTGAGCGCGCTGTCACCGACGGCATGGCCGAAGCGGTCGTTGATCGACTTGAAGCGGTCGAGATCGAACATCAGCAGCGTCACCGGCTCGCCGCGCGCGCCCTGGCTGGCGTGCATCGAGGTCGCGGCGTCCAGGAAGGCGCCGCGGTTGAGCAGACCGGTCAGATGATCGGTGGTCGCAATCTTGCGGTAAAAATGAACGTGGCGGTCCTTCACCATGAGAATGACAATGAACGCTGTGCCGACCGTATAGATCATCACCTCGACCGCGAACACCGCCTGCCAGCGTGTGGCGAAGGCGTCGGGGTAGAAATTGCGCAAGGCCAGCGGCAGCAGGAAAATGCCGGCATGCAGCAGCGGCACCACGATCGCCGCGGTCCGCGAATAAAGCGAGCGGCGCCGCTCGCGCGACAATTCGAAGGCCATGATGAAGGTGTAGGCGGCGACGATGACAATGCCGAGCGCGACGCGGCGCGAACCGCCCTCTTCCATGCCAGGCAGCAGCGTGACCATGAACCAGACCGCGGCGGCGGCGAGCGGCGCAAGCGGCCGCAGTTGGCGGCCATGGAACAGCCGCAGGCCATTCCAGAACATGCCGCAGGCAAGGAAAATCATCGCCTCGGCGCAGGCCGCCGGCACCTTGAAGAACTGGTGCGGCGCGCTCCACAGCATGATGGCGGCGCCGCCGGTAAGATAGGCCGAGCCCCACCAGGCCAGCGCGCCGATGTCGCGTTGCACGAACCAGTTGGCGATGAGGATAACGCCGAGAAACACCGCCATGCAGACGGTCGCGAAGATCAGGGTCGGCGCATCGAGAAACACCGTCGGGTGCATGCCGCAACTTCCGCTTGGCTAACTTGCGTTCATATCTTCAGCGTTTACGGACGATAACGTTTGAAATGATGCGAAAGCCTTGAGCGCGCTGCCCGGCTTTGAGGCAACAGCGGCTTGAATTCTCTTCAAATGAAACAAAAAGGCCCGCCATGGGCGGGCCGTGCCGAGCGTCTGTGGCCCGTTCTCAGGCGCTGGCCGGCAGCTTGCGCCAGGCGCGGCGCTCGCCCTCTTCCGCGGGCGGCATGTCTTCCATGGTCGCGAACACCGCGCTGGCCACCCGGTTACGGCCCTTGGCCTTGGCGCGATACAGCGCGTGGTCGGCCGCCGCCATCAGCGTCGCCAGCGTGCGGTCGGTCTCATTCTCCAGCGCCACGCCGATGCTGACCGTTGGCACGACATCGTCGGCCGGCGCCGCCGCGGCAAAGGCGCGCCGCACCTGCTCCGCATGCGCCAGCGCCTCGCCGAGATGCATGACGCGCAGAACCGCGCCGAACTCCTCGCCGCCGATGCGGCCGAACAGCGCTTTGGGTCCCAGCGTGCGCGCCGCGGTCTGGGCGAACGTGGTGAGCACCGCATCGCCGGCGGCATGGCCAAACCGGTCGTTGATCGCCTTGAAGTGATCGAGGTCGAACAGCAGCACCGCCAGCGCCGAGCCGTCGCTATGGCCCTGCAGCGACAGTTGTTCGCCGCCGGCGAGGAAGGCGCGGCGGTTGGCGACACCGGTCAGGGGATCGACCAGCGCGGCGGTCTTGTGCCGCAGTTCGCTGCGCTCCTTGGTCATGTTGAGCAACAGAAAGGCCAGCACCACCACGAACAGCAGCGTGCTGAACGCCAGCAAGGGGTAAAGCAGGCTGGCCGTGAGCAGATAGGCGCCCTTGGGCTGCGGCACCAGCAGGGTCACCGGCACGCGCGCGAACATCAGCGCGGCGTAGATGAACAACGTCACGACGGTCGGCCAGCGTGACAGCAGCGGCTCGGCGCGGCCGCGCCAGATCTCGCAGCCGGACACGAAAGCAAGGCTGGCCGCCAGCGCTGAGGCAATCACCGTGCGCGCATTGATATCGCTGCCGATGGCGGGAATGGCGCAGGCCACGAACCAGATCAGCGGCGCGATGGCGATCATCGCCGGGCGCGGGC
>Ga0182745_1002849_pt1 | contig 15201 bp, 15 predicted proteins | sample eDN3rd30CKraftBY_FD_128523 | JGI IMG/M metagenome (GOLD analysis project Ga0182745, IMG submission 128523) | Enriched backyard soil microbial communities from Emeryville, California, USA - eDNA 3rd pass 30_C Kraft BY (version 2) (version 2) | ecosystem: Environmental > Terrestrial > Soil >...
CAGATCTTACTGAAGAGCCTGTAAAAGTTGACTTTTCATATGAACAAGTTGATGCATGGTATACATCTGAAGTTACTGATGCTGCTTGGGTATACAAAGAGGGAGATAAAGTGATCGCACTTTCTCCAGTTTGTAAGCACTTAGGCTGTACTGTTAACTGGAATAGTGATACTGAGCACCCAAATCAATTCTTCTGTGCTTGCCATGGTGGACGCTACGAAAAAACTGGTAAAAACATTCCAGGTACACCGCCACTAGGCCCGTTAGACGAGTATGAAGTATCAGAACAAGATGGCTTTTTAATGCTTGGGAAAAAAATCGCAAATACTTTAGGTTAATAGTTAGGGGGTAAACATAAGTGCTAAATAAAATTTATGATTGGGTCGATGAGCGACTTGATATCACACCAATTTGGCGAGATATTGCCGACCACGAGGTGCCTGAGCACGTTAACCCTGCACATCACTTTTCAGCATTTGTATACTGTTTTGGCGGTTTAACTTTCTTTATTACAGTTATCCAAATTTTATCGGGTATGTTCTTAACAATGTACTACGTGCCAGACGTTGAAAATGCATGGAAATCAGTTTATTACTTACAAAACGAAGTAGCTTTCGGTGAAATCGTACGTGGTATGCACCATTGGGGAGCTTCATTAGTAATCGTAATGATGTTCTTACATACACTTCGTGTGTTCTTCACGGGTTCTTATAAGAAACCTCGTGAGTTAAACTGGATTGTAGGGGTATTAATTTTCTGTGTTATGTTAGGATTAGGTTTCACAGGCTACTTATTGCCTTGGGATATGAAAGCGCTATTCGCTACAAAAGTAGGTATTCAAATTGCTGCTTCTGTTCCATTTATCGGTGAACTTATTAAAATTTTACTTGCTGGGGACGCTACAATAATTGGTGCTCAAACGTTAACACGTTTCTTCGCAATACATGTATTCTTCTTACCTGCAGTATTATTTGCTTTACTAGCAGCACACTTTATCATGATTCGTCGTCAAGGTATCTCTGGACCACTATGATTTGAATTTTCGTATGGTCTATGATTTTTTAAAGGAGGGGACACTATGCATCGCGGAAAAGGGATGAAATTCGTAGGTGATTCACGCGTTAAAGCTAATAACCGTATGGTGAATATGCCTAAAGATTATTCCGAGTATCCAGGCAAAACAGAAGCTTTCTGGCCGGATTTCTTATTAAAGGAATGGATGGTTGGTGCAGTTTTCTTAGTCGGATATTTATTATTAACTGTTGCGCATCCTTCACCACTTGAAGGACCAGCAGATCCAACAAATGCTTCATATATTCCATTACCAGACTGGTACTTCTTATTCTTGTACCAATTATTAAAATACACTTATGCATCAGGTCCTTATAATGTAATCGGATCAATTATTATGCCAGCATTGGCAATTGGTGCGTTAATGTTAATGCCGTTCTTAGACAAAGGTCCAGAACGTCGTCCATCAAAACGTCCATTACCAACTGTGTTTATGCTATTAGCACTTGCTTCAATGATTTACTTAACTTGGGAATCAGTTGTAAATCATGACTGGGAAGCTGCAGCTAAACAAGGTGAAATCAAAGAAGAGGTTCCAGAAATCGAATTTGATGAAACAGCAGAAGGTTATTTATTGTTCACTGGTGAACAAGGTAAATCATGTATCGCATGTCACGGAGCTGATATGAAAGGTGCAGTTGGACCGGCTTTATTAGGTAACGAATTAACAGCTGAAGAAGTTGCAGAAGTAATCAAAAATGGTCGTGGCGCAATGCCAGGTGGCCAATTTGCGGGTACTGATGAAGAGCTTCAAGTAATGGCTGAATTCATCGCTAGTTTAAAAGCTGAAGAATAGTCTTCATATGTATTTAAAAGAGAGTCGGGAAACTGACTCTCTTCTCTTTTAGTTATTTCTTTTTACATATGCTTGTTTTCAATAAAAAATACTTAATATTTTAAAATTTTATGAAATAATAAGGGGCAATTGTATGAAGTCAATATTCACTCAAGCTTGGTTTTTATTATCCCACCGTTCGTTTTTAGTATTGTTGTTTCTCATCAATTTTCTTGGTACGATTTACGGGTATATTTGGTATGGTTCACAATTATCACGAACTGAACCGAAATTTTTAATCTTTGTGCCAGATAGTCCGACGGCAAGTTTATTTTTTAGTATTGCGATTTTAGGCTGGATCTTTGGGAAGCATTTTAAATTAATCGAAGCATTAGCCTTAATTACTCTAGTGAAATATGGGATTTGGGCAGTTGTGATGAATTTACTGACACTATCGGAAATTGGTTCGATTGGTGCTGCTGGTTGGATGTTAGTTGTTTCTCATGGATTGATGGCGGTGCAGGCGATTCTTTATATGTCAAATTATCGTTTTGGTGTAATCCAAATTGTGATTGCAGCCATTTGGACATTGCATAATGATGTCATCGACTATGTGTTTGGCCAAATGCCAACTTACAGTGTTTTGAGTCAATATGCTAGTCAAATTGGTTACTTTACTTTCTGGTTATCAATTGCTTGCATCGGAATTGCAGCAATTGCTTATAAGGTTAATTTGCATAAAAAGCAGAAATTAGTATAACAATAAGCATTAATTCCAAATAAAGATAGTCAAGTTGGTCTAATAGTTGGAGCGAATATTTGCATAAACTTTATTTGGCTATTAAGATTATGATTATAGTAAGTTATTAGAAAGGAAGAGTCTAATTGACAGCAGGGATGTATATTGTTTACTTTCTTATTATTTTAATAGTGCCGATTTATGCACAATTTAAAGTGAAAAGAACCTACAGTAAATTTTCTCAAGTTTCAGCTTCAAGAGGGATGACTGGTGCTCAGGTAGCACGTCAGATTTTAGATCATCACGGTTTGTTTGATGTACGTGTTGTACCAACACAAGGTATGTTATCTGATCACTATAATCCAGCTACTAAAACTGTAGCTTTATCAGAAAAGAATTATTATGAATCGTCTATTGCTGGACTTGCTGTTGCAGCACATGAGGTTGGGCATGCGATTCAACATAAAGAAGCATATTCGTTTTTAACTTTACGTTCGAAGCTAGCTCCAGTGGCGAATATTTCTTCGAATGCTTCATGGATCTTTGTTATGATTGGTATTTTTGCTTCAAGCTCGGGCTTCTTATTACTGGGAATTGTTTTACTTTTAGCTGGGGTAGTATTCCAAGTTGTCACGTTACCAGTTGAATTCGATGCTTCGAAACGTGCCATGAATGAGGTAGTGTCATTAGGCATCATCTCAAACAACGAAGAACGCAGTGCAAAGAAAGTGTTAAGTGCGGCAGCTATGACCTATGTGGCGGCAACAGCAGTTGCAGTATTGGAATTAGCACGTTTAATACTAATTTACACTGGCATGAGATCTGACGATTAATTTCAATTAAATTATCTATTAAGAAATGTCCTAAAGGTTTGTTCAACAAACTTTTGGGACATTTTTTTGTTGGGAAAATGCCAATAGTACGGCATTTTTCAAAGGCTGTTTCAATCTTTGGGCACAGAACAAAAGTCGTGTCAGACGCTGATTCGATGACATTACATGTGTAAAAAAATAGAAGCAGTAAAAAAATATATTTTTTTAAAGATAATAACTAGTTCTATAACTTAATAGAATGTAGAGAATTATTGCTCGGTTATGAAAGCGCAATCATTGTGCTTTACATAATGAAATATAGAGGGGGGAGAAAAATGAAATTCAGTATTTCCAAGGTGGTGCTGTTTAGTTTTCTGGGGTTAATTGTTATTGTTGGCCTAGCATTTTATGCTGGAGTGCTCTCTAAGAAGATGTTAGAAGATGGAAAAAGTGAAGGAGAAACTAACCATTTTACAATCTCATCTGCAAAGGACGAAGAAAAAGGAAAAAGTCCTATTCAGACACAAATAAAAGTTGACTATGCAAAAGAAGAATGGGTGACTCATGGCGGAGATTATTTCAATCGCCGCTTCTCACAGCTCGATCAAATTAATCTCGATACGATTGGAGACTTACAGCCAGAGTGGGTTACAAGTTTAGGCTCGAGCTTAGATATGAAGTTTTCTGGAGAAGCGACACCAATTGTAGTGGATGGTGTGATGTATATCGCTTCTGGCGAAGATGACGTGTTAGCATTAGATGCCATAACAGGGGAGAAAATTTGGGAGTTCCGACCAGAGATTGAAGAAAAACTGGATACCGTTTGTTGTGGATGGACGACTCGAGGGGTAGCTGTTGCTGAAGGTAAGGTTTTTGTTGGTCTATTAGATGCTAGATTAGTAGCTTTAGACCAAAAAACGGGCGAACTACTATGGGAAACAGAGGTAGCGGATTGGGAAGAGGGCTATACAATTACAAGTGCACCTCTTTATTATAATGGCAAGGTTTACACAGGTGTTGCTGGCGGAGAATATGGTATCCGTGGAAGAATTATGGCTTATGATGCGGAATTTGGTCATGAAGTGTGGAGATGGAATACGATTCCAAGTCCTTATGAAGAGGGTGGCGAAACATGGCCAGATGATGAAAACAAAAACTGGCTACATGGTGGTGCGCCAGTTTGGAATACACCAGCTGTGGATCCAGAGCTTGGGTACATCTACTTTGTAACTGGTAATACTTCTCCGGATTTGGATGGAAGCAAACGTGAAGGGGATAATCTCTATGCCAACTCAATTGTTGCTTTGAATGCTGAAACAGGTGAGTATGTATGGCATTTCCAAGAAGTGCATCATGATATTTGGGATTTGGATCCGACAAACCCTGTTGTATTATTTGATGTGGAAATTGATGGCGAAAAAAGAAAAGCACTTGGAGAAGCCGGTAAAACAGGTTGGATTTATTTCTTAGATCGCCAAACGGGTGAACCATTAATCGGCATTGAAGAAAAAGAGGTTCCGCAGCTTGCAGAGCAAAAGACATCACCGACTCAGCCATTCCCAATTGGTGATTCCTTCGTTCCTCAAGCAGTAACAGAAGAGGATGTAGAGCGGGATTTAAGTGATGATTTTGAAGGAGAAATCGGTTCAATCTTCACTCCTTTCTGGGAAGAACCGCTTACATTAAAACCATCAGCATTTGGTGGAGCGAACTGGCCACCGTCAGCCTATTCGCCAGAAACTGAATACTTCTATGTTCTAGGTACGGATGGTTATGTTGCATTAACGAGACAGGATGAGGATGCCTATGAAGAAGGCGGTATGTGGGTTGGCAGTATTTTTGTTCCTGTAAATGATGCGCCAGTACGAGGAACAATAACTGCAATGGATGTAAAAACCAATACGATTGCTTGGCAAGTGGTGTGGGATGCAAATGCATACTCAGGTGTCCTAGCTACTTCAGGCGATTTAATCTTTGTGGGGCATAATGATGGTCGACTAATAGCATTTAATGCTAAAACGGGTGAAGAAGTATGGAGTTATAAAATGGATGCGGGTGCCAATGCGCCATCTGTAACTTATGAAATTGATGGAGAACAATATCTTTCAATTTTTGCTGCTGGAAACTCTTTAGCTGGATCGGTTCATGGGGATAAAGTGTATACTTTCAAGCTTGATGGCAACTGGAATGGGACGCCGATTGATGCCTCAGAAAAGAGTTCTGGTAAATCAGAAGAAACGGTGACAACAATTGCCCAGCCGCAAGACGCTGATACAACGGGGGCAACTAGTGATCCTTATGAAGCGGGTCTCTCCGTTTATGAAGGCAACTGCTTAGCTTGTCATGGGAATATGGGCGAAAACGGGCATAACGGTCCTAATTTACAGCTTAGTGAATTAGCGGAGAACTATGATGATGTAGTAGCAAGAATAAAAGCTGGCGGTACGACAATGCCAGCCTTCGAGTCAATTTTATCTGAAGAGGAGATAAAAGAAGTCGCTCGCTATGTCAATGAAGTGTTATCGAAGGCGGATGAGGAGTAACGATAGAACTTAGCGGCAAAGCTAAAAAAAGCGCTTGGATACGTGCACATTCATCCAAGCGCTTTTGTGATGTTAAATTGAAGCAGTGCTATTCATCAATTCTAAACCCCTCACCTGTTACATCGTTTACATCAATAATGGAAACAAAGGCATTAGGGTCGATGGATCGAACAATCGACTTTAGTCGTACTAATTCATTTCGAGCGACAATACAGTAAAGTACGTCCTTTGATTGCTTCGTATAATGTCCATAGCCATGGAAAACAGTAATTCCGCGTTCCATCCTTTCAGAAATCACATTTGCAATTTCATCAGGGTTGCTTGAAATAATAAGAGCAGCTTTGGCAGAATAGGCGCCTTCTTGTACCATATCAATCACGCGAGCCCCTACGTAAACCGCCACCAGTGTATACATCATCGAACGTGCATCCAAGAATGTCAGCCAGGATGCGAAAATAACAAATGCATCGAACATAAACATTGTACGGCCCATACTCCAGCCTAAGTATTTATGGGCTACTCGTGCGATGATATCCACGCCGCCAGTTGTCCCTCCGCAACGGAAAATAATTCCTAATCCAACGCCAACGAATACACCGGCAAATAATGAAGCTAATAATAAATCGTTTTTGAGGGGAAGCATGACTTCATACACTTGGAAAATGCGTAAAAAGACTGATACTGCAACAGTTCCAATAATCGTGTAGATAAATTCCTTACGACCGAATTGCTTCCAGCCTATTATAAACATGGGAATATTCAATATTAAATTCATGATTGCGGGATCCCAGTGCAATGTAAAATATAGAATTAACGTAATCCCACTAAAGCCGCCTTCACCAAGCTCATTTTGCATATTGAAATGTACAAATCCAAAACTATAAATGGCTGCACCCAATAATATGCCAATAATATTTTTAACTCTTAAGCCTTTCAAAAAAAAACCTCCAAACTAGCAAAAAAATATTTTTATATCGATTTTTGGCTTTCAAATTATTTACCCTAATGGGGATTGCATAAAATCCCAATCATTGAAGGTTCATCTTATTATGTTGTATTTTTCTTCTTTTGACAACATGGCCCTTTATTATATACGATGGTAGTAGGTGCATGGTATGATGTCGAATGAGAGCTCATTATAAAAATTGCGCTAAATAATAGAAAAATACATAGGTCAAAATTATGAGAAGCATGTATGTTTTTACTGATGAATAACTAGTAAATTCCAGCATTCATGCTAGGTGACTTGCTGCAAAAGTACATTTTATTTAAAAAAGGGTAGATATGTCAAAAGTAGATGAAGAATCAGGAGATTTTTTCTTCAGTTTAGTATGATTTGCAAAAGCGCAAGATATCCAATTAGTTAACAGATTTTAATAGTAAATAATAATTATTGTTTGAAGTTCAAGAGGGTTGGACGAAGAAAGGATGAGTAATATGACAATTCGAGTAGCTATTGCAGGTAGTAGAGGGAAAATGGGTTCTGAAGCGGTGAAAACCGTTTGTAATCGTGAAGGATTAGAGCTGGTGGCAGCATTAGATTACAAGCATGTGGGAGATAGCTTATCTGAGCTAGAAATGTTTCCATCCAATTTAGATGTGCCAATCTATACAAACTTAACGCAGTTGATTACTGAAACGAATCCAGATGTACTAATCGACTTAACAAATCCAGATTCTGTTTATGAGCATACAAAAGAGGCCATGTTACATAATGTACGCACAGTTGTAGGAACGACTGGCTTTACGGATGACCAGTTAGAAGAGCTGAAAAATTTAGCATCAGTTAATAAGGTAGGCTGTATTATTGCACCGAATTTTGCCATTGGTGCTGTCCTTATGATGAAGTTTGCAAAAGAAGCAGCCAAATATTTGCCGCATGTTGAAATTATTGAATTGCACCATGATCGTAAATTAGATGCCCCGTCAGGTACAGGGAAGAAAACAGCCCAAATGATTGCAGAAGTTCGCGAAGCAAGAAAACAAGGCCATGAATTTGAAAAAGAAACAATGCCTGGTGCTAGAGGGGCAGATTTCGAAGGAATGCGTATCCACTCAGTTCGCTTACCTGGTTTAGTTGCCCATCAAGAGGTGCTCTTTGGTGGAGAAGGACAAATGCTGACGATTCGACATGATTCTTATAATCGCGAATCCTTTATGGGCGGCGTAGTTTACTGTGTAGAAAAAGTCATGACCTTGGAAGAATTAGTATACGGATTAGAAAATATCCTTTAAGAATGGAGAGTTAACATGAAAATAGCTCTAATTGCGCATGATCGAAAAAAAGATAGTCTAGTTCAGTTTGCCATTGCATATAAAGAGATATTGCATGAGCATGATTTGTATGCAACCGGCACAACGGGGCAGCGAATCCAGGATGAGGTGGACTTAAAGGTTACAAGATTCCGTTCAGGTCCTTTAGGGGGCGACCAGCAAATTGGTTCGATGATTGCGAATAATGACATGGATATGGTTATTTTCTTCCGAGACCCCTTGACTGCGCAGCCACATGAGCCTGATGTGACAGCACTAGTTCGATTATGCGATGTTTACCATATTCCTCTAGCCACGAATATGGGAACAGCAGAAATTCTACTAAAAGGTCTGCAAGAAGGGTTTGTTGACTGGCGCTTAATCCAGGAAAGACGTAAATAGAGTAAAACTTCACTTTGCATTAAAAATAGTTGTTAATAATCTAAATATAAAGAACTTCTGACGGATGCTTTGTTCCTTTTATATAAACAATAAGGCATACATGAATCTACGCATATTTGATTAATTAATTTGTTTTCAATGATTAAAGTAATTAAATATTTTAGATAGAGAGGATGAACGTCGGATGAGAAAGTTGAAAATCGGTATTACATGTTATCCAACTGTTGGCGGTTCAGGGGTTCTTGCGACAGAACTAGGAAAAATGCTTGCGGAAAGAGGCCATGAAATTCATTTTATAACATCTAGTGTTCCTTTTCGCTTGAATAAGATATATCCGAATGTATTTTTCCATGAAGTGGAAGTAAATAATTATTCAGTATTCCAATACTCGCCATATGACATAGCTTTGGCAAGTAAAATGGCGCATGTCATTAAAGAAAAGAAATTAGATGTGCTGCATGTTCATTATGCAATTCCACATGCAGTGTGCGCGGTACTTGCGCGTGAGATGTGCGGGGAGAATATTGGCATTGTCACAACCTTGCATGGAACAGATATTTCGGTTTTAGGGCAAGATTCGACGATGGCTCAAGCGATTAAGTATGGCATAGAAAAGTCAGATATCGTGACGGCGGTTTCGGATGCCTTAAAGGAACAAACCTATCAATTAATCGGCACAAAAAAGGATATAGAGACGGTCTATAATTTTGTAGATGAATCCATCTTTAAGCCAATGGATTCCAGTAATTTAAAAGAGCAGTACGGAATTCGAGATAATGAACGGGTTCTAATTCATGTATCAAATTTCCGTAAAATCAAGAGATTGCCTGATATCATTAATACTTTCTTAAAGGTGCGTAAAGAAATGCCTGCCAAATTATTGCTGGTAGGGGATGGTCCTGAAAAACATCGAGTAGTGGAAATGGTGAAAGATTCACCTTATAAAGAGGATGTACTCTTTTTAGGTAAACAAGAAAATGTAGCCGAACTATTTGGTTTAAGCGATTTAAAGCTTTTATTATCAGAAACAGAATCATTCGGGCTAGTGTTGCTTGAAGGAATGGCTTGCGGTGTTCCCGGAATTGGTACAAATGTAGGCGGGATTCCTGAAGTCATCCAGCACGGGGAAAATGGTTTCATCGTTGAGCTAGGTGATACGGATGCAGCTGCTGAGTATGCAATCGAATTATTGAAGGATGAACAACGATTGATTCAATTCCGTCAAGCGGCCATTACGACCATTCAAACGAAATTTTTAGCAAAACCGATTATTGATCACTACGAACAATTATATGAACGATTGGCGGCACTGCGTGTATGAAAGTAAGTGAAGAATGGCGTGTTGCCTTACGGGTGATTGAACGAATTGAAAAGAATGGTTTCGAAGCGGTCATTGTCGGTGGTGCTGTACGAGACCATCTGTTGCAAAGAAGAGTCAATGATGTCGATGTGGCAACAAATGCCTTGCCTTCAGAAGTGAAACAAATCTTTTCATCGACAGTTGATGTTGGGATTGAGCACGGAACAATTTTAGTGTTGGATGAAGGGGAACCAATCGAAGTCACAACCTATCGTACTGAAGGCGGCTATAGCGATTTCCGCAGACCGGAAGAAGTCGTGTTTGTTCGCAGTTTAGAGGAAGATTTGCAAAGACGTGACTTTACCATTAACGCGATGGCTTATACAAAGGAAGGTGCCATTGTCGATTTATATGGGGGAAAAACCGATTTAGCAAATAAAGTGATTCGTGCCGTTGGGGATCCAAATGTGAGATTTCGCGAGGATGCCCTCCGTATGCTTCGAGCAATCCGCTTTAGTGCGCAATTAGGTTTTGCCATTGAACAGGAGACGCTAAAGGCAATTCAAATCGATAGTGATTTAATTGATTTTATTGCCAATGAACGAATTTCTACGGAAATGGCAAAGGTTTGGAAGAGTGAATTTGTCTATGAAGGTATTCAATTATTGATTGAAAGTAAGCTAGCTAACTATTTAGTAGGGCATTTTACAGAACAGCTTGAATACTGGCGTCCATTTAAAGCGAACAAGTCCGAGGTAGGCTGGGCGTATTTATGTTTGCTTAATCGAAAAGAATTTCAAGATATAGCTGATTTTTACCGCTTATCAAATAAGGAAAAAACGTTTACACGCAAGGTTCTCAATGCCTATGACTCGCTCAGCAAAAAATGGACTGCGATGGATTACTTTGCAAATACGCTAGATGTATTAGAAACCGCTTATGATTTTGCGGTTTGGCAGAATATGAAGCTGCCATTTGAAAAAGAAAGCATACAAAAAGTTAAAAGTAGGTTACCTCTGCAGTCCCTCGACCAGCTTGCCATTAACGGAAATCATTTAATGCACTGGACAACGAGAAAAAGGGGACCGTGGATTAAAGTAGCATTAGATGCGGCAGTGATTGCGGTTTTAAATGGATATGTAAAAAACGACGAAGAGAAGTTGAAGGAATGGTTCTTAAATGACTTTATCAATGAAGGATAAAATATTAAAACGTTTTCTTTTAGCTTCGGGAGACCCTATTTCAGGCCAGCATTTAGCTGAAGAATTAGGGATTTCTCGCACAGCAGTTTGGAAACATTTACAGTCTCTGCAAGAAGAAGGCTACACTTTTGATACTGTGAAGAAAAAAGGGTATCTCCTTACAAGTAAACCAGACAGGGTGGATGCGGCGAGCATTGCATCCTTTTTGTCTACGGAGCGCTTTGGTCAGACGGTTCATTATTTAGAGGAATGTGCAACAACGCAAGCAATTGCCCATGAATTGGTGCGAAAGGGTGCTGGAGATGGAACAGTTGTCATTGCTGAGACACAAACCGATGGAAAGGGACGAATGAGTCGTCCTTGGGAATCGACCAAAGGAAAAGGGATTTGGATGACGGTCATTATTAAACCTGATGTTTTACCTCATCAAGCACCCCAATTTACATTGGTTGCAGCTGTTTCAATTGTTAATGCGATTAAGTCGCTTTATTCTAATTTTACACCGATGATTAAATGGCCCAATGATCTTTTGATTAATGGCCGGAAATGTACAGGGATTTTAACAGAAATGATTGCTGAAATAGACCGGGTACAGGCTTTATTAATCGGAATCGGCATTAACGTTAACCAGCGGCCAGAGGATTTTCCAGAAATGCTGCAATCGATTGCAACTTCATTAAGTATTGAAGAACAGAAACAATTAAATCGAGCCGAGCTTGTGGGAACAATCTTAAATTATTTAGAGAAATATAGTGATTTATATGTCACTGAAGGATTTGGTCCCATTAAGCAGCTTTGGGAACAGGCATCAGGAACAATCGGGAAACAAATTAAAGCCACAACCTTAACTGAAGTAATCGAAGGGAAGGCAATCGGAATAACAGAATCGGGTGTCCTGGAAATCCAACTTGAGGATGGGGAAATTCGAAGCATTTATTCGGCAGATATTGAACTAAAATAAATAATTGGTCATAATTTGTATAGTCAAAAACTCTTTTTTGTAGGTGAAATTTCACTGTCGAAAAGGAGTTTTTTATATTTTTAGTCTAAAAGTCTATCTAAACTAATTCTATTGTATGAGTAAATTGAATAAAATGTAAAAAAGTGAGTTTAAAATATAACATTTTAACTATGGATATGGTATTTTCTTATATAGATAGGAATATTATGGTATAAAAGTAATTTTTAGATTAAAAATATGTAGTAGAGGTGAAGTGGTTTATGAAACTATTAAGTAATCTTATTTGTCGTATGGTTGGCTATCATAAATACAGTTATTTTACAGATCGTTGTGTGCGTTGTGGAAAAGTGCGTTCATCAACTTCTTCAGTTTCAGAAAATGCATAAATGCTAGGGAGGATTCTGGACAAGCTTATTGTTTAATCAGCTGAATGTCATTAAATCCGGATATACCTAAAATTGATGAAAAAATAGAACTTTAAATTCATAGAAACCAGTATACGTTTTCTTCAAAACTTGTTATAGTAGCGGTATGGACAGTATCATCTAGTGAACTGTACCTTTTACGCTATAAAACTATAAAAAAGATCTGCCTTGATCTTGCAAAAGACAGGGACGGAAGAAAACAAGCTGCGTTGATTTTAGATTTGTAAACGCAATCCTTCTGTCCATTTTCAGACAGAGGGATTTTTTTATGCTGTTGCGTCTAACAGTATAAGAGAAAAACATCGATTATCACACTTTGGATATCGTGTTCTTCTCATGTTTTCTTCTTACAAAAAAGGAGGAGAAAATGATGAAAAGTACAAGTGATTTTTTGAAAATGAAGACTCAAGGAGAAAAAATCGTCATGATTACGGCCTATGACTACCCAGCTGCAAAGTTCTCGGAAGAAGCGAGCGTTGATATGATTTTAGTGGGCGACTCGTTAGGCATGGTTATGCTTGGCTATGATTCAACACTTCCTGTAACTGTTGAAGACATGATTCACCATTCAAAAGCTGTTCGTCGAGGAGCGAAGGACACTTTTGTTGTTGTTGATATGCCTTTTGGTTCCTACCATGGAGATGTCAATGACACTTTGAAAACCGCCGTACGAATGATGCAGGAAACGGGAGCAAATGCCTTAAAAGTTGAAGGTGCTGGCGAAGTTGTTAAAACAATCGAAAAGCTCACTACCGCCGGAATTCCAGTTGTGGCACATTTAGGCTTGCAGCCGCAATTAGCCAATGTGCTAGGTGGCTATAAAGTGCAAGGAAAAACAGCCGAGCAGGCGATGAAGTTAATCCAAGATGCGAAGGAATGTGAAGCAGCTGGTGCTTGTGCAGTCGTATTAGAGTGTATTCCTCACCAGCTTACGGAAGCGGTTACAAAGGAGCTGATGATTCCGACGATTGGTATTGGAGCAGGTCCTACTGCTGATGGACAGGTGCTTGTTTATCATGATTTACTAAGATACGGAAATCACCATATCCCTAAATTTGTTGAAAGTTTTGCATTTGTCGGTGAGGAAGCTGAACGTGGCATTCAAAATTATACAAGAGCAGTAAAAAATGGTTCATTCCCAACTCTAAAACATAGCTTTACGATGAAGGATGAAGAGCTTACGCAAATTTATGGGGGCGTCGAAAAATGAAGATTGTCAACACGATTACACAGCTAAAATCAATTGTCCACCTCGCCAAAAAAGAAGGGAAATCCATTGGGTTAGTCCCTACGATGGGCTATTTGCATGAAGGACATTTGGCATTAGCAACTGCCGCTAGAGAAGAAAACGATCTTGTGGTGATGAGCATTTTTGTAAATCCAACTCAATTTGGTCCAAATGAGGATTTTGAATCCTATCCGCGTGATATAGAACGAGATACACAATTGGCTGAATCGGTTGGAGTTGACATCGTATTCGCACCATCAGTCGAAGAAATGTACCCAACGGATGGCGGCATTTCGATTAAGGCGGGAAGACAATCAGAAATTCTATGCGGTGCTTCAAGACCTGGTCATTTTGATGGCGTTTTGCAAGTGGTGGCCAAGTTATTTCATTTGGCAGAACCAACACGTGCCTATTTTGGCCAGAAGGATGCACAACAAGTGGCCATTATCCAAACATTGGTAAGAGATTTTAATTTTCCGTTAGAAATTATTGCTCTTCCCATCGTACGAGAAGAGGACGGCTTGGCAAAGTCTTCGCGCAATGTCTATTTAACCGAACAGGAACGCGTTGTGGCTCCTGCCATTTATGAAGCATTATTAATTGCTAAAGAAGAGTTTTTATTGAAAAGGGATACTGACGTTGCGCTTGATTTGGCATCTCATCATATTACAACTAACACTTCAGGTAAAATCGATTATATCGAGCTATTGTCTTATCCAGATTTAACAACAGTAGCAGAAAATACTGAACACTTTTTATTAGCAACAGCAGTTTATATTGGAAAAACAAGATTAATCGACAATATTATTTTTTCTTTAAAAGGGGAAGCAGCAAATGTTTAGAATGATGATGAATAGTAAAATCCATCGAGCACAAGTAACACAGGCCGATTTGAATTACGTTGGGTCGATTACAATTGATGAAGACCTTTTGGATGCTGTCGGGATGCTGCCAAACGAAAAGGTGCATGTTGTGAATAATAATAACGGTGCCCGATTTGAAACTTACATTATTGCGGGAGAACGCGGAAGCGGCGTAATCTGCGTCAATGGAGCAGCGGCAAGACTGGTTCAAAAAGGAGATATCGTCATTATTATTTCCTATGTTTATGTAACAAACGAAGAAGCAAAGGATCACGAACCAACAGTAGCCATCATGGGTGAGGGCAATACGATTAAAGAAATGATTTCCTATGAACCGGAAGCGACGATTAAATAATCATAGATTAAGATTTTCCACTTGAGTTTCTAGTATTTTTGTTATAGAATAGTTTTTAGGTGCCAAACCTATGTAAAGTTTATACTTTACAACCAAAGTACTCATTACGACACGGATTTGTCGGAGTACTTTGTTTTTATGAGCAGGGAGATGAGCCCCTGCTCTTTTTATTTTGTTATTTATAATTTTAAACTATCTAGATATTGTGCACAGCTTACTATAGTAGGCTGTGTTTTTTGATTTGGGCAACTTTCGATATGTTATTAGTGAAG
>Ga0182745_1002850_pt1 | contig 15201 bp, 14 predicted proteins | sample eDN3rd30CKraftBY_FD_128523 | JGI IMG/M metagenome (GOLD analysis project Ga0182745, IMG submission 128523) | Enriched backyard soil microbial communities from Emeryville, California, USA - eDNA 3rd pass 30_C Kraft BY (version 2) (version 2) | ecosystem: Environmental > Terrestrial > Soil >...
CTCGAGGGATGCGAAGCACCGCGGCTCGCGGGCGAGACGCTGCAGGCGAGCGCCGTGAATGCACGGGCGCCCGAGCCGGCAAACCAGCCCGTGAAGCTGCGCTTCGTGACGGATGCGGGAGCGGCGACGATCACGCTCGACCCCTCGCTCGCGCCGCGTTCCGTCGCTCGGATCGTCGAGCTCGCGAAAAACGGCTACTTCGACGGAACGCCGATCGGGCGCGCCATTCCCGGCTTCTTCGTCCGGCTGGGCAGCGGCAAGGAAGGCGTCTCGCGACCTGCGCCCCTGCCCCGTGAGACCTCACCGACGTCCTTCGATGCCTTCACCGTCGGCCTCGCCCTCGACGACGACGGTGCGGGCGCGGACGAGCTCTTCGTCACCCTCGCCCGCCTTCCGGAGCTGGACGGACGCTACGCCTGGCTCGGCCGAGCCGATCGCGCCTTCGCCGAGCTCGCCGAGGGCGACGTCATCGAGAAGGTCATCGTCGAGGACTGAAGCGACGGGGACCGCACTCGACGCAAGGCCTCCGCCCACCCCATGCACTCGACATGGGAGAGGAGCGCTTCGAGGTCGCGCCCGTTCGCATCTACGCCGGCTCGATCGTCCTCAACGGCGATCTGTGCATTCCGGAGGGCGCGACCGGCATCGTCGTCTTCGCGCACGGCAGCGGCAGCAGCCGCCACAGCCCGCGCAATCGCTTCGTCGCCAGCGAGCTCCAGCGAGGCGGCCTCGCCACGCTGCTCATGGATCTCCTCACGAGCGACGAGGAAGAGGAGGACGCGTACTCCGGCTATCTCCGCTTCGACATCGATCTGCTGGCGCGGCGCTTGGTGGAGGCGACCTTCTGGCTCGCGGAGCAGGAGGAGACGGCGACGCTGCGAATCGGCTACTTCGGCGCGAGCACCGGCGCGGCGGCGGCCCTGATGGCGGCGGCGAGCGTACCCGACCACATCGGCGCGGTGGTGTCGCGAGGCGGTCGTCCGGATCTCGCGGCCCGCTCGCTCCCGCGGGTGAAGGCGCCGACCCTGCTCATCGTGGGCGAGAACGATCCGCTCGTGCTCGACCTCAACCGACAGGCCTTCGCGCAGCTCCGTTGCGAGAAGCGCTTCGAGATCGTCCCCGGGGCGAGCCATCTCTTCGAGGAGCCGGGCACCCTGGACGTGGTCGCGCGGCTGGCGCGCGAGTTCTTCGTCGAGAAGCTCCACGCGCAGCCCTTGGGCTTCGAGCCGCACCCGCCGCCTGCGCCGTATTGAGAACATCGAGCAGTCTCGGCCTTGACTCGCATTATGGCCATCATATGATGGCCGACATATGAGCAAGGCCCGCTCCGAGCAGAAACGAGCCACCCACGCCGACATCCTCCGCTCTGCCCAGCACCTCCTTCGAACGAAGGGAATCGCGGGGACGAGCGTCGCCGAGGTGATGAAGGGTGCCGGCCTCACGGTCGGCGGCTTCTATGCCCACTTCGAATCGAAGGACGCGCTGATCGAGAGCGTGCTCCGCCGAACGCTCGGCGAGATGCGGGCCAAGCTCGTCGGCGGGCTCGAGGAGGCCGACGAGATCGCGCGCCTCGAACAAGCGCTTCAGCGCTACCTGAGCAAGGCGCACCGCGATCGGCCGGCCCACGGTTGCCCGCTTCCCTCGAGCCTCGGCGAGCTCTCTCAAGCCGATACGCGGCTGAAGTCCGCGCTCGCCGACGAGATCGAAGAGCACCTGCGCGCGCTCGCGGGGCCGGAGCTGCGCACCGTCGCCCTCGGCCTCTTCGCCTTGATGGTGGGAGGGCTCTCGCTCTCCCGCGCCCTGAAGGGAACGGCGCTCTCGCAAGCCGTTCTCGACGCCTGCATCGACCTCGGCCGAGCGGCGCTCCGCCAGCTCGCCCGAAAACCCGACTAGCGCCGGCTTCGGCGCCGCGTCCGCCTCGATGAAGCGAGCCTTTCGATGAAGCGCTCGCACGACGGCGACGTGTGCCCTCCGGAAAGGAGAACGCCTATGCCCACGAACGAGCCCACCAAGGCAGCCGCCACGGAGCTTCCGCGAACGCATCGCCGTCTCGCCCTCCATCCGACGGTCGCCGCCGCGTCACGACGCACGAAGAGCGAGCCGAAGCAGCCGCTCACGCTCGACGAGATTCGCCGCATCGCCATCGCCGCAGGCGCCGACGACGCTTCGGCCGTTTCGCTCTCGCACCCGGATCTCGCCGAGGAAGCTCGCTACATCGAAGCCGCCCTCCCCGGCGCGCGCACCCTCGTCGCCATCGTCGTGCGAATGCACGTGGACAACGTGCGCAGCCCGGAGCGCAGCATCGCCAACCTCGAATTCCACCGCACCGGCAAAGCTGTCGACGAGGTCGCACACGCCATCGCGAAGGCCCTCGGTGAGCTCGGACATCGCGCGGTCAACCCCGCCATGGCCTTCCCCATGGAGATGGACCGCTTCCCGGAGCGCAGTTGGATCGTCTCGCACAAGCGCGTGGCCGTCGCCGCCGGGCTCGGGAAGATGGGCCTCCACCGCAGCGTCATCCACCCGCGCTTCGGCTCCTTCATCCTCCTCGGCACCGTCATCACGGACGCCGAGCTCACCGAGCGCGCCCACCCCCTCGACTTCGATCCCTGCCTCCGCTGCCAGCTCTGCGTCGCTGCCTGCCCCGTCGGCGCCATCGAGCCCGACGGCTCGTTCCGCTTCTCGGCTTGCTACACGCACAACTACCGCGAGTTCATGAGCGGCTTCACCGACTTCATCGAGGAGGTGGCCGACTCACACGATCGCCACGATTTCCGCGCGCGCGTGAGCCAGAGCGAGAGCGCCTCGATGTGGCAGAGCCTCGCCTTCCGGCCGAACTACAAGGCCGCCTATTGCCTCGCCGTCTGCCCCGCGGGCGAGGAGGTGATCGCGCCCTATCTCGAGAGCAAGGCGGAGCACGTCCGCACCATCGTGCGGCCGCTCCTCGATCGCGAGGAGCCCGTCTACGTCGTCGCCGGCTCGGATGCCGAGGCACACGTCCGGAAGCGCTTTCCCCACAAGAGGCCGCGTCGCGTGCGATCGAGCCTGCGCCCGCGGAGCGCGCGTCACTTCGTCGAGGCGCTTCCCCTCTCGTTCCAACGCGAGCGCGCTCGCGATCTGACGGCGCGCTTCCACTTCGACTTCTCGGGAGACGATTCGATCCAAGCCACCGTCGTCACCGACAAGGGGGACCTTCACGTCGAACCGGGGCTGAACGGGAAGGCGGATCTGGCCGTCCGCTCCGACGGGAGCCTGTGGATCGACATCCTCGAGAAGCGCAAGAGCCCGCTCTTCGCCGCCCTCGCCGGCAAGCTGCACCTTCGCGGAAATCGCGCCCTCCTCATGCGCTTCCGCGCCTGTTTCCCTCGCTGAGAGCCGCCCCTAGAGAAGCCACGCACCGAAAGGAGAACCCCATGAACCGTCGTCACGCTCACGTCGCACACCTCGACGAGGTCGAGCCGGTCCGCCTCGAGCACGGTCGTACCGAAGTCATCCGCCGGCAGCTCGGTCGCGCCGCCGGAGCGCGCCAGCTCGGATGCAGCCACATCGAGCTCCCGCCGGGGAAGCGGAGCTGGCCGCGCCATTGGCATGCCGCCAACGAGGAGGCGATCTTCGTCCTCGAGGGCGTGGGTCGGCTGCGGCTCGGCGACGAGACCATCGAGGTGCGCGCGGGTGACTACGTCGCCCTTCCCGCGGGACCGCAGGCCGCGCACGAGATGCGGAACGAGTCGGAGGCTCCGCTTCGCTATCTCTGCTTCTCGACGATGATCCCGACGGATATCTGCGGTTATCCCGACTCGAACAAGGTGGCCCTCTTCTCGGGAGGCGCGCCCGGTGCGTCGAAGAGCGAGCGCACCCTCGACGTCGTCCTTCGCCGCGACGCGGTCGACTACTGGGAAGGCGAGGACTGAGTCGCCTCAGACGTGTACGCGCAGGTCCGCGAGTGACTCCTCGCGATGAAGGCGTGAAATCGCGCTCGCGAGGAGGCTCGCGACGCTCACCGTTCGAAGCGGCAGGCCACGCGCCTTGGCGACGTCGACGGCGAGCGAGTCGGTGACGAAGAGCGCCTCGAGATCCAGCGATCGGAGGCGCTCGAGGGCCTCGCCCACCAAGAGGCCGTGCGTCGCCAGGACCAACAGCGGCTTCACGCAGCCGGCCTGCTCCAAGGCATGCGCGCACGCGACCACCGTTCCCGCCGTGCTGATCATGTCGTCCACGATCACGGGCGCCCTCCCCTTCACGTCGCCGATCACCCGCAGCGCGCGCACGTTCTCGCCCGAGGTTCGCAGCTTGTGCACCACCGCGACGGGCTTCTCCCACGCCGTCGCCAAGCGCTCGGCCAGCTTCGTCGCGCCCAGATCCGGACCGACGACGACCGCGTTCTCGGGCACCAGAGGCCGCACCGCTTCGGCGAGGAGCTTCGTCGCGGTCAGGTGCTCGACGGGAATCGGCGGAAAGCCTTCGAGGGCCGGCTCGTGCAGGTCGAGGGCGACGATGCGGTCGAAGCCCGCCGTCGCGACGAGATCGGCGACGAGACGCGCCGCGATCGGCTCCCGACCCCGCGCCCTCCGCTCCTGCCGCGCATAGCCGAAGTAGCTCACCACCGCCGTCAGCCGCGAAGCCCCAGCGCGTCGGCAGGCATCGGCGAGCAGGAGCAGCTCGAGCAAGCTGTCCGCGACGGGCGGCCCCGTCGGCTGCACCACGTACACGTCCGCGCCACGAACGCTGCTCAGGATCTCGACCCGCCGCTCTCCGTCCGGAAAGGTCTCGCTCACCCGCTCCACGAGCGCGACGCCGAGCTCGGTCGCCACCGCCCGCGCGAGCTCCACGTTCGCCGAGCCTGAGAGAAGGGCGAGCTCCACCCGCAGTCTCTAGGAAGCCCCCGCCGCGATGCGCCAGCCGCGCCCTCCACGCGAACCGCAGCACGCGTCTGGCTCTCCGGGCGGTCGGCGTCTACCCTCCGCGCCCTCCCCCATGCTGCTCACGATCGACGTCGGCAATACGAACATCGGCTTCGGCCTCTTCGAGGGCGACGCGTTGGTCCACCAATTCCGTTGCGAGAGCGCGAGGCAGCGTACGGCGGACGAGTACGCCGTCCTGCTCCGGCAGATGATCGCGATGCGCGACGTCGAGCTCCGCCACATCGACGCGGCCATCATCGCGAGCGTCGTTCCGGCGCTGACGGACGTGCTGGCGGAGACCGTGCGCCGAGCCTTCGCGCGCGAGCCCATGGTCGTCGGGCCCGGCATCCGCACCGGCATGCCCATCCTTTACGAGAACCCCCGCGAGGTCGGCGCCGACCGCATCGTGAACGCCGTCGCCGCCTACGAGGAGGTGCGCGACGCCCTCATCGTCGTGGACTTCGGCACCGCCACCACCTTCGACTGCGTCTCGCAGAAGGGCGAGTACCTGGGCGGCGTCATCGCGCCGGGCATCCAGATCAGCCTGGACGCCCTCGTCTCCCGCGCGGCCAAGCTCCCCCGCATCGAGATCGCGCTCCCGCCCCGCGTCATCGGCCGCAATCCGATCCACTCGATGCAGTCCGGCATCGTCTACGGCTACGCGGGCCTCGTGGACGGCATCGTCAAGCGCCTCCAAAGCGAGCTCGGGCCCATCCGAACGGTGCTCGCGACCGGTGGCCTCGCCCGCCTCATCGTCCCCCACACCACGACGATCGCCCGCATCGACGACGCGATCACCTACCGCGGCCTGCGCCTCATCTACGAACGCAACGTCGGGCCGTGATGGCCGCTCGCGATCCGAGCCAGGCGCTTCCCGCCGTCGGCCAGCCGCGAAGCACGAGTAGGCGGCCGCTCGTCGCGCTCTTCGTGACGGCCCTGCTCCTTCTGCTCTCGCTCGCCCTCGCGGCCTCGATCGGCGTCGAGCGTGTCTCGATCGGGCGCGCTTTCGCCGATCCCGAGAGCCTCGACCACCTCATCCTCGTTCGTGCTCGCCTGCCCCGCATCGCGCTGGCTGCGATCGCGGGAGGAGGCCTCGCGGCCGTGGGCGCGGCGTTCCAGGCGCTCCTGCGCAATCCGCTCGCGGAGCCGTACGTGCTGGGGGTCTCGGGCGGCGCGGCGCTCGGTGCGACGATCGCCATCGCGGCCGGGCTCTCGGGGGTCGCGCTCTCGCTCGGTCCCCTCGTCTTGCACGGCGCATCGATCGTGCCGCTGGCGGCGCTCGCGGGAGGGGTCGGCGCGACCTTGCTCGTCTACGCGGTCGTGCGCTCGCGGGGGCGGATGCTGTCGGCGGCCGACATCCTGCTCGCGGGCGTCATCGTCAACGCGATGGCGGGCGCGGCCATCACCTTCATCAAGACGCTGGTCTCGGCGAGCAAGGCGCAGGAGCTCCTCTTCTGGCTGATGGGCTTCCTCGACGTGCCCTCGACCGCGACCCTTCTCGCCATCGGCGCTTACGTCGCCGCAGGCACCGCGCTCCTCTGGCTCGAAGCAGGGCGGCTGAACCTGCTCGCCCTGGGCGAAGAGCCTGCCGCCCACCTCGGCGTGGACGTGCAGGCGCTCGAGCGCCGCGTCTTCTTCGCTTCGTCGCTGGTCGTCGGAGCGGTCGTCAGCGTGACCGGCCTCATCGCCTTCGTGGGGCTCTTCGTTCCGCATGCGGTGCGACGCCTCGTGGGGCCCGATCTGCGATGGGTGCTGCCGATTTGCCTCCTCGCCGGAGCGGGCGCCCTCGTGCTCTGCGATCTCGGCTCGCGCGCGGCCTTCACCTGGCTGGGCACGGAGCCGCCGGTCGGCGCCATCACCGCCCTCTTCGGCGGCCCTCTCTTCCTCGTCCTCCTGCGAAGGAGCCGCACGCCCCTCCAATGATGCGCCCGCGAGGGGCTCGCCTTCCCCCGCGCCCTGCGCTTGCCCCTCGCCGACGTCGACACCAGACGCAATTGCGATGGCGGAACGTCGCAATCCCTCGCAGCAGCCGGGCATCCGCAGCCTCCACGGCATCAACGCGCTCCACGCCGTGCTGCGGAAGTACGACTACCCCTGCACCCTCGAGAAGCTGAAGAAGCAAGCCGGGGACGACACCTTCGAGTTCCGCCGCGGCCAACCGGTGAAGCTCCGCGAGGTGCTCGAGCTCATCGAAGGCCGCCCCGAGTTCGACTCCTCGGACGACGCCCTCGCCGCCGTCTTCGCCGCGCTCGACGAGCGAAGAGGCGCCGACCGCCGCGCCTCCCCACCGAGGATCGGCCGAACCGACCTCTTCAACCTGTAGGACCGGTTCTCGCCCGGCCCCTCGAGCACGCCCCCACCCTCACGCTCACCCGCGCCCCGCGCCCTCACCCCCGCACGCGCCCCTTACTCCTCCAGCTCCCCCGTCTCCCGCACCGGCAGCTCCTCCGGCCGCAGCACCACCCGCGACCGCGGCGGCACGCTTCGCGTCAGGAACACCGAGCCCCCGACCACCGCGCCCTCGCCGACCACCGTCTGCCCGCCGAGCACCGTCGCGTTGGCGTAGATCGTCACCCCGTCCTGCACCGTCGGGTGGCGTTGGTCCTCGCGGATGACGCGGCCTCGTTCGTCGCGGGGATGCGAGAGCGCGCCCAGCGTCACGCCTTGGTAGAGCTTCACGCTCTTGCCGATGCGCGTCGTCTCGCCGATGACCGCGCCGGTCGCGTGATCGAGGAAGAAGCCCGGCCCGATCGAGGCGCCGGGGTGGATGTCCGCCCCCGTCCGCGCATGCGCCCACTCCGTCATGATGCGCGGCATGAGCGCGATGCCCATGCGATGGAGCTCGTGCGCGAAGCGATAGACGGTGATCGCCAGGATTCCCGGGTACGGGAGGATGATCTCGTCGAGGTTCGTCGCCGCGGGATCGCCGTCGTAGGCCGCCTGCACGTCCGTGATCAGCGTCGCCCGGACCTCGGGGATGCGTGCGAGGAAGGTCGAGGCGAGCCTCGCGGCCTCGGCTTCGAGCTCGGGCGGGGGCTTCTGCGCATGGCCCACGCACTCGCACGCGTAACAGAGGCAGAGCTCGATCTGACGCCGCAGCTTGTCGCGCAGCGTCGAGACGAGCTCTCCCACGTGGTAGGCGATGTTCTCTTCCGTCAGCCCCTGCCGGCCGAAGTAGCCGGGATAGACGAGCTGGAGAAGGAGCTCGGCGATCTCGATGATCTCGTCCCGCGAGGGGAGGAATCGCCGGCCGATGTGGTGGGCGCGCGGATCGCTTCGGTAGCTCGCGACGATGGCGTCCACGAGCTCCGACAGCTCGTGGACCTCACCCTCGCCTCCGCGCGCCCTCTGCAAATCAGGCCTTCCTCTGCGCGGCCTGCGCGAGCTGCGCCTGCTGCTGCTGGAGGAACTGCGCCACCGCGCGCGACTGCTCGATGGCGAACTGCTTGACGCCCCGGTCCGGCGAGCCGGCGAGGGCGTTGAGCAGGCGGGTGACCTTGTCGAGCTGACGCGACTGGAAGAGCGCCTGGAAGTAGTTATTCGCGAGGCGCACGTCGCGCATCATCTTCGCCTCGTGCGGCTGGAGGAGGTTGATGACCTCTTCGATCTGACCCGCCTGGCCGTAGAGCGCCGACAGGCTGATGAGCGCGAGGGGGTCGTCCGAGTTCCGCTCGACGGCCTTCTTCGCGTAGAGGACCGCCTTGTCGCGCGCGTTCTCGTCGGAGGCGTAGAAGCCCTGGAGCGCGATGTAGGGGGCGGCGGCGCCGGCGTAGTTGGCGGCGAGCGCCTCGACGGCCGCGATGGCCGCGTCCTCACCCTCGGCGGTGCGGACGAGCGTGTAGAGGTACGCCCACGCATCGATGCTGCCCGGCTGGACGGCGATGGCCTGCTCGATGAGCTGCCGCTCCGCCGCCTTGTCGCCCTTGAGCTGCGCGACGCGGGCGAGGTTCAGGAGCGGGAAGGGGCTGTCGGGCATGAGGTTCTGCGCGCCGCGCAGCGTGCCCTCGGCCTTCTCGACCTTCTGCTGCTGGAGCTGGGTGACGCCGAGCGCGAGCCAGTCGTCGGCCGTTCCGCCGCGAGCGACCAGCTTCGAGAGGACGGCCTCGGCCTGATCGTGGCGGCCGTACTTGAGGAGCTCCTGGGCCAGGACGCGGCCGCGGTTGAGGTCGTCGGGGTGCTCGTCCCAGTGCTTGCGCAGGGTGGCGAGCAGGTCCTCCAAGCCGATGGCGACCGGGCGGCCCTGGTCATCCTGGACCTGGACGGCGGGGCCGTTGAAGCCGAGGAGCTTCCACATCTGGTCGGGGGTGACGACGACCGGACCCTCGGCGAGCTTCTCCTGGAGCTCCGGCGACGGGGCCGAGAGGGGGACGACGACGAGAGCGTTCGCGGGGAGGCCACCCTGGAAGGCGCCCACCGGCGCCACGATGGCCGCGCCGCCCTTGATCTGGAGCGAGGCGCCGCCGCCATTGGCCGATCCGGCACCACCCGCGCCGGCACCCTGCGGCGGTACGCCCCCAGCGGAGATGGGGCCACCCCCTGCACCTGCGGTTCGAAGGCCGTTGCTGATGTTGTTCGCCGATGAGTCGGGGGTCGTGGTCATGTCTTCGTCGCTCCTCCAAGGGGGATTGGGGGCCGGAAGCTAGCACACACGGGGGCTGCGCCCCCTTGTATCCCCGCGTTCGATGCGAACCGCTTTCACGCTACGGGGGCTGCGCGCCCCCGCGCCCTGCGCCAGGGTAGGGACTGCCGCCCCTACCCTGGACCCACCCCGCTGTTGGACGGAAGGCGATGTACGGCAGGACTACGGACACCCCACCCCACGGGATGCGGCGCGGTCCGCGGTGCCCGCCCCTGTCGCGGGGGCGGGCCGTGGGATATCTGGTAACGGCGCGATTTCGTTGGGGAAAACATGAGGCCCCTCTCCTGAGAGGGAGAGGGGCACTGGGTGAAACGCCGTGAATCGTGGGGGTGAGGTAGCGCGGGTTTCGCCGTGGGCGCCGGCCGTGCTTCACCGCGAAACGACATCCCGACTTGCGGGCCCCCCCTTCCCCCGATGCGGGGGAAGGGGCTGGGGGATGGGGGCCAAGCGCGACGGGCACCAGACGGAATCGCCGTGAATCGTGGGGGTGAGGTCCTCGCGTGCGGTGTGGGCGTGGGGAGGTTCGCGGGTCCGGTGGTTCGGACTACCGCTCACCGCAATGCATTTCGCATCGCGGTGGTCCGGACCACCCGGGTACGCAATGAAATGCGTTGCTCGGTGGTCGAGACCACCCGATCGACGCAATGCGTTCCGTTTCGCGGTGGTTCCGACCACCTCTCGACGCAATGAAATGCGTTTTGCGGTGGTCGCGACCACCCCATGACCTCAATGCATTTCGCTTCGCGGTGGTCTGGACCACCCCCTCGACGCAATCGATCGCGTTCGCGGGTGGTCTCGACCTTCGCCGAACGCAATGCATTCCGCGAGCGGGTGGTCGCGACCACCCTTGGCTAGTCCACGCTGACCTTCGCGGTCAGCCAGAAACTTCGGCCCGGCAAGGGGTAGCCGAGGAGGTCGCTGATCGGCTGGGGGACGTCGTGGCCCGTTGCGGGGGAGGTGATGTGGGCGACGCGCGCGTCGAAGACGTTGTCGGCGCGGGCACCCACGACCAGGCGGGGGCGCTGGGTGAGCTCGACGGTGGCGCCGAGGCCGTGGAGGGCGCGGGGTGGGAGGAGAAGGGTCGCCTTCGGGTCGAGGGTCGTGCCGGCGACGACGTCGAGGGAATAGCGGAGGCGCAGGGGGTGGAAGGTCCAGGTGGTGTCGAAGGCGAGGTCGTGGGCGGGGCGGCCCGGCAAGGGCTTGCCGCGGGCGAGGGCGTCGTCGCCTTCGTTGCGCGTGAGCATCGCCGTGTAGCCGACGCGCGAGAGCGAGGGTCCGCCTTCGAAGGAGAGGGCCACCTCGGCGCCGACGAGGCGCGCGCGGTCGAGGTTCTCGGCCCGGAGGGCGCTGCGGCCGTAGGGGACGAAGGCGATGAGCGAGCGCGCCTCGGTGAGGAAGCCGCTCGCCTCGTAGCCGAGCCGCACGCCGCCCGTGCGGACGCGCCCTCGAAAGCCCGCGTCGAACGTCGTCGCCCTCTCCGGCTCGAGATCCGCGTTCCCCGTCACGGCGCCTCGGTCCCCGTAGAGCTCGACGAAGCTCGGCGGTCGCGCGAGCGCCCCCACGTGCGAGGCCAAGGAGAGCCAGGGCGCGATCGCGTAATCGACGCCCACGTGCCCGATCAGAAGCCAGGGCGTTTCGCTCGCCGCGCCGCTCACCCGATCGCGGATGAGGTCGCTGCGCACGGTGCCGGCGAACTTCACCTTCTCCGAGAGCGCGACCTCGGCATCGCCGCCCAGCCCGAGTGAGGTACGCGAGGCCTCGGGGCTCCGGGCCGTGCGGCCTTGCTCGCCGGGCTGCCAGCTCTCGTTCCGCGCATCGACCACGCCATCGACGACGAGCCCCTTCGCGACGATGCCCCGCCACGAGGCCGAGCCGCCGACGATGCGGAGGAGGTCGTCGGTGCCCACGTCCCGACGGGTCGGGTCGATTTCGCCGTCCGGATCGCGGAAGCGCGAGCCCTCGAAGATGCCGTAGCCCGCGAAGCGGAAGGCGCCGATGCCGACGCCGTCCTCGGAGTCGGGGTTGCCGGTGCGGAGGATCCAGTCGGCGCCGCCGCCGACCCGCGACGTGTCGAGGCGAGCGAAGCGGGTCGCGTAGCGGGACGGGCCGGGGAGGCCTTGCTGGCGGACCTGGCCGAGGAGGGTGAAGCCGATGCGGGAGTGGCCGAGCTCGGTCTCGATGCGCTCGATGCCGGAGACGGCGACGTGCCCGTTGTTCTGGCGAGGGCGCATGACGCCGCCGGCCGGGTGCGAGGGATCGTCGGCGAAGTAGTCGAAGTCGCCATCGCTGCGGGAGGCGCCGAGGGAGCTCGCGATGAAGGTGTCGCCGACGCGGCGGGCGTCCGAGATGCGCAGCTTCTGCGATCCGAAGCAGCCGAGCGCGACGAAGGATTCGGTGCGGGCGCCGCGCGCGAAGGACGGGGCGTCGAGGACGAGCACGCCGCCGAGGTGGCCGGAGGTGCCGAGGGTGGCGGGCACGAAGCTGCGGAAGACGCGGACGCCGGCGCCGGAGAAGAGGGGCAAGGAGCCGACGTCGAGCGAGGGGTCGGCGGCGCCGCTCAGGGGGATGCCGAAGAGCACGACGCCCACCTGGCTGGAAGCGGCCCCGCGAATGGAGAGCGAGGCGAAGCTCTCGTCGCCGCCGAGCCTGCGGACGTGGACGCCGGGCTCGGTCGCGACCAGGGAGGCGACGTCGAGCGATTCGCGGAGCGAGTCGTCGGTCGAGGTCCGCGAGCGGAAGCCGGTCGCCGCTCCTCCGGGCACGACGACCTCGAGCGCGTCGGCGCGTGCCACCTTTCCGCCCACGACGATGGCCATCCCAATGGCGACTCCGCCCAACCGGGACAGCCTTGCTCGGGTTCGCTCGCCTCGACTAGGACTGGAAGGGCATCGCCGACCTTCGGAGGTTCCGACCATGCGCTTACCGAAACTCGCTTGCTTCACGCTTTCGCTCGTGGGGGCGCTCACCCTAGTCCGTTCGGCGAAGGCCGACCTCATCATCGAGCAGCCGGGAGCCCACCCCGACTACAAGCTCGAGATCGAGCCGCACCTCACCTTCCCCCTCGACTTCGACGGCGTCGGCGTCGGCGTCCGCCTCAGCGCGCCGGTCGTACACAACGGCTTCGTCGAGACCATCAACAACAACGTCGCGATCTCGTTCGGCATCGACTGGGTCCACTTCGACGGCTGCTACCGCGGCTGGGGCTGGAGCCGTTACGGCTGGTGCGGCGGCAGCCTCAACTTCTTCCAGGTGCCCGTCGAGCTGCAGTGGAACTTCTTCCTCGCCTCGCACTGGTCGCTCTTCGCCGAGCTCGGCCTCGCGATTCAGCGCTTCAGCTACACCGGCGACTGGGATCGCTACGGCTATTCACCCAGCCGGACGCGGCTGCATCTGCTCGGCCACCTCGGCGCCCGCTACCACTTCAACGAGAGCACCGCGATCACGCTCCGGCTCGGCGAGGTCTCCTCGCTCGGCGTCTCGTTCTGGTGAGAGCGCATCCGTCGAGGTCGCATTCGTGGCGGCCTGGTAAACGGGTGATTAGAGTCCCTGGGTTCCGATGACCTACGTGCTCCTCAGCGTCCTCGGCCTCGCGCTCCTCATGGTGGTGCACGAGGGCGGTCATTACTTGTCCGCCCGCGCCTTCAAGATGCGCGTCTTGCGCTTCTCGATCGGCTTCGGTCCCGCGATCTGGCGTCACCAGCCGAAGGGGAGCCCCACGACCTTCCAGGTCGCGCTGATCCCCTTCCTCGCCTACGTCCAGATCGACGGGATGAACCCCTTCGAGGAGATCGACCCGAAGGACGAGGGGAGCTACGCGAACGCGAGCCTGCTCGGCCGGATGTCGACGATCTTCGCGGGGCCCTTCGCGAACTACCTCTTCGCGTCGGTGCTCTTCTTCGCGGCCCTGATGATCGGGGGCAAGGAGGTCGCGACGCAGAAGATCTTCGTCCTGCCCGATAGCCCGGCCGCCGCGGCGCAGCTCCGCGATGGGGACGAGATCGTCGCGGTGGCGGGCGAGACCGTCCGCGACTGGGACCACATGCGCGAGCGCATCTCGGAGAACCCCGGCAAGCCGATCGCGCTCGACATCCTCCGCGACGGCGAGCGGCTGCAGCTCTCGGTGACGCCGGCGGCGAGCGAGACGGGCAAGGGCCGCATCGGCGTGGGCCCTCAGACCAAGCTCGTCCCCGTCGGCGTCGGCGAGGCGACCATCACGGCCATCGAGCAGCCCGCCCGCGTCGTCACCGGCGTCATCGTCGGCATCGGGCGCATGCTCTCGGGGCAGGAGAAGCCCGAGCTCGCCGGTCCGGTCGGCATCGTGAACGAGACGGCCAAGCAGATCGCGCTGGGCTCGGCGAACGGGCTCTGGTTCCTCGGCGTGCTCTCGGCTTACCTGGGCGCCTTCAACATGCTGCCCATCCCGGCCCTCGACGGCGGCCGCTTCATGTTCCTCCTCTACGAGGCGACGACCCGAAGGAAGCCGAACCCCAAGATGGAGGCGCAGGTGCATGCGGTCGGGCTCGTGATGATGCTCGCCCTCATCGCCGCGGTGACCATCTTCAGCGACATCCCCTCGTCGAGCGGGAACTGAGCGCGGCTCGTTCCGGTGCGTAGGTAGCGTTGGACGAAGTGATCCTGCGAGGCCTCGCGCTCCATGCGGGGTGCGAGGTCACGGTGACCTTGAGGCGGAGGGAGGGTCCGCTCGCGTTCGCGCAGGGAGGGCACGAGGCGAGGATCGAGGAGCTGGAGGTCGCGCGGGCGGATCGAGGCGTGACGCTCGCAGGGAAACGCGTCCGCGTGGACCTCGTCGAGCATCTGCTCGCGGCGACGGCGGCGCTCGGGATTCGGCGAGATTTGCTCGTCATCGTCGAGGGTCCGGAGATTCCGCTCCTCGACGGAGGCGCCGCGCGCTTCTTCGACGCGCTCGCCTCGCTCTCGATCCCGCCCGAGCCTCCCTCGCTCGTGGTCACGGAGGCGGCGACGTTTCGGGATGGCGACTCCGTCTACGTCTTCGAACCCGCCGACACGACCTTCGTCGAGGCCTCGATCGACTTCGCGCACCCACTCCTCGGCAAACAGACCGCCCGCTTCGAAGGCGATGCCGCGGACTTCCGCGAGCGCATCGCCCCGGCGCGTACCTTCGGCTTCCTTCGCGAGGCGGAGGCCTTGCGGGCGGCGGGGCGGGCGCAGGGCGTGGATCCGAAGTCGGTCGTCGTGCTCACCGAAGAGGGCGCGCTCGAGGCCTCCCTTCCCCTTCGGGAGAACGAGGCCGCGCACCACAAGCTCCTCGACCTGATCGGCGACCTGGCCCTCTACGGCGGCCCTCCGCGGGGAAGGATCCTGGCAACTCGCCCTGGCCATGCCGCGACGCATCGAATCCTGCGCGAGGCCATCGGCGCTTCCGTGGTAGCTAGCGCCTGATTTTCGTCAGGCCCATGCGCTCGTCCCGGCTCGCTCCCCTCGTCTGCCTTTCCGTCCTCGCGGGACCGCGGAGCGCAGCCGCCCTCGACGAGCCGCCTCCCCCGGCCTGGGAGGGCTACGCCCTTCCCGACGCGCCCGCGCCGCCCAGCCTCCCGGACCTGACCCACCGCAACCTCAGCCTCGGCTTCGAGACCACGCTCTCGAGCATCCAGCCGATGCGGTCCGACGCCGGAGCCCGCC
>Ga0182745_1002853_pt1 | contig 15190 bp, 15 predicted proteins | sample eDN3rd30CKraftBY_FD_128523 | JGI IMG/M metagenome (GOLD analysis project Ga0182745, IMG submission 128523) | Enriched backyard soil microbial communities from Emeryville, California, USA - eDNA 3rd pass 30_C Kraft BY (version 2) (version 2) | ecosystem: Environmental > Terrestrial > Soil >...
GGCTGTGTTCTTCTTCCTCTACCATCTGTTCCAATTCAAGAAGCTGCTCATTTGTCGCAAGCCGACAAGCCTTTTTTACTGCTTCTGCTTCTAAAATTCGTCTCATTTCAAATACTTCTGTTGCTTCCTCCTTAGAAGATGATGTTACAAAAGCTCCCTTATTGGCAACTATCTTTACCAATCGCTCATAGGCTAATTTTCTTAATACATTGCGGACGGGAGTTCTGCTCACTCCAAATGATTCAGCAATTTCCTGCTCAACAAGCTGCATATTAGGGCGCAGCTTCTGCTGAATGATTGCCTGTTTAATTTTATTGTAAATCTCTATTTCCCTAGCATTCATCTATGGTTGGCCTCACTTTATACAAAGCATGGTGAAAAAATCATTCCCTGTATTAAGATTGTATTTTTGATTGCATACTAGATTGTATACAATTTCTTATATGCTATAAGTTACTATATTATTTTTTGATTTTCAATTATTTTCTGAAAAATATTTTATTTCATCACACTGTTGTGTTAGATTATCTGACACTAAATATAATTTTAAAATAATAAAGATTCTCCTATAAATTTTAAAAAAACTTCTCATTTCCATCCAAGATACCACCGCCTTATCATTCATTGATTTGTAATTTCAAATTTATTATCCATTTTTTTCTTGTGATTCTTGATTTTGTAATCGTTTTCATTTATAATATAACTAGGTTGGATGACATACGTGGTCATCATGGTATCGAGCGCAGGATGGAGCTGATACTGCAAGGAAAATCGTTATATAAACGTTTTCTATTTATTATAAAAACAAAAAGGCGGCTGGCTTTCAGCTGCCTTTTTGTTTTTATACAATATTATTTTTAACTCCGCCTTTTTTTTTGTTAAATTTAATCTGTCTTCTCCTATTCTGCAACTGTTCTGTTTGTGCTCTTTATAAATATGTTATGATCGTTTTAAACAGCAAACCATTTAATTGAACTAGAAAGGAGCAGTTGAATGAACTTTACGATAGCTGAAGCGATTGAGATTTTAGAGCGCACCCCACAAACACTCGAATATTTTTTATCTGGCTTATCAAAATCATGGCTATATTGTCATGAAGGAGAAGGAACTTGGAATGCATCAGAAGTGATTGACCACCTTATAGAGGGAGAAAAAATAAACTGGCTGCCAAGGCTTCAGTTTATTTTAGAAGAAGGAGAAAACAAACCATTTCTCCCTTTCGATCGCTATGCCCATTTAAATGAATCAAAGGATGCAGCACTTGAACAAAAATTGCAAGCATTTAAAACAATTAGAGCGCAAAATATAGCAAAGCTGCAAAGCCTGATCGATCCAAAGCTGCACCTTGAAAAAACTGGCTTGCACCCTGAGTTTGGTCCAGTCAAAGTCCGTGAATTGATTTCCACTTGGGCTGTTCACGATTTAACCCATATCGCTCAAATTGTGCGCGTCATGGCCGAGCGCTATAGAGAAGATGTTGGCCCTTGGAGCGCTTATTTGGGAATATTGAAAAAATAAATAATAGAAAACCATATATTTTCTCTCCCTTATTGTTTGCGGAAAGCCTGGCTTTTTCTGAATAAGGGAGAATATAATCCTTTATATCTACCACACTCTAGCCTGGTGCAATATTAGTTGCAAACAGTCGCTATTATTCCATCTATATTATTTCCTAAAATCTGATATTTACTGCCCGCCGGTACGCTGATTATGACGGCCTTCATAGTCATCCTATAATAAGAAACAGTATAATTTTTCCCATCTATCGTTGCTATAATAATATTATTACAAACTAAAAAGGATCCTGCTTAAGAGGTTTCTATTGTTTAAAATGCTGTGTCCTATTTATATAAATACAATTATGACAAACTTGTGAACCATCCTTCTTAAGAAAGCGTTTCATTTGTCCATTTCACAAAACGGACACATTATTGTGATCCATTTCACAATTCGAAAGCTATAATAAAAGTATCAAAAGCAATCATTACTCTTTCAAGGAGATGAATCACATGATAGCTTTGAAAACAACAAGATGATTTTTTCGATAAAAAAACAATCATCTTCGGTTCTACAAAGAAGTAAATCCTATATACACAATAATTAACAATATATTAAATAAAAGAACATAAATAAGGGAGAGATTCATTATGAAAAAACAAAACATTAACCGCGTTGTATTGATTGGTACTGGGGCAGTTGGCTGCAGCTATGCTTATTCTTTCATTAACCAAGGGGTTGCGGAAGAGTTGGTGTTAATCGATGTTAATGAAAAAAGAGCAGAAGGCGAAGCAATGGATTTAAACCACGGAATGCCATTTGCACCTGCACCTGTAAAAGTATGGAGCGGAAAATATGAAGACTGCGGTCTTGCCGACTTGGTTGTCATCACAGCTGGCCTTCCACAAAAACCAGGTGAAACTCGCCTAGACCTAGTCGCAAAAAACACTGCTATTTTCAAAGAAATCGTTAAAAATGTAATGACGAGCGGCTTTGACGGCATTTTCTTGATCGCCACAAACCCAGTAGATATCTTAACATATGTCACTTGGAAAGAATCCGGCCTGCCAAAAGAAAAAGTAATCGGCTCTGGAACAACTTTAGACAGTGCAAGATTCCGCTATATGCTTGGCGAATACTTTAACGTGGATACTCGCAACGTCCATGCAGCAATTATCGGTGAACATGGCGATACTGAGCTTCCTGTATGGAGCAAAGCAGCCATTGGTTCAGAAAGTGTTGCATCTTTATTAAGCAAAAACCCTGCATACAACCAAAAAGACTTAGATGAAATTTTTGTCAATGTACGTGATGCTGCTTACCATATTATTGAAAGAAAAGGTGCAACATATTATGGTATCGGAATGTCTTTAGTACGCATTACTAAAGCAATCTTAAATAACGAAAACTCTATTCTGCCAGTATCTGCATATCTTGAGGGACAATATGGCCAAAGCGATGTGTATGTAGGAGTTCCAGCTATCATCAACCGCGATGGCATTCGTGAAATAGTAGAGCTTGACTTGAACAAAGAAGAACAAGAAAAATTTGACCACTCTGTAAAAGTATTAAAAGAAACAATGGCTCCTGTGCTTTAATCGAAAAAAACAGCATAATAATATTAGATTGATTCTATAAAAAAGCGTATGAATTTTATCATGCGCTTTTTAATTACCCTTTCTTTCACTTGACTTACGATTGCTTTTTATAACAAAGTGCTCTATCTTATAGGAGACTTTTCTTCTTTAGACAATGCTTTCTTTGACGTCGGCTTCGATTCCTCCCGTTTTAATGGCTTTAATGGCCGACTTTTCAGAAGCAAACATTTTTGCTGTTCCTGTATGGCGGTATATGTCAGCATCTCCTACTACAAATTGATCAATAGAAGTTGATTTAATGACAGATCCTGCAGTTGGAATATGGATTGCCGATCAACTAAATTAATTCAAATAGAAAAGGCAGTATAAAAAGCAAAAAATTCATTCATTCTAAAAAAAGGTGATGACTCCTGCTTTTTGATTAAATAATAACCAGCAAGTCCGGCATACAATCATTTATGCCGGACTTGTTTTATCTTCAATTGAAGTAACTTTTCTGCACGCTTTAGGCATTTGAATGTATTTACAGCCTAACTTTAGTGTAAATAAGCTCTTTAAAAACTATTTTGCATAAGCTAAACCGATAAAAATAAAAAAAGTAGGTGGATTATATGCATCAAGGGCAAGGAAATTTACCGTATATACCATGGGCTCAATGGCACCAGCAACATCCTCATGGCACTTGGCAGCAATGGCACCAGCATTATCCTCATGATAATTGGCAGCACCAGCAGCATCCTCAACACCATAACAATTGGCAGCATCCACATATCTCCTGGCAACAATGGCATCAGCAGCATCCACACGGCACTTGGCAGCAATGGCACCAAATGTATCCATCCTAAGGATAATATATTATATAAGCAATGACGTGATATAAGTATACCGCGTCATTGCTTATTCACCTTCCACTATTTCCGCAAACTCATCAAAGGTGGTCGAATACTTGACATAAAGTCTTGGCAAAAGATAAAGTTCGTCCTTTATCCCCTTCTTGTAAAAGGATTCAGGAGTTGTCGTCAATCCAAATGAATAGTATTTTTTTGCTTCTGCGACAATCTTGTCATCGGCATTTCCATATGGATAAGAAAGTGCTATAACAGGTTTGCCTGTAATTTTTTCGATTTTTTCTTTCGACTCCTTTAATTCATACTCTATCTGTCTACTTTTCGTTAAATCAGGATGTGTAGCAGTATGTGACTGAATTGAAATAATTCCTGAATCGGCCATTCTTTTTAAATCTTCTTTCGACAATCGGTTTGATCCATCAATAAAATCCGAAATAACAAACATTGTACCTGTTGGTGTAAACTTTTCATTTTGCAGCTTTTGAAAGACAGCAAATGCATTCAGATTATTTTTGTATCCATCATCAAATGTAATAAAAATCGGCTTGTTTACTTTATCGATATCCTTCCATTTCTCAAAAGTCAATAATGTAAAACCGTGATCGCGCAAATAAATCATTTGTTTCTCAAAATTCTTAGGTGTTACATACAACTCCTTAGAACCGTGTCCATGAAAGGCATCAATGGAATGATAAACTAAAATAGGAACCTTCCGCTGAGCAACAACTTGTGCTGGAAGAATAAGCATAAATAGACATAGAAAAATCGTCAAAGTTTTTTTCATAAGCATCCTCTCTTTATTTTTGATGGCTTGTCCATTTATTGTTCCTACATATATTTTGTTTTATTATGATATAAACTATATTTTTTCCAGCATAATTAACCACAGTATGTATTGCTCAAGCAGCGATTTGAATAAATACAGCCTCGCAATTTCAAAAAAATCTAAGTCCATCATAATAGACTTAGATCTTTTCGCCAAATTTAAGATTTCAAATGCGTATTACTTAGATATTTGCTGATTTTTTGGAAATTCTGATTCAATAACATCTGATACTCTTTGAATTTTTCCAACTAAGAAAATATAAGATAATGCCCCAATCAATGCAATACAAGCAATAAAGGTTAGAGCAGGTGCAAAGTTTCCGCCCTTAGCTAAGAAACCGATTACAATTGGAATGATAATAGAAGCAGTGCCTCCAATAAAATTAAACACACCACCAGCAATTCCTATTAATCGTTTTGGCGCTAATAAAGAGACAAATACCCAAGTAATCGATGCGAAACCGTTGCCAAAAAAGGCTATGCACATAAACAAAACTACTAAATTAGTACTTTCCACAAAGTTAGCACCTATAATGGAAGTAGAAAGAAGCAGTCCGGTAATTATCGGCACTTTTCTGGCTGCATCTGCAGAAATTCCTCTTTTCACCAAGAAATCAGAAAGAAAACCGGAAGACAATACTCCCACAAATGCTGCTAAAAATGGCAATGATGCTAAAAAACCAGATTTAATAAAAGCTAATCCTCTATATTCAACAAGATATGTTGGAAACCATGTTAAGAAAAACCATAATGTTGAATTCACCGCAAACTGGCCAATATAGATCCCCCATAATTTTCTGCTGGAGAAAATAACTGCAAAATCCTTTTTCCCAATTTTTCTTGGAGCTGGTGCACTCTTGCCGGCTGTGCCTTCTTCAAAGATTGCTCCGCCTTCCTTCATATACTGCAATTCTGCTTTATTCACACGCTTGCTGTCTTTTGGGTCTCTATAAAATAAGTACCATAAAAGAGACCACGCTAAACCAATGATACCTGTAATGATAAATAGACCTCTCCATCCCAAGGACTGCTGCAATAGTACTAGAGTTGGAGTTAAAAAAGCCAGTCCTACAAATTGTCCAGAAGTATAAATAGAGACTGCTCTTGCTCGTTCATTTTCAGGGAACCAGCTTGCTGCTACTTTGCTGTTCGTTGGAAAAGCAGGAGCTTCAAAAGCCCCTAGCCCAATTCTTAAAAACATAAAACCTGAGAAACCGCTAACAAATCCTTGAAGAAGAGTTGCCAGAGAAAATCCAGCAATTCCAAATGTATGAGTTTTTCGATTTCCCAATTTATCCAGAAGCCAACCGCCCGGGATTTGCAAAGCACAATAAGTCCAGCCAAAAGCAGAAAAGATTAATCCCATTTTTACAGGGTCCAAATTTAAATCATCCGTTATAAATGGTGCTGCAATAGAAATATTACTCCGATCCATATAATTTATTATCACAGTAATAAACAACATAAAAACAATTCCGTACCGTACATTTGTCATCTTCTTATTCATGCTCTCACCTGCCGAATTTATTTTTTCTTACCATTCTGCAATGCTTCCATCCTTATGTCTCCATACCGGATTCCGCCAATTGTGGCCGATTTCAGCCATTTTTCGTACATGATCTTCATTAATTTCTATTCCTAATCCAGCACCACTTGGAATCTTTACATAACCTTCTTCATATTTAAATACCTGGTTGTCTACAATATAATCTAATAGATCACTGCCTTGGTTATAGTGGATTCCTAAACTTTGTTCTTGAATAAATGCATTATGGCAGGTAGCATCAACTTGCAGACATGCAGCAAGTGCAATAGGTCCTAATGGACAATGCGGAGCAGCAGCAACATCAAAAGCTTCAGCCATGGAAATAATTTTTTTGCATTCTGTAATTCCGCCTGCATGGGATAAATCTGGTTGAATGATATCAGCATATCCATCTGTAAGCAGCTTTTTGAAATCCCATTTAGAAAACATTCTTTCACCTGTTGCAATTGGAATTGCTACATGATTTGCGATTTCACGCAATGCTTCATTGTTTTCAGGCAATACTGGCTCTTCAATAAACATTGGGCGGAACTGTTCTAATTCTTTTGCAAGCATTTTTGCCATTGGCTTATGTACACGTCCATGAAAATCAATGCCTATTCCAATATACGGCCCTACTGCTTCTCTAACAGCTGCAATGCGTTCTAACACTTGATCAATTTTTTCATAGGAATCAACGTATTGAAGTTCTTCTGTTCCATTCATTTTTACTGCAGTGAAGCCTTTTGAAACAACTTCTTTTGCTGCATTTCCTACATCAGATGGTCTGTCTCCGCCAATCCAAGAATACACCTTAATAGAGTCTCTGGCTTTGCCGCCAAGAAGTTGATGGACAGGAGCATTAAAGTACTTTCCTTTTATATCCCAAAGCGCTTGGTCAATACCTGAAATGGCACTCATTAAGATAGGGCCGCCACGATAAAAACCCGCTCTGTACATAAGATTCCAATGATCTTCAATATCAAGAGGATCTTTTCCAATTAAATATTCCATTAATTCATCTACAGCAGCTTTTACTGTTGCAGCTTTTCCTTCAATGACAGGCTCACCCCAGCCTACAATTCCTTCATCTGTTTCAATTTTTAAGAATAGCCAGCGCGGCGGCACTTGGAATAATTCATAATTTGTGATTTTCATTTTTCATCTCTCCTAAGATATAAACTTATTATTTTTTATAATATAAAAATCTATTGCTATTTAATCTTTGATAGCTGCAACATAGGCTTGTGCTTTTTTTGTTAATTCCTTTAAATAGTCTTCTGTTATCTCTTGCTTTGTATCCACTAATGAACTTCCTATTCCAAAGCCCACCGCACCAGCTTTCTTAAATTCTGCTATATTTTCTACATTTACACCGCCAGTCGGCAAAAGAGGTATATGATTTAGCGGTCCGCGAATATCTTTTATATAATTTGCGCCAATGCTTGCTGGGAAAACTTTAATAATATCTCCCCCATTTTCAAAGGCTGTCAGAATTTCTGTAGGAGTAAATGCCCCTGGAATGCTCACTGCACCATATCGCTTCGTCATTTTAATCGTTTCTATATTTACTGTTGGAGATAGAATAAATTTTGCACCAGCGAGAAGTGCAGCTCGAGCAGATTCAGGATCCAGCACAGTTCCTGCACCAACCACCATTTCCGCTCCCATCTCTTGTGAAATTAATTCTATTGACTTTAATGCATTCGGTGAGTTTAGAGTGATTTCAATTAATTTAACGCCACCCTCTTTTAAAGCGTTTGCAATCTTGACCGTATCCTCTGGAGCAGCTCCGCGGATAATTGAAACTATTTTATTGTCCATTATTTGTTGCAGTGTATTCATAAATTCCAGCTCCTTTCTAATTTCTTAACGAGTTACATCCTCTTTAACCGTGCTGCTCATATACTCTTGCAGCAGTTCTTTATCTGGCAGTCCTTCGATATCACCGTTCACCAAAGTTACCATCGAACCTATTGCACAGCCTCTTTTTGCAGATTCATAAATTGACAGATTATCAAGCAGCCCTGATAATACACCTGCAGCAAATCCATCGCCCGCACCAATTGGATCAATTACTTTTTCAACAGCAAACGGTTCAGCAAAACCAGACTGATCATCTGTAGAATAATAGGCTCCTTTCTCTCCTAATTTTACTACCGCAGCCTTCGCTCCTAAGCGCTTACATTCCATGGCTATTTTTCGACAATCCTTTGTATCAAATAAATACTCTCCTTCAGAAATTCCCGGAAGAACAATATCTGATTTTCCAATCAATTCTTTTAACATTCCTCTTCCGCTTTTTTCATCCAACAACGTTTTTCTAATATTGGGATCAAATACTATCTTTACCCCATTTCTTTGAGCCAAATCAACCGCATAAAAAATAGTTTCTCTGCATGAATCACTAAGAGCTGGAGTAATGCCCGTAATATAGAGAATTTTTGCTTTAGCAAGATAACTTTCTTCAATATCGCCTGGTGCCATTTGACTAGCGGCAGAGTTATTTCGATAATAAATGACTCTCGCATTATTTGCAGTCGTCTGTTCTTTTAAAAACAAACCCGTGGGAGCGGTTGCATCTTCTTGTACAAAACTAGTATCCACTCCTTCGCCGCGGACACTATTGACTATTCTTTTTCCAAGTTCATCCTTCCCCACTTTGCTGATCCAACCCGTTTGATACCCAAGCTTTGCTAATCCAATTAATGTATTGGTTTCGGCTCCAGCAATTCTTGAAGTAAAATCTTTTGCATACCTGAGTTGACCATTCTGATCAGGAGAAAACAAAACCATAGTTTCTCCTATACTTACAACATCCATTAATATCCCTCATTTCATATAGAGAAGGAACACTCTGATTAAACTATCCTTCTCTATTTTTAGATAGAAAAAATATATCTTTGGCTTTTCTATTTATTTTGCTAAGGCAATATTGTATATTCCTTCCCTGCATCAAAGCCAATGCTTACAGCTACTTTTTTGGCAGTATTGGTCAATTTTTCTACAATATAATCCTTTTGCTTAACCATTCTTTCTTTTGGTCCTGCAACACTAATAGCTGCTTGCAGCGCATTATCTGCTCCATATATTGGAGCGGCTAAACAAAACAGTCCTTCTTCATTTTCCTCATCATCAACAGAGTATCCAAGTTCGCTAAATATTTCCAATTGCTGTTCTAGCTGTTGTTTATCCGTAATTGTATGCTTGGTTATAGGAAGCAGTTCTATATTGTCTAAAATGCCAGCTCGTTGCTCTTTTGGCATAAAGGCTAAAAAGGCTTTTCCGAGTCCTGTACAATATAGGGGCTTCTGGCTTCCTGGCTGTGCAGTCGTTCGTATGGAACGATTATTATCAATTTTTGCAACGTACACTAATTCTTTATCAGATAATACAGCCATAAATACCGTTTCTTGAACGTCCTCCATCAAACTTTTTAAATAGGGAATTCCTTGTTCAGAAATATCCAATGATTCCATTGCAGCACTTCCAATTTGAATCAGCTTAGGACCCAGCTTGTATTTGTTGTTAGAATCAATCGATAAATAGCCCTCTTTATATAAAGTTCCAATAAGTCCAGATGTGCTGCTTTGAGGAAATGACAGTGTTTCACTAATTTCTTTTATAGTTAAGCCGTTTGGATACTTGCTTAATAATTCAAACACTCTTAATACTCTTTCTGCAGATTTAACCGACATCAGATCCTCCCCTCAAATCATATATGTGATTTTAAATCTTATATGTGATTTTATAAATTCATACTAACATAGACAATAGTGTTAAGCAATAATAAATTACTGTTTTAGACAGAATAATAACTAAAATAATAGATTTGAATTCTGCAAAAACCCCATTCTAAAAGAAAACATTTATTAAAAAGATTCTCTCTTCAAAATTTTATAGATACATAAGAGGAAACAAAAGATTCTATAATGATTCAAGGTTTTTGGCAATGCAAGCAACTTAGATTTACTGCTCATTAACTGCATAAGAAAAACCGAATGCTTCCTGCATTCGGTTTTTCTATCTTAGACAGATTCAAAGCTTTGTGCTATCATCATTTTTCCTGACTAATAACTTATATTTTCTATTATATAAAATCATTCAAACACTTCTTCTTCTGTCAGGTATCCATCTTTTATGACTGTTTCTCTAATATTTTCTTTTGTAACGCTTATTGGCTCCAGCAAAATAGATGGAACATCCATTTTCCCATTATTGATCTTTTTATCGATTTCAATTGTTTCCCCTTTTGCCACTTTTATGGCAATTTCCGCTGACTTAGTTGCAAGCAGATTAATTGGCTTGTAAACGCTCATTGTCTGTGTCCCTTTTATAATTCGGCGCATTGCTTCTAATTCTGCATCTTGTCCAGAAACGGGCACTTTTTCCCCTAGCCCAGCAGAAGCTAAAGCATTTAGAGCACCACCAGCAATGCCGTCATTTGCAGCAATAATGGCATCTACTTTATTATTCTTCTTTAATGCTGTTTTCATATTTTCTTTTGCAAGTTTAGGATCCCATTCCTCTGTATAATGATCATAAACAAGCGTTATGTCACCTTTATCTATTAAAGGCTGCAAAATATTCATTGCTCCTCGGCGCAATAGCACCGCATTATTATCAGACTCTGCTCCGCCAAGATAAACAAAATTTCCTTTAGGCGTCCTTTGGATTATCTCCGATGCCTGCAGCTTTCCAACCTTTTCATTGTCAAAGGAAATATAGTAGTCTACCTGGGAATTTTTAATCAATCGGTCATAGGATATCACCTTAACCTTTTTTTGATGTGCCAGTTTTATTATTTCACTTGCCTTTTCTGCATCATGGGGAACAATGACTAATACATCAACCCCTTCTTTAATCAATAATTCAGCCTGCTTCACCTGTATATCATCTAGTCCATTGGCTGCCAAGGTTTTCACTTGTCCGCCTAGCCTTTTTACTTCCTCTTCAAATAATTTTTTATCTTTATACCATCGCTCATCCTTCAATGTATCTAAAACAAAGCCAACATAAGGTTTTTCCTCATTTGAAATCAATTTAATCTTTTCGTCTTTTTTCACTGGATTATCTGCAGATCTAAAAGCACATCCTGAGATGAATAGAATCATTATTGCTAGTCCTATTATATTAATTGTTCTCATCGCTCTTCCTCCTTTCTATCATTCATTTACAGCTGAAATTTTTTTATCATCATGTTCATTCTTTCCGCTAGCTTTGCAAGCATTTTGGCACTGTCTGAAATATTTCCAATTGACTGATTTTGCTCAAGCATGGCAGCTGAAACTTCTTCTGATCCAGCAGCTGATTCTTCCGATATAGCAGCAATTTGCTCAATATTTTCATTCATTTCTTGGCTCGCTTGCTGAAAATTATGGAAAACAGCAGAGATATGCTGCACGCCTCTCGTCATTTCCGCTACCTTTTCTTTAATTTCAGCAAAATGATTTCCTGTTTTTTCAATTTGTTCAGATCCCTTGCTTACCCGCTCATATCCATGCTGAAGATTTTCGGCCATCTTTGAAGTTCCCTCTTTTATACTAAAAACAATCTTTGTAATGCCTTCTACTGAATAAGAAACTTCTTCGGATAATTTTCTAACCTCTGTCGCAACAACAGCAAAGCTTTTTCCTGCTTCTCCAGCTCTTGCAGCTTCTATAGACGCATTTAAAGCAAGCAGATTGGTTTGCTCTGCAATAGACTTAATCACACGGACAATTTCCGTAATCGATTCAGTTTTGCTTTCCAAGCTTTTCACTTGCTCCACTGTTTCATGTACTACATTATGAATCAAATTCATTTGATTTAGAGATTCTTTCATTTGCTTGTCTCCATTAATAGAGACATCCAAGACTTTTTTAGAAAAAACCACAAGATTTTCACTTTGTTTGTTTGCACTTATGACCTCTTCATTAAACTCTTTCGTCTTTTGCGAAATGGCTGCTGCACTATCCGCTTGAGAGCTGGCTCCTTCAGCCATTTCCTCAATCGTAATAGACACCTGTTCACTTCCAAGCTTCACTTCTTCTGATGATTCAAATAATGTTGTGCTTTGTTTATCCACATCATTAGAGAGAAACGAAATTTCCGATATCATTTCACGCAGGCTTTTCCCCATCTCATTTATAGATTGGGAAAGCTGCCCAATTTCATCTGTCCCTTTATAAGCTAATTCTGTTGTATTTAAATGCCCGCTGGCAATTTCTTTGCTTTTGCTTACAATCACCTTGAGATTTGCACTTATTTTTCTGCTCACTAAATAAAGCAAAACAAACGAAATAACAACAGAAGCAATAGAAGAAACCAATAGGATTAAATTAAGCATTTCTAATTCCTTCTTAGCCGCATTTAATGCCCCTTTGCTCATTTCTGTAGCATCATTTTTCAATTCATATCCTAATTTGGATGTTTCTATTTTCATCTTATTTGCAGATTGCTGCAATTTTTGGAACTCCTCTGTATTAATTTGCTGTACTTTTGGAACGATGGTGCTAAAAAAATATTCATCCAATTGATGATTATTTTCCACCATCTTATTAAACAGCTGCAATTGTTCTTTGCTAAGATGCGGCTTTAATTTTTTAGCATTTTCTACAAATTCCTCACTGTACTTTAAATATTCATTCAGCTTTGCATCATCTGCCATAAGCATATATTCTGGGATTAGTGCGTATTTTTCATGATATAGAGCAACCAAGTTTCCAGCATAAATGGAAACATCGTTCTTCACCATTGTATCCTTCATATTTTTAATGGAATGTTTTATCGAGATATCTGTAATAATAATGGCGATAAAAAAAGTAATAGCCATAAATGAAAAAATGGCCATATATTTTCCGCCAATTTTCATATTTGTCCATTTTATTTGTTGAAACAAATTTCTTCCCCCTAATCTTTAATTGAAAGTGCTGCAGCTATTGCAAACATCCAGCATCTCTCCTATAGTTACTATCGGACTCAGCAATCCAGTATTGAATTATTTCAAAAAAAATTATCTGAAGAACAGACAAACTTACTCTCCCTTGACTTTTTTATTTTCTCCTCCTAATCCTTAAGCATAGGCTAAACCGATAATGCAAGATAAATTTAAATTCTTTCCTTTCCCCTTATTTTCTCGCAATAAATAGGGAAAGCTATTTTCTATTGAAAATAGGAGGTTTATTATGACAGCTGAACATATACAAATTGGTTGCGAAAGCGAATATGATCCATTAAAAAAAGTAGTGCTGGCACCCCCTGTCTTTATGAGCATCAAAGAACCCATTAATGCCATCCAAAAGCGCTATTTTCAAGAAAATATCAATCCAAAAATTGCCGAACAGCAGCATAGCATTTTCGTTGAAACATTGAAAAAAAATGATGTAGAGGTCATTCTGCTCCCTCCTGATGAAAAATATCCTGAACAGGTTTTCACGAGAGATATCGGCTTTACACTCGGCAATCATATATTTGTTTCTGAAATGGCGCATGATGTTAGAAAAGGAGAAGAACAAAGTTTCCTAAAATGGCTAAATGAGACAAAAATTACATACACCAATTTAAAAGGAGATAAAATTGAAGGCGGCGATGTGCTAATTGATGGAAATTCCATTTATGCAGGGGTAAGCAATCGAACAAATAAGCATGCGATTAAAGACCTGCAAAAATTATTGCCAACATATGAAGTAATCGATATTCCATTTACTGATACATTTTTGCATTTAGATTGCGTGTTTAATATTTTATCTCCAACGGAAGCATTAATTTATCCGGGAGAAATTGAGAAAAAAAAGGAAAAGCATCTTGCTGAACGTTATAGCCTGATAGAGGTTTCCACAGAGGAACAAGCGACAATGGGGACAAATGTTTTGTCTATTGGCGATAAAAAAATAATTAGTCTGCCAATGAATAAAGGCGTGAATAAAGAATTAGAAAAACGCGGCTATACTGTTATAGAAGTGGATATTTCAGAAATTATTAAATCAGGTGGAGCATTCCGCTGCTGCACGCTCCCTATTCTAAGGGAAAAACATAAAAGAGGATTTATTGATAAACTTTTGCATTAAAAGCATTTGCTAATGACAGGATATATTTGCAAAAACATCCTGTCTTTTTAGTTGCCCCTTACGAATATAGAAAATATTCGAAAATGTCAAAAAACGTTCGAAACCTTGCTGAAAAAATTAGATATCTAAGAACTAAAATAGTAGTAACTTAAAAACATAAAGGGGATGTTTTAATGGCTATTCATATCATCTTAAATAAAAATTCATGTACTGCCTGTGCAGCATGCGGAGCAATTGCGCCAGATATCTTTGATTTTGATGATGACGGTAAAGCAGAAGTAAGGAGCGATCAAAATACAGGAGCTATATTTGCAGATGAAGATCTCTATGAAGATTTAAAGGAAGCACAAGAAAGCTGTCCCGCACAATCTATTAAAATCACAAATGATTAATACACATGAATGAAAGCTGCCTTTTTGGCACGCTTTTTTATTTTGCACAAGCTTTTCCAAACCAAACAATGTACAACCATTATGTTGTTTCAAATTACTTAATCCCTATATTTTTTTCTGAAAAACAAGCACTTGAAAAAATCTTTTCCATAATTTTCTCTTCTATAGAGACTACTTTAGAATCAATTTCCATATTAGGGGAAAAACTTAGTTTGTCTACTGTACAAACTAAGTTAAAGTTGTTATACTTTAACTGTGTTAGCGATTTCATTTTGAAAGGAAGTGAAGGAGGGCATCTTATCCCCTCATAAAAATGTTAAAATCAGGAAATCTCTATATTTTTCTTATTACATTAGTAGCAACCTTAGGCGGCCTTTTATTCGGTTATGATACTGCTGTCATCTCAGGAGCAGAAGGTTCCCTTCAGACTTATTTTACTGATAGTCTACACCTTTCA
>Ga0182745_1002854_pt1 | contig 15190 bp, 11 predicted proteins | sample eDN3rd30CKraftBY_FD_128523 | JGI IMG/M metagenome (GOLD analysis project Ga0182745, IMG submission 128523) | Enriched backyard soil microbial communities from Emeryville, California, USA - eDNA 3rd pass 30_C Kraft BY (version 2) (version 2) | ecosystem: Environmental > Terrestrial > Soil >...
ATTCAATGGGTGAAGGCAACCGCCAGAGGTTACCGCAACCAGCAGAACTTCATCAACGCCATTTACTTCCATTGCGGCGCTCTGGACCTGAACCCCTAGCCACTAGAATGCCGGAAGAGCCATTTATATCATCGCTGCCCCGATCTCTCACTGTTTGATTGAGCGTTGCCCAGCCTCGAGTGGGTGCCGCAGTCAGTGGTCATCAAACCAGTGGCGCAGCCCCCCAGAGCAGTCACTCACTGGTGTGTACTCTACCGCCATTCCGGCCATCGCGCTGCTGCGTTTTGCCGCCCACGATCCCGGCCACCCACCAACCCAGTTCCGGAATCAGAAAATCGCCATCCCCACGAATGACAACCACTTACGTCATCCACACGACAAAACCCTAGGCAACCGCTCCCCATAATGATGCGAGGTCATCCTTCATGCAGACAGCCACAGCCCCAGTCACAGCCACCGTCGCGGCTATCGCCATCACCGCACGCAACCGCCGCAACGCCCAGCATTCCACCGGCCCACGCACCGCGCTGGGCAAGGGAGCCTCATCCCAGAATGCCCGCAAGCATGGATTGACAGCGACCACCCACCACATCCTCGCGAAGGAAGACCCCGCAGACTACGCCGCTCTCGAAGCCGAAATCGTCGCCATCTACGATCCAAAAAGCCCACGCGAACGTCTGGCTGCCACGGAGATCGCCAAATGTCGCTGGGCGCTCCAACGCTTCGATGAAGCTGAAATGCTCCTGCTGAACGCCCACCTGTCGAGCGCCAGCCTGTCCGGCCAGGAACCAACACCCGGCGAAGCCATCGCCGCCTGTTGCGCCACCGGACCCGGCTTGACCTACAGTCCCATCCCCATTTCCATGGACCTGCTGATGCGCTATCGCCGTCCCTGGGACCGCCGCCACCAAAACGCCCTATACGAATTCAACCAAGCCCGCCTGGACCGCCACCGCGAAGACCGCCTCTCCCTCGCCAAAGAACGTCAAGCCCACCAACAGCACCGCCAGCAACAGGCAGACACCCTAAAAGAACTGAAGGCAACGCAAAAACTGCGAGAAATGCAACACATCGAAAGGCGGCTAGGCTTCCACAATCCAGACGCCTCACCCACCGCCTCTGGCTTCGTTTCGTCACCCGCCAAAATGGCCTCACGAACCGAACAATCCAGCGCCGCCGCTTAGCCGAATACATGGGAACCAGCCAGGAACAATGCGCCCAACGTGGCGTTAGAGAAACAGTCAAAGCGATCGCAAAGGTTTCCTAACAGCTCACGCCATCAGCTTCTGCACCACGCTTCCATGTACATCGGTCAGTCGGAAATCGCGGCCCGTGTGGCGATAGGTAAGACGCCTATGGTCCATGCCCAGCAGGTGGAGGATGGTGGCTTGCAGATCCCATACCTCGATGGGGTCTTCCTCAATGGTCAGCCCGAGTTCGTCTGTCCTGCCCACCGTCTGCCCCGCCTTCACACCTGCGCCTGCCATCCAGATAGAAAAGCCATTGGGATGATGGTCGCGTCCGGCGTTGGAAGCATCTTCGGGCCGGCGGAACTCGCTCATCGGCGTGCGTCCGAACTCGCCTCCCCAAATCACCAGCGTCTCATCCAGCAGGCCCCGCTGTTTCAGGTCCGCAAGCAGCCCCGCCGTGGGTCTGTCGGTCTGCGCGCAGAGCTTCGGCAGGGATTTGTCGATGGTGGAATGGTGGTCCCAGCCGGAGTGCATCGCCAGCACGAACCGCACCCCGCGCTCCACCAAGCGTCGCGCCAGCAATAGGTTTGTGCCGAAGGCTCGGGATTCCTTCTCGTTGATGCCGTAGCTGTCGATGGTGGCCGCGGATTCCTTTGAGAAATCGGTCAGCTCAGGTCCGGCGCTTTGCATACGATAGGCCAGTTCGTAGGAATGAATGCGAGAAGCAATCTCTTCATCCCCGGTTTCCGCAAGGTGCACCTGGTTCAGATCGCGCAGGACATCAAGCCGTGCCCGTTGGCTTTGTGCGGAAATCCCTGGCGGGTTTGAGAGGTAAAGAATCGGGTCGCCACTCGAACGCAGCACCGTTCCCTGGTACAGCGACGGCAGAAATCCGTTGGACCACAGGTCGGAACCCGCGCTGGTGCCCGGTCCCGATTGCAGCGCTACGAATGCAGGCAGGTTCTTCGCCTCGCTGCCCAGCCCATATGTCACCCACGACCCCATGGAAGGACGCCCACCAATCATGTGGCCAGAGAAAAGCAGCAACTGCCCGGGATGGTGGTTAAACGCCTCCGACCGCATGGAACGCACCATGCATAGCGAATCCGCGTGCTGGGCCGTATGCGGCAGCAGGTCAGAAAAGTCCATGCCGCACTCGCCGTACTTCTGGAATTTCCTGGGGCTCGCCAACACCGCTGCGGTGGGCTTGATAAAGGCCAGCTTCAGGTCCTTCGTCATCGACGGAGGCAGCGGCTTCCCGTGCCATTTCTGCAAGGCGGGCTTGGGGTCGAAAAGATCCATCTGCGACGGTGCGCCTTCCTGGAAGAGGAAGATTACATTCTTGGCCTTCGCGGGAAAGTGGGTCACACGCGGGGCGAGCGGGTCGCGTTCCGAGGCGCCTAACAAGTCCGTCAGCGCCAGCGTCCCGATGCCGGTAAGCGTGCGGCGCAGAAAGTCCCTGCGGAGTTGTACGCCCAGTTGTGTTGTCAGGAAATCCTGTTCACTCATGGCTTACTCCCGCGTAATGAATTCGTCCAGGTTCAGAAGCACGCTCGCCACGCCGGTCCATACGGCTGTCTCCATTCGTGACGAGCGCGGCGCCGCCATCGGAGCCAGCTTGGATACCGCTTCCGCGTCCGCCTGCAGCAAGGCCTGCTGGTGATCGGCGTACTTCTTCATGTGTCTCACCTCGTCGGCGTTAGGCTTGCGGCCCAAGGCCTGTCGCCAGGCCCAATCGAGTCGGGCTTCAAAACTACTAGGGGCCTGCGTCAGCGTGCGCACCGCCAGCGCCTGCGCCGCTTCCACAAACACCGGGTCATTCAATAGATTCAGCGCCTGCAACGGCGTGTTCGATCGGTCCCTGCGGCATGATGTAAGCACCGCCTTCGGTGCGTCGAAATTCACCAGTTGCGGATAGGGTGTCGTCCGCAGGAATTGCACATACAGCCCCCGCCGATAACGGTCTTCGCCTTCGGATTCCTTCCAACCATAGCCCGCGTAGCGCGAGGCGTAGGAAAGTTCCATCACTCCCTTGGGAATCGGAGGACGAACCGAGGGCCCACCAATTTCGCGGGACAACAGTCCGCTGGTCGCCAGCGCCGCATCCCGGATCGCCTCCGCCGGCAGGCGCAGGCGCGATTGGCGGGCAAGCAGTCGGTTTCCAGGGTCAATGTCACGCAGGTCCGGCCGGGCAGCAGATGCCTGGCGATAGGTGGCCGACGTGACGATGCGCCGTATTAGTTGTTTGCGGCTCCAACCATCGTCGCGGAATGTGGATTCGAGCCAATCCAATAGTTCAGGGTGACTGGGTGCTTCGCTGCGCGTCCCGAAATCATCGCTGGTCGCCACAATGCCCACGCCAAAGATCTCCTGCCAGATGCGGTTCACAGCCACCCGCGCCGTCAGCGGATTCTCTTCCGCCATCAGCCATTGGGCCAGGTCGAGCCGCGTGCCACCTCGTGTTCCCGGCAACACCGGCAGCGTCGAGGGCTTCACCTCAATGCCTGGCGTCTTGTAATCGCCCCGCACCCGCAGGTGGAACTTGCGTCCCGCCCCAGTCTCATCGATTAGCGGACTCTCTTCGATCACCTGCGCCTGGGTCAGTTGCGGGTACATCTGCTTCAGGGCCTGCAACTGCCGGTCGAGCACATGGAACTTCCATTTGTCCTTCCAAACCTTATTGCCGTACGCGAAGTGAGCATTGCCAACGAAGTGGTCCGTCAGAATGTCTCGCTCCCGGGACGTCCGTTTCTCAGGTGGAATCTGCACAATCTTCGCGCCATCACCGCCTTCTGTCAGCTTCTGCACACAGTCCCATGCCAGATCCCAATCCGTACGCGCTCCGGGATGCTGAATGGTGTAGAGGATTTCCTTCTCCCACTCCGTCTGTCGCTCAGCCACCTTATAGGTCGCCAGCAGTTTCTCGCGTTTATCTAGGTATTCCGCCTGTGTGCGCAGCCACGGACCCAGTTCGCCCCCGACGGGCGCATCCATCAGCACCTCTTCCACGGGTTCGAACCAGGCGAACAGCGAATAGAAATCTTTCTGCGAGATGGGGTCGAACTTATGGTCGTGGCACTGCGCGCATCCCACAGATAGTCCCAGCCACACCGTGCCCACGGTGCTGGCGCGGTCCACCGCCGCCTCGAAGGCGAACTGCTCGCTATCCACGCCACCTTCGCGGTTTGTCAGGGTGTTGCGGTGAAAGCCGGTGGCGACGCGCTGCTCCACCGTTGCCTCCGGCAGCAGGTCGCCCGCTATCTGCTCGGTGGTGAACTGGTCAAAGGGCATGTCGCGATTGATGGCGTCGATAACCCAATTCCGCCAACGCCATGCGTAGGGTCGGAACCAGTCCTTTTCATAACCGTCGGAATCCGCATATCGCGCCTGATCCAACCAGCCGCGTGCCCATTTCTCCCCGAAGTGGGGAGAAGCCAGCAGACGGTCTACCTGCTTCTCGTAGGCATCCGGGGAGCGATCATCCTGAAAGGCCTGAATCTCGGCAGGTGTGGGTGGAAGTCCGATAAGGTCTAGCGAAAGCCTCCGCAGTAGCAAAGCCTTCGATGCTTCCGGCGAAGGTGCAATGCCTTCCTTTTCTAGGCGAGCAAGAATGAAGGCGTCAATCGGATTGCGTACCCATTCGCCGCGCGCTACTTTCGGGGGCGCAGGACGTTGAATCTTGCGGAAGGCCCAATGCGATGGCTCTTTATCGTCCTGCTTCGTTGACGTGGAGGATAGCTCGTCTGGGGAACCAGCCGGAATCGCAGCTCCGCCATCGATCCATGCCCGCAGCACGGCAATCTGTTCGGGGGACAATCGAGGCCCAACCGGAGGCATCACCGGTACGCCTTTGGCGCCTTCCACCCGCAGAATGAGGGCGCTTTCCGCGCTGTTGCCGGGCAGAATGGACGCGCCGCCATAGCCGCCCTTCAGGGCTGCCGCTGGATCGTCCAAACGGAAACCACTGCTTTGCAGCTTCTGCCCGTGGCAACCTACACAACTACGAGCGAAAATCGGTTTCACATCGCGTTCGTAGTCCACTGCTGCTGTCAGAGGGAGAGACGCAAAAATGCAAATCAGCCAGACCTTCTGACGTACAACAGCACCAAGCCTCGATGGAATGAAACAACGCCCCGGCATTCGCAACTTGAGGGAAAGTATACAGGAACTTACAGCCCCGGAAACAAGTGGTCTGAACTTGAACGTGACGTTTCAAACCAGCCCGCGTATCCTTGGTAGGGCGGGGGATACTCGTTGCGCCGCAAATCACCGGGATTGGCATCCGCGCATGGTCTTGCAATGTACATGCCCAGTGTTGAGGTAGTTTCCTACCTAGTCGTGGGGACAGATCAGAAGCCGGGCTTGCTAGATCCGGAGCCGTCCGCCTCTAGCAAAGCTGCGATTCCGCCTCCAATAACAGATGATGCGAACCCGATTGACTTTCTTTCTACTTGGCCTAGCCGCAGCAGCAACGCTTACCCAGCCAACCGTCGCGTTCGCTCAGCAGGTCACGGAGCCCGCATTGATCCTGGCGACCCGCCAGCAGAGCAGGGAACAAGTGGAATCGTTGATCGCGGGGAAACGCAATCTGAACGAACTAGGGTTTTATGGACAGACCGCGTTACATGAGGCAGCGGGTAAATGCAATCCGGAACTCGCGCGTCTGCTCGTGGACGCGGGCGCCAATCGCAACCTCGTGGATCATTCCGGGCGCACCCCGGCAATGGTGGCCATGCACTGCAACGATGGCAAGGCGCTGCATCAGTTGTTGGGCGCCCTTTACGTGCTTCCCGCGAACCTGAAGAACTATCAGGGAACTGCGGAGGACAGGCGGCGTTGGACTCTGCACGGTGCGGCGTCGCGAGGCGACATCAACACAGTGAACCTGATGCTGCAGCTAGGCCACAACGTGAACGGCTTGGACGAGCAAGGCGACCGCGCTCTGGAAATCGCCTGCCGCCGTGGGGACCCACGCATCGTCGGCATCCTGCTGAATCGCGGAGCCGATGTGCAAGCAACCACTTCCGCCGGAACCACGGTTCTCCACGAAGCCGCACTGGGTGGTTCGCCAGAGGTCGTGGCTCTGGTAATCGCGAAGGGAGCAGCGGTCAATGCAACGGATAAAGATGCCGCAGCCACCCCTCTCCACTACGCGAGTTCCTTTGGCCGCATCGAAGTGGTACGCGTCCTGTTAAACCACGGGGCTGACACAACCCTGAAAGACGGCGAAGGCCGGAACGCCCAGCAAGCGGCCATGGCAAGCGGTCAGGAAGCCGTAGCCGCTCTGCTACGTGAGGCCCAGGCAAAGTAGTCATCGGACCCGCCCGTCTACGGTTTCTGACCTCGTAGTAGGGTAGATCCGCAAGAGACTATCCATGATGGGAAAACGGCCGAACACGTCCATACGGCAGGCGGTCTGGTCTACCCCAATGGTGTAACTGGAAACCCCGTCTGCATGCTTGTCAATCCGATAGAAGGCCAGCAATCGGCATGCTCCAGATTGCGATGGCGGAAGGCTCACTACTGCAATGATCTCTTGCGACGAGCCAGGGTAAGCGCCAGCAGACCCATGCCAACCGCAAAGCAGGTCGCTGGTTCCGGAACCTCGCCGTTGATCGGTTCATCCATCAATCGGAAAACCATATTGGCGCCAGCCGTCACATTTTGGTATACGGGTGTGTCGTAGCCGAGGTAGAAGTCCAGATCGTTGCTGCTGGTGATTCCATTCTCCGTATGGCCTAAACCGGCTGCGTAGTACCAGAGTTGCCATGTGCTGGAAGCATCAGCCAGGATGCCGATGAAATAGGTTGTCTCCGCTTGCAGAACGAGCGAGAACGGATTCGAGTACACCCAATCTACCGTTTCCGAGTCAAAGGTGACGATGGATTCGTGAAGAACAGTGCCATGGTCACCGGTGGTGATTCGGAGTTTGAATGTGCCAGTCCCGGCGATTTGGAATCCGAATTGTTCAATGGTGGTGTCATTATCGACATCGAGAAAATGGCCGTATCCATTGTTTGGCGATAGAGGCGCCAGTGACTTTCCTGGTCCAGTTTCAAAGATGATGCCCGCATGTGACAGAGTGCAGGCATAGGCGAGCGCGAGCGCGACAGTCAGAGTACGCAGCAATTTCATGGGAGCTTCCTACTAGTTCTTCTCTCAATGTGTAGTCGACTTTACGCCTGGCCCCCACGGAAAAGACGAGTTCCGGGCCGAAGCAGAGACATTCAACTAAGGTGTTTAGCCGACGGGCCAAAGTAACATGAGATTTCTTTCGGCAGTTTGTTCGCCCCCTTAGGTTCTGGTACGTAAAAATATAGGACTCTATCATCTGATATAAGCTGCTGGTTCGGCTTGTGCTCGCGCAATGGTTGTTACTAGGTTTAACTCTGTCTTTCGACCCCAGTACTCTGCCGCAGAGTCGAATAGCGGTAGACCAGTTTTGTTTCTTAGTACGTTGGTAGTTGATTGGTACTTTTTGACCAGGTCCTGCAAACCTGGCCAACGCTACTTCGCCAGGATCCTCGACCGGCATCTAGGCTGGTTCTCAGCAACGTCGACGAATGCTTCTACCGTCCGCATCCACCCTTCTTCATCTCGCGACACTCATTTCCAACCGAACACGCAACACGTCCTGGAACATGGTGAACGCCCTGCCGTCTTTTCACTTGACGCCATGCGGTTTACGCTCCACTATGAAGGTATCCGAGATGTGTCGGATACCTTCATAGTGGAGCGTACGATGAGCAAACCCGTATCCCTGCTGCAGGGAACCCTCGATCTGCTGGTTCTCAGCATCCTGAATCTGGAGCCCAAAACCGGCTGGGCCATCTCTTCGCGACTCCGTCAAATGTCGAATGAAACCTTGCAGGTCAGCCATGGTTCGCTTTATCCCGCGCTGCATAAGCTGGAGGCCGAGGGCTGGATTCGCGGCGAATGGCAGGAATCTTCGGAAACCGGTCGTCGCGTCAAATGTTACTCGCTAACGCCTGCTGGTAGGAAACAACTGCGGAGCGAGGCCGAAAACTGGGTCCGTCTATCCACCGCCGTCAACGCCATCGTGGAGCCTTTGTAATGCGCTGGTTCGACATGCTTCGGTTTCGTGCCCGGGCGATCTTCCGGCGGCCCTCTCTCGATCACGAGATGGAAGCGGAGATGCACGAGCACCTGCTGCAGGAGACCGAGAATCTGATCGCACGGGGCATGACGCCAGGGGAGGCATCGGCGCGTGCTCGTCAAACGATGGGCTCCCTTCGCCTCATTCAGGAAGAGTGTCGTGACGCCCGAGGCATCAGTTGGTGGGAACACTTTCGCAGTGATGTCTCCTTCGCTCTGCACATTCTGTCAAAGCGACGTAGTTTCTCGCTGGTTGCGGTGCTCACGATGGCGTTTGGCATCGGCTCGGTATCGGCTGTCTACAGCATCTTCGATACCCTGTTGCTGCGGCCTTTGCCATATCCGAATGCGGAACGTCTGGTCTCGATATCAGGCATCAACATGCGCGGTCCCTTTGACGAGTTGCGCAACTCCAGCCGAGAGGCCGCCTACGCGGGCCATCAGGGAGTCCGTTCATTTAACCTGCTTGCTGAACGGTCTGTGGCGCCGGAACGCATCCAAGGTGCGGAAGTCTCTGCCAACCTTTTTGAAGTGCTTGGCATCCCTGCTTTTCGTGGGCGTGTGTTTACTGAAGGTGAAGATCGTCCAGGTAGAAAGCCTGTTGTCATTCTCGGCTACTCCTTTTGGAAAGAACGTTTTGGCGCTCGTGAAGATGTACTGGGCCAGCAGCTTCTGCTGGATGAGATTTCCTATGAAGTCGTTGGTGTCATGCCGCCGTCGTTTCGCTATCCCGCACCCTCGGCGCAAGTCTGGACTCCTCTGCTGCTGGACCCGCGTAACGTAGGCGAGTATTGGGGATCTGCGGGCACCGCGATGCTGGCGAGGCTCCGACCCGGTTCGACCATCACATCGTTCGAAGCCGAATTGCGCGCATCCATTCCCGAGATCCGCCGCAAGTTTCCTTGGCGCATGCCGGATGCCTGGGGCTCGCAACCACAAGTCCAGGAACTCCTTAGTGCGGAGGTTGCCGACGTTCGGACTCGCAGTTGGACCCTGCTCGGCGCCGTCAGCCTGGTTCTTCTGATCGCCGTCGTCAACGTCGCCATGCTCGTCGTGGTGCACACCAAGTCCCGGTTGCAGGAACTATCTGCGCGCACGCTGCTGGGAGCTACTCCCGGCCGACTGGCTCGCCAACTTCTGACGGAGTCTCTGGTGCTCGCTCTCGTCGGGGGAATTGCCGGTGTGCTTCTCGGCTATGGTCTGCTCCCCATGCTGCTTTGGCTGTTACCCGCCGATACGCCTCGGCTTGCGGAAGTATCCATGGATGGCCGTGTTCTTGGTTTTGCAGCGATTGTCACCATAGCGAGTGCGGTTCTGGTGGGGCTTTGGCCTGCGTGTTGGATGTATGGGTCACAAGGGCGTTGCGTACGTCTGACTAAGGAACGCAGTGGCACGGGCAACCGTCGCAGCCTGCGCGGAGATGCTGCGCTCGTGGTCATGGAAGCCGCATTTGCCACCCTGCTAGTTGTGGCCGCAGGCCTGCTTCTACGCAGCCTTTGGTCCATGTCCCAGATGGACCCTGGCTTCCAGGCCGATGCCTTGGTTACTGCCGAACTCAGCCCCAGCCCATCCACTGTGGATACTGCTGGCGAACGTCTTTCCCTGTGGAAAGCGGTGCATGATCGCCTGGCTAGTTATCCCGGCGTGCGTGGTGTCGCTGCGTCGAATCGTCTGCCCTTCTCGTCGCAGACCTCCGCCTTCGCCGCATCCGTGGAAGGCCACCCGATTCCAGCGGAACAAGCGCAATACGTGCTTTGGAGCACAGCTATCACCCCGGAATATCGCGACGTTTTCGGAATTCAGCTGGTGCACGGACGCAACTTTGGTGCAGAGGATCAACCCACCACGGCTCCCGTAGCGATGGTTAGCCGATCCACTGCGGAGCGTTTCTGGCCCGGCGAAAATCCGATCGGTAAGCACGTCAAACCCTTCCATGCCAAGGAGTGGCGGACGATTGTCGGCGTGTTGAGCGACGTGAAGAGCTTTGGCTTTAACCCCGCTCCATCCTGGATACATGGCGAAGTCTACCTGCCATCGGCACAGGCCTTCGCCATCAGGGAACCCTTGTCATTGGCTCTGCGCATTGATGGCGATCCGGGTTCCATAGAGAGAGCCCTGCCCACGCTGGTACAAGAAGTCTGCTCTACCTGTGCCGTGTCCAAGATCGCAACCATGCAGCAAGTCATCCATCAGGCAGCGGAAGGCTCCCGTTCCCTGGCGTGGTTAGTCGCCGGGTTCGCGCTGCTCGCCTTGGGTATCGCATCGGCCGGTATCTACGGCGTGGTCAACCACGGCGTTCTTCGCAGACGGCGTGAACTCGGAGTTCGCTTGGCATTGGGCGCCAATCGTATGAGAGTCGCCATGCAGGTGACCGGTAGCAGTGTGAAAGCAGTGCTTGTCGGCTCCGCAGTAGGCCTGACGCTTGCCGCCCTGCTGACGACGCTGATCCGCAACCTTCTGTTTGGCATTCCCCCGCACGACCTGCTCAGCTTTGTGGCCGGCCCCGCCGTTCTGGTCGCCGCAGCGATTCTCGCCAGCTTGCTTCCAGCAAGAAGGGCTGCTCGTATAGACCCCGCCGAGACGTTGCGGGAGTCGTGATGGCCCTGCTGCGGGAGTGTGAAGGCTGGTCATTGCGAGCCCTGTTCTTCAAGGCCGCCCGCCGCTTCCATGCATCTAGTTCACACCCCCTACCAATATTTCTCTGTTGACAACCTAAAGGAAATAAGAAAATACTCTATTCCTGTAGGCCACCAAATGAAGAACACACCGGAAGAGAAGGCAGAGGTACTGCAGGGCACACTCATGCTGCTTGTCCTGCGTACATTGGAAACCCTCGGGCCAATACACGGTTATGGCATCGCGCGGCGCATCGAACAGATCAGCAACGAGTTGCTGCAACTCAACCAGGGCACGCTGTACCCGGCACTGCTGCGCATGGAACAGGAAAAGCTGATCTCCTCCAAATGGGGTGCTTCCGAAAAGAACCGCAAGGCCAAGTACTACTCGATTACCGCTGCGGGGCGTCGTCGCCTGGAAAAGGAGACCGATGACTGGCGCCGTATGTCTTCCACCATTGAACGCTTTCTGAATCTTGATCCAAGTACGCTAGCCGAGGAGCAAGGATGATCCGGGTTAACGTCCTCTTCGCACGTCTGCGCAGCCTGTTCGGACGCAAGCGCCAGGAAGCCGAACTCAGCGACGAGATCCGCTTCCATCTGGAAATGCAGATTGAGGACAACCTTACCCGGGGCATGTCGCCGACAGAAGCCCGCAATGCTGCCCTGCACAGCTTTGGCCCGCGCGAGGCCATGAAAGAAGCCTACCGCGAACGCAGGACATTCTCGCTCATCGAAACCACGCTGCAAGACCTTCGTTATGCCCTGCGAACACTGGCGAAGAATCCCGGTTTCACGCTTGCATCACTGGCAGTGCTTTCGCTAGCGATTGGCGCAAACACGGCAATGTTCAGCGTGCTGAACACCGTTTTGCTCCAGCCGCTGCCCTACCGGTCTCCGGAGCACTTGGCTATGTTGTGGACGGAGAATCCGACGCAGAATCTGCGTGAAGGTAGGTCCGCGCTGTGGGACGTGGAGCAGTGGCGCAAGCAAAGTGAGAGTTTCGAAGAGATCGGAGCCTTCGACACTCTATCCACCGTCCTGACGACTGCCGATGGACAGGAACAGATTCTGGGGGCCAGTATGTCTCCCAACCTGCTTTCGCTGCTCGGCGTCCAACCCATCCTGGGCCGTAATCTCTCCGAGGAAGAAGCGGAGCAACAGCAAAGTCTAGTTCTGATCTCCCATCGTTTCTGGCAAACACGATTCGGTGGCTCGCAAACCGTCCTAGGCGAACGTCTTCTGCTGAACGGCCTTTCTACACAGGTAATTGGCGTTCTGCCGGAAGGCTTCCAACTGGCGCGCATTGACGCTGACGTATGGGGCGCCCATTCCACCCATCGAAGTACGCGCGGCCCAGAAAATTGGTTCACGATGGGGCGTCTGCGGACGAACGTTAGCTTCAGCCAAGCGCAGGCTGAGATGAACGCAATTGCCAATCGCCTCAACGAAGGGCAGCCAGCAGCGGAACGGGAGCGGGGCATCAGCGTGATGCCTTTGGAACTTCATCTGGTGGGCTCGCAGACACGCGCGGGTTTATGGCTTCTCGGTGGCACGGTGTTCTGTGTATTTCTTATCGCGGCGGCAAACGTCACAAGCCTCTCGCTGGCGCGCAGTCTCGCACGCGGTCGGGAGATTGCGGTCCGCGCTTCTCTCGGCGCAAGCGCCTGGCGCATCGTGCGCCAATTGCTAACAGAGGCCATGCTGCTTGCTCTCATTGCCGGTTGCATCGGTACGGCATTGGCCTTCACGGGGATCCATCTCATCCGTATCTTTGGTCCTGCCAGTGTGCCTCGCCTGGATACCGTCAGCCTCAACCTTCCTGCCGTACTTTGCGCATTGACCATTTCGTTCCTTGCGGGATTATTGGTAGGGCTCTCCTCCGCAGTGGCCACCGTACGTCGTGACCTGCGTCCCGCCTGTGAAGAAGGGGGCCGCAGTGTGTCTGGCGGATTGGCGACAAGCCGCATCCGGCGTGCGCTTGTGGTGGCGGATTTTGCACTCGCCATTGTTCTGCTCGCGGGCGCTGGTCTGCTGGTAAGAAGTTGGTGGCATGTCAGCAGCATCGATCCCGGTTTTGAGCCAGATGGCGTGCTTTTGGTGGACCTCGGTTCCCCGGCAGATGTGGATTCTCCCACTCAAAGGGCCAATCTCTACCAGCGCGTTATGGAGTCGGTGCAATCCCTTCCCGGCGTGACGCATGTTGGCATCATCGATGACCTTTTCATAGAGAACAGTCGGGAACGCGTCGTTACAGTGGAACGCAACGATGGCGCCGTATCCGAGCGTTTACGATTCGGCACGGATGAAGTGAGCCCGGACTTCTTCAAGGCCGTGGGAACGCCGTTGCTGCGCGGTCGCTTCTTCACGAATAGCGACGCGCCGGATTCGCCCCGCGTCGCCATCATCAACCAGGCCATGCTGCGCCGCTACTGGCCGGATGCAGATCCCGTGGGTAGAAGAATCAAACTGGGGGAGAGCAGTGCGGGTAACCCCTGGTTCACCGTGGTCGGCGTGGTGGAAGACATGCGACGGCAGGGCCTGGAGCGCGATCCCTTCCCGCAAATGTTTGTCCCGCTCGCGCAGAACGGGGCGTCTCGCAATGTGAACCTCTTCGTAAGAAGTGACTCCCCAGACCCGCTTGCGAGGGCCACGGCCTTGCGTGCAGCGGTACGCGGCGTGGAGAAGAATGCACTCGTCAACGGAGTAGCCCCGCTGCGTGAGCGCGTGGCTGCCTACCTCGCGCAACGCCGCTTTCAAACCTCGCTTCTGGGAGGCTTTTCCATCGTGGCTTTGCTGATGGCCGCCATCGGCATCTACGGACTGATTCAATATTCCATCACAGCGCGAACCCAGGAAATCGGCATCCGTATGGCCGTCGGCGCGAGCACAGGTACGGTTTTCCGCATGATCCTAGCGGAAGGGTTGAGGCTCAGCCTTATCGGTTTGGCCATAGGAATGTCAGGAGCCCTATGGCTAGGCCAACTGGGCGCCAGCCTCCTCTATGGAATCACTGCCACAGACCCCATGGCCTTCGCAGGCGCGTCTTTGCTGCTAATTGCCGTAGCCGTTACTGCCTGCTATCTTCCTGCCCGACGAGCGATGAAGATCGAGCCCATGGTTGCCCTTGCATTAAGGCAGGGTTAGGGTGGGGAAGTCTACAGAAAGGAATCGGAAACGCTATGCAGACAGAATGACTTGCGATGCAATTTCGGCTTCTCAGGCTTCAAAACTGTAGGAGCATGCGATTTTTCTAATATATGGGGGAGTTCGCTTGTCTCCAAATCGCGCTTCCTGAAGTCCATGAAGGATTCTCCGGAGATGCGAGCAGAGACCGTCTTACACCGATCTGGACCGCACAGCATACATTTACGATGGAGAAACGCCGCGACCGCTTGTGAACTACCGAGGCACTGAGTTGACAGAAAAACAAGATAATGTTTCGTACTCGATCAAGCGAACGATGCTGATCGCAGATCAACTTGAGCGCCTTGCTACGCAAAATGTTCATCAACTTGCGGGTCAGGTCGCTAACTTGGCCTTTTGGATCTCAGAAGCAATCCAAGCAATATCGGTGGTGGACGATTATCCAACCCGATTCCGGCGCCTTCGTGACGCTCAGGTTGATTGGGTAAAGGAGCATGGCTCCAAGGTTTCTGGCTACTGCCCCCACTGCAGAGGCGCTTGTGAATTTGGGCCGCAGACTCCCGAGCCGCCTCGACGAGTTCCGACGCAGGACTTGGCTGCTGCGCGGGATTGTGTCCGCCGAGCAGCACGTCGCTACCTACTCCGCTTGTATCGGGAGCACCTCCTAGACGAAGACGTTGTGCGCCGCGCTTGTGGTGAGATTGGTGTTGGCGTTGAGGCCGAAGACTTTCATGTTGATTGCTAGAACGTTGGACTGCATCAAGTGTCGTGATAAGTCTTTCTGTTTCAGTAATTGCGAGCGCGGCGCAATAAACACTGCGGGAGACGAATCCTCCAATCTTTGAGCTTCCGGGGTACCGCTCGCAGTTGTCAGCTTCGCGTCTCTGACTATCCCAGAGTCTGCGACAAGGGGCTCTTCCGGCATTCTAGTGGCCTGCTAAGCGGGGCTCTGCCCCTGCGAGCCCAGGATTTATCGCTTTCCTGCCAATCCCGAGTTGCTGATTGCTCCGTGCTTCCATACCATCGGGAGCCTGTTCCATCCTGAAGAGGGAGCCGAAGTATTGCATCCGCTCCCGCATCGGTATTGGTCCTTGGATTGGAGCTCGTGTTGGATCCCTGCAG
>Ga0182745_1002855_pt1 | contig 15190 bp, 8 predicted proteins | sample eDN3rd30CKraftBY_FD_128523 | JGI IMG/M metagenome (GOLD analysis project Ga0182745, IMG submission 128523) | Enriched backyard soil microbial communities from Emeryville, California, USA - eDNA 3rd pass 30_C Kraft BY (version 2) (version 2) | ecosystem: Environmental > Terrestrial > Soil >...
CCGTCGAGAATTGGGGCCAAAAGCGGTCCCACCTCACTGGCGGGATAAGTGCCGTCACCATCGATCATGACCACCGCGTCGTAAGCCATCAACCTGGAGAAGATCGCCTGCACGACATGCCCTTTCCCCTGGTCGGGCACCTCCTCGACGTGGGCACCGGCGGACCGAGCGATTGCGGCACTCCCGTCGCTCGAGTTATTGTCGAAGACGTAGATGGTCGCGACGGGAAGGGCGAGTCGCCACTGCGCGATCACCTCGGCAATCGCCGCGGCCTCGTTATAGCAAGGGATCGCCACGGCGATGCGTGGAGAGGAATCATGCGAGTCTGGGTTGGGAGCCAATTGCGTCGGTCCTGAATCAATCAATAAAAAGGGAGGAAGTGCGCGTTCATACCGGCGCGACCTTCCTCCGTCCGATCCAAGCAGCTTTGGACCGACCCTCCACTGGTCAACCGGGTCCTAAATCATACACGAAACTCGACGCCTCGGTGAACGAGTCCTCCTCGACTCCGGCATGTTCCGCGACGATCGACCGAACCTGATTCCAAACCTCGGCTTCCGTCCATCCCAGGTCGCGTGAAAACTGCTCGGGATTGGATGAGACGAGAATCCGCGCCAATGCCCCGACCGTCGCACAATTGGCGGGGAACTCCGTTTGGAAGGGCTGAACACATCTCAAAAGCCCCGCGACAACCAGCAACTCGGTCGCCACCACAAGACCGATCACCCAGTCTGGAATCCCGTTCGCCGAACCGAGCAAACCCAATGCAACGACCGAATTTGCAATGAATATGAAAATTATTTCAAGAAATGAATTGATCTGCTTCGGAAGCCGGAGGGCGGGAAAGTTTAGTGAGCTCTGATGCGACAGTGACTTCCAGACCCGCCGTCTCGTTTCACGAGGAAGCAACGGCTCCAGAAATGCCGAAGGCCGAATCAACCGCCGATCGACCCCCAGCGTCTGGCACAACACCTGGCGCACCTGATAGAAACCATGAGCCGAGGCACACACGGCATCTAAATTGATTCTTCGATCACGTCGCAAACTTCCCAGCACATACTGATACAAATCTCCTACCGTCGAGATGCGCTCGGCCTCGCGATTCGGGGGCGTGATCTGGAACGCATCCTCGACAGCCCATATCAGCTCAACGGTATCAAGTCCCATCGAGAGATCCTCACTTCTCCTGGCGCCGAGGGCTGGCTGGCAAGGCCGGCCCGCGCACGCCCAGGAGATCTTTTTGGAATGGGTCAACGCTTAACGCGACGCCGATTTCGCCTCGTCCACGCTAAACTCAAGCGGGCGATCCGCGACCAGGGTGGTCACGAGCGCTTTGGCTGATCCCCCCGGCACGCGGATCAGGAGCTCGCTGGCTCCCTCGGGAACCTGGAGGAAGACCGACCGCGGCTCATGCTCTCGAGTGCGGGCCAGGTTGACCGAGCGGCCATTGAACCAGGCGTGCAGGTCATCTCCTTCAGTGTCGATCACGAGCTGAGCGTCTTGCGCGATGGGAGATCGGACCGGGACGTACAGGTAGAGGGCCTGCTTCGGCTCGGTGGGGGCCAGGGTGGAAAGGTCGCCTCGCCCTTCCGCGTTCGCGTCGAGCCGGCGCCACGTGACCTTCCTCCCTTCAGGGTCGACCAGCGTACTCCTCAGATTGACCTTCGCGCTCACGTCGAATGCCGGCGTCTCAACCGAATCAGCCACCGGACCGATGGCCTGATATTGCCCCACGATGCTCACCGGCTGCCGGAGCGTGGTGAGAAACGCGATCAGGTCGGCCAGTTCCTCGTTGGTAAGCGACTCCGCGAGCCCTTCCGGCATCAGGGAGACGTCGTTGGTCGTGCGCTCCTCAACGTCGCCAGGGCGAAGGGTAATGCGCTTCGCCTCGGCCGTTTTCAAGGTCAGGCGATCGGGACTATCTTCAACAGGAAGTCCCGTGTAGACCTGTCCATCCTTGGTTGCGACGACATTGGTCTTGTAGTTGTATCCGATGGCCGCGCTTGGATTCAGGATCGAGCGGAACAGCTCGTCTCGACCATACTTGGTCCCGATCGTGGAAAGGTCGGGGCCGACCCACTCTCCGCGCCCTTGAACGCGGTGACAGCCGCCGCAGCTCACGGTCAAGCCCGGCTGGCTGGTTGACCGGAAAAAGACGTCGCGCCCCCGGTCGGCCCGTCCTTCCAGCCGGATCAGGTCTCCCATGGAGGGGATCGGCCGGCCCGACTTGGTCTTGGGAAGTGGCAAGGCGTTCGCGGCCTCGTTCCGGACTCGAGTGTTGGGGTGGGAATGGGCAACCGTCGTGGCTTCGGTGATCAGGTCGTCGGGTAGCTTCTTCTCCCGAGCGAGCGCGAGAACACGGAACCCTCCTTCGTTCGATCGGGCCAGCGTTCGAAGCGCTTCTCTGCGCAGGCCCAGGGGATATTCCCTGTCGAGCAGGAGTTCCGCCAGCCTCTTGTCGGCCTTACCGAGCTTCGGCAAGGTGCGCACGGCGGCCTCGGCCAACCCGTTCGAGCTGGGCTTGCCTTGCACCTGCTTGATTTGCTCATCAAAGAATTGCTGAATTCGAGGGGGCTTCAACTGACCGAGTGCCTCGACCGCGGCGACACGTAGCTCCTCGGAGGCCTTCTGGTCACGGGCCTGGTTCATCATTTCCTCGGCGAACCGCTGGTCTCCCGTCGCCGCGGCCGCCGCGATCGCGGCGGGCCGAATGAGCGGGTCTTTCAGCGAGGTCTCGATGACCTGGATCACCTCGGGACGTGATCGCGCGGAGGCCCAGTCCCCTTCGAGTTTGCGCGCCAGGAGATCGAGGATCTTTCGTTTGCGGGTGGGGTCGTTCGACTCGGAGGCGAGCGTCGCCACCGCGCTGGCTCCATCGGGGTCGACGATCCGCAAGACGATATCATCCGAGGCCTGCTGAAGCTCGGGGCTGTCCAGCATGGGAGCGACGCGAGCCAACAAGGGGAGCACGATCGGCTGATGCACGCGCCAGGCGAGGCCCAGCGTTTTACTGAGCGCGGAGGACGGTAGGTCCTTGGTCCCCACGGCAATGTACGCTTCATTGCGATCGACCGGGAAGTAAGGCGGAAGCGCGACCGGCCTTCGGTCCTTCTCCTCGAGGTCGCCATACAGCGTTCCGTCCAGCAGTGACTCCAGGAAGCGAAGCTCCCGCGTCTCGATCGCCAGGCCAAGTGCCTCCAGGTACCAGCGATCCTGCCCATCCCAGGTTCGAGCCAGCGTTCTCAGGGCATCGCGCACCTTGGGGGTCGGCAGGTTCCGAATCGCGAGGAGCAACTCCCGGCGCACACCCGCGTCGGGGTCGGCCGCCAGTGGCAGCAACACCTTGAGATGAGCCAGGGCAGGGGCCGGTTGCCGGGATGAGCTGTCCTGATACTCCACCTTGCCGTTTTCACGTACGTCGCGCCCGAGGATGCGGACCGCCTGCTCTCGGATTCTCGGCTCCTTGTCTTCGAGCGCGTTCACGGCGGCCTGATCACCAACGATGGCGTGCAGAACCCACAAGGCACGGGCTCGCTCATGCGGCTGACCCGATGAGAACAGTTTCACGAGCGCGGAGGTGACTTCGACGTTCGGCTCGGAGTCCTTCTTCTCCCCCTTGTCCTTGGCTCGTTCGATCAGGCTTCGACGCGCGGCGTCCTGGGCCGAGACGACCGGCGACCTCAACGCGTGGATCAGGCCGGGCACGCTCGCGAAGTCCATCTTCGCGGGCTCGAGCTTCCCACCAATGGGTCGGACCCGATAGATCCGACCGGTGTCCTGATCCTTGAACGCATGTCCGCCCACCCCGGCATCGTACCAGTCCGCCACGAAGATCGAGCCGTCGGGGCCGGCGGTGACGTCGACAGGACGGAACCAGGGGTCGTCACTCCCCAGGAAAACCTTGTACTTGGTGCGGAACGCCGCCCCCGCGCGTTCGATTGGGAAAAAGTTGATCTGCCTCGTTCCCGCGTCGGCCTCGAGCACCGCCCCCTCGTATTCCTTGGGGAAGAGCTTCCCCTCATACACCATGATCCCGCAGGGGCTGCCGTTGCCCGTCCCCACCAGCTTGGGAACGTTCCCAGGAACCTCCTCACCCCAGTGGCGAGGGCTTCCCGGAGTCCGATACCCATACCGCCCCCCATCCATCACCCAGATAACCCGGCTTCCAGCATTGCCGTCATCGTCATTGTCGCTTGTGAAAATATTTCCAAATGAGTTCAAGCTGGTTTCATAGTTATTCCGTTGCCGGTCGGCCAACACTTCGAACTGGGTTCCGTCTCGATTCACGCGCAAGGTGTTGGCAAGCTGGTCGCTGGAGACATGTCGCCCACTTTTATCGACGACATCAAAGTTCTGCACCTTTTCAGAATGATCTTGTTGAACAGAGCAACAGCCATCTCCATGAGTGAAGTAGAGTTTTCCATCGAGGCCCAGTACCATGCCATGCACGCCATGGTCCGAGTCAACCCCACCGAAGCCGGAGAGTAGCGGATAGCGCTTATCGGCCTTGTCGTCGCCGTCGGTATCTTCGAGGACGAGAAGGTCGGGGCTATTGCCGATGAAGACCCGGCAGCCCAGGTACTTGCCATCGTTGCCGTAGCGTTCCTCCACGGCGAGGCCCATGGGGACCGGGAAGATCTTGTCGGCGAAGACGGTGACCTTATCGGCCTTGCCATCACCGTCGGTATCCTCCAGAATCTTGATTCGATCCGCTTCGTCCTGCTTCTTGAAGCCGCTGTTGCGCGGGCGATGCAGTCGATAGTTCAGCCCTTCGGTCACCCAGACGCGTCCACGCGCGTCCACATCCATATTGGTCGGGTTATTGACCAGGGGTTCCGACGCCCAGAGGGTCGCTTCGAGGCCGTCGGCGGGCTTGAGCTTCCGCGCGGATTCCTCGGGGCCAACCTGGGCCAGGCTCAAGGTGGAGAAACCGAGGCAAAAGACCCAGGCGCCGAGGCCCCCCACGGATAAGAGGCGGCGACAGTTCGAATGACGATGCGGCATCGACGGCGGCTCCTGATCGAAGGGCAAGGGCAATCCTAACGAAGTCCGCGATGATCCATCGCGGACGAGGTGACGTCGTGCGTTCGATGAAACACCGACTCGCGTGGAGACGGAGCGGCTCGCGACGCCAATGCATCGGCTCATTGTGGCGCGCCGGTGATCGAGCGTCTAGACTCTCGAAACGCAAGGAAAAGGGGAGTGCCATACCCACCTACTTCGAGCATCGGACGAACCAAGCGAGCCGTGGTTCGTGAGCCTCGCTCGCATCTGCCAGAATTCCTCGACGCGCCGATAAAATCAAAAAGGTAGGGATGGACGAACGAGCGAGAAAGACCGAAGCTCGCGGATCGTGCCAATCCCGAACGAAAGGGGCAACGGCTTCCCCAATCCGTCCCGTGTTGACAGGTAAGCCGTTCAGTTCAGTAAGTTCTTGAAACCCAAGACGTTGGTTCAAGGAGCGAGCCCAGAGCTGTCCGTAAGGAGAAACGCGATGCCGAATCAGAAAATCGTCCTGGCACACCTGCTAACGGTTGCCGTCACCCTGGGCCTGGTAAGCCTCCTGTTCGAAAGACAAAATGCCCGTCGGCCCGTACCCGTCAACCAACTTCCTCGGCTGCGCCCACTCCAACGCCCCAGCGCTCCCCAGCCGGTCGCTCCCGCGGCTCCCTACCAACTTCAACCCACTCCCTCTCCCCCCATCGCCGCGGCCGTGCTCCAGGCCTCCGACGCCGAAGAGCAGATCAATATCCAGGTTTACAAGGGAGTGAACCGAAGCGTCGTCAACATCACCACCGCCTCGGACGAACAGGGGTTCCTGGGTGATGAGACAAGCTCGGGGACCGGATCAGGCTTTGTCATCGATAAACAAGGCCACATTTTAACAAACTATCACGTCGTGGAAGAAGTCGATTCGGTGCAGGTGACACTCTTCGACGGCAACACGCACGACGGGCAAATCATCGGCTCCGACGCTTCCAATGACGTCGCGATCGTGAAGGTGGAGGCCCCCGCCGCGAACCTTTTCCCGGTGGCGCTTGGCGATTCGTCTCGATTGCAGGTGGGGCAAAAGATTCTCGCGCTCGGCAATCCGTTCGGCCTGGAACGAACGCTCACCTCGGGGATCATCAGCAGCCTGGACCGATCGCTTCGGGCCAAGAATGGCCGCATGATCAAGGGGATCATCCAGACCGACGCCGCGATCAACCCGGGGAACTCCGGCGGCCCACTGCTCAATACCCGCGGCCAGGTCATCGGCATGAACACCGCGATCATCAGCCAGGTGGGTCAGTCGGCTGGGATCAGCTTCGCCGTACCAATTAATGCGATCGCACGCATCATCAAGCCCTTGATTGAGCATGGGCGCGTCGTTCGTGCCGACCTGGGAATCACGCGTGTCTTCACCACGAACGAGGGGCTCGTGGTGCTCGGACTGGTTGAGGATGGCCCCGCGGAGCGAGCGGGGATCCAGCCGATTCAGATGGAGTTGGTTCGCTACCGGGGGGCTGTGATCCGCCGGCTCGACCCCGACTCGGCCGATATCCTGGTGGCCATTAATGGTAAGGCGGTTCGGAACGTGGATGAGTTGCTCACCGAGGTCGAGTCCCACGCGCCGGGAGACGTGGTTCAGGTGGCCGTTCTACGAGGAGGACGTAAGGTCGTGGTTCCTGTCCAGCTTGGGCAGTCCTGAGCAATTCGACAATTCCGGCTGGCGCTGCCTCGTCCTTCAGGGGAGGTTTGACCCGCCGCGCCTGCCAACACTAAAGCCACAAGACGACAATCATTAATTTCTCAAATATGCAATTGTTTTGACACGATCTTTCGTAGGGTGGTGTCAAGCGTCAGCGCTGACGCACCAATACGCTGGATGAGTGGGCAACCCGCATCGATCCGGGGGGAAAATCAGGCCAAACATCGCCTTTTCTGGGAGCGAGGGTATCTTGCCCGCTCTTCGTCGTTTCCAATTGCGGGCGGGACGCCCGCGCTCCCAGGGAAAGAAACTTCGCTATCTCGTAGCCCGCAACTCAACCCAGGTGGCCCACTCTTCCCGCACCGAGTCGTGGACGTCCCTTGGGCATGGTCGAGAGCCTGCGTCAGCACATGATCCCTCTTCCACGGATGGTGCGTCCGCGCTGACGCTTGACACCACCCCACCACGAAACCAGAACCCATCAACGACTGATCATTTTTTCGCAGCTAACAGATCAATCTTTGCCGGGGAATCAAATGCTCTGGCGACGGGGGCAACCAGGCTATTATCGTGGACCAGGCAGGCCGACTCGCCCACGAAGTAGCTGTGCCCCTTGGCCACCTCGAAGTTGAAGACGGGTGTGATCTCATCTTCCTCCACGGCGGCCACGTTCAAGGTGGCGTCCATGGTCCGGATCGTATCGCCCAGCTTGAGGTCGCGTGCCATCGTCCAGCCGACCCCCACTTTCCAGAACCGGTGGATCGGCGTGGCGTAAACGACTTCGCTGCTTCCCAGGGCGACCCGGAGCGTCTGGCTTGGCTTGTTGTGGAACGTGGCGAGAATGGGCTGATAGGTGAGCTCGCCCGTCCCGGTATCTTGCGTTAGGACCTGGTCGCCAACCTTGAGCTCCTCGATCACGCGAGATCCGTTCAACGTGCGGACCAACGTCCCGCCCCGAAAGCAATTATGCCGAAATGGGAAGACGAGTTCTCGGCTGGTACCGCCAGTCGTCACGGTCTGCCGGTTTGACGGGCCATCGCGTTCGGCCACTCGGGTGGGAACCCCGGGAGGCAGATAGTTCAGTGGGACATTCTCGGTGAGAGTCGTGCGAGGGGCTTCGGGAGGCGTTGCGTAGGCGTACCCCATCTCGTTCGTCCACCAGGCGGACCAGGCTTCGCGGTCACTCTTGAAGTCCTGCCCCACGACACTCCCGAGCACACTCTCGACCCGACCGTTCGACACCTTTGTCTCGGCGTTGTACCCCTCGACCATGGCGATATCCTGCCTCAACTGTTGTTGAGCGACCGCCGCGGCCGTTTGATACTGAAGCATGAGCTGGCCGATCGGGATTTCCAGGGTGGCCTCGGAGGGGGTAGTGACAAGGTCAACGCTCCGCTTGGTGGTGACGTTGCGATAGGCCCAGCGCTCCAGCCCCTTCCTCGGAACGATGATCGTCGGATCAACATGTTTCTCAAACCGGTAACTACTCGGATCCTGAACGGTACGAGTTCGAGGGCCAAGGAATCGAGAAATCACCGGTAAACCGTATGCGTCGTACGTGACCGGTTCGCCCGCGTAGAGCGGAATGTTGGGGAGGGGAGGGGGGGAGTAGAGACGTTGAATGTTGAACTTCTCTCCTTCAACGTACAGGACCCCTTGCGACCCTGGTCCCGAGACCGGCCGAACCTCATACTTGTACGGCTTGCGCAGCATGCCGATCAACAAGGTCACATACTCTCGAGGATCGCGCGGCTTGAGGGTCTCGGTCGCCAGCCTGCGTACCTCGGGCGACTCCGCCAAGACGGACAGCAACATCAGGTACCGGGACCCGGCCGGGGAGTCGAGCTGGCCGAAGACCTGAATCGCCAGTTTCTGGTACGGCTCTTCCGCCTGGCCGAGCACCGCCCACACGGCCGGCACGGCCCGAGGGTCGTTGATCTCGGCGAGGGCGACCTCCGCATCAGCTCGGCGGGATGGTTTCGAGAGATCGGCTTTGAGTTTCAATAGCGCGGGGCCCCATTTCCGATCCGCTTCTCTCTGGGCCTCGGCCTCCGCCTTCTCTTCCTGGATCTGTTCTTCGGTCATCCAGCGCCCGCCCACCTTCTTGCAGCCCAGCCGCTTCCAGGCCGCGTCATGGCCGGGATTGAGCCGAACCACCGTCGAGAAATGAGCGATCGACTCCGGTTTCAGACCGTTCTCCTCGCACCAAAGACCGAGCCGCCAGTGGTCCTCCGCGGACTTCCCCACCTTCTCGCGTCGCCGGTTGTACTCGCCGAGCCGCTCGCTCAACGCCGAGTCCGACTCGACCGCCTTCCGAACCGCCTCGGGGCGTTGCCATCGCCCTTTGTAGGCGACCAGCCCAAGTAATCCGCGTGCCGTCGCATTGGCGGGATCGGCCAGGACGGCGAGCGCGAGATGCTTCACTCGCTCCGCCTTCAGCCCATGGGCCTCGCACCAGAGGGCAAGCTTGATCTGGGCCTCGGGATCGCGACCCGCCACCACCTTGGCCGACTCGTACGATTTCAAAATATCGTTGGGCGCCTCCGCGGGAGCGGCCGCCAGGCACAATGCACCAACCCAGAGAGCGAGGTTCATGACCGCGACTCCGATTTTCCCAATCAAAAAGTTCTTTATTTATTCCGTGCCATTCTAGGTACAACATGCAAGCATTGCAAGCCCGCATCAGTCGTCTTCGATGTTGCGCCAGGCTATGCGAAGACTTGAAATTCATGAGTTTTCGATTCTAAATATTACATTATTTCATTGCCACTAAATGCATGAATTTTTTCAGGAAACTGAGCGATCCACTCGATTTACCTTGGAAACGAGACAAGACAGTGCATCATCTTACCGGCCGGAAGGGTTCTGGGGGAGCGTCGCTCACGAATCGGGCATTTGCGTTACAGAGCCGGAAGCGTCAGCGACGGATGAGCACCGAAACCGCTAAGGGGGAGCGTCGCTCACGCTTCCGCCTCGGAAAAACAGGGGGATTGCCTTACAGAGCGACGGATGAGCACCGAAACTGGCCGGGGACCCCGCCAGCGTTCCGGTCGTAAAACAAGGGGGGATGGGCGGGAACTCTTGCGTAAACCAAGGTTGGCTAGCCGATTCTGTCAGGTTCTCTTATCGCTTCATCTGGGCACCCGCGCCGGGGAGGGCGGCTGGGTCGAGGCCGAGGATCTTGCTCTTGGGGCGTGATCGATCGACGAGGATCGGGCCGGAGTCCATCGTATCGACCGAGGCGACGTTGCCAACGGTATCGGCCGCCTCGATCTTGATATGGATTCGCGCGGGGACGTCTGGAGGAACCGTCCAGATAAACTGACCGGGGGTGGGGGGGAGTGGGGAAGGTCCGATTGGCTTCCACTCTTCTCCCGGCTTATCCGAGCGCCAAAAGAGCGTGACCGGGGTCGCGGTCAGGTGGTTATCGGAGACTTTCCAGGTGATGGCAACCTTGCCTGCGTACTTACCCATGCCGACGATCGGCTGTTTGACCATCACCACGGTAGGGGGGGTCGTATCGACCTCCACCCAGACCTGGGGGGGATCATTGGGAGCGGGGGGACGGTCGCCCAGGCCAGAGGAAGAGCGAGCGACGAGGTAGAGTCCGTAGATCCCTTCGCCTGGGAGGCTCACCTGGAAGGGGGTCACACGGTCCTCATCCGAACCGAGGGGAATCCAGCTTCGCCCTGAGTCACGCGTGTAAAACAACTCAACGCTATTGGGGCCATCGGGCCCCGCATCCTCCACCTCGTAGCGAAGGGGGAACTGCGTGGTGGCCACGGTCAGGATGTTCTTCGAGCCGGTTTGGGCGGGGTTGCCTTGCTGAGGGTCGGGCGTACTCATACGCGGGTTGGGTTGTCCCGAGCCCGTGAAGATCTCGTCCATTGAGGAGGAGTCGGACGGCTCGCGACGGTTCGAGACCGGCGTGGTCGTCGGCGGAAAACTCTCTCGAGGCTGAAACGATTGCTCTCCCGCGAAGTCGGGCGGAAGCGTGGGTTCCTGGGCCAGTGCGGGCGGGGGCATATGCTGAGACCCGTCCTGAGCCGTCTGGCTCCCTTCGGGTCGCGTGGGAGTCCCCGAGGGAACCACGATGGAGGCCGAGGCCACGTTACCCGCCCGGTCCTCCACCTGAGCCCGCACGTTCAAGGGTTCCGCCGTTCCCGCGTCCCAGCGCACGCTGCCGAGCTTCCGCAACTGGTCGATCGGCACGCTCTTCCACTTATTTGCCCCATCGAGCTGGTACTCGATCACCAGGGAGCCCGGCACCAGAGCCACCTCGTCGTGCATCTCCCAGCGCACCGACACCACGCTCCCCCGACGGCCGTCCCCTTCCAGGATCAGCGTGGGAGGCTTGGAATCAACGACCACCTTCATGCTGGGCTCAACCTGCTCGTCATCCCCGGGGTAGAGCCGGCCCTGAAGGTCGAGGGTCCGAACCGCGAACCAGTACTCGTCATCCTCCGTCGCTCGGAAGGTGAAGAAAGGGCGGTCTGGCGTGGTGCTCGTGTTCGGGTTCCAGGTGTACCCCTCGTCCGTCGAGACCCAAAGCTGCACTTCCTTCAGTCGAGGACGTTCGGCCGGGTCGACGTTGAACGGGATCCGAAACGAGCGGCTCTTGTGGTGGATCACAGGGATGCGCGCTCCCGCTGGACTACCCGGCGGGGCCGCTTTCGTTGAGAGCGTGGCGAGTCCCAGAACCAGGGCTAGCCCTAGTCCGACACTCACCTGCCTCAATCGACCCCTCCGTGGAGACACGCGTTCGCTCCTCGAACCAAAGGCCCCGACTTTCTCAACGAACCCAATCGCATCGGGGCCGAAACCCAAACCTGGCCCACTCTCCGACGGCTAGGCCGAGCGTTCCATAACGCGTCTCGCCAGGTGATCAGCGTTCAGACCGGCAACGGAGGACTGCCCTCGCCCGCCGAGACCCGTAAAATCAAGATAGGGAGAGGAATGAGACGGGACCCTAATCACGATGGGCTGGATCCGACCACGGCCCCGTCCATGAGAACGGAGGTCGCACAGGAGGACACCCGCGATGGCCTCCAGTTGACCAAAGGCTCTGAGACACCAGTCTCTTATAACAGGGACCATTCCGCCTCCCTCCCTTGACCAAGGTCGTCCAGATCCTGAACACCCGGCCAGAAAGTAACCCATCCTCTACGCGACTCTCCAGCGCGCTACGAGGGTTATGCGAACCTTATCGGCCTACCGCTCCAAGGGCTTGAAACGAATCTGGCGAGGATTCGGGTTATACCGCCTTCCTCGCCATTCGTGCTCCGGAGGCTTGCCAAAAACCTCAACCTTCAACCATCGCTCCCATTCTTCCAAATCTTCCCAAATTTGCTCATTGATTGGTGCGTCGTTGGGTGATGGAAGAATCGAAGCGGACCTCCCGCTGCTCTGAGCGTGCGTCGGCTTGCCCGCAAGGAAAAGCGAAGAGGGGTCGGGATGCCCACATTCCTGGTAAATCGCGGTTCATCCCCCACAACGCCTTGACAAGATGGGACTTAGCTCCTGGCGCGGAACGCCTTGACGATGTCGGAGAACTGCCCCGCCAGGTCGCGGATCCGGTCGAATTGACCTTCGGCGACGAGCTTTGCCGAGACGAGCGAGCTCCCAACGCCCAGGCAGCAGGCTCCCGCCTTCAGGAATGACTCGGCGGTATCAAGGTCGACGCCACCCGTGGGCATGAGCTTGATTTGAGGAAGTGGTCCGTGGAGGGCCTTCAGGTAAGAGGGGCCCCCCAGGTCGGCTGGAAAAATCTTGACGATGTCGGCGCCCGCTTCCCAGGCGGAAACGACTTCGGTGGGGGTCAAGGCGCCCGGCATCACGACCTTGTCATACCGCCGGCAGAGTCGGATCACGTCGAGGTTCACCGAAGGGGCGACGATGTACTCCGCCCCCGCGAGCAGCGCGGCGCGCGCGGTCTCGGGATCGAGCACCGTGCCCGCCCCCAGGATCACCTGGTCGCCGATGGTCTTGCGTACCTGCTTGATCACGTCGAGAGCGTCGGGGACCGTGAAGGTGATCTCCGCGGCGGTCACGCCCCCTTCGGCCAGGGCCCGTACCACCTGGACCAGCGAATCGCCCGACTCCGTGCGAACCACCGCGACGATCCCACCGTCCAGAATCCGCTTCAGTGTTGACTCGCGACTCATCTTTCAAACTCTCCAACAAACGAAACGACCGACCGGCCTGGCCGCCTCTCCCACGTCATCAAAGTGGTGAAAGGCGATTGGTCGGCCTCGACAACGGGACCACAAGTCAAACCAAAAGCATTGATCGATCAAACGAAAGAAGAAACCGGCCGCTACGCTGATGTCGGTTTCACAAATCCATCGAGCAGGGCCGAGAGCTCCGTCGAGTTCGGGATCTCCTTGAATCGGAGGACGGTGCCGGGAAGCTCGTCGAGGGCTCCTTCATCCACCTTGAGCCGGTCGGAGATGGCCAGGACGAACCGTTCGGGGCCGTACCGAGGGAGTAACCTAAGCAATCGGTCCAGGCTCGATCGTTTCCAGAAGCCGACCACCTCGACGAACACGTCGACCCCCGTCTGCTTGTGCACGAAGCGATAGTCAGGGATCCAGACCCCCTCTCGACCAAGCTCGAGGATCTCGGTCGACTCCGAAACATCCCAGGCCGAGGCGACCTGGCGAATTCGGTCGAGAAAGGCGGACATCTCCTGAGGGACATAGGTACCGGTATCCGCGCGTTGCGAGATCAGGCCGTCCCCCGATTCCAGGTGAAAGGAGCGAGGCTCGCGCTTGGCACCCCAGCGGAGCTCGGCATCCAGGCGAAAGTCTTTGCAGTGGAGGAGCGTGGGGAGGAACAAGGCCATCTGGAGACCATACTTGAGCGTGGCGGAGAAGAGGCTGAGCGGGCCGTCGATCTGGAACCTGTAGCCGGCCGCCATGCTCCCCTCGACATGATAGAGCAAGCGGTGAAACTTGAGCTGGCGGAAGAGCTGCCGATAGCGCGCGGGCTTTTCGTTACGGACCTCCACGCTCACCTGAACCGCGCGGATCAGGATCGCCTGCGCGAGGGCCACGTTATAACGGTCGATCAGGTGCTGAGCGTCCAGATCCTCGAACCGGAGCATCCGGTTCTGGTCCTTGAGGTCGGCGAACATCCCCTCGACCAGTTGTTCGGGCTCGACACCGAGCTCGCTGCCCACGGTTCCGAGCACCACCTCACGGCGAAACGGTGCGCGATGCCCCGCGGCCCGCAGTCCTCTCCGGTAGTCCGCCGCGGCTGAGAAGAGCTTCTCGCGTAAGACCTCGGGCGAGACGTCGGAGACCACCTCGAACTCCGCGCGATCCTCGAGCACCTTGGCCAACCCTCGGTGGGCCAAGGTCGCCATCCCTTCGCCCAGGAGCTCGTCAATCTCCTCTTCGATCTCCCCGCGCGTGGTCCCCACTCCATCCCGGAAAATCTGGAGCAAGCTCTCCGCCACTTCGAGCCACTGCGCATTCTCTCGAGGGAGATAAAGCGGCATGATCCGGCGTTTGGAGGTGGTTTTCACCCGAACGAGCTTACCGGTCAGCATGGGTCCCTTTCGCCGGAAAACGCTCCGAATGGCTTGGGCCGGTCACACGGAAAAGGAAGAAATCAAGGGAAGGTTGAAACTCAAACCAAAGGCCAAGCCCGCTCAGTTCAGTCGCCGCCGTAGGCGCTATGCTGTCGCCGCCGGTTCGAGGTGAACTCCTCTGCGGTCCCCCGGCTGATCACCTCGTAAAGCAGGGCTTCCTTGTCCCCCGACTTACGGAGCACGCGTCCAAGCCGCTGAACGTGCGCGCGGACCGATCCCGAGCCCGACAGGATGATCGCCACGTTGGCCTCGGGCACGTTCACCCCTTCATTGAGAACGTGCGACGTGGCGACAATGGGATAGGTCCCCGCGTTGAACCGCTGGAGAATGTCTCGGCGCTCCTTCGTCTTCGTCTGATGCGTGATCACGGGAACCAGGAAGCGCTGAGCCACCTTGTACACCGTCGCATTATCATGCGTAAAAATAATGACTCGATCACCATTGTGCCGATCGAGCAGTTTGCCCAGGAGCTCGATTTTCGCGGGGGCGGCCAGGGCGAGGTCGCGCTGCCGTCGATAGGCCAAGTACGCCTGTCTCCCCTCGGGCGACCGGTGCGCGACGAAGAGGAACTGGCCCCAGCCATTGGGCCTGCGCATGTCGATCCCGTTGTCCTGGAGGAAGGTCCGATAAACCTCTCGGCATTTCTCGTACTCTTCCCGCTCGTCGTCGGAGAGGTTGACGAAGACGGTCTCCACGCGATAGTCGGCCAGGTACTCCCCTCGAAGCTGGGTAATCTCGCGCCGATAGACAATGGGGCCGATCAGGTAGTCGAGTTGTTGGTGGGCGTTGTCGGGCCGCTCTGGGGTTGCTGTCAGCCCGAGGCGGAAGGGGGCCATCGAGGCGACGGCGGCCATGCCATAGGTTGGGCCGGGGAGGTGATGGCACTCGTCGAAGACGATCAGGCC